>CDZQ01046693.1_pt1 | contig 47500 bp, 46 predicted proteins | sample 554831 | NCBI WGS metagenome assembly CDZQ01 (sample SAMEA3182112, study PRJEB8094) | gut metagenome | biome: human; feature: gut; material: Stool; isolation source: human stools | place: Canada | collected 2013-05-06 | reverse complement strand
GCCCAGAACGAGGGGTACAAGACCAGCCAGAGCGGCAAGGGTACAGAGGGCTATCTGGACGCCTCCTCCATCTCCAGCTATGCCGTGAAGGCCATGGACTGGGCGGTGAACGCTGGTCTGCTGTCCGGCAAGGGGAACGGTATCCTGGTGCCTACCGCCGGGGCCACCCGTGCCGAGGTAGCACAGATCTTTATGAACTTCTGTACGGAACTGGCGGAATGATCCTTATGGAATAAGACAATAGCGCGGCCGCCCTTTTTACAGGGCGGCCGCGCTGTCGTAAAATCAGCAGACAAAAAGGCGGCGCGACAAACAGTCACGCCGCCTATTGCGATTCATGGAAACTATGGGTTCAGGCTTTCCAAAGGCCATGGAGGTTGCAGTACTCATAAGCGGCCACCAGCTGATCGCCGTCAGCCAGCACAAAGGAGGCCTGCGGCTTCTCACCAGGTTGGAGATATTTGATTTGGCTGCCGTGTTTGGTCTCGATGGCGATGAACTGAATAAAATGCTCGGGCAGCATGGGATGCTCCACAGAGCCTACCTTGACCTGAACAGTGCTGCCCTGAACTTCCACAACAGGTACGTGCTTCTCGGCGGCGCCGTCAGTGGTGCCTGGAACCAGCTCGGTCATCTTCTGGCCACAGCACATGACAGGTACGCCGGCGGAATGAACAAAGGTGATGATATTGCCGCAGTGCTCACAGCGATAAAATTTCATAATAATAACTCCTCTCATTATTTGCTTATAATTTTATTATAGTATGCCCAGAAGAGAAAGTCAAGAAAAGAGATTGGAATACTCCAAAATAATCCAATTATTTTGGGGAAGAATTGTTCCTCAAAATATGAGAATTTTCCCTTGCAAAGTACAGACGATTATGCTATCATATATAAGCTATCAAGTTGCAGGTGTAGTTCAATGGCAGAATGTCAGCTTCCCAAGCTGAACACGAGGGTTCGATTCCCTTCACCTGCTCCAAAAAGCCGCAACAATTTGGATATAGTGGGCTGTAAGCTTACTGTTCCAGGGTGTTGCGGCTTTTTATTTGTAAAATTTCTGAAGGTAAAAAAGATGCCAGACGAGGATTCCTGAAATCGAATGGACTTGCACTTTTTGGAACCAAAGGCAGAAATAAACGCCCTTTTTCAAATCAAAAAGGCGATGAACTGCTCCTTGTCAAGCAGACAAAGCAAAAGATAAAAAATTAAGCAGAGGATTCTATAGCCAGTAGGATCCTCTGTTTTTTATTTAGTGGAAGTTTCGATAAATTCCGCCGACGTCATACAGCCAAGCTTTTTCTGATGTCAATGGTTGTTATAGAAGTTAATGCATGCACAGATCGCCTCCCGAAAGGTATCATAGTCCTCAAAATGATAGAGGCGTTACAATCCCGTTTTCAGGATACCCCAGAACCCCTCCATCGGGGTGTTATCAAGACAGCGTCAAACGCGGGACATACTCTGGTATATGCTAGCCCGTTTCATAACTTTTTGGAAGGGGCGGCTGGTGTATTGGACACCCAGGCCGTTGTGAAGCAGCGGCTTTGTGTGCGGATATTTCTGAAGAGCCTGCTCGAAAGTATTCAGAAACAGAGGAGTATTATTACGACGGCTCAGGGAAAACGCAACAATATTCCTTCCGTAACAGATCCAACACGGCGCTCAGGCACGCCTTGCCGCCTTAAAGTCGCTGGCCCACACACTGTTTTGGTTTGACATCCGACCTACAAAAATGTCACCGCTGGTTGTCAAACATGCTTTTATGGACATGCCTTGGTAGGTATCCACGATGAGGACGGCAGCCTGTCGGCTGGAAATCTGCTGGATGATCCCAGCGTACTCCATTTCTGGCAGAAAATATGAGACAGCAGATCAACGCGACAGAAACTGCTGTAGGTCTTCTTCTGATGTTCACCGCCGTACCGGTTCGGTTACTTGAAATTGGCGGCTATGCATCTGTGTGAGCAGGATATCACCCTGTTTCTCTCGTATGCGTGGATCGGTACGGAGTCCCCAAACAATGACCCGAATCTCAGCAAAAGAAATCTGTTGGATATGTTTCGTTCTATTGAGCCACACAGGCTGATGAATGAGGGGGAGTACGATCTGTTCCGGCGTCTGGACGATGTGATGACGGCCTAACACACTGTGATCCCACTCAACGCCCAAAATGCCAGGGAATTGTCATGGACGATGAACCGTGAGGTTACTGAGTGGTTTGCCCACCAGCATGGTGAAAACGGCACAATATATGAGGCGCAGCTCAGAAAGAAGAAGATCCTATGAGAATTAACATCGGAGCAGCCCCCATACATCATGACGGCACAATACTCTCCCTACACCCACTGAAACGGGAGAAAACGGTCTTACGCCGAATCAACGGCGTATTCCGCCTGCTTGGAGAGAAAATAACCCTGGAACAGTTCTGCGAGGAACATAATCTGGCATACCCCCAAGATAATCAAGAATTTACGCCCTGCCTTACCGGATGAGGCGGGACTGTTCTATTCCGAGCTGGAGCCTGAAAAGGACAAAGCCCTCAGTACAGTCGGCCATATAAGACTTGACTACGGCCACGGCGGGAAGGAGTTCTGATATACCTGGTGGCCTCACAATGACGACCGGTTTAACATGCCAGAATTCAAAGATATCCTGTAGCGGTTTGTGACAGCTTGCGAGGGGATGGGCCGCTGAAGGATCTGAGAGCCATGAGAGCCGACTGCCTGCGGCACGGCGGGTCCATTACAGAAGGTAACCGCCGCTATGGGACAACGAGAGACAGTGCTGGCCGGGGATCCGAATCATAGCCGCTGAGTTGGCTCTCTCAGTCCACGGTCAAGCGGGAGAATGGGAGCTTCAGTTCTAACCTATACAAACTCCAATGATGAATAAAAAGCAAGGGCCCCGCCAAGGTGCTCTTGCGTCTTGACCGTAGACGAGGGTAGATTCATGGTGAATCCACCAGAAGGACCCACTCTAAGGAGAAAATATAAGGCGGACAAGGATACTTATGGCCTCAAACGACTCTATAATATTCCTACTGAAAATGACCACGAACTGTAATTTCTGGCTCAATAAACCAAGTAGTCCCAAACAAAGACTTGATTTGCTCCTTACTTTGGCGCAGATCTGACTAAAATATTAAAAATTCACAACTAGTATCAGTCGAATACTTGATCAAGCTGTCAGGGTAAGAGAAGATATCTGGAGTACAAAAATTTAAATATGAAGTCGCCGGCGCAGCTCCTTTACCCGATCCCGGCCGATGGGGAGGGAATCGGAGGAGCCGCGGACCCGGAGGGCAAAGCTGCTGTTATTCCAGGGAAAAATATCCTGGATATATTTCAGGTGGACTAGGCAAGTCTTGTGGATGCGGTAAAAACCCTGCCCATCCAGGCGGCTTTCATACTCAGACATAGGAGAGTTGTCGCTGTAAGATTCGCCGGACAGAGTATGGAGGACACAACCACGGCCGGCCCCGTCAGTCTCAATATAGGTCACGTCATTGACATCAAGCAGAATGGTATGACGGTTACAGCTGACGGCAAGACGGAGCGGCCCAGGGGTCTTGTGGGGAGAAGACTGAAGCTCTGCCACACACTGGTCCAGCGCCTGACGGATCCGCTGGGGATCAAAGGGTTTGAGAATATAGTCGTCCACCCGAAGTTCAAAGGCAGTGACCGCGTACTCAGAGTACGCGGTGGCGAAGATGATCTTCGCCAATGGCATGAGACGGCGAGCGAGGGAGGCCACCGTAGTTCCCTCCAGATCACCCAGATGGATGTCTATAAAAAGAATATCAAAGGTATCCTTCTCCAGCAACTGGATTCCCTGGGCACCACTGGATGCCTCAAATATTTCGGCTTGTGGCAGATGTTGACGAATCTGGTGGATCAACTCAAGGCGGGAATATTTCTCGTCATCGATTACTGCGATACGCACTGGACCTCACTCCTTTTCACATCAGAATAGGACTGGGAAGGCGGAGTCAGGGGAATAGAGAAAAACACAGTAGAGCCGGCTTGGGAGCTGTCGATGGTAAATTTGCACTGTTCTCCGTAGATGCTGCGAAGCCGCTTCCGTACATTGAACAGGCCGGAGTAGCTTGGATCTTCCGGGTCCTGAAGCATCTCTAGAACCTGGGGCGGAAATCCGTGGCCCCGGTCAGAGACTTGGATATAGGCCCGCTCCTGATCCTGGCGAATGCAGATACAGACGTGTCGCTCATCTACAGAGGTGCTTCCGTGGCGTACTGCATTCTCAACAATCGGCTGGAGAATCAGCGGAGGGAGGTGGAGCCGGGTCAGGTCGTCAGGTAGCTCGCGGGTCACATGGATAGCTCCCTCAAAGCGGGCGTCTACAAGGGCCAGATAGTTATCCACATTGGACATCTCCTGGACTAAGGTAACAAAGGGCTCGTTGATAGATAGAGTTTGACGCAAATAGCTGGCCAAAATCAGAATGGTCTCTCGTGCCCGTTCGGAGTCGGTGAGGCACAGGGCGGAGATAGTGTTTAGTGCGTTATATAGGAAGTGAGGATTGATCTGGGACTGAAGGGCCCGGAACTCTGCCTGCCGCCGCAGCTCGATCTGGTGGTGGAATTCTCCCAGCTCCAGTTGGGAAGAAAAAAGCTGGGCCAAACCGTCCGCCGTGCGGATGTCTGCATCCAGAATTAGATTGGGTCCCATAGGGACCACCAGGATCAAAACACCCACTGCCTCGTCATCCCACATAAGAGGGGCGGCAATGGCGGCATTGTCTTCCTGGTGAACTGGTACGTCTACCTCGCCGGGAAAATCCTGCATTACCACCAGTTCTCTCCGCTCTAGGGCCTGGCGGGCAGGTTCGGGCAGGGGGTGACCCTGAAGGGCAATACCACTGGAGGCCAGTACCTGCTCCCGGTCTGTGATGATCACCTGAAAATCAGGCAAGGTGGCTCGGACGGTATCCGTCGCCTGTTGGAGGGCGTGCCTATCCCCAAGACCCTCTCGGAGATAGGGGAGGCATTTCTGAGCGATGTACAGGGCGAGGTACTGCTGCTCTACCAGTTCAATGGTCAAACTGCGGTTGAGTCGGTTGAGCAAAGTCATGAAGATGACAAGCCCCAGAGAATTCACCACCATCTTGGGCAGAAGGATTACCTTCTCCAGGGCGATAGCGGCCTCAAAGGGTTTAGCCAAAATCAGAATCAAGACACATTGTACCAGTTCGGATACAAGAGTAATGGCGACAAGGGCGAGGTTCCGCCTGGAACACCGGCTGAATCGGCGGTAGCACAGAGCGCCGATGATACCAAAGCCAAAGGTACCCACCCCACAGGCCAGAGAGGTGAAGCCGCTCGGATCAAAAAGATAGCGGTGCAGGCCGCTGAGAGCGCCTGCGCACAGTCCGGAGAGGGGGCCGCCCACAAGACCAGCAGCCACAGTGCTCACCACCCGCGTGTTGACTACCGCCCCCTGGAAATTCATTCCTGTATAGGTCCCGCTGATGGACAGCAGGCCGAAGATCAGTCCCAGGCATAGCTGATTGGGGACGGAACGGACCCTGCGCTTCAGTATGATGCGCAGAGGGCGGACCTCCGTCAGAATGGCGGCGACGATGTAGAGCAGACTGATGTTAAGCAGGAGATAGATCAGCAAGCTGTTCTTCATACAGTTCACCTCGTTCCTGGCAAGTCAAATGGGCGAGGAGCCGTGGCCGGACCGGATATAGCTGTGGCAATTAACAGATTCTTAACAATCATAAGTTTAACATGAACGGGCTGGATTTTCAAGAAAGTGGAGGAACCGTTCTCACACGGTTTCCAACCGTTCTCACAGGTAAAATGACCTTAGGCCGAAAATTCGTTGACGAAGATGTTTTTTGCACATAAAATGCGCCATAGAAAGCGGAAAAATTGTGCGTATTGTGAGCTCCGCTTTTATTTCCACGGATGGCCGCTGAAATAAAAGAACTACTTTGAAGAAAAGGAGAGAATTGAAAGATGAAGAAGATCCTGGCTTTGGCTCTTGCGCTTTCCATGGCACTGTCCCTAGTCGCCTGCTCCAACGGAACGGAGAATACCTCCAACGGGGGAGGCTCTAACGGCGGAGGAAGCTCTGCCTCTATTCCGGATGGCTCCGCTGGGGGTGACAGTGAGAAGGGGCTGACCGCGGATGAGCGCGCCGGTGAGTTTATCACTGTGGGCACCGGCCCAACCTCCGGTATCTATTTCCCCATTGGCGGTGCCTTTGCCACCGCCTTGGCGGACTGGGGCTATAAGACCAGCGCCGAGTCCACCAACGCCACTGGACAGAACATCCAGAATATGCTCAACGGTGATCTAGAGATCGCCATCGCCATGCAGGACGCTGTCATGCAAGCCTACACCGGCACCGAGGCCTATGACGGCATCGAACCAGCCGAGAACCTGCGTGCCCTGATGCGCTTGTGGCCTAACTATGTTCAGCTGGTTACCACCGCCGACACCGGCATCACCTCCATCCAGGACCTGGTGGGCAAGCGCGTGGGCGTAGGTGCCGCCAACTCCGGCGTGGAGATCAACGCTCGTATGATTCTTAACGCCTATGGCATTACTTACGATGACATTACCCCAGACTACCTGGCCTACGGCGAGGCTATCGAGAACATGAAGAACGGCCAGTGTGACGCCGTGTTCGTCACCTCCGGTTTGCCCAACGCCACGGTTATGGACCTGGGTGTTCAGTATGACATGGTGGTGGTCCCTCTGGACGGCGAGGGCCGCGACAAGTTGGTGGAGGAGTATCCCTACTATGCCAAGTCTGTCATCCCCGCCAATACCTATAACAACACTGAGGATATCGAGGGCATCTTTGTGTACAACATCATGTTGGTCCGGGATGATCTGAGCAATGAGATGGTGTACGACATGCTGGAGGGTATTTTTGCTAATATTGATACCATTAAAAATTCCCACAACACCGCCAACGAGAACATTGACATCACCTTCGGTGTCGACGACATCCAGCTCCCCCTGCACCCTGGCGCCGAGGAGTTCTGGAAGGACAACGGCTACCTGTAACTGTTGATGTAAACCCTCGTGCCGGAGGACAAATACCACAGTCTGTCCTCCGGCCTTTTTTGAGGACGCATTCGAATGAGACACAAGGCTCACTTTTTTCTGCCGCTGGCAGTTTTAGCTGCGGTGGTGTGCGCGGCTCTGTGGTGGGCATTTCTTAGCCCACATATGGTTTTCCAGCTCTATGACAGGGAGAACGAACGGGTCGTACTGGAAGTCCCGGCTGGCCCCGGCGACCAGCTCCGGCTGGAGATTGAACATTCTTTTGAGCACATTCCCTGGTACGAATATTACACCGTGACCGACGACGGCGCATTCAACCTGGATGCCATCGCAGTGGCGGGATACGGCGCGGGAATTCCGGCAGAAATGGACGTGCCCACCCACATCGAGGATGGGTTAGTCTGGATGGAGGAGATCAACAGCCGTTTTGAGCAGTTTAGGTGGATCACATCGGCTTCTTATATGAAGGGGCTGCAGCTCAATGGCGAGGAGATTTTTGACTTTCGGACACTGCCGGACGCCAGCCGAATCCGGGGTGATATGATTATGAAAAGGGGGTACCTCTCCATTGGCTGACATGGAAAAGAATCCTGTGATCGAAGCGTCGCCCATTGATGAGGCCAAGGGCGCAGAGATTATGGAGAAGTACGAGAAGGAGTCTCGTACCCGCAAATTTGACGCAGGCTGGCTGGTAAAGCTGATTTATTTTATCTGCCTGGCCTTCACTATCTACCACCTGGCCTATGCCTCTGGAATCCGGGCGCTCCAGATGGTCAGCATTAAGCACCACGCCATCCATGTGGGGCTTATCCTGGTGCTGGGCTTTGCTCTGTATCCCGCATTTAAAAAATCGACCCGCAGAAAGATTGTCTGGTATGATTGGGTGTTCCTGATCTTCTCTGCGGCCATGCCCATCTATGTGTTTCTGCGCTATCCCACTTTTATCTCCACTGGTTTCCAGGGAGAGATGATCGACGTAGTGATGGGCACCATCATGATCTTCCTGGTCATGGAGTGTTCTCGCCGGATCAGTGGTCCGGCACTGACGATTTTGAGCGGGATTTTCCTAATCTATGCCATCTTCGGTCGCTCTTTCCCCGGCGTATTCATGCACCGCGGTTACACCTGGCACCGGATCGTCACTTACCTGACTACCGATATCTATGGAATTTATGGCACCTCCATCCAGGTGTCCGCCACCTATATTGTGCTGTTCATCATCTTTGGCGAAGTTATGAACAAGTGCGGCATGGGCCAGTTCTTTAATGACATCGCCAACGCTTTGGCTGGTCACACAAAGGGCGGCCCCGCCAAGGTGGCCGTGTTGGCCTCTGGTTTCCTGGGCTCCATCAACGGCTCTGCTGTGGCCAATGTGGTGACTACCGGCACCTTTACTATCCCTCTGATGAAAAAGACCGGCTATAGCAAAGAGTTTGCCGGCTCTGTGGAGGCCACCGCCTCTGTGGGCGGCCAGCTTCTGCCCCCTATCATGGGAGCCGCTGCCTTTGTTATGGCGGAGACCTTGGGCGTCCAGTATGGAGAGATCATCAAGGCGGCTGTGATCCCGGCCCTGATTTATTATCTGGGTATTATCATCCAGGTACAGATGCGGGCCACCAAGGATAACCTGCTGGGCCTGCCCAAGGACCAACTGCCTCGGGTAGGACAGGTAATGAAGGAGCGCGGCCACCTGCTCATCCCCATCGCCTTCCTGCTTTACATGTTGATCTGGAGCGGCAAGACGGTGATTTTCAGCGCCTTCTGGACTATCGTGGTCACCATTGTAGTGGCTCAACTTCGGCCCATCAGCCGTATGAGCGTCAAGGATATCTGTGACGCCTTTGTAGCGGGCGCTAAATCCACTGTTTCTGTGGCTATCGCCTGCGCCTGCGTGGGTATCATCGTGGGTATCTGCGGCCTGACCGGTTTTGCCCTGAACGTGGCCAACACCATTATCAGCATTGGTCACCAAAACCTGTTCCTGACCCTGCTGTTTACCATGGTTACCTGTATGATTCTGGGTATGGGCCTGCCTTCCATCCCCTCCTACTTGATTACGGCCACCATCGCGGCTCCTGCTCTGGTGGAGCTGGGGATCCCCGCTATCGCGGCCCACATGTTCTGTTTCTACTTCGCCATGTTCGCCAACCTGACTCCCCCCGTTGCTCTGGCGGCCTTTGCCGCGGCTGGATTGTCGGGCGGCAATCCTATGAAGACAGGCTGGCAATCGGTAAAACTAGCCCTGGCCGGATTCATTGTCCCTTATATGTTCGTTTATAGTCAGCAGCTCCTGCTGATGGACGTAGATTTTATCAGTGGTACTCGTGTGGTCATAACCTCCTGTATCGGCGTGGTGCTGATCGGCGCGGCGGTAGAAGGTTATCTCTTTGGCCGGCTGAATCCGGTGTTGAGGGTCATTTCCTTTGGTGCGGCTATGATGCTCATAGATAGTGGCGCAATTACTGATCTGATCGGAATAGGTGGTTTGTTCGTCATCATTTTGTTCCAGAAATTTGTGGTTGCTAACCGGAACAGAAAACCTACCGCGGCATAGCAGCAATATTCTCTGAAACAGGTCACCCGGCAGAGATTCCTGCCAGATCGGCCCGCTATTACAGGAAAAAAACCAGGTACTGGGATTTGCTGAAAGTAAAGGCCCCGCACTCCTTTGGGCGGGGCCTTTGGTTCTTCTATAAGTTAAAATCGGTCTAAAACTGTAAAAAAGAAGCCGTTGGCCGCATTACTCTTGGGTGTTTTAATGAATGAGACCACTGTGCCGGGCTTGAATTTGGTACTGAGCATGGAGATGGAAACCCGAAGTGGCCGTTGCGATACCTTATAAAAATAGCCACACCTTATTGGGGTGGCTATTTTTATAAGAACCGTAGAGCCTGAAAACACCTGTGGGCGATGCAGTCGTACCCGTGTGATCCTATACCGCTTTTTAATCCTTACTTGCCCTCAGATGAAATCTCTTTATCTTCTTGGGGGCGGCTTAAAAAGCTGGATAAAATATCAATAAATTCACAGTTGCTGGGCCGCTTTTCCAGATGGATTCCCGCAATGTGATCCAATAGACGGTGATCCGCCTGACCCCATACGGCCCGAATTACGTTGCGTGTGGCCAACTCGATGCTATCACGGGTGGTATGAAAGTGGCGGGCGGTTTCTGGATAGAGCCGTTTTGTGATCAAACTGAGCCGGCTGGGGTCCTCTACGACTTGGTTCACCATGTAGCACACATACTGAAAGCCGGTCAACTTTCTGGTAACACCTAACCGTCTCAAGAGCGCCTCTATATCCAGAGCTTTTCTGTCGAATTGATCCTGCGGCAGCTCGTCCTCAGGGACCAAAAAATAAATCTTCATACTCATCTTCCTTTCAAAAGTATTGCAAGGGGAAAATCAAGGGAGGCCGGGGCCAAGTGGGCGGGAGAAAGGGACCACGGCCCTGTGGTTGCACAAGAAAAGACCAGGACGGATAGAACCCGCCCTGGTCTTTTATAAGATGGCCTTTATTCCCCTGTCACATAAGTGGTTTCCGATCTTGTGTCCCGGCCGAGGCTGTTTTCAGAAAAGATGGTGGCGACGACCTTATAGTCGACACCGGCGGTGCCATTGCAGAAAATTACATTGGAATGAGCAACAGTATTGCTTCTGCTCATCCCCTCGTCGTCCTCTACCCAGGCCTCCACGAGCCTCCATCTAGAGTCTTGTTTGGCATAAACATAGATGCTCTCACATCCGATTTTATCGACTCTGCCAGTTCCAGTTACAGAAAATTCCACATTAATTTTCCCCGGGTCAGTAGAAACTTCGATATAGTAGGAAATAATTTGGGCACTAGCTCTGTTTTCAGAAATTTCTGAAGCAAAGACTGTGGTGCTAAAAATTACCAAGCAGCAAACTGCTGCAACTAAATTGCGTAGATACCTGCGCTTCAAAGTTACCACTCCTCTTAAATTGAAGTTATGATTTCTTCAAGAGCAGAGACCGGCAAGTCAGTAGATATACAATACTCTAAGCCATCCAAATTCCAGGCAACTGAATTAGTTGCAATATTACTAAAAAAATAATATTGAACCCCGCTATATGTTGTTGTTTTGACTAACTTTGCGGTTTTTTCATAACTTGCTTTCGGCTGACTACCCATTTGGGCGATTTCATATACAATAAAATTATTATCACTTTCGTATAAAATGATAATCTTAGATAGTCCGGTGACAGGAGACGTAAAAAGCTGTGACTCTGTCGCCACAAACCCATCTGGAATCACAGGCATGACAGGTGTTAAACCCTTTTCTCCGACCAGGTCCTGGAACACGGCAAATTCCTCCGGGACTGGATCTGGGTCCGCGGATGCCACGGAGGATGATCCGTCCTCCATGACCCGGAACGAAAACTGCTCGGTGGTCCAATGGGCGACCAGCTGGAACAGGTTGGCATCTCCCAATACAGGGATGCAGGTCAACGCGACCAGCACAGCCACCACGGCGGCAGCGAGTAAAGTACGACGGACCTTCCGACGACGGCTCTTGATGTGGAAGGGGAGCTCGTGGCCGGGACCAGTTGTCCGCTCTGGGATAGGGTAAAGAGGCTCGTTCAAACCTTTATATAGCTTCTCAAAATCCGCCCTGGCTCTCGCCCGGTCGGAGGAGCTGCTGTCACTTTCTTCTTGTTCTCTCTCTAAAATCACCTCCAGCACATGGTCTATCAGCTCGGGATCGCTCTCAACGTCAGAGAGGTCTGCCCGCAAAATGGATTCAAGCTCTGCGGTGGTCAACTGGTCCAGTTTGGCATACTTCTTATTTGCCATGCTCTGAACCCCCTTCCAAAATATAATTCCAGGAAAATGGAAAAACGGACAGGAATTTCCAAAAAATTTTCAAAAATTTTTAGTCCCGCTGCTCCAGCAGGCGTTTCTTTAATTTCTGCCTGGTCCGTTGAACCCGTTTTTGACAGACGCCAATGGTTAAGCCGATTTCCTCAGATATTTTCTTATATGGAACGCCGTCTAACGCTACCCGCTTGAATATATGTAAATCTTCTGCCGGCAGCGCCTCCGAGATTTTTCGATTGAGTTTCTCCAGACTGTCTGGATCTTCCTCTATCTTTTCAAACTCGTCTGGAGCGGAAATGGGCGGAATCGCGTCCGAATCCAGGGACACATATTGCTTCAGATCCCTGGCCCTCTCCCTCAATTTATGGAGCGATTTATATTTTACTGCCTTTTGCAGCCAGAACTCCGGCTTTTCATGGGCCATCACCTCATCGATGTGCAGATACAGCTCCAAGAAGGCATCCTGCACAACTTCTTCCGCCAGTTCTGGATTTGACAGGAGGATCAGGGCGTATCGCTTCATCTTGCTAAACCGTTCCTCGTATAGGCAGTTGAAAAACGCTTCTTGACTTGATGCGTCTCTGTGGCCCATGCGCGTGCACTCCCATCCCTGTTTATAGATCCTCTTTGTCAAACTGATCGATACATACCCGCACCAGCTGCTCTACTCCACTGATAAATTCAGGGGATTTATTAGAAAGCATCTTTATGATGTTTTGAGAAGAAACGTTGTGGTGCTCCTGGTACACCAGGGCGTCAAACCCAACCTGGAGCGCGTCCGCGATGGCGTACAGAGTTTTTAATTTCATCATCTTTTCGCCGCGTTCGACCCGGGAGATAAACGCAGTCCCGACCCCGGCCTGTTCTGCCAACTGACCCTGTGTCAGGTTAGCTCTCTCCCGGTATTTCCGGATATTATCTCCGATCACTACAGCTAAGGTGGCATCATCCATACTGATTCCTCCATTCGGTAAAATTATATTTCCCAAATGAAAGGAAGTAAAAGCACCAATAGGTATATAATATTTTACCATTTCAGGAAATGCAAGAGAATTTCATCTTCTTGGGAAACCACATTTGGAACATGGAGCACAATAGGAGGATGGTTGAGAAATGCCGCCGCTCAACTGGGAAAGAGGCGCTGCCCTGGGCCACCAGACCTGGTAGAAATGTGCCGTACATACAAGAAGCCCCGGCCTAAAGGCCGGGGCTTCTTGCTGTGTGTTGTGTAAGGAGAGGGAGAAATGGGAGTAACTTGATCTCTTATCTGATCACGGCCTCATCATACAATACAATTAAGGCAAAACCGTGACTTTGCTGTGAATTTTTTGTGAACATTGGGATGAAACCGCCAAAAATCGACAGTTTTTAAGGCGCTTCATCTGTGATGAGGGAGAGTACCAGGGAAGCGGTATCTACCAGGTTTTGGACGCTGATTTCCTCCTGAGTAGTGTGGACCTTAGACATCCCTACCCCCAGTACCAGAGCTTTGATACCGTGGGCGTTCATATTGTTGGCATCGCTGCCGCCTCCGGTGGCGGACAGGGAGGGAGTTAACCCCACCCGCTCACAGGCGGCCATCACTGCCCGGAGGAAGGAGTCCTCGCTGGGGATGGAGAAGGGCGAGTAGGCCTTGCTCATCTGAAGATCCAACGCCGCCCCGTATTTTTCACAGGCATGACGGAGACACTGAGCCATGTGCTCCGCCTGCCGTTCCAACTTTTCCGCGTCACGGCTGCGGGCCTCCGCCGCCAGGTCCAGCACCTCTGGGACGATGTTGGTGGCATACTGGGAAGAAACAGAGCCGATGTTAGCCGTGGTCTCCTGGTCCACCCGCAGCAGACGCATTTGGGAGATGGCCTCCGCCGCCACCTGAATGGCACTGATCCCTTCCTCCGGGGCGACGCCCGCATGGGCGCGGCGGCCGGTGATCCGCGCGGTGATCTGGTACTGGCCGGGGGCACTGGTAATGATACGTCCGGCGTCCCCATCGCTATCCAGTACCACCGCTTGTTTGGCCAGGATGCGGCTATCATCCAGATGGCGAGAGCCACGCAGGCCGATCTCCTCACACACGGTAAAGACCGCCTGGACTGGAGGGTGGGGGAGCCGCTGTTCTACCAGGGAGCGCAGGGCCTCTACGATAGCGGCCACGCCCGCCTTGTCGTCGCTGCCCAGCACTGTGTCTCCTTTGGAGCGGATCACCCCGTTCTCCAGCACCGGCTCCACTCCCGTGCCAGGAATTACTGTGTCCAGGTGGGCGGACAGAAGGATGGGCTGACCGGGAGCGGTCCCAGGCAGGGTGCAGTACAGATTGCCGGTGTCGCTTCCGGTCTGGGCCTGGGTATCATCCAGATCCACTTGACAGCCGATGGCCTGAAGGTCCTCTGCCACGCGGGCGGCAATAGCGCCCTCATGAGTGCTCTCGCTGTCGATGCGTACATAGTCCAAAAAGGTATCCAAAAGACGGTCCCTGTTGATCATATAGCTGGCCTCCTTATGATAGTGCGGCCATTTTAACACGGAGGGGGAGTAAAATCAACTGCGGGACGGTACTAGCGGTCGGTGACTACCATAGTCTGGATATCCCGCTCCCCAGTGCCGCTGCTCAACAGGAACACGGTATAGTTGGTATTTTTCTCCACCTCCAGGTTCAGGGAAACAATGGTGTCGGGCAGGTCGGGAGTACCCAGGAAGGCACTGTCTAGAGTCTCAATGTCCATCCAGGAGGGCATGGGGGAACGGTCAGTCTCGGCAAAAAGGAACTGATAAGTCCCTGGCCGGACGCGCTTGAAAATGGTGGTCTCCTTGAAACGGACATCAGCATAGACCACCCGGCCGTCCTTCAACAGCACATCAATCGGGGGGCTGTTCAGAGCCAGATTGCTTACCCGGAAATTGGAAGCGCAGTTGCCCTGAAGGCAGCATTGGTCAGAGATCTGGAGCAGGTCCAGCCCACTAGGGGTATTGATGACAGCGATGGTGGACGGACTGCCTGGGGGAAGCGGCATGGTCTTGCGGAGATAGGTGTAGCCGTCGAGACCGGATACAGTGATAGTCTGATAGCCACCAGGGGCTTGGACATAGGAGGATACCGAGGCGTAACCCAACCGGGTGACCACCCGGACGCGGTTGATCTGGATGCGGATAGGGGTGTAGCCGAAGGCGGCATTGAGAAAACGGACTCTGGATAATGGGAGCCAGATAGGGGGGCGGACGGAGGAGCCGCCGTTGACTGGCCCGCCTTCTCCCGGATTTGGGAGGGGAATGACCGGGATATTCCCGGTGCTGCCATCATAGACCGGTCCACCTTCTCCCGGATTGGGCAGAGGAATGACCGGGGTATTTCCAGAATTACCATCATAGACTGGTCCACCCTCACCCGGATTGGGCAAAGGGATCACCGGGGTGTTGTCGTTAATTCGTTCCATATGGATAAGGCAGGTCAGGGAGAGCCTGGCCTTTCTCCTTTCTGAGTTATTTTGTCTGGACAGCCCCAAACGTAAGCAGGGGGCACCCCATGCTATGCCAGATGGAGGAAGCCTGTTCAGAGAACGCGGGAGGAAAGGAGGTAGAAAAAGGGGAAGGACAGATGAAAAAGTAGGCCAAACACCTTGACAATGGGAAAAAACATGGTAGAATAGTCCCGGAAATGTGTTGATGAAGCCAAGTACAGCGGGGTGTCTTTAGCGAGAGGGGACAGTGAAAGCCCTCGGCTGAAAGCTGTACGAGCCACTTCTGAGCAGCCCGTGAGGAGCGGGACGGCCCATCCCCGTGAGCGGATGACTGAGATGTCCGGCTGACGTGCCGCGCCGGATAATCAGGGTGGTACCGTGGAAGGATGCTTTCCGCCCCTGACTGCTGTCAGGGGCGTTTTTTATTTCGAAAGGGGTATAAAATGCGGCAATATATTGTAGATGCCTTTGCGGATCGGGTTTTTGAGGGCAATCCGGCAGCAGTATGTGTGCTGGACCGCTGGCCGGAAGAGGACCGGATGATGCGGATTACCCGGGAAAACAATCTCTCTGAAACTGCCTTTGCCGTCCCGGAAGGGGAGGGATACCGGCTGCGCTGGTTTACCCCCAGCGGGGAAATTGACCTGTGCGGCCACGCCACTCTGGCTGCGGCCTTCGTGATCACGGAATTTATCTCTCCGGGTCTGGATGTCGTCCTCTTTGACACCCTCAGCGGGCGGCTGACGGTAAGAAAGCGGGGCGAGCTGCTGGAGATGGATTTCCCGGCCTATCAGCTCAAGCGCCTGGAGGTGACCGACCAGATCACCGAGGCGTTGGGGGCCAGACCCAGCGAGGTCTGGAGGGCCCGTGACCTGTTGTGTGTCTTTGAGGACCCGGAGACCGTCATCCGCCTTGAGCCAGACCAGGAGAAGCTGAAGGAGCTGAAGGGGGCTCTGATGCAGGTTACCGCTCCGGGGAGCGGGGAGTTTGACTGTGTGTCACGGTCCTTCGCCCCCAAAATGGGGGTGCCAGAGGACCCGGTGTGCGGCTCTGGCCACTGCCACATCATCCCCTACTGGGCTGCCCGGACGGGACGGAGGGAGTTTACCGCCCGCCAGGCGTCTCCGCGAGGCGGAACCCTCTACTGCCGCTTGGAGGGGGACCGGGTTATCCTGGCCGGCCGGGCAGCTCTCTATGCCAGGTGTGAACTGATGTTGGAGGACTGCTGATGAAAAGAAGAACGACAGGCCTGCTGGCCGCGGCGCTGCTAGCCGTCCTGCTGCTGGCCGGCTGCGGCACCCGCCCCCTGCCCAGCGGCATGGAGGAGGAAGCGGTGGGACAGGCGGGCCAGGAGATTGTGGAGATGCTGGTCGCACGGGACTATCAAGGAGTGGTTGACGCCTTCCGGCCGGACATAGCCGAGGAGCTGGGCGTCACCGCGGATACAATCCAGTCCGAGATGGACAAGGTTTCGGAAGCCGGACCCTATGTGGAAACCATAAAGCGGATGGCGGTGGGCGGAAAGAACAAAGACTATGGAGAGGACTATGCGGTGGCGGTGATCTACTGTGAGCATGAGGAGAAAAACATCGCCTATCAGCTCTCCTTTGACACCGATCTGAACTTGATCGGCATATATGCGGAAGTGAAAAAGAAATAAGATGATATACGGAGGTAATTCCTATGCATGATCCAAAGCCTTTCGGACTGAACGAGCTGCGCGAGATGTTCCTGTCCTTTTTTGAGAGCAAGGGCCATCTGCGTCTGCCCAGCTTTTCCCTGATCCCTCAGAATGATGCGTCCCTGCTGCTGATTAACAGCGGCATGGCCCCCATGAAGCCCTGGTTCACTGGGGAGCAGGAGCCCCCTCGCCATCGTGTCTGCACCTGCCAGAAGTGCATCCGCACCGGAGACATTGAGAATATCGGCAAAACTGCCCGCCACGGCACCTACTTTGAGATGCTGGGCAATTTCTCCTTTGGGGACTACTTCAAAAAGGACGCCATCCACTGGGGCTGGGAGTTTTTGACCAGCCCGGAGTGGGTGGGCCTGGACCCGGACCGGCTGTACCCCTCTGTCTTTGAGGGGAACGAGACCACCCCCGCCGATGACGAGGCATTCCGTATCTGGAACGAAGAGATCGGCATTCCCGCCGACCGCATCTTCAAATTCGGCAAAGCGGACAACTTCTGGGAGCATGGCTCCGGCCCCTGTGGTCCCTGCTCGGAGATCTACTACGATCGGGGCCCAGAGTGGGGCTGTGGCAAGCCCGGCTGCACTGTGGGCTGTGACTGTGACCGCTATATTGAGGTTTGGAATATCGTCTTTTCCCAGTTTGACAACGACGGTGAGGGTCACTATACTGAGCTGAAGCAAAAAAACATCGATACCGGCATGGGCCTGGAGCGGCTGGCCTGCGTCTGCCAGAAAGTGCCCTCCCTCTTCGATGTGGACACCGTCATGAACATCACCCACAAGGTATCCGAAATCACCGGCGCCCACTATGGAGAGACCCCTGCCAAGGATGTCTCCCTGCGGGTCATTACCGACCACATCCGCTCCGCTACCTTCATGATCTGTGACGGCGTGCTTCCCTCCAACGAGGGTCGGGGCTATGTCCTGCGCCGCCTGCTCCGCCGGGCTGCCCGCCACGGCAAGCTGCTGGGCGTCAACGAGCCCTTCCTTTACAAGGTGTGCGACACCGTCATCCACGAGAACGAGGGCCATTACCCCGAACTGCGGGAGCGGCAGGACTATATCACAAAGGTCATCCGGGTGGAGGAGGAGAACTTCGCCAAGACCATCGACGGCGGCCTGAAGATTTTTAACGAGATGCTCAAGGGGCACCAGGAGAAGCGGGAAAAGACCTTTTCCGGCGCCGACGCTTTCAAGTTATATGATACCTACGGCTTCCCTATCGACCTGACGCTGGAGATGGTGGAGGAGCAGGGCATGACCTTGGACCAGGACGCCTTCCACCAGCTCATGGAGGAGCAGCGCCAGCGGGCCCGGAAGGCCCGGGAGGCTCTGGGCGATTTGGGCTGGGCCGGCGTGGAATTTGGTAAGGATGTGCCAGAGACCCAGTTTGTGGGCTACGGGTGTGATACCGTGCTGGATGCCAAGGTGGTGGCCATTGTGGCCGAGGGCCAGCAGCGGGATGAGATTATCGGCGGCGGCGAGGCCATTGTGGTGCTGGACAAAACGCCCTTCTACGCCGAGATGGGCGGCCAGGTGGCCGACCATGGAGTGATCGCCTGTGAGAGCGGGCGTGGGATGTTGTTTGAGGTCCATGACGTGCAGAAGAACAAGGGCGGCAAGTATATGCACTATGGCCGGCTGATGGAGGGAACCCTGAAGGTGGGCGACACGGTTCGGGCCCAGATCGATCTGGACCGCCGTCGGGCCGTCATGCGGGCCCACTCTGCCACCCACTTGCTGGATAAGGCCCTGCGCGCTGTTCTGGGCGATCACGTCCACCAGGCAGGCTCTCTAGTGGAGGCCGACCGGCTGCGTTTTGACTTCACCCACTTCTCCGCCATGACGGCAGAGGAGTTGGCCAAGGTCAGCGCCATGGTGAATGAGGCTGTGCTGGCCGGCTATGACATTGTGACCGAAGAGCTGCCCATTGAACAGGCCAAGCAGAAGGGGGCTATCGCCCTCTTTGGAGAGAAATATGGTGACGTGGTCCGAGTCGTGGACATGGGCCAAGGCTACTCCGTGGAGTTCTGCGGCGGTACTCACCTGGATAACACCGCCAAGGTGGGGGTGTTCCACATCTCCAGCGAGTTCTCTGTGGCCTCCGGCGTCCGCCGCATCGAGGCTACTACCGGTATGGCTTCTTTAGAGGTAATGAACCGCAATCAGGAGCTGCTCTTCCAGGCTGCTGCAGCCCTGAAGGCTAAACCCGGTGAGTTGCGGGAGAAGGCGGAGGCTACCATGGGCGAGATCCGCCAGCTCCACCAGGCAGTGGAGAAGTTCAAGGCCCGTGAAGCGGTCAGCGAGGCCGAGCGATTCCTTTTCGCTGCCCATGAGGTAGGGGGCCTGAAGGTGCTTACCGCCACGGTGCCGGACGCGGATGCCGACCGTCTGCGCAAAATGGGGGACTTTTTGAAGGACAAGGAGCCCAACGTTGTGGCCGTCCTGGCCGCCATCAATGGGGAGAAGATTACCTTCTTGGCCGCCTGTGGCAAGGAGGCCGTCCAGAAGGGAGTCAAGGCCGGAGAGATCGTCAAGCAGGTGTCCGCCATCGCCGGCGGCTCCGGCGGCGGCAAGCCTGACTCCGCAATGGGCGGCGGCAAAGACCCGCTGATGGTGGACAACGCCCTCGCTATGGTGGATAACGTGGTATCCATGAAGCTGGGGCTGTGAGCCATGACCCGCGAGGATCTCAAGCGCTTTTGCGCTCTGGATATTGACTTTGAAAGTATTGGCTTGATGGAGCCTGGACTTTCCTTGGAGCCTTATTTCTGTACTCCGATGAATGCCGAGCCGGTAGGGAGGCTGGGCTGCGACGGTATCCATTTTGTCCTTCTGCCCGGGGATGAGCGGGTGTTTTGCGTGGACCCCGCTATGGGGGAGCCGGGGACCTATGTCCTGCCAGTAGCGACAGATTTTCGGGAATTTTTGTCCTTTGTCCTCTACTGCCGGGATGCCAACCCCCTCTCCCAGATCTGGTGGCTGACGGAAGAACGGTTCCGGGAACTGTTGGAGGAGGACAAGAGGGCTGTCTGGCCTGGGTGTGAGACATTTTTTGCTGGGAAACAGACAGCCCTGGAGAGGATAGCAAGGGCCTTTGACCTGGCTCCCGCTGCTCCGTATCAGCAGGTCAAGGCCCTTCAGGCCGCCTTTGATCCCACGATTATGAAATTTTCCAACGAATACTATGATGTGCTGGGACTGGAGTATCCAGAGTGACAGGACAGGGATAAGGAAACGGGCTTTGCAGGGACAAGATCTTCCAGCATCGAAGTTCTATCTGCCTTCCTGATTTTGACTTTTTATGCTAACAGATACCGTGCGGCACGGTTAACTGGACCGTTGCCGCACGGCTCTTTTATCTTTCACTTTGATTTAAATCTAATTTTGACTGTTTTTTTAGTAGGCTGGAAAAGGCGGCGCCCCGGCTCTGAGTGGAATAGATGAAAACCGCGGCTGGGACGGGGAGGCCCTGTGTACTTGAAGCAAAAGCGGTAAACGGACCCCATCTTCAAAAGGGACGGCCCTTGGGCCGTCCCTTAAAATTTTTTGGGAGATTCTCAACATTTTCCCCAGCCAGATTGTGTGATAAGCAGAGAGACAAAAAGGGAGGTGTCCTATTTGGAACATAGCCAGAGCGGGGAGAAGATGGCCGCCCTCTACCGCCGATATGTGACCATGGTCTATCAGATCTGTCTGATGCTGATGAAAAATGTACCCGACGCAGAGGACGCCACCCAGACAGTCTTTCGAAAAGCGATGGAGCATGAGGGCCTCTTCCGTGATCCGGAGCATGAAAAGGCCTGGCTTATCGTTACCGCCCGGAACGAGTGCAAAAACCAGCTCAAGCACTGGTGGAGGACAAAGAGGGCGGGAGAAGAGATACTTCAGAACCTGACCTGGGAGCAGCCGTCGGACGGGGAGCTGTGGGATCTGATCCTTACCCTACCGGAGAAATACCGGATGGTGCTGTATCTCCACTACTACCAGGGTTACACCGCGCTGGAAACAGCGGAGATCTTGGGGAAGAACCCATCCACCATTCGTACCTGGCTGGTTCAGGCGAGATGGAAACTGAAAGAAATTTTGGAGGTGGAAGAGTATGGACGAGGATAAGCTCAAGCGGGTGTTTGACCAGATAAAACCCACTCAAGAGCAGGAACGGGTTATGCTGGACCGCCTCCTGACAGAGCAGAAGGAGGTCAAACCTGTGAGTCGAATGAAGAAGATGCCCGCTGTACTGGCGGCCGCCGCCGTGCTCCTGCTGGCCTGTGCCTTTACAGTGGCTACGGGGTTGGATCAGAAACTTGCGGCGCTGTTTGGGGCAGGGGAGCAGGAGGTAAGGCTGATCAAAGACGGTGTGGTGCAGGTGGATCAAAGACACACCTATGAAAATGGATGGACGGTTGAAGTGGAACAAATGCTGGTGGACCGGTATACCTTGGCGGTCCTACTGGACGTGATCGCCCCAGAGGAGACTGCCTTATGGGGAGAGGACTATTCTGTTCTGGCAACTTCTGATATTGAGCCTGAGTCGGAAGAGAATGGCGTGGGCGGCTGGGTGTCCGGCTCCATTGTTTTACCAGATGATGATCCGGGTGACCATCACATCTCGATTTTGTGGTATCGGGGACCGACCACCTATCTTCAGGCAGATGCTCAGACATTTCTGGGTGGGGAATTTACGATTACTCCGTTGCGCCTGGTTGAAAAGACCACCTTTGAGAACTTGGCTGACTTTTCTCAGGAGCGGCATGACTTTTGTGTGAAACTGCCTGACCAGGACAGCGGACGACAATATGAGGCCGGGCTTCCCATTCAGGTGGGAGAAGACAATATGGTCCTGCAGTCGCTGTATGTTTCGCCCATCAGTGTTGCCTTTATGATTCAAGGAGAGGAAAACGATTTCCGTATGTGGGGGCCAGCGGCGTTTTCCGAAATACAAAGTACTACCGTTCTGAATCTGTTGGACGGCCAAACCGCATCTGTGGGCCGCGCAGTGAGCCAGAGCTATAATCCAGATACCGGGATGGGCGAATTTGTGTTCCAACTGAATCAAATTGTGGACCCGGATGAGGTGACATCCCTTACCATCTTAGGCCAGACCTTCTCTCTGGGAGGGCTGCTCCCGGTGGAGGAATAAAAACCTTGGCAATTCTGGCAAAAGGGGGTACAATGGTCTTACTAACAAACAAAGGAGGTTTCCCAATGTCTGACTGTCTGTTTTGTAAGATCGCGGAGGGGCAGATCCCGTCCAACAAAGTCTACGAGGACGAGGTATGCTTTGCCTTCCATGACATCGATCCCCAGGCGCCCACCCACTTTTTGGTTATCCCCAAGGCCCATATCGGATCTGTGGCCGAGGTGACAGAGGACAACGCCGACGTAGTGGCCCATATTTTCGCAGTCATCTCCAAAGTGACCAAGGAGCTGGGCCTGGACAGCTACCGTGTGGTGTCCAATATTGGGGAGCAGGCGGGCCAGTCTGTCCCCCATCTCCATTTCCATGTTCTGTCTGGCCGGGATATGACCTGGCCTCCAGGCTGAGGGAGAAGGGGATGGTACCGAATGATCCCGCCATCCTCCTCAGCTTCTTGAATACCCGGCTTAGGGATGACGGCTGCACCCTGGAGGAGCTGTGCGCGCAGCTGGATGTAGAGCAGAGCGGGGTGGAGGATAAGCTGGCTGCCATAGGCTACACCTACCATAGAGAGCGCAACCAATTCCTTTGATAGAGGAAGTCGGAAAAAAGGGTTGACAAGAGAGTTAGAATATGCTAACCTATACGTGGTTAGAGAGAGCTAACTCTCATCCTCCTTACACCTCCCTACTTTCACTTTTCCTGACTGAGGGCGCGCTCTGACCACCAGACGCTTGGGCGGGGCAGGCAATACCGCCGGGCAGACCGGGGCCGTGGATCATTCCACGGCTCCGGTTTTTCTTTCTGTATCAGAAAAAGGAAGATACCCCTTTCCATACTGGGGGAACTGTGATATAATCCTCATAGCTTTTTAGTTATGGGGTGTGCTGTTTATGTTCGTCAAGAATCCGGAATATTTTATGGCCATCGTCAAGGAGCGGAGCATCTCCAAAGCGGCGGAGCGGCTCTATCTCTCCCAACCCTATCTCAGCCAGTATCTGGCCAAGCTGGAGTCCAATCTGGGGGCCGTGTTGCTGGACCGTTCCCACTCGCCCCTGAAGCTGACGCCGGCAGGGGAGGTGTTCCATGCCTATCTGGAGCGCCAGAGTTATTTGGACCGGCAGCTGGTCAGCGACCTGCGGGATCTGCAGAACGAGAAGCGGCCTGTCCTCCACATCGGCGTATCCCCTTGGCGCGGCTCCACCCTTCTGCCCGATGTGCTGCCCCTGTTCACCAAGCAATACTCCGACGTCCAGGTGGTCCTCCATGAGGCGCCGGTGCCCGAACTGGGGGATTTGGCGGCGGGCAGTGTCACGGACTTCTGCATCATGCACATCCCTGGGGATCTGACGGAGCTGACCTATGAACTGGTCATGCGGGAGCATATCTTCCTTTTGGCCCACCGGGACCACCCCCTGGTCCGAGGGCTCACCAGTACCTACGACGACCCCATACCCTTCCCCGACCTGCGGCAGCTGGAGCGGGAGCGTATCGTGATGCTGCCCCCGGACTGGCGGCTGTCCAAGCTGCTCCACAATACCTTCTCCGTCCATAACGTGGAGCCCCAGAATATTTTGGTGACTACCAACAATACCACAGCCATCAATCTGGTGGCGGAAAACATGGGCTTCGCCTTTTTACAGGAGAGCGGCATCTCTCGCACCCCATATCTGGACCGGCTGGCCTGCTTTACCATCGGAGAGCCGCCACTGACCTGCCCCATGGCGGTGGTCTACAAGAAAAATGGATTCCTGTCACCGGCGGCCAGAACGTTTATCGACCTGATCAAGGAGTATTACAGCCGCTTTGACCGTCCCGCCAACCTTTGAACAAATATCGGGCCTGATTTTCAGCAAAAGGGACGGAGAGAAACCACACCGCCCCCCTTGACGAGGGAGGAGGCCTATGCTAAACTGAATCCAAGCCCTGCGACTGACGGAAGTGGAGTGACCACGTGGAACAGGGCCCGGCGTGTGAAACGCCATATTGCCGACCGTCTGGGCGCACTATTGCTTAGTGCGCCCTTTTATTTTTGCGGGCGCAACAGGAAGGAGTTATGGAAGATGAAGACTGACATCGAGATCGCCCAGGCCGCGGAGATGCTTCCAATTGGCCAGGTGGCCCACAAGGCGGGGGTCAGCGAGGAACTGCTGGAATACTATGGGCGCTATAAGGCTAAAATCGACATCACCCCCCTGCGGGACAAGGCCCGGAAGGGCAAGCTGATCCTGGTCACCGCTATCAATCCGACCCCCGCCGGAGAGGGCAAGACCACCACCTCCGTTGGGCTGGCTGACGCGCTGAAAAAGCTGGACAAGAACGTAATCCTGGCCCTGCGGGAGCCCTCCCTTGGCCCTGTGTTCGGCGTCAAGGGCGGCGCCGCCGGTGGTGGTTACGCCCAGGTGGTGCCTATGGAGGATATCAACCTCCACTTCACCGGCGACTTCCACGCCATCGGAGCGGCCAATAACCTTCTGGCCGCCATGTTGGACAACCATATCCAGCAGGGTAACGAGCTGGGCGTCGACGTGAAGAAGATCACCTGGCGCCGCTGTGTGGATATGAACGACCGGCAGTTGCGAAATATCGTGGACGGTCTGGGCGGCCGGATGCAGGGCGTCCCGCGAGAGGACGGCTTTGATATCACGGTGGCCAGCGAGATCATGGCGGTCCTGTGTCTGGCCACCGGCCTGAAGGATTTGAAGGAGCGGCTGGCTCGTATCATCGTGGGCTACACCTATGACGACCGGCCGGTGACCGCCGCCGACCTGAAGGCCCAGGGAGCCATGGCCGCCCTGCTGAAGGACGCCATCAAGCCCAATCTGGTCCAGACGCTGGAGAACACTCCCGCCTTTGTCCACGGCGGCCCCTTTGCCAACATCGCCCACGGCTGCAACTCCGTCTCCGCCACTGACACCGCCCTGAAGCTGGCCGACTATGTGGTCACCGAGGCGGGCTTCGGAGCTGACCTGGGCGCGGAGAAGTTTCTGGACATCAAATGTCGGGCCGCCGGACTGACCCCGGACGCGGTGGTCATCGTGGCCACGGTTAAGGCGCTGAAGTACAACGGCGGTGTGCCCAAGGCCCAGTTGGGAGAGGAAAACCTGGAGGCGTTGGAGCGGGGCCTGCCCAACCTGCTCAAGCATGTGGAGAATATCACCCAGGTCTTCGGTTTGCCCTGTGTGGTGGCCATCAACCGCTTTGTCAACGACACCGACAGAGAACTGGACCTGATCCGCTCCAAGTGTAAAGAACTGGGGGTCAATGTGGCCTTGTCCGAAGTGTGGGGCAGAGGGGGCGAGGGCGGTATCCAACTGGCCCAGGAGGTGCTCCGCCTGTGTGAGCAGCCCAAGAAGTTTACCTACGCCTATGAGTTAGATCAGCCTTTAAAGAGCAAGATCGAGGCTGTGGTGAAAAAGATATATGGGGGCGTGGGCGTGAGCTATTCCGCTGCCGCATCCAAGGAGCTGGAGCGGCTGGAGAGGATGGGCATGGGCGGCCTGCCCGTGTGCATGGCCAAGACCCAGTATTCCCTCACCGATGACCAGACCAGGCTGGGCCGCCCCGAGGGCTTTACCATTACGGTGTCCAAGGTGAAGGTGTCCGCGGGCGCCGGCTTTGTGGTGGTCCAGACTGGGGATATTATGACTATGCCCGGCCTGCCCAAGGTACCCTCCGCGGAAAAGATCGACGTGGATGAGAACGGAGTAATCTCCGGCCTGTTCTGAGGGGGGCACATGGATAACCATTTCAATTCCCCCGCCCAGGTGACGGCGCTCTACGCCGCCGCTGGGGCGGAGAAGGCCGGAAAGCCAGCCTCTGTCCTGATCCTGCTGGGCATCCTGGCTGGGGCCTTGATCGCCATGGGCAGCGCCGCCACTAACACGGCCTCCTATGGCATCCAGGGCACCTGGACCGCCCGGACGGTGTGTGGCCTGCTGTTCCCCTTCGGGCTGGGAATGGTGATAGCCACCGGGGCGGAGCTCTTTACCGGCAACTGCCTGATCACCATTTCTCTGCTGGATGGGCGCTGCTCCTGGCGGGGGATGTTGCGGAATTGGAGCATCGTCTACCTGTCTAATTTTGCCGGAGCCCTGCTGGTGGCGGCGGGCTGCGCCTGGTTCGGTCAGCTCGACTACTCCGGCGGGCAGCTGGCCCTGTTCACAATGAGAATGGCGGCCGCCAAGTGTGCCATCCCCTTCCAGAATGGGGTGGTGCTGGGCTTCTTCTGCAACCTTCTGGTCTGCCTGGGCGTGGTCATGGCCATGTCGGGCAGGGACACAGCCAGCCGCCTGATGGGGGCATTTCTTCCGGTATGTTACTTTGTCCTGTGCGGCTTTGAGCACTGCGTTGCCAATATGTACTATATTGCCGCTGGCCTTATGGCCAAGATGGTCCCGGCCTATGCCCAACTGGCGGCGGAGGCGGGGCTGGACCTGTCTGGATTGACGGTGGGGGGATTCCTGCTGGGAAACCTGCTCCCCGTCACGATTGGGAACGTCCTTGGCGGCGCGGGGCTGGGCGGCCTGCTGTGGTATTGCTACCGCCCGAAAAGCTGACGGCCTATTGGCATAGAAAACGGCTGTGGGAGATGATCGAGAGACCATCTCCCACAGCCGTTTTTTCGACCGGGCGTGGTCAGCCGGTTTTTTGAACTTTCACAGGTGCTTAGACGACCCTTTCTTCAGAATAAGCCCGGAGGACCGCTATCGACAGGCCCGTTCTCTGGCGGTTAAGTAGAGCAGTCCGCCCGCCTGATAGGCGACGAAGTCCCAGGGGTCGAAGACTGCCCCCGCTTTCCAAAGTGGGGCGAGAACCTCCCACACCAGCCCGCAGGCCAAAAGCAGGGGGACCGTGTGCTTTACCGAGCGAAGGGGGGCTAGCCTGCCCCAGCGCAAAAGGTAGTCAGCCCAGGCGCATATGGCTCCCCCGGCAAACAGGTCGTTGGCATAGCAGGACAGGAACCATCCTAAGTGTCCGTCTGAGTTGGGAATAAGAAGGCAGCGGTTGACGATATAAAATACCAGGACCCCGCCGCACACCCGCAGGTCAAATGTCCGAATATCCAAGGTCAGAGGAAGCTGAGGAGCAGCACGGTTACTATTAAGCCTAAGATAACGGCACCCACTGCGGCACCGAAAGACAGGGGCTCCCGGCGGGGCTCCTCACGGCTGGAAAGGTCATCCACAGGGGATCTCTTGCTCAACTGCTCCAGGTCGCTGCCCGCGTCGGAGGGATAGGAGCGGAGGTCCGCAAAGTGGTCCAGCAGCTTCAGGGCCCGCTGGACCGTGGTATAACTGGCGTTTGTAATCAATATGACCGGCGGGAACAGGAGCATATTCTCGACAGAGTGGGAGGAAAGAACGCCCGCCTCCGCCTCTCGCAGGATGGCGTCCGGTAGGACAGCGGAATAGGTCTCATCTTGCAGAACCTCCCGATAAAACTGAGCTAAACGGTCCCGGACCATTTTATCTCTTGTTTTTTGTGCCCCCCTTGTTAGATAACGGGGGCTTACTGTTCGCTCGCAAGCTCGCTCAACTGCCGAAGTGAACCAGCCACTAAAAACGGCGGAAAAATCTAAGAGATTTTCCCACCGCCGTGTCTGGATCGCTCCGTCTGAATACGATATTTTGGTATCTACAAACTGCAATTTTATTTACGCTTACTACTCTACATCGTCATCATGTTTATTAGTATAAAAACTCCCGATAAACATACCTGCTCCAAGCCCTATAGCTAATCCTAATATAGTGTGATTAAATACCACGCCTAATGCCGTTCCTACACCTACACCAATACACATCCCATACATCATTCCATTATATTTATTAGTGTTTTTTTTCATAACTGGTCTCCTTTGCAAATTCTAATTTATTAGATGTAGAAAAAAACACTATATTTCAAGTGTCATTTCTTATACAACAGCATTCTACAAGCAGGTAAACACGGGCTGTTCCTTAATATCTTTTTGTTTGGGGATTTCCGCTCTCCCATTTGCTTACCGCCTGCCGGGAGACGCCTAGCTTTTCTCCCAACTGCTCCTGGGATAATCCGGCCTGCTTCCGGGCCAGGGCGATCCGTTCATACAGTTCCATCATGGTCCTCCCACCTTTCTGATCCTGCATCCAAGATACCCCAAATCCCACGATATGACAAGAAAAATAAGCTGGAAATTTGTCAACTTGAAGTTGACAGGCGGCTGGAGGGGGAAAAACAGAGAAAAAGGCGGGGCTATACTTGACACCTCCCAGGAAGGATGCTAATATAATGACTTGTAACAAGCGCGAGGAACGGAAAGAGTAGCGTCCCGGCCAACGGACAGAGAGGGCCCTTCACCGGCTGAAAGGGGGCCCACAGCGGCAGACGTGAAGTGCGTCCGGGAGCGCGGGGCGTAATGGCCTCCGGTTCGGCCCCGATAGCGGCCGGTCAAGTGAGAAATGAGAGTGGAACCGCGAGTTATCGCCTCTTATGCCAAAATGGGCATAAGAGGTTTTCTTTTTGTCCTGCCCAGCGGGGGGCAGGATTACCGCAAAACAAGGAAGGAGGAGCCTATGTTCAGATCCCTCATGGAAACCTTGGAGGCGTATCAGCGCCGTGACCCGGCCGCGCACTCCAAATTGGAGATATTTTTGCTCTATCAAGGGGTGCATGCCCTGTTGTATCACCGGCTTGCCCATTGGTTATACTGTCATAATCTGAAATTTTTGGCCAGGGCAGTCTCCCAGTGGAGCCGGTTCTGGACCGGTATTGAGATCCATCCTGGGGCCAAGATCGGCCGCCGTCTGGTCATGGACCATGGTATGGGCATCGTCATCGGAGAAACCGCCGAGGTGGGGGACGACTGCCTGCTCTACCATGGAGTCACTCTGGGGGGGACCGGTAAGGATCAGGGCAAGCGCCACCCCACCATTGGCAATAATGTCCTAGTCAGCTGCGGGGCCAAGGTGCTGGGCCCCATCAAGGTGGGCGACAACTCCCGGATCGCGGCTAACGCCGTGGTCCTGTCCGAGGTGCCGGAGGACGCTACTGCTGTGGGTATCCCGGCCCAGATCGTCCGCATCGCCGGACGCACCACCCGATACGCGGATGAAGTGGACCAGACCAGCGTGGAAAATCCCACGCTGGAGCGTTTGGAGGCCCTGTCCTCCAGACTGGAATTTATCGAAAAGCTGCTGGATGAGCGATACGAGATTATTAGGGAACAGGGAGAGCGGGAGACGGTCTGACCGGCCGCCTGCGCTCTGAGGACAAGAGAAAGAGACTAGATAAAAAGGAGAGGTACCATGTATCTGTATAATTCCGCGACCCATAAGAAAGAGGAATTTCAAACTCATACTCCCGGACATGTAGAGATGTATACCTGCGGTCCCACGGTATACCACTTTGCCCACATTGGCAACCTGCGCTCCTATATCATGGAGGATGTGCTGGAAAAATTCCTGCGCTACGATGGGTACGAGGTCAATCGGGTCATGAACATCACCGATGTGGGCCATCTGGCCTCTGACGCTGACACCGGCGAGGATAAGATGCTCAAGGGCGCCAAACGGGAGCACAAGTCAGTCATGGAGATTGCCAAGTTCTATACTGACGCCTTTTTCAACGACTGTGAAAAGCTGAATATCAAGCGGCCCGACGTGGTGGAGCCCGCCACCAACTGCATTGAGGACTATATCCGGATCGTATCCGGCCTGATCGAAAAGGGGTACGCCTACCTGGCTGGAGGAAACGTTTATTTTGACTCCTCCAAGCTGGACCGCTATTATGTGTTCAACGACCACGATGAGGAGGACCTGGCGGTAGGCGTCCGGGAGGGCGTGGAGGAGGACTCCAACAAGCGGAATAAAAACGACTTCGTCCTCTGGTTCACCAAGAGCAAATTCGAGGACCAGGCCCTGAAGTGGGATTCCCCCTGGGGGGTGGGCTATCCTGGATGGCATATCGAATGTACCGGTATCTCCCTCAAGCACAACGGAGAGTATTTGGACCTGCACTGTGGCGGGATCGACAATGCCTTCCCCCACCACACCAACGAGATTGCCCAGTCGGAGAGCTACCTGGGTCACCCCTGGTGTAAGCAGTGGTTCCATGTCCACCATTTAAATACAAACAGCGGAAAAATGTCCAAGTCCAAGGGGGAGTTCCTCACTGTGTCCTTACTGGAGGAGAAGGGCTATGACCCTCTGGCCTATCGGTTCTTCTGCCTCCAGTCCCATTACCGCAAGGGTCTGGTCTTTTCCTGGGAAAATCTGGATAACGCCGCTGGGGCTTACCAAAAGCTGATCGCCAAGATCGCGGCCATCGACCCCAAGGACGGTGCGGTGGACGAGGACCTCTTGGGTGAGTATCAGATGAAATTCCGTCAGCAGGTGGGCAATGACCTGAACACATCCATGGGAGTCACCGCCCTGTATGATGCCCTGAAGGCCAAGACCAACGGGGCCACCAAGCTGGCCATCCTGAACAGCTTTGACCAGGTTTTGTCCCTGTCGTTGCTGGAAAAGGCGGAGAAGGTGTGGAAGGAGCAGGCGGCTCAGAAGTCCCAGTCCGCCGGCGGCTATACCGTCACCGGCGAAGGGGACCCGGCAGTCGATGCTCTGGTGCTGGCACGGGGCGAGGCCAAAAAGGCAAAGAATTTTGCCGAAGCTGACCGCATCCGGGATGAGCTGAAGGCGATGGGCATCGAGGTCACCGACGTGCCCGGAGGCGCGTCCTGGAAGCGGGTATAACAGGGAGATGCCGGGGGCGGCCATCCTGCAAAGGAATGGCCGCCCCCGGCTGATCGATTTCTGCCTGTTTTATGGTACAGGTTCCACGCCTTTTTTCCAGGGGAGCGTGAGAAAAAATTGAGGAAAATTTTTGCTTTTCCCATTGACATTTTCGCGCCGGTTTGCTATATTAAAACTAAGTTATTGAGAATAATTCTCATTTAACAAATACAGGAAAGTGAGGTAATTATCATGCCTGAGCTGAAGGGAAGCAAGACCGAAGCCAATCTGTGGACCGCGTTTGCCGGCGAGTCCCAGGCCCGCAACAAGTATACTTATTTCGCCTCCAAGGCCAAGAAGGACGGCTATGTCCAGATCTCCAAGATCTTTGAAGAGACCGCCGCCAACGAGAAGGAGCACGCCGAGATCTGGTTTAAGCTGCTGGAGGGCATTGGAACTACCGCGGAGAATCTAAAGGCTGCCGCCGAGGGTGAGAATTACGAGTGGACCGATATGTACGCCACCATGGCCAAGGAGGCCAAGGAGGAAGGCTTCGACCATATCGCTTTCTTGTTTGAGGAGGTCGCCAAGATCGAGAAGGAGCACGAGGAACGCTACCTGAAGCTGCTGGCCAACGTGGAGGGCGGCATTGTCTTCTCCCGCGATGGCGACATGATTTGGCAGTGCTCCAACTGTGGCCACATCCATGTGGGCAAGCAGGCCCCCGAGGTATGCCCCGTCTGCGCCCATCCCAGGGATTATTTCCAGCTGAAGGCTGAAAACTATTGATGGAAACAGAAAAAGCAGGACCGCCACCGGCGGTCCTGCTTTTTTCAGTCAGCTTTCGGGGATGGGCATGGGAGCCTTCACCTTGGTGAGGTCGCTGTCCGCATAAGCTTGGGCCAGAGAATCCAGGGCCACATCCTGGGCTTCCAGGAGGACGCCCACCTCTTTCAAGGCGGCGCCAGCCTTGTCCAGCTGGTCGGCAGCATGAGAAACAGTGGACTCCACCTGGGTACGAAGAACATCGTATTCCTGCTCCACTCGCTGCATCCAACGCTCCATCTGACGGCGGAGCTGACGGGCCTGCTCCTCCGCCTGCTCCTGGACGGTCTGGGCCCGTCGGTGGGCCTCCAGCTCTACGCCGGCGGTCCGCTCCTTCAGGGCGGCGTAAGCTTCGGCATCCGGTTCCAAGGCGGCGATCCTGGTTTGGGCCTGGGCCAGTGAGTTCTCTAGCTGGGCCAGCCGGTCGCTTAACTGGCTGCGCTCGGTACGGCTGGTGGACAGGGCCACATTGGTCTGCTCCAGTTGACCGGAGAGGGCGTCCTTCTCCTCCTGGAGCCGCTGGTTGGCCTGCTGGAGCTGGAGGATCTGTTGGCTTTGTTCCTCAATCTGGCGAAGGGCAGACTCGGCGGCCTGACGCTGCTGTTCCAACTGCTGCTCCAGGGCCTCGCGCTGTTGAGCGGCTTCCCTGGCGGTATTTTCTAAATAGGTCAGGACGTCCTGGCGGTTAAAGCCGCCGAAGGCAGCACCTCGAAAGGGATGGTCCATGGATAGCACCTCTCTGAAACGCGGAACAAACCGCGGTTTTTGTCATTTTCCCAGATATCTTACCACAGGTCGGGAATAATTACAATCCTTTCTCTGGCCCCAGCAGGGGAAAGGAAGGTTTTTCTGCCCTTTCGACAGGGAATCAGTCATAATTCATTGACTGGAACGGTCTGGAATGATATACTAACTTAGTTTTCCAATCGTTTTGCCCCTGTATATCAGGAGGATCGAACAGGTGAGGTGTGCCATATATGTGGGCGTCCGACAACTGGAAGGATTATGAGCTGATCGACTGTGGCCGGGGAGAAAAGCTGGAGCGGTGGGGGGACCAGCTGTTGGTCCGCCCCGACCCCCAGGCCATCTGGAACACGCCCCGGACCCACCGGGGTTGGAAAGTGAATGCCGGCCGATATGCCCGCTCCTCCACGGGGGGAGGACAGTGGCAGAATAAGTCCATGCCGGAGCGGTGGACGGTATCCTATGGGGACCTGACCTTTAACATCAAGCCCATGAACTTCAAGCACACCGGCCTGTTTCCAGAGCAGGCGGTCAACTGGGACTTTGCCCGGGAACAGATTCAAAAGGCCGGCCGGCCTATTTCGGTGCTTAACCTGTTTGCCTATACCGGAGGGGCCACCGTGGCCTGCGCCGCGGCCGGAGCCAGCGTCTGTCATGTAGACGCAGCCAAGGGTATGGTCCAGTGGGCACGGGAGAACGCCAGGGCCTCCGGCTTGGAGGAAGCGCCCATCCGCTGGATTGTGGATGACTGTGCCAAGTTCGTGGAACGGGAGATACGCCGGGGACGGAGGTACGATGCCATCATCATGGACCCGCCCAGCTATGGTCGGGGCCCCACCGGAGAGGTGTGGAAGCTGGAGGAAAACCTGTTTCCATTCGTGGAGCTGGTATCTGGAGTGCTGTCCGACGACCCGCTGTTCGTTATTTTGAACTCCTACACCACCGGGCTGGCGCCCAGCGTGGTGACCTATATCCTGGAGACCATCCTCTCCAAACGCTTCGGCGGCCACACTACCAGTGACGAGCTGGGGCTGCCCGTCACCGAAAGCGGGCTGGTCCTCCCCTGTGGGGCCACGGGGCGTTGGGTCAAGCATGAGGCGTGAAGTGTTGAGAGGGAAGAGATCAGGGCGAGTCCCGGCCGTGTGGTGGAACAACAATAGGACGAAAGGCGGAGTGAAACCGCACGGATATGCGTCTATATCCCCACTCTTTGCTCTCTGCTCTCAACTCTATCCAGAAAGGGCTATCATATGAGCAACACCATCATCAAAACTGAAGACCTCCGTTTCTCCTACCCGGCGGCCGAGGGGGTGTCCCCAGTGGTGCTGGACGGCGTAGATCTGGCCATCAAGGAAGGCTCCTTTGTAGCCGTCCTGGGGCACAACGGGAGCGGAAAATCCACCTTGGCCAAGCATATGAACGCTATCCTGCTGCCCAGCGGAGGCAAGGTGTACGTGGACGGCATTGACACTACGGATGAGGACAGGCTGCTGGACGTCCGCCGCGCGGTGGGTATGGTGTTTCAGAACCCGGACAACCAGATCGTCGCCAATGTGGTGGAGGAGGATGTGGCCTTTGCACCTGAAAATCTGGGCGTCCCCCCGGAAGAGATCCGCAAGCGGGTGGATGAGGCCCTGAAGGCGGTAAATATGTATGAGTTCCGGGAGCACGCTCCCCATTTGCTGTCCGGAGGGCAGAAGCAGCGGATCGCCATCGCCGGAGTCATCGCCATGGAGCCGCGGTGCGTCGTGCTGGACGAGCCCACCGCCATGTTGGACCCCACCGGACGGGCCGATGTGCTCCGCACCATCAAGGCGCTGAACCAGGAGCGGGGAGTTACGGTGGTCCTTATCACCCACCACATGGACGAGGCCGCACAGGCTGACCGATTGGTGGTTATGTCTAAGGGCCGTGTGGTGGCCGACGGAGTGCCTAAGGAGGTTTTTTCCCATGTGGAGGAGCTGAAGGCGGTAGGGCTCACGGTCCCCCAGACCACCCAGCTTCTCTGGGAGCTGAGGCAGGAGGGGATCAGCGTCCCTCTGGACGCCCTCTCAGACGAGGAGTGTGCCGCGGCCCTGTGGTCCGTGCTGTCGTAAGCGGGAACTGATATGTTATTGTTGGGGACGGGCTCTGCCGCGCTCCCATGTGCCTTCCCTTGGGGGAGAGTTTTTTGGACGCGACTCCATCACTGGGGCGTGTACCACTGATACAAGGATGGAACCTCTCATGGACCCTATCATTGAAACGAAACAACTGACGCACACCTACTCCGCCGGCACACCCTTTGAGCGCACCGCACTGGAGAAGGTGGATTTTCAGGCTTATCCCGGAGAGTATCTGGGCATTATTGGCCACACAGGCTCGGGGAAGTCAACCCTGATCCAGCATCTGAACGGCCTGCTCAAGCCCACATCGGGCCAGGTACTCCTCCAGGGCACTGACATCTGGACCGACCCCCAGACCACCCGAAAAAGCCGGTTCCAGGTAGGGCTGGTCTTTCAGTACCCGGAGTACCAGCTCTTTGAGGAAACAGTCTATAAGGACATCTCCTTCGGTCCGAAAAATATGGGGCTGGACGAGGAGGAGATCGACCGCCGGGTGCGGTCCGCCGCCTATTTTGTGGGCCTGCGGGACGACCAGCTGGAGAAATCTCCCTTTGAACTGTCCGGCGGCCAGAAGCGCCGGGTAGCCATCGCCGGAGTTATCGCCATGGAGCCCAAGGTGCTCATTTTAGACGAGCCCACCGCCGGACTAGACCCGGAGGGAGTGGAATCCATCCTGCAAAATATCCGGGACTACCACCAGGCCCACAACGCCACCATTATCCTGGTGTCCCACTCCATGGAGGACATGGCCCGCACTGTGGACCGGCTGGTGGTCATCGACGACGGGACCATCCCCTTCCAGGGTACCCCCCGTGAGGTGTTTCAGCACGGGGACGAGCTGGAACAGATGGGGCTGGGCGTCCCCCAGATGACCAGGGTGTTCCACCGGCTTCGGGCCCTGGGGGTGGACATCGACCCCTCGGTGTTCACGGTGGAGCAGGCCAAGGCCGCCATTTTGGCCAAGCTGGGCCGCAATGAGAAGGGGGTGGGCTGAATGGCGCTGAAGGATATCACCCTGGGACAGTATTTTCCAGGTAACTCCCTGGTCCACAGGCTGGACCCCCGTACCAAGCTGATTGCTGTGGTGATCTATATCGTGGCCCTGTTTCTGGCTAAGTGGTTTGTCACCTATGCCATCATGTTCTGCCTGCTGGCTTTGTCCATCGCCGTATCCAAGGTCCCAGTGCGCTCCATCCTTCGGGGGATGAAGCCAGTGCTGTTCATTGCCATTTTTACAGCCATCCTCAACCTATTCTACACCCCCGGTACCCATGTGCTGGTAAAGATATGGGTACTGACCATCACCATGGAGGGGGTGTTCCAGGCCTTCTTTATGGTGGTCCGCATCATGATGCTTATTGCTGGCACCTTTCTGTTGACCTACACCACCTCGCCCATCCTGCTCACGGACGGGTTGGAGTCTCTGATGAATCCCTTGAAGAAGATCCGGGTCCCCGTCCATGAGCTGTCCATGATGATGTCTATTGCCCTGCGGTTTATCCCGACTCTGATCGAGGAAACGGACAAGATCATGTCCGCCCAGCGGGCCAGGGGAGCCGATTTTGAGAGCGGGAACCTGATCCAGCGGGCCAAGGCCCTGATCCCGCTGCTGGTCCCCCTGTTTATCTCCGCCTTCCGCCGGGCGGATGAGCTGGCGGTGGCGATGGAGTGCCGCTGCTACCACGGGGGAGAGGGGCGCACCCGTCTGCGCCAGCTGAAGTATCAGGCCAGGGACTATATGGTGCTGGCCTTTTTCCTGGCCGTGGCCGTGGGAGTGGGCGTGCTGGCGCATATTGGGCTTTGATCATCCGGCTCCAGGGCGGAGAGCAGCTCCCGCCGCAGGCCCAGACCGAACAGGTAGTAGGCACGCGCCTCATAGGCCAGTTGGGCGTTCATAGCCGCCTCAAAGGGGAAATAACATTCCGGCCCTACCAGCCGGCTGATTTGGTCAGCCTGGCTGGCAAAATCTGCCTCTGCCGTCTGGTAACCAGGGACGGTTCGGCAGAACTTTGCCACTTCCCCGGCAAGCCCAGGGTTGTCTTGAAAGAGTTTATAAAGTATCATGTTCATAATTGATTACCCCTCTGAATCTCACGATTTTTCCGTGCATTATATAGTATAGCGCGAAAATTCCGTGTGTCAAGAGAAAAGGATGTATTATGGCAACATTTTCAGAACGTATCAAGGAACTACGGAACGAGCAGCATCTGACTCAAAACCAGCTTGCTGATATTTGCGGGGTCAAATACCGAACCTATCAGGATTATGAGTATGGAAAGTGCCACCCTACCGCCCTTGGTCTGGTGTTTCTGGCCGACTACTTCAACGTCAGCCTGGACTACCTGATGGGCCGGACGGAGCGGCGGGAGATCAACCAATAGGGGCCGACCCCGCTTCTTACCAACCCGAACCGAGGTGTTACATGGAACGCAATATTGCCTTAAAGCTGATGTATAACGGTACGGCCTATCACGGCTGGCAGGTTCAGAAAAACGCTGTGTCCGTGGCCGAAACCCTGGAAAAAGCCCTGTCCACTGTGGTTTGCCATCCAGTGAAATGCACCGGGGCGGGCCGTACCGACGCGGGTGTCCACGCTGAGGTCTATGTGGCCAACTTCCGCACCACATCCACGATACCCTGCGACCGGATCCCTCTGGCGGTCAACACCCGGCTGCCCAACGATATTGTGGTGGTCAAGGCCACCCAGGTGCCCGATTCTTTCAACGCCATCGGTTCCTGCCAAAAAAAGGAGTATACCTACCGCCTGTATAACTCCCGGCTGGGCAACCCCTTCTATGTGGACCGGGCCTGGTTTTATCCGAAGCGCTTGGATGAGTCCGTGATGAGGCGGGCGGCCAGCCAGTTCGTGGGCACTCACGACTTCCGGGCGGTCCGGTCCGTGGGCACCGAAACCAGAACCACTGTGCGGACGGTGTACTATTTCGACGTTTCCCGCCAGGGGGAACTGATAGAGTGTAAGGTGTGCGCCAACGGCTTTCTATACAACATGGTCCGGGCGATGGTAGGCACCATCGTCTATGCTGCCGAGGGCAAGCTGGCTCCAGAGGACATCCCGGCCATTTTGGATTCGGGCAACCGCACCTTGGCTGGCCCCACGGTCCCGCCGGGGGGGCTGTATATGACTAGGCTGTGGTATGAGGAAGATGTGCTGTGACTAGGGGAGCACCCCTACTAAAGAGAAGCAAGGACGAATAGAATGGAAGGAAAACAGCCGGCCAAGAAGGCGAAAAAACCGAATATCCTGTTTCGGCTGCTGGCCCTGTTGGTGACGGCGGCCCTGGTGCTAGGCGCCCTGGCCCTGGTCGTGTACCGGGACCGCTTCAACCTGGATGTGGTGAAGCGGTGGCTGGCCTACCGCTCTATTCAAACCAGCGATACCGGCGAGGCGGTCCCCTTCACCCACGCCGGCGGGGACAAGATGTCACTGGCGTATCTGGAAAATGGCATTCTAATGTCCTCTGCTGCCGGGGCCCACTACTACTCCTTCTCCGGTCGCCAGTACGCCGAGGAAGTGCTGTCGATGGACAACCCGGTGCTGTCTGCCTCTGCAAAAGCGGGGGTAGTGTATGACACCGGGGGGCAGTCCCTGTTCCTCTTCCGGGGGACGGAGGAGGTCTTTGACCTGTCCCTAGAGGGGGACGGCGACCTGCTATCCGCCCGGGCCAACGACAGCGGCTGGCTGGCGGTCACCGCCCAGCGGAGCGGGTACAAGGGGGCGGTCACAGTCTACGATGCCTCTGGAAGCGAAGTAATCCAGATCAGCCTGTCCTCTACCTTTGTGGTGGACGCTGCCCTGTCTCCCGACTGTAAGACGGTGGCGGTGGTCACAATGGACCAGGAGGGCGGCACCTTCCTTAGTCAGGTGCTCTTTTTCCCCGTGGACCAGAAGGAGCCCACTGCCCAGGTCAGCCTGGGCAGTGTGACAGTGCTGGATCTGGACTATGAGGACGGCCTTCTCTGGGTGCTGGGGGAGGACAGAGTCATGACACTGTCTGACGATGGAAAATCTGCCAACAGTTATCCCTTTGGGCGGTCTTATCTGAAGGGCTGCGACTTTGGAGGGGAGGGCTTTGCGCTGCTCCTGCTGGGCCGATACCGGGCAGGCAGCGCGAACCAGGTCATGACCATCGATCCGGAGGGAGAAGTGAGGAGCAGCATGGAGCTGCGGAGCCAGGTATTGGACTTTGACAGCGCTGGCGGTTACTGTTCCCTGCTCACCGGCAGCCGACTGACCATTTACACGCCGGAGCTGGTGGAATACGCCCGACTGGGAGACACCCAGGGGGCACGATATACCGCCCTGTCCTCCAACGGCTCCGCCCTGCTGGCCGACGACCAGCAGGCCTGGCTCTATATCCCAAGTTGATCTCTCTGCCCGTTTTCCCATGGAGGTTCTTATGAATTATCTGATTTTTGACGTTATCATCGCCTTGATTCTCCTTTTTGCCCTGTGGCGGGGGTACAGCCGGGGTTTTATCCTGACATTGTGCGGCTTTTTGGCTATCTTTGTGGCCTTTATCGGAGCTACAGTTATCTCGGACAACTTGGCCAGGCCGGTGGCAGACGCCATACGGCCCGCCATCGAGCGCCAGATCCAGGGGGCGCTGGAGCAGTCCCTTCAAGTAGAGGACTCCCTCGCTTCTACCGGGGGAGAAGCGCCGGCACTGGAGGAGCTGCCCATCTCAGAGGTGCTGGAAGCGCTTCAGGAGTCCGCGCTCTACCGCGGCCTGGCACAGGCCTTCCAGGAGGCCGTGGACAACGGAGTGGCTCAGGTGACCACCAGCGCGGCTAAGGCACTGGCGGAATACGCCGCCGTCCAGCTGGCCAGAATGGTTCTCTTCCTGCTGGCGTTTGTAGCTGTTCTCATCGCCTGGTTCCTGTTGAGCCATGCCCTGGACCTGGCCTTCCGGCTGCCCGTCCTGTCCGCCTTAAACCATTGGAGCGGGGCGGCCCTGGGGCTGCTCAAGGGCGGGGCGTTGATTTTCATCGCCTGCTGGCTGCTCCGAAACAGCCTGATCCCCCCTGAGGCGATACAGAATACCTATCTGCTGAACTTTTTTTGCACCTTCGACCCCCTATCCCTACTTGCCTGAATTTCTCAGGAAGCAGTTCATGACAAGTTCATATTTCTGCTGTATGATATGCCCTGTATAGTTATGACCACCCAAAAGACCGGGCGGAGGCCCGGAGTAATGACCCGATTTTATCTCCTGAAAGGAGTTTTGACACTATGCAGCCTACAATGTGCAGCCGCTGCGGCAAGAACGTGGCGGTCATCTTTATCACCAAACTGGAGGGCGGTACCTCGAAGAACGAGGGGCTGTGTCTCAAATGTGCCAGGGAGCTGGGCATAAAACCCATTGACGACATCATAAAGCGGATGGGCATCAGCGACGAGGACCTGGAAAACCTGACCTCCGAAATGATGTCCGCTTTCGGCGGAGCTGAGGGGATGGAGGGCCTGATGAACCAGCCCAAGGAGGAGGGGGACGAGGAGGACGACGGACGTACCGCCACCTTCCCCTTCCTGAATCAGCTCTTTGGAGGTGGGGCAACCCCAGCGCCCCAGCAGCCCAGTGAGGGGGGCGGCGCATCCCCCCGGCCGGAGAAGAACGGCGCCCCCAAGCAGCCTAAGCGAAAATTTTTGGACAGCTACTGCATCTCCCTAACCCAAAAGGCCAAGGAGGGCAAGCTGGATAAGCTGATCGGCCGGGACCGGGAGCTCCAGCGGGTCATTCAGATCCTGAACCGCCGGCAAAAGAACAATCCCTGTCTCATCGGTGAGCCAGGCGTGGGCAAGACCGCTATCGCTGAAGGGCTGGCCCAGAGGATATATAAGAAGGAGGTCCCCTACAAGCTGGCGGATAAGGAGGTCTACCTCCTGGACCTGACCGCCCTGGTGGCGGGCACACAGTTCCGAGGCCAGTTTGAGAGCCGGATGAAGGGACTCATCGAGGAGATCCGCAAGCTGGGCAACATTATCCTGGTCATCGACGAGGTTCATACTATCGTAGGGGCCGGGGATGCCGAGGGGTCCATGAATGCCGCAAATATTCTGAAGCCCGCCCTCTCCCGTGGGGAGCTCCAGGTCATCGGTGCCACCACCCTCAATGAGTACCGCAAGCACATCGAGAAGGATACCGCCCTGGAGCGGCGTTTCCAACCCGTCGTTGTGGAGGAGCCCTCCATCGAGGACAGCGTGAAGATCATTGAGGGTATCGCCCCCTACTACGAGGCATTCCACCAGGTCACGGTCTCCAAGGAGATGTGCCGCCAGGCTGTGCTGATGAGCGAGCGGTATATCACTGACCGCTATCTCCCTGACAAGGCCATCGACCTGATCGACGAGGCCTGTTCCAACGTGAATCTGGAGAATAAGGCCCTGGCCCGTCTGGCCGATGTGGAGAAAGAACTGGCCGATCTGTCCAAGGAGCGGGAGGTTATGATGGCCGCCGCCACGGAGGAGGCCTATGAGCGGCTGGCAACCATCAAAAGCATGGAGCTGCGCCTGGAGGAAGAGAAGCGGGGGCTGGAGGAGAAGGCCCATCCCGCACTAGACCAAGAGCACTTGGCCAACGTCATTGAGCTGTGGACCAACATCCCTGCCAGCCGCATCCAGGAGCAGGAGTACCAGCGCCTGGCCAAGCTGGAGGAGCGGCTGGAGAGCCACATTATCGGACAGGACGAGGCGGTGAAGGCGGTGGCCGCAGCCATCCGCCGGGGCCGGGTGGGCATCAGCCCCAAGCACAAGCCGGTATCCTTTATCTTTGTAGGTTCCACCGGCGTGGGCAAGACCGAGCTGGTCAAGCAGCTGGCCGCGGACCTGTTCGATACCCCTGAATCCCTGATCCGGCTGGATATGTCCGAGTTTATGGAGAAGCACGCCGTGTCCCGCATCATTGGATCCCCTCCGGGCTATGTAGGTTATGACGAGGCGGGCCAGCTGACAGAGAAGATTCGCCGCAAGCCCTACTCTGTGGTCCTCTTCGACGAGATCGAGAAGGCACACCCAGATGTGCTCAACATCCTGCTTCAGATTTTGGACGATGGCCGTATCACTGACGCCCACGGCCGGACGGTGAACTTTGAGAACACGGTGATCGTCATGACCTCCAATGCCGGGAGCAATACCAAGGTGGGCTCCGTGGGCTTTGGCCGCACCGCCAATGAGCAGGGGAGGGAGCGGGCCATGAAGGCCCTCCAGGACTTCCTGCGCCCTGAGTTTATCAACCGGATCGACGAGATCGTCTACTTCAATCAGCTCACGGAGGAGAACTTCAGGTCCATCGCCGTCCTGATGCTCAAGGAGCTGGCAACTGCGATGGCGGAGAAGGGCATCTCTTTCTCCTGGGAGGAGTCCCTGCTGGACTATCTGGTTAAGAAGTCCTATTCCGCCGTCTATGGAGCCCGGAACCTTCGCCGGGTCATCCAGAAGGAGCTGGAGGATGCCATCGCGGTCCGCTTGATCGAGGGATATCAGCACCCCGTTTCCCAGATGAAAGCCTTGGTGGAGGATGACACCATCCATCTACTGGCTATGTGAGAGAAGGCAAAGAGGAACAGCCCCCGGAAACCATAAGGTTTCCGGGGGCTGTTTGTTGAGCGTGTGGGCAGTGATTAAGCGGCAGTGCCATCAGGAACTTCCACCTGGTCGTCAGGGGACATCAGCTGGAACATATCCAGGACGGTGGCGTCCGCGGGGGGCTGGGTGCTGGGCTTGGCGCTTGTGGACTGATAAGCGCCGTCCATTTCCATGTGCATAGAAACCTCGCTAGAGAGAATTCCGGGCAGCGTAGAGATAGAAGGATCTTCCCCAGTGGGGAGAGAGGAGGACTGAGTCAGGTCAATGGACATCTCCATTTTACTGTTCCGCATGGAGACGCCGATCTCCATCTCGCCGAAGGAGGGGTCAACGGCAGTCAACTCCATTGCGTATCCGTTGACTCTGGAGCCGGTGGTATACAGAGTGAAGGTGCCAGTGACACCGTCCTCCGCTAAAAATTGGTTCACATAGGAGGAACCGGACCGCTTAAAATGGCTGTCGCCACAGATGGAGTTATACAGGTCCAGGTAGTCAGAGGTGGTAAGATAGCTGGTCAAAGGAGCGGTCCGCAGGACGGTTTCCAACTGCTCAGTAAAGCTGGCGTCCAGGCTGGCGTTGGACAGAGCCAGCAGGTCAGCATAAGTGAAGCCGGTGAGAGCGGCGCTCTGGTCGTAAAAGGACTTCATATCCAGCTTGTACCAGGTATCGTCCGAGGCACCCTCCCCAAGGATAAATTGGTTCAGGGCGGCGCAGTTGAGATAGAGGGCCCCCTGTTCCATATCACCCCGCATAGCGAAGTCAATGGTAAGGGGGAAGGGGAGCTCACCGGTGCTGTCCAACAGCTCCGTGGCGTCTACCCCATTGAGAGAGGCGGCGTAATCCAGTACCATCTGAGTATCGAACTGGAAGGCGGTGGACCCGGCGGTAATCATGTCATAATCTCCGTCGGCAAGGAACTGGATATCCATATCCTGCTCGCCGTCGGAGGTGGAAACAGAGATGTCCATGGCGTATTCGCCGCCGACCTTCTGGTTCTTCTGGGCAAAGGTCCGGCTGTAATCTAGGTATTTGTCCATCAGCTCATAGGTTTCTGTGTTGGCCGCCAGGATGGCGTCCACGTCGTCAATGATGACGGTACCGTTGGAGCCGTCCCAGCCTACATTGTAGCCCAAGGCGTCAGCGATCAGCCCAACAGGAACATAAGTGCGGTCCGTGGCGGGATCCACATAGGGGGCTACATCCATAGGGATATTCTGCCCATCCGGCGCTTCCTCTGTGTACAAGGTGATGGAGGGTTCTCCGATGGTCAGGCTGATGCGCTGTCCATCCCTGCTGGCGGTGACGGTGCCAGTAGAGCCGTCCCATGTGATGCCGGTATAGCCCAGTGCCTCAAAGGTGGCCGCGAAGGGCAGGAAGGAGCGGTCACTCTTCAACTTGGGTACCGCGTCAGGGAAGGTAAGAGACTCCCCGTTGACCAGAACATAGAAGTCGCCCTGGCGGGTGGAAACGGTGTCGGGGAACGTCTGGAGAATGTCAGGTTCAGCGGCAAAAGCGGGGGCGCTTACTGCTAGCGCCAAAAACGCGGCGCAGAGTAAGGGACGAAACAGTTTTTTCATTTTTAAATCTCCTTTCAAATAGTGAATTTTCGCAACAAACGATAGAAAAAAGCAAACAGCTATCTAAAATAAATTATACCATGATAAGCGAAAGAATCAATCAAAAAATAATTATAAAAATGAATGCTCTTTTTCTCCGCGACCCTTGCAAACAGAGGCGCTATCATATATAATATTACGGAATCGTTTTAACTTTAGGCCAAAACCCGGCTAAGAAATACAGGAGAGCGTGATAACTTTGAAGTACGATTTTACCGAGATCGAGAAAAAGTGGCAGACCAAGTGGAAGGACGAAAAGACCTTTGCCTGCCAGACTGGCGATACCACCAAGCCTAAGTTCTACGGCCTGGTTGAGTTCCCCTATCCCTCTGGCAACGGGCTGCATGTGGGACATGCCCGACCCTACACCGCCATGGACGTAATAGCCCGGAAAAAGCGGATGGACGGCTACAACGTGCTGTTCCCCATCGGCTTTGATGCCTTCGGCTTGCCGACTGAGAACTACGCCATTAAGAACCACATTCACCCCGCTAAGGTGACGAAGGACAATATCGCCAACTTCACCAAGCAGCTGCATATGTTGGGCTACTCCTTTGATTGGGACCGGGTGGTGGACACCACCGACCCCAGCTACTATAAGTGGACCCAGTGGATCTTTCTCCAGCTCTACAAGCACGGCCTGGCCTATAAAACCACTATGCCGGTAAACTGGTGCACCTCCTGCAAGTGCGTGCTGGCTAACGAGGAGGTGGTGGAAGGCGTCTGTGAGCGGTGCGGTTCGCCTGTCATCCGCAAGGAGAAGAGCCAGTGGATGCTGAAGATCACCGCCTACGCCCAGCGGCTCATCGACGACCTGGACGATTTGGACTTCATCGAGCGGGTGAAGATCCAGCAGAAGAACTGGATCGGCCGCTCCACCGGCGCCGAGGTTACCTTTAAGGCTACCACCGGGGACGACATCGTAGTGTATACCACCCGCCCGGATACCCTGTTTGGCGCCACCTATATGGTCCTCTCGCCGGAGCACGAGCTGGTGAAGAAGTGGATGCCCCTGCTGGCCAACGCCCAGGAGGTCCAGGACTATCAGAAGGCCGCCGCTTCCAAGTCCGACCTGGAGCGCACCGAGCTGAACAAGGAGAAGACTGGCGTCAAGCTGGACGGCGTGCGGGGCGTAAACCCGGTCAACGGCAGGGAGATCCCCATTTTCATCTCCGACTACGTCCTGGCCACCTACGGCACCGGTGCCATCATGGCCGTTCCTGCCCACGACGACCGGGACTGGGAGTTTGCCAAGAAGTTCGGCTGTGAGATCATCGAGGTGGTGTCCGGCGGCGAGGACGTGCAGAAGGCCGCCTTTACCGCCAAGGATGAGACCGGCATCTTGGTCAACTCCGACTTCCTCAACGGCCTGACTGTGAAGAACGCCATCCCTGTTATCACCAAGTGGCTGGAGGACAAGGGCATCGGCCATGCCCAGGTGAACTACAAGCTGCGGGACTGGGTGTTCTCCCGCCAGCGGTACTGGGGCGAGCCCATCCCCATGGTTTGGTGTGACAAGTGCGGCTGGCAGCCCATCCCCGAAGACCAGCTGCCTCTGCTCCTGCCCGAAGTGGAGAGCTATGAGCCTACCGACGACGGCGAAAGCCCCATCAGCAAGATGACCGACTGGGTGAACACTACCTGTCCCTGCTGCGGCGGCCCCGCCAAACGGGAGACCGACACCATGCCCCAGTGGGCGGGTTCCAGTTGGTACTTCCTGCGGTATATGGACCCCCACAACGATAAGGCATTAGCCTCCAAGGAGGCACTGGACTACTGGTCCCCGGTGGACTGGTACAACGGCGGTATGGAGCACACCACTCTCCACCTGCTGTACAGCCGCTTTTGGCACAAGTTCCTCTATGACATCGGCGTTGTGCCCACCAAGGAGCCCTATCAGAAGCGCACCTCCCACGGCATGATTTTGGGCGAGGGGGGCGAGAAAATGTCCAAGTCCCGGGGCAACGTGGTCAATCCCAACGACATCATTGATATGTACGGCGCTGACACCATGCGTACCTATATCATGTTCATCGGCGACTTCGAGAAGGCCGCCGCTTGGTCCGCCAATGCGGTGAAGGGGTGCAAGCGTTTCCTGGACCGGGTGTGGAACCTGGCTACCGAGCAGGAGCATATGGGAGATGCGTATTCCCAGGCCAACGAGCTGGCGGTCCACAAGGCGATCAAGAAGGTGTCCGAGGACATCGAGGCCATGAAGTTCAATACCGCTATCGCGGCTCTCATGTCCCTGGTCAACGACTTTTACGCCAACGGTGCCAGCCGGGGCGACATGAAGGCACTGCTGCTGATGCTGTCCCCCTTCGCTCCACATATGTGCGAGGAGCTGTGGGAGATGGCGGGCTACGGGGGCCAGGTATGTCTCCAGCCCTGGCCCGTGTATGACGAAAGCAAGACCGTCACCGCCACCGTTCAAATGGCCGTCCAGGTCAGCGGAAAGGTGAAGGCCAACATCGTAGTGTCCGCCGACGCCTCTGACGAGGACATTGTGGCGGCCGCCCTGGCTGAACCTAAGATTGTCAAGCTGGCCGAGGGTATGACTTTGGTAAAGAGTATTGTGGTCAAGGGCAAATTGGTTAGTCTGATTTTTAAGCCCCAGGCTTGACCATCCTGCTATGGTCAAAAGGTTTACAGCCCGTTCATAATTGGCCCTTGACATCTGGCCGTGGAACGAATATAATACTACTGTTAAAGCCATAAAAATGGCCCTTACGCGAGCAGGGGACGCCCCGCCGCGCCGGAGGGAGGGAAATATAAATGTCGGAAGTCCGTGTGAGAGAGAATGAATCTCTGGAGAGCGCCCTGAAGCGCTTTAAGCGTAGCTGTGCCAAGTCTGGCGTGCTGGCCGAGGTTCGTAAGCGCGAGCACTACGAGAGCCCCAGCGTCAAGCGCCGCAAGAAGTCTGAGGCCGCCCGTAAGAATCGCAAGAAGTTCTATTAAGCAGTTAGACCGCCGCAGTATTTACTGCGGCGGTTTTTATTGCAGCCCGAAAACTCCCGTCTGTGCCGGGGGAATCATGATTCAGAGTGGTGTGGGAATATGGAAGGGTATGTGACTCTCTCCATCTGACGTGGGACAGGACATCTGGACTAGGACAGACAAAAAAGTTGAAAAAAGTTTGAATTTTGCGTTGACAAACCAACGCCTTTCTGGTAAGATATCACTTGCGCTGAACAGGGACACTTGACCTGTAAGGCTTTTATTTGGGGGTATAGCTCAGCTGGGAGAGCGCTTGAATGGCATTCAAGAGGTCAGCGGTTCGATCCCGCTTATCTCCACCACTTACAACTCAATATTGGTAGACAAGCAGTTCTCCTATACGGGGGTATAGTTCAGCTGGGAGCCCGGTACAAGCGTGTACCAGCACCCCCATGTAAAGAACACAAAAGTTAATAAACGCACTTTCCCACATCTGGGGGTATAGCTCAGCTGGGAGAGCGCTTGAATGGCATTCAAGAGGTCAGCGGTTCGATCCCGCTTATCTCCACCACTTACAACTCAATATTGGTAGACAAGCAGTTCTCCTATACGGGGGTATAGTTCAGCTGGGAGCCCGGTACAAGCGTGTACCAGCACCCCCATGTAAAGAACACAAAAGTTAATAAACGCACTTTCCCACATCTGGGGGTATAGCTCAGCTGGGAGAGCGCTTGAATGGCATTCAAGAGGTCAGCGGTTCGATCCCGCTTATCTCCACCATCTCAAGG
>CDZQ01058018.1_pt1 | contig 47542 bp, 42 predicted proteins | sample 554831 | NCBI WGS metagenome assembly CDZQ01 (sample SAMEA3182112, study PRJEB8094) | gut metagenome | biome: human; feature: gut; material: Stool; isolation source: human stools | place: Canada | collected 2013-05-06 | reverse complement strand
ACGCTATTTGAAGTCACGGCATCCAAGCTGGGCATCCGTCACAAGCTTATCCGCCCCTATACACCCCGCCACAACGGCAAGGTGGAACGCAGTCACCGGGAGGACCAGAAACGGTTTTATTCCTGCCACAGCTTTTATTCCCTGGATGACTTTGCAAAGCAGCTCGCCATCCACAACCGCAGCTCCAACAACTTGCCTATGAGGCCCCTCGGCTGGCGTTCTCCCTCAGAGTTCACTGTCCAACATGTTTGACAAACCTACAGCCGGTAACTTCCCCTATATATCCTCTTCCACCATGGCGAAGAACGCCGCCTCATCCATCACGGGGATTTGGAGTTCTCTGGCCTTTTCCAGCTTGCTTCCTGCTCCTGGGCCAGCTACCACCAGGCTGGTTTTTTTGCTGACGCTGCCTGCGGCTTTTCCCCCCAGGGTTTCAATAAGGGCTTCGATCTGTTTTCGATCCATCCGCTCCATGGTTCCGGTGACCACCACCGTTTTCCCGGTAAGGGGGCTCTGTCGCTGCGGCTTGGTTTCAGCCTGAGGCGATACCCCTTCTTCCAGCAGCTTGTCCACTTGGCCCGCGATAAAGGGGTCCTGGAAGAAATCCCGAATGCTCATGGCCACCACTTCCCCCACGTCTTGGATTTGGAGCAACGCATCCAAGGGGGCCTGGCGCAGGGCCTCCAGCGTGCCAAAATGCCGGGCAAGATCCCGTGCAGTCTTAGCGCCCACATTGGGGATGCCAATGGCAAAGATAAATGCGCCCAGGGCTGGGGTCTTGCTATTTTGAATGGCAGAAAGCAGATTTTCTATCCGCTTTGGGCCAAAACCGCTCAAGCCTTCCAGCCGCTGCGGGGTCAATGTATAAAGCTCTGCAATGGCGCTAAAGCCCAATTCCTCCACCATTTGATTGGCGGTTTTTTCGGAAAAGCCTTCGATATCCATCGCCTCCCGGGAAGCAAAGTGGGCTAAGCGGGCTACGATTTGTGGCCGACAGGACAGGGAATTGGTGCAGAACAAATGCACCCCCCGATGTTCCACATGGGCCCCACAGGCCGGGCAATGCTCCGGCTTTTGTATAGGCGCCTGGGGTTGATCCCCTGGGACGGCCCCTAAGATCTCCGGGATCACGTCCCCGGAGCGCCGTAAAAATACCCGGGACCCTATGCCGATCCGTTTTCGTTGGATATCGTCCCAGTTATTTAATGTCGCATGCCGGATGGTTGCACCGCAAAGCTCCACCGGTTCCAGATGGGCCCGTGGGGTCAGTTTCCCCGTACGGCCCACCTCCCAAGTCACATCCTCTACCACCGTGGTGGTCTCTTCCGCCGCAAATTTGAAAGCCATAGCCCAGCGGGGGAACCGGTCGGTACTGCCCAGGATCTGCCGGGCCTGAAAATCCCGCACCTTTACCACCATGCCGTCGATGAGGAAATCCAAGGTTTCCCTGCGGCCTTCCGCCGCTACAATGGCATCATAAACAGCTTGGATGCTGGAAAAATATTCCGTATAATCGCTCACGGGAAAGCCCTGTTCCCGCAAAAAGGCCAACATTTCTGCCTGATCCGTCAGGGTTTTCCCCTCGATATACCCCACATTATAGCAAGCGCAATCCAAATGCCTGCTGGCAGTCACCTGGGGGTCCAAATTACGCAAGGCGCCTGCGGCGGCGTTACGGGCGTTTTTCAAAGGTTCCGTGGCCTTCGCGTTAAAATCCGCCAGCACAGATAGGCGCATATAGCACTCGCCCTGCACTTCCATTTTTCCAGCAAAAGGAATGGTTAACGGCAGGGAGCGGATGGTCATGATCTGGGGTAAAATGGCTTCCCCCACCACGCCGTTTCCTCGGGTTGCCCCGGCCACCAGCCTACCATTTTCATAGGTAAGGTTTATCGTTAACCCATCGAATTTATACTCTAGGGCATAGTCTGGTTTCGGTGCACCTGCGGCGGCAAGCAGCCGCTCGACCCGTTCCCCCCAGGCCAATAGATCGTCCTTGGTTCGCACTTTATCCAGGCTCCAAAGCCGTCCCAAATGGGTATGGGGCAAAAAGGCGGTCAACGGCTCCCCTCCTACCCGACGGGTAGGGGAATCCGGCAGGGAATAGCCCGCCTCCTTTTCCAATTCCAATAGCTGATCGAACAGCGCGTCATACTCCCCATCGCTCACCTGGGGGGCATCCTCCACATAATAGGCCCGCGCCAACTGGTTGACCCGGTCCGTTAACGCCCGAAGCTTTTCTTCCATGGCGATTCTCCTTACCTTTATCTATCTGCTTACCGTCAATCCGCCGGCGTAATGGGCGCATAAGCTGCGGCAAACTTTTTTATTCCCGCGTCGTCAAAGTCGATGGTCACAGTCATAGCGTTGCCGCTCCCCGTCATTTCTAATATGGTACCTTCCCCAAATTTTGCATGTTTGACCCGTTGATGCAGCTGAAATGTTTTGGGCTGGGGCTTAGCAGGCGCTACCATGGGGGCAGGCCGTACCCCAAACCCAGGGGCATAACTGGGCCGTGGCGTCTGTATATGGTGGCTAGGCTTTGCCTGTTCTCTCGGGGGAAGGGGCGGCCGGTCCTGCTGCAAGAGGGCAGCTGGGACTTCCTCCAAAAAACGAGAAGGTTTATTGAATGCATAGTCTCCAAAAAGCATCCGCTGCTTAGCATGGATCAAATATAACTTCTCTTCTGCCCTGGTCATGCCAACATAGCAAAGGCGCCTTTCTTCTTCCAAAGCAGACTGGTTCAAAGCATTTCTGGCCCGGGCGGTAGGGAAGATATTTTCCTCCATACCGCACAGAAATACCACCGGGAATTCCAACCCCTTGGCGCTATGCAAGGTCATTAAGTTAACGGCATCCGCATTGCCATCCAATCCATCCACATCGGATACCAAGGCCACGTTTTCCAAAAAAGCCGGCAATGCGCTTTCCCCTTCCGGCACATCCCGTTCCACTTCCCGTATATTGCCGATTAGCTCTCGCAAGTTGTCCATCCGGTTTTCCAGGTCTCCCTTTTTGTCTTCCGCGCGAAGGAAGGCTTCATACTCCAGGGCGCCGATCATCTGCTCGGTAAATGCGGAAAGGGGCATGGTCTCGCATAGGGCGATAAAGGCGGCCATCGTCTCTGAAAATGGTTGCAGCTTTTGGGCTACCCGATCGGAAAGGCCCTGCCCATCCATAGCCACCGCAAGCATATATGTCCCCCGTTGCTCCGCCACTGCAGACAGCTCGCCGATGGTCGCCTCACCGATGGCCCGTTTTGGCACATTGATGATGCGGCGCAGGGCCATATTATCCGCCGGATTATAGATCAACCGCAGATAGGCCATAATGTCCTTGATTTCCCGCCGTTCATAGAACCGCTGGCCTCCCAGGACTTTATTGGGAATGCCATAATTGATCAGGGTGGATTCCAACACCCGGCTTTGGGCGTTCATCCGGTAGAGTACGGCGAAGTCCCGATAATGCCTGCCGGCGCGAACCCCCTCCAGGATCTTTTTACATAGAAATGCGGATTCGTCTCGCTCGTTGGCGGCTGTGTACAGTTCGATTTGTTCCCCGCCGGTTTTTTCCGTCCAAAGGCGCTTAGATTTCCGCCCGGTATTGTGGCCAATTACCGCGTTGGCCGCATCCAAAATGATCGACGTGGAGCGGTAATTCTGCTCCAACCGAATCACCTTAGCGCCTTCAAAGTCTTTTTCAAATTCCAGAATGTTACGGATATCCGCACCTCGCCAGCCATAGATGCTCTGATCGTCATCGCCCACGACACAGATATTGCGATGGGTCTTACAAAGCAGCTGGATCAGCTTATATTGGGGCAGGTTGGTATCCTGGTATTCATCCACCAGCACATACTGGAACCGGTTGCGATATTTTTCCAGTACGTCGGGAAATGCCTCAAACAGTTGCAGTGTCATGCATAATAGGTCGTCAAAGTCCAACGCATTGGCCTCCAGCAGCCCGCGCTGATAGCCTTTAAACACCTTATACACCGCCTGGTCCAATCCAGGATGATCCGCGATATATTTTTCCGGCTCCAGGGATCTATTTTTCGCCTCGGAAAACCAGTCCTTTAGATCTCGTTTTGGCAGGTCTTTATCGCTAATGCCCAAATTTTTTAATACGCTACCGATCAGGGACATTTGATCATCCGTATCGTATATGACGAAGTTCCGCTCGCGCCCCAAGCGTTGGATATCGCTTCGAAGGATGCGGACGCAGCAGGCGTGAAAGGTGGTGATCCACATATCCCGCGGGTCCGCATCCACCAATGCGCTGGTGCGCTCCTGCATTTCCTTTGCCGCCTTATTGGTAAAGGTAAGGGCCAAAATATTCCAAGGTTTGACCCCATGTTCCATCAGGTTGGCGATCCGATAGGTCAACACCCGGGTTTTCCCGCTACCTGCCCCCGCCAATACCAGCAAGGGCCCTTCTAAGCATTCCACTGCCTGGCGCTGCTCTTTATTCAAAACGGATAAGTCCATGCTTCACCATCCTAATCTTTATTCCAATTTATTATAGCATCTTCTGAATGGATTTGTATAGAACTAGGGGCGTGTGGCGTTTCTTCATAAAAAAGCCGCTGCCCAATCCACTCTGGTTAACAGCGACTTTTTTCTTGCGCTTATATGATTTTGAATGAATCAAACGCGATCATTTGAGCTTTGCCAATGCTGTTTCAATTCGATCCATTCCTTCTTTTATGCACGCCATGGAATTCGTATATGCCACGCGAATGGTATTGGGAGAAAGGAATGCGCCGCCAGGGACCAATGCGACCCGCACCTCTTGCAGAATATAGTCACACATATCAAAGGAATCCTGGATTACACGCTCCCCATTCCCTTTTCCAAAGTAGGCGCTTATGTCTGGGAGCAAATAAAATGCCCCTTCCGGATCATTGCAGCGGACATCTCGCATGGCGGATAGACGTTTAAATGCATAATCTTTTCGCAATGCAAACTCTTCCACCATTTTTTTAATAGATGCATCTCCATTGCGAAGTGCTTCAATTGCAGCCCATTGTACAAAAGTCGTGCTGTTCGTCGTCACATGGCCTTGAATGGATTTGATGCCTTCCGCATAAATCATTGGCGCTGCAGAATAGCCAATTCGCCAACCGGTCATCCGATAGGCTTTAGACATACCATTTATTACAATGCAATGGTCATATGCTTCTGGAGATATGGATGCAATACACACGTGAGAAGCTTTCCCATATATCAGCTTTTCATAAATCTCATCAGAGATAATCATGAAATCATGCTGTATTGCAAGATCCACTAATTGTTCTAAGCTTTTCCGGGAATATACGGCGCCTGTTGGATTGTTGGGAGAATTTACAATAATCGCCGCAGTTTTTTCTGTGATTGCTTTAGCAATCGCGTCTAAATCCAGTTGGTTATCTGGCAACGTATCCACACATACAGGGATGCCCCCCACCATTTTTACCATTTCCACATAACTTACCCAACTGGGTGTCGGAATAATGACTTCGTCTCCAGGATTCGTAACGGCAAAGACAGCATTGTATAGGGCTTGTTTTGCGCCTGTAGAAACGCATATTTGTTTCGGATCATAAATGGCATGGTTGTCCTTCTCTAGTTTTTCACATATTGCATTGCGCAATTCTGGAATTCCCGCCGTGTCCACATACGTTGTCTTGCCAGCATATAGCGCCTCTTTGCATGCGTCTTTAATCAAAATAGGTGTGCCATAATCCGGCTCTCCTATATTTAGTGCTACCACATCAATGCCAGCAGCTTTCATGGCTGCCACCGTACCTTCAAGTTGGCAGGTTGCTGAAGGTGTAATATTGCTTACAATTTTACTTAACATAATTTATCCTTTACCCTACTTTTCAATAAAAATCACAAAATCCGGGCACATGCTTTGGCAGATCCCACATTGAATACAAGCTTCCGGGTGGGCTGCTTCCACATAATTATAGCCTTTTTTATTTACATGGTTGGTCAAAGCAAATACGCCCTTAGGACATTTATCAATGCAGATTTTGCAGCTTTTACAAAGCTCTTTGTCGATGTGTACAGCCATGGTTATTCTCCTTTATTCAACAGCTTACGGATTACGTGAACCATCTCCTGTGGATTCGCTACCACATAGGCGCCCGCATCTTGCAATGCGGCGATTTTGCCTGCCGCGGTTCCAGTGGCGCCGCTTACGATGGCCCCCGCATGGCCCAAACTTTTCCCTTTGGGCGCATTTCGTCCTACAATCAATGCCACCACAGGTTTGTCCACATATTCTTTGATATAGACGGCGGCCAGTTCTTCTGTGTTGCCTCCGATTTCTCCCAACAGAACAATCACATCCGTATCCGGGTCTTTAGCAAAATGCGCCACAGCATCCTTTTGCGTAAAGCCCCAAATGGGGCCGCCGCCGAGTGCGGCAATGGTAGATTGTCCGATGCCTGCATCGGAAAGGGTTTTCCCAATCTCATAGGAAAGGGCTCCGCTTTTAGATACGATGCCCACTCTACCAGGCCGGAAAAACCGCACGGGATGGGACCCGACCTTACTTTTTCCCGGCGCGATCAAGCCAGCGCACCCAGGTCCAACCACCGTTGTTCCATGGGCCTTTGCATAGGCCAGTATTTCCACTACGTCTTGTAGAGGCAATTCTTCGGTCGTAAGCACCAACAGCCGGATTCCCGCATCGATCGCCTCATAACATGAATCCTTGCAGAAAGAAGGTGGAACAAAGCTAATGGCCGTATCAAAATCGATTTCTTTTGCAGCTTCAGCAATATAGTCAAAAACCGGCACGCCATAAACCTCTCGGCCACCTTTACCCGGTGTAACGCCAGCCACGATCCTGGTGCCAGCATCCAACATGGCCTTGGTTTGCAGGGAACCAGAATTACCCGTAATCCCTAACACGATGACCCGTGTATTCTCATTGATCAGCATAGACATTGCTTTACGCCTCCTTCCCCACGGCGCAGACCAGTTCCACTGTCTCCGTTAGATCGTAATACGTTGGCAGGCCTGCTTCCTGCATAATGCGAAGCCCTTCTTCCTCCATAGTTCCGCACATGCGGGTAAAGATAGGAATATTTACTTTATGCTCTGTAACATAACGCAAGATACCCCTGGCCATATTATCCATCCGGTTGAAGCCGCCGATCAACACGATAATCACGCCTTGGATATGTGGGCGTCCCGATAAGGACACCTCCAGCGCCCGATACATTACCTCTTCGCTGGTCATACCGCCCAGCTCACAAAAGCTAGCCAGTTTTCCTCCATGGTCATGGACCAAATCCAATGTCAGCATGCCTGTGCCTGCACCGTCTGAAATCAAAGCGATATTTCCTTCCAGCGGCACATAGGTTATGGTGGTCTGCTCCTTTTCTGGCGGTTGGTAGGAAAAAAGCTGCTTGCGTCCCTCCTCCAGCTTTGTCATGGTCTCCTGCATGGAGCGTGCATTGTCGTCAATCACGAATTTGGAATCCAGGGCCATCAGCTTTCCATCTACCACCCCTAGCGGATTGATTTCCACCAGCTTGGCGCCGGCATTGAAAAATGCCTTTTCCACCTTGCAAACGAACCCGATCAATTCCTTCTTATCGATTCCCGGCGCTTGCTTTGCAAGATAATTTAGCTGATAGGCTTTTAGGCCAGTAAAGGGATCGATCTCTATCTTGCAGATCTTATCCGGTGTTGTAGCGGCAACCGTCTCAATATCCATGCCGCCTGTATTACTAAAAATCAGCGTAGGCTTGGAAACGCCCTGCAGGGTAATGGAGAGATACAATTCCTTTTGAATGTGCGCCATCTCCTCTGCCAACAGGCCGTGTACCTTGTGGCCTTTGATTTCCATATGCAGGATATTTGAGGCATACCGCTTGTATTCGTCATCATTATGGCATACCTTTACGCCGCCCGCCTTTCCTCGGCCGCCAGTAAGGACCTGCGCCTTCAATACGAAAGGATATGCCAGAGGCGCTGGTACGTGTTCCTGGGTCACCAACTGGCTATGAGGAACAGGAATGCCATATTGTGCCAAGAGGGCTTTTCCTTCAAATTCAAATAGATCCATAGCCTTTGCCTCAGCCTCTAAAATACATTCCGTTGTCCCGGGCATAAGAGACGCCCGCTTCCACAGCCTGCACATTCAATTCCACAAACCGTGCAGGTACATGTTCCTTTACCACGCTGATCAGATCCTCTTTTTGAATCATCCCAAAGCATTCGCAAACAAAGCCTAACATCACCATATTGGCCGCCATCCGGTTCCCAAGATCCACGGCGATCTGGGTAACCGGAACGGCAAAGGTATGCTTTACTTCCCGCACTTGATTGGTGACCAGCTGTGGATCGATAATCAAAACGCCGGCATCTTCTAGGCAGGGAATGTATTTTTCATATGCGTCCTGAAACAGAGCGATCAAAAGGTTCTTTTTTTCCGCCACAGGGGAGTTGATGGGCTTATGGTCTATGATCAGCTCCGCTTGGCACTGTCCGCCCCGGGCTTCTGACCCGTAGGATTGGGTCTGGACAGCGTACAGGTTTCCTTTGGTAACTGCTGTTGTACCTAGGATCACCGCCGCAAGGATGATCCCCTGGCCCCCAAATCCGCACAGGGATATTCTCTGTGGATATTCCAGCATACTATTTGCCTCCTTATTCCTTTGCGTTGGTTCCGGCGTATACCGGCTTTTCCACCCGCAGGAATTCGCCCACAAGGAGCTTGCCTGCCTTTTCTGCGTCTGTCATATTCTTAGCCTGCGCCTGGGTATAGGTATTGGCTTCGATCCAATCCATCAATACCTTTGGAGACCCAGATTTAAGGGCATATCGACCAAAATGGGTGGGACATTGAGACACGATTTCAATAAGGGAAAATCCTTTATGCTGCAAGGCGCGCTCCATGGCTTTTTTGCATTGCTGGGGCCTAGTGGTGGTCCACCGCTCCACATGGGTGGCGCCGGCAGCTATGGCCAGCTGGCATACGTCAAAGGGTTTTTCTGCGCTGCCATAGGGAGTGGTCATTGTAATCGCCTTATCCGGTGTGGTAGGCGCTACCTGACCACCGGTCATGGCAAAGTTCATATTATTTACCATAACCACCGTTACGTCCAGGTTCCGCCGGGCGGCGTGAATAAAATGGTTGCCGCCAATGGAAGCCAAATCCCCATCTCCAGCAAAAATAACCACCGGCAGATCGGGCCGTACCATTTTTACCCCAGTGGCCCAAGCCAATGTACGACCATGAACGCCATGGAACATGTCTGTTTTTAAATATACGGGAATGCGAGCCGTACAGCCTACGCCGCCAATATGCAGCATCTCCTCTGGCCGCATGGACAGCTCCTGCAATGCCTGGGTATAATAATTAAGTACCTGACCGCAACCGCACCCAGAACAGAAAAAATGGGGCAATTTTTCCGGCCGTAACATATCCCGTGCAGGATTGATTTTTAGCGCTTCCATTTAACGAACCTCCCTTGTGATCGCACCCAATATTTCCTTGGCAGTATGAACCAGGCCCAAGTTCTTGGTGACCGGGACCACCGGGCATCTGCCAGCCACCACCCGGGCGATCTCATGGACGTATTTCCCCATGTTCATTTCCACTGCAAAAATTTTTCCAACATTCTTGGCCACTTCTGCTATGGCTTTCTCCGGTACAGGCCATACGTTGCACAGCTTTAATACTCCAACCTTAATGCCCTGCTCCCTGGCCAGCTGCGCTGCCTCCATAGCAGGCCGTACCTCGCTACCATAGGCGATCAGCGCATAATCTGCGTCCTCCATCCCATAAGCTTTTGTCCGGCAAATACTGTCGCTGTTATCTCGAATTTTGCCGCAGATCCGTTTGTATAGCCGATCGAATACCACGGGGTCCCAATCGATCCCGCCCTTTTCATCATGGGGGTTCAGAGAATAAATGGTGGTATACCCTTTACCTAGAGGCGCAAAGTCCGGGCATCTCAATGGGTCTGCTTGGAAAGGTAAATATTCCCTGGGGCTACAGGTGGTGTAGCGTCGGTTGTATAGATCAATTTGGCTGGCTTGGGGAATATCCAGACGTTCCCGCATCAAGGCAATGGTGGTTTCGGACATGATAATGACCGGGTTCCGATAGGTTTCCGATAAATTGAATGCCCATATAGCATAGTCGTACAGCTCTTGCACCGAAGAAGGGCATAGGACGATGGCTTCATAATCGCCGCTTGCGCCATACCGCATTTGGTAAACATCCGCCTGCGAGGCATAGTTTTCTCCCCGGCACCGCTGCACATTGGCCACCACAATTGGCGCTTCAATGGCATAGCAATACCCCAGGCCCTCCTGCATGTAATTAAACCCTGCGCTGGCCGTGGCGGTCATTACCTTTGCCCCTGCCAGGGATGCGCCGGCCAAGGCATAGATAGAACACAGCTCATCTTCCCCTTGTACAAATATGCCCCCCACTTCCGGTAATCTTTGGGACATTCGTTCCGAAATTTCATTGGCAGGCGTAATGGGATATCCTGCAAAAAAATTGCAGCCTGCGCTAATTGCGCCTTCCACCAACGCATAATTGCCCAACATGAAATGTACGCCGGACATTACGCGATCGGCGGTCGCTTTTTCTTTTGGCATAGTTTTTCCGCTCCTCATTTTATTGGCTGTGTTTGCTTTGGATCTGCTCAAAAAATATTGTATAACCTGCTGAAACATAAACGCAGATTATGCTTGACTTTATTATAAAACCTCATTATCATATAGACTAATACTTATAATTATATATATGTTATATTTCTTTAGTTATAATATTAAGTGCTTTATAGAAAGGAAGGCTATTATGTTTTCTGGAATGCGCTACGTATACGAAGTCTATAAAGAAAAGAGTTTTTCCAAAGCTGCGCAGAACCTATTTATTTCCCAGCCCTCGTTAAGCGCCAGCATAAAAAAAATCGAAGCGAAAATTGGCGCACCGATTTTTGACCGAAGTACCAACCCAGTGCATCTTACCTCCTGCGGCGAAGAATATATTAAATGCGTGGAAAGGATCATGGACATTGAAAACAGCTTTGCCGATTATCTTGGTAACATCGATGCCATGCGGGCCGGAAAGATCGTCATTGGGAGTAGTCAGTTCTTTGTTTCCTTTATTATTCCTTCCATCATTTCTACTTACAAAGAAAAATATCCATTGGTAGATATTTCCATTGTGGAGGCATCTTCCGCCGCTCTGGAGGAACAGTTATTTAACGGAACCCTAGATGCTGCCATTGACAACAATGCCTTTAATGAAGCCATATATGAAAGGTTCCTCTTGCGAGATGAGCATCTATTGCTGGCTGTACCTGCCGATTTTGCTGCAAATGCTGCGTTAAAAAGCCATCAGCTGCACACCCAGGATATTATCGCTTCCAAACATTTATCCCCGGATTGCAAGCCTATTTCTTTAAAGCCCTTTGCTGCAGAAAATTTCATATTATTGGGGCCTGGAAACGATTCAAGGAAGCGGGCAGACCGGCTTTTTCAAAAGGAAAGCATTACCCCTAAGATCCTGTTGCAACTGGAGCAGCAGTTTACAGCCTACTTGTTAGCCAATACGGGTATGGGCGCAACCTTCCTTACAGATTCCTTGGTGCGTCGGGTCCGTCCGACAGACAGGCTGGTATATTACAAATTGCCTGAAACCATTGCCAAGCAAAGCCTATACTGTTACTATAAACGAAATAAATATATCACTCGTGCATTGCGTAAATTTTTAGAAATTGCAAGCGCCTCTATGGATTGATAGATGCCAACGGTTCTATTAAAAAATGTGCGATGACAAAACTTTTGCCATCGCACATTGTATAGAAAATCCCTACATCCACAAGGGCCCTCATTACAAAGTCTCCTTCTGCTGAAGGCGAAGCATTGCCTGCGCATTGGCCAAGGCGTTTAATAAATGCTCCAGGTCCAATTTCAACGCCGGTTCCTTTGGCAAAGCGGATGGGGCTTCCCCAATGCTATCGGTCAGGCGCACGATGATTGCTTTTTGCTGTAGGTCTGGCCGCATGGTATAGATATAGCGTTGTCCTTGGGCAGGAAGGTCATAGTAAAGCGTGTGGTCCACTTCCAATGTGGTGTCGCACGGTAAATAGGAAAGGGTATGCTGCATAGATCGTTCCGTCTTTGTGTTCTCCTGGGAAAGCCCGCTGATATACATGGAAAACGCCTCATCCCACCAACGACAAGCTATATTGGATGGAAGGCTTTCATCATGGCTAAACCAGCCCTGCACATCCTTGGCGTCGAAGTCGGTTCCATCGCCCTGGGCTTGCAACACGAGGGAAAAGGCGGCTTGGTCAAAGGGCTGCATATCATAGGTAACGTCAATCTGGACGCTGCCGGTATAGCGTCCGTTTGGATCAACGGTAAGGCCCTCTTTGGAGAGGTCCATCGTCACATTCCATTCCCGCTGCAAGGTTATGCCCCCCAGCTGCACAGGTTCCTGCCCGGTCCCTTCCATTGTCAGCTTCCATCCGCCGGCAGCATCCTCCCGGGCCAAGGTGCCGTAAAAGGGAATCCCGTTTATGGTAAGGGTTGCGTCATATTCTGGGCCATTTAAATGAAAGGTCTGTGCATTCGCCGCCGTTCCGGTCATTGCGCAGCTGGCAAAGGCCAAAATACAGGTTACCCCTTTGGCTATATGTCTCCATCCCACAGCATCGCCTCCCTGCCTGTTTTTGTTATCCATATTAAATTATAGCAGAAGGCCGGCTGTTAAGACAGCCGGCCCCAACGTATGGTTTGTAAACTTTTATATTCTCCCCCAGGCTTGTAAGCCTTGCAGGATGGAGGAAAACGCCTTTTCCACGTTTTCCCGGCTGGTGGCCAGGTTGATCCGGATGTGGCTTTGTCCATCCCCCTCGAACCAGGCGCCATAATCCACTGCAATGCCGCAGGTTTCCTCAAAGAAGCGTTCCATCTCCTCCGGCTGCAAATAGGCGGAGAAGTCCACCCACATCAGATAGGTCCCTTCCAAAGGGGTAACGCAGGCCTTTGGCAGGTGGATTGCCAGCTGCTCCCGTAGGTATCCATAATTGTTCCAGATGATCTCCTGCACCTGCTGCAACCACGCCTTGCCGCCTCGATAGGCTGCTTCCACCGCAATATACCCGAACGGATTCCCTTCCCGTATGTGGATCCGCTTGGTGAAGGCGTCGTATTCCTTCCGGAGCTTGGCGTCCGGCAGCACCACAAAGGCATTTTGGCAGCCTGCCAGATTAAAGGTTTTGCTGGCGGCGGTCAAGGTGATCACCATATGGCTGTAATCCCCCGCCGTAGCGCTGGGGATGTGCTTATGCCCGTCAAAGGTAAGATCCTGGTGTATCTCATCGGACAACACCAGCACGCCATGTTTCTTGCAGATATCCAGCATGGCGGTCAGTTCCTCCCTGCGCCAAACCCGGCTGACAGGGTTATGCGGGGAGGACATGATGAACATGCGCACCTGGTTCTCCGCGATCGCGGCTTCAAAGGCGGCAAGATCCACCGTATATTGCCCATCCTGATGGACCAGTTGGCAGGCGACCAGCGTCCGGTCATTATCCCGCACCGCATGAAGGAAGGGATAATATACGGGCGTGAGCACCATGACCCGGTCCTGGGGCTTGGTAAAGATCTGGATCAGCCAGTTGATGGCAGGCACCACCCCCGGGGAAAACCGCAGCCATTCCCGCTGCACCGAATAGCCATGACGTTCCTGTTCCCAATCCATAAAGGCTTGATAATATCCTTCGCTGGGATGGTAGTACCCGAATACGCCGGTATCCAAATAGTCTTTTTCCGCCTCCAGCACGCACTGGGGCACGCGGAAATCCATATCCGCCACCCACAGGGCCAGCAGATCCTCTCTGCCAAAGCGTTCCCCCAAGCCGTCCCATTTTTCGCAATGGGTGCCCTTCCGATCCACATAGAGAATGGGTTCGTCCATGGTCAAACCTCCTTATCCCCGCAATTCCGCACCCAGGCGGGCGCGTAAGGCCTTGACCAACGCCTCCATGGCCCCGGAGATGTCCTCATCGGTCAGCGTCCGGTCCTCCGCCCGCAGGGTATAGGAATAGGCCATGCTCTTCTTGCCCTCGGGTATCCCTTTACCGCGATATACGTCGAACAGGGACACGTTCTCTAGGATCACCTTTACAGGCGCCTGTTCCATAACCTGCTGCACCTGGGCAGCGGTGACGGGTTCATCCACCACCACAGCGATATCCCGAGGCACCACCGGATATTTGGGCAGCGGCTGATAGGTGACCGTGCCAGGCAAGTTGGCGGTCAAGCCCTGGAAGGATAGCTCCGCCACATACACCTTCTGGGGAATGCCATAAGCCTTTTGGGTATCCGGATGGATGGCGCCCATTTCCCCGATGGGCTGGCCATTGAGCAAAAGAATGGCTTTCTGGCCAGGCTGGAAATAGGGGCTGCCGCCAGGCTTTACGGAAAGGGCCCCTATAAGCCCAAGGCGCTCCACACAGGCTTCTATGCAGCCTTTGAGGGTGAAGAAGTCCTCTTCCTCCCCGGTAAAGGCAAAACCCAGCATCCTGCGTTCTTCTGGAAGATCCGCATTATTGTCCAGATGCACGTTTCCCACTTCAAAGAAGCGGCCCTGACCGGTTTTCCGGTTGCAATTGAGGGCGATGGACCGAAGCATCCCCGGCACCAGGGTGGTGCGCATCAGGCTTTGATCCTCCCCAAAGGGATTGAGCAGCTTGACAGCCAGGCGTTTTTCGTCGTCCTCCGGCAGCCGAAGGGCGTTCAAGTCCGCCGGGCCTATGAAGTTGTAATTGTACATCTCATAGCAGCCCAACGCCACGCACAAATCCTTGATCCGATCCTCCCGGGCGCATTCCACGCTGGGCCGGCCCTGGAAGGTATCCCCCCGCATCAAGGTGGGCGGGATGTTGTCATAGCCGTAGATCCGGCCTACTTCCTCTGCGATGTCCCAATCGGTTTCGATGCTGCTCTCAATATCCACCCGGTAATGGGGGATGGTGACCACCAGCTTGTCTCCCGCTACCTGGCTGCCGATGTTGATGGTAGACAGCATCTTCGCCATTTCTTCCCCGGAGAAACGGGTATTCAGGATCCGGTTCACATGGGCGATATCCGCTTCCACCACCCGGTCCGCCGTATCCACGCTGCATACATCGATGGCCTGGCCCACCACCTTGCCGGCTTTGAGCTCGTCCACCAGCTCAATGGCCCGCTGGGCCGCCAGCATGGCGTTCACCGGCTCCACGCCCTTGATGAACCGCGCCGCCGCATCCGTTACGTGGCGCAGCTCCCGGGTGGTCCTACGGATGCTGCTGCCCTTGAACACCGCCGCTTCAAACAATACGGCCTTGGTGTTCTCAGTGATCTCGCTGTTTTCGCCGCCCATGACGCCGGCGATGCCCACGCCCTTGGTGGGGTCTGCGATCAGCAGCATATCCTCCGTGGTCTCCCGCTCCTTGCTGTCCAGGGTGACTACCTTCTCCCCAGGATAGGCCTTGCGCACTACGATATGCCCATCCGCCACGCATCGCAGGTCAAAGGCGTGCATGGGATGGCCGTATTCCACCATCACATAGTTGGTGATGTCCACGATGTTGTTGATGGGCCGAAGGCCCACGGCCCGCAGCTTTTTCTGCATCCAGGCGGGGCTGGGCTCGATCTTGATATCCGTTACCACCCGGGCCACATACCGGGGGCAAAGGTCTGGAGCCAGCACTTCCACGGAGGCATAGTCGCTGGCATTCCCCTCCCCCTGGATCTGGCGGATCACAGGCTCCTGGAATTTCTGTCCCAGGGCGGCCGCCGCCTCCCGGCAAATGCCGATGATGCTGGCGCAATCCGCCCGGTTAGGGGTCAGCTCAATGTCGAACACCACATCGTCCATGCCCAGGGCTTCCTGGATCCGCTGGCCCAGGGGATGCTCGCCCTGCAAGATCAGGATGCCGTAGACCCCTGCCCCCGGATAGTCCTCCTCGGTGAGGCCCAATTCCTGGCCGGAACACAGCATACCATCGCTATGCACCCCCCGCATCTTGGTGGGGTGGATCTCCAGCCCGCCCACCAGCTTGGCCCCATCCAGGGCCACCGGCACCAGGGCGCCTTCAAATACGTTCGTTGCCCCGGTGACCACAGTGAGCTTCTCCGGCTGCCCCACGTCGATGGAACAGATCTGCAGCTTATCCGCATTGGGGTGTTTGGACAGGGCGTCGATGCGGCCCACCACCGTATGGGTGACCGGCATCTCCGGCTCCACGGCGGCGGTCTCAAATCCCCGCCACATCATCAATTCCACAAAGCGGTCAACGCTCACGTTGAAATCCACGTATTCCTTGAGCCATTTAAGCGGCAATTTCATGCTATTTCTCCCCCTTCCTTAGAACTGCCGGAGGAACCGGGCGTCGTTCTCATACTCCAGCCGGATATCCGTAATGCCGTGTTTCAGGTTGGTGATCCGGTCCACGCCTACGCCGAAGGCTACGCCCTTCCATTCCTTGGGGTCCAGGCCGCAGTTTTCGATGATATGGGGGTTGGATACGCCGCAGCCCAGGATCTCCAACCAGCCGGTACCCTTGCAGGCCCGGCAGCCCTTGCCGCCGCACAGGGTGCAGCTGATATCCACCTCGGCGGAAGGCTCCGTAAAGGGGAAATAGCTTGGCCGGAACCGCATACGCACATCGTCTCCGAATACCGCATGGATAAAGGTGAGCAGAATGCCCTTCAGGTCCGCCAGGGTAATCTCCCGGTCCACCACAAAGCCTTCGATCTGCATGAACACAGGGCTGTGGCTGGCATCCACCTCGTCCACCCGGAACACCCTGCCCGGCATGATCAGCCGGAAGGGGGGCTTCACGTTCAGCAGCGCCCGGGCTTCGCAGGGGCTGGTATGGGTCCGCAGCACCACCCGGTCGTTTACGTAGAAGGTATCCTGCATATCCCGGGCAGGATGGTCCAAGGGCAGGTTCAGCTTGGTAAAGTTATAATCGTCATACTCCACCTCGGGTCCCTCGTAAGTGGTGAACCCCATTCCCACCAATGCGTCCCGGATCTCCCGATAGGTTTGGGTCATGGGATGCAGCCTGCCCAGGGCCCGGCCAGGTTTTCCAGGCTCCGTCACGTCTAAGGCTTCCTTCTCGAACCGGAGGGCTTGCATCTTTTCCCCGATCACAGCCTTGCGCTTGGCCAATTCCGCCTCTAACTCCTTCTTGACCGTATTGGCGGCCTGTCCCAACTTTGCCCGCTCGTCCTTGCTCAACTGGCCCATGCCCCTCAAAATACCCGTCAAGGCGCCGTTGCGCCCCAGGATGGATACGTTGATCTCGTCCAGCTCCGCCCCATCCCTGGCTGCTTGCAGCCGGGCCAGGGTCTCCTGGCGGATCTTTTCCAATGCCTCTGTCATAGCCTTCCTCCATCTGTCTCCATAAAATTGAAAGCGCGCCCGTCCCAAGGGACGAAGGCGCGCTCGTGGTACCACCCTATTTCACCCCGCCAACACGGGGCCTTTTCCGCTATATCGGGCTTACCCGGCGCCAACTACGCACCCCTTATGGGGCTTCCCCGGCGCGGCTCGGGAGGGAACTGATGCCGCGTGCCTGTGGAGGCCATCTCAGCCGCCGGCCCTCTCTTGGCCACAGGATACGCCGCTTTTCTCCGTCAATGCCGTTATTCTTGGGTATTTTAGCATATTCCTCTGCTGAAAGCAAGGCTTCCGAAACAGATTTACCAGCTTTTCCCCAGGGTTTCTCAATCCCATTTCTTCAGCAGGGCGTCCAGGTCTGCTCCCAGCTTTTGTGCCCGTTCCCCCTGGGCGCTGGCGGCTAGCTGCATCAGCTTTGCCATACGGGACAACAAGCTCTCCATGGTGGATACCGAGGCTTCCGCCTGGCGCTTGAGCTGCACAACCGGCTCCCGATGCACGCTGCCGGTGCCCAGGTCAAAGGCTTCAAACAGCTCCGGCACGGAAACGGTATAGCCCAGGGAGCGCACGGCGGCGGCAAAGCCGTCGATCACATCCTTTTCGCCGTGTACCAGGAATACTCGAGTGGGCTTTTGGGGGATCTTCTGGAGCCATTGGAGCATCTCATCTCGGCCTGCATGGCCGGAAAAGCCGGAGATCTGCACGATATTGGCGTTTACGATCACCTGCTCGCCAAACATTTTGACCCGCTTTGCCCCATCCACCAGCAGTCGGCCCAAGGTGCCCGCTGCCTGATAGCCGGCAAAGACGATGGTGCTATCCGCCCGATAGAGGTTATGCTTCAGGTGGTGCCGAATGCGGCCTGCATCGCACATGCCCGAGGAGGAGATGATAATATTACAGCCAGGTTGGGTATTGATCTGTTTGCTCTCTTCAGCGGTCTGGGCGATACGCAGGGTAGGGAACTCAAAGAGATCCCCTTCCCGGGACATCTCTAGAGCCTCTTGGTCGTAGTTTTCCTTGGTGCAGTTTTCATAGATCCGGGTGGCCTTGATGCCCAACGGGCTATCCAAATACACCGGCACCCGTTCTAGCCCCGGCACCGTGCCTTCGATAAGCATCCGCTTGATATAATACAGAAGCTCCTGGGTACGGCCCACCGCAAAGGCGGGGATCACGATATTGCCGCCCCGGGCGATACCCGCCCGCAGCACGGAAGCCAATTCCGCCTCCTTTTCCGCATCGGTGGTCACTTCATGGTTCCGGTCGCCATAGGTACTTTCCATCACCAGATAGTCTGCTCCTTCCACGATATCCGGATCGTTGATGATGGGCCGGTCGCCCCGGCCAAGATCCCCGGAAAAGGCCACGCGGACGGTTTTATCCTCCTCGGTGATCCATACCTCGATGGCCGCGCTGCCCATCAGGTGCCCCACGTTGGTAAAGCGGGCCTTCACCCCTGGACAAACCTCCACCACCGTGCCATAGGGGATACTTTTAAAACGCTCGCAAGCGAGCGCCGCGTCCTTGACGCTATACAGGGGCTCCGCCGGCGGCTTGCCAGCCCGCAGGTTCTTACGGGTCTGCTCCTCCGCATCCTGCTCCTGGATGTGTGCGCTATCCGCCAACATGATCTCACATAGCTTTGCAGTGGCGCTGGTGCTATAGATGGGGCCTGCAAATCCTCGCTTTGTCAAAAGAGGCACGAGGCCTGTATGGTCGATATGGGCATGGGTCACCAGCAAAGCGGTGATCTCATGGGGGTCAAAGGGGAACTCTCCGTTGGGCATGGCTTTTTCATCCGCACCCTGGCGCATACCGCAATCCACCAGGATGTTTCCACCGGCAAACTGGATCAGATGGCAGGAACCCGTCACCGTCTGGGCCGCGCCGCAAAATTTGATTTTCATGTGATATGCTCCTTAATTCTTATGATGCTGATTTTATTATACCATCTTTTGCAAATAAAAAAGATGAACTTTTCGGGGCGAACCTGTGGGGAAACCGTCGCTCCAACCAGTCCATCCAAACGCATCTTCCCGGCGTATTCCTCTAAGTTTGCCGCAACCGGACGCCTGCCGGCCGATATGGGGCCGAAATGTATGGGCGGTAGCCCTTTGGGACGCTTACCAGGAAGCCCTTCCCGAAAGATCGCATGGGCTTCCTGACGGGAAGGGAAACGCCCCGTTCCATACGTATGCCTTTCCCAAGGGGGCACGGCCTCCACCATTTTCTAAAAGACATGGGGAACCATACCTTTATGTTTTGAATCCTTGTTGTTTCTAAAAAAAGAGCGAACCTTATTTGTTCGCCCTTACTAATAAATATTTACTTATCTTTGCCGCAGCACTTTTTATATTTCTTCCCGCTGCCGCAAGGGCAGGGATCGTTGCGGTTGGGCTCCTGCTGCTTAACGTACATCTTGGAGGAGCGGAACTCCATGGTGATCTCCTTGCGGCGCTCCGGCGTAAGGATGGGCTCCCACTGGGGCAGGTTATAAAGCCAATCCGCCTTGCAATCCAGCATGTTGAAATACAGCTTTTCGTAATCGATATCCAGCTCGATCTTGCTGCCGCTCTTGAGGCTGTCCAGTTTCAGCTCCTTCTTCAGGCTGGTGTTGATGCCGTCCAAGAAGCCCAGGAAGGTGACCTCATCCATGTGGAACTCCTCTGCCAGCTCCGAAACCTTGCCGCTATAGGTATGCTGGTAATTCTCCAGGATGGTTTTATAGTTTTCCGTTTCCAGGGCAAAGTATTCCTTCCAGAACTTTTTGGCCTCCCCGGGGGTGCGTTCCACATCCGCGATGGCCTGCCATTCACTGTATAAACTCATGTCTGTTCTCCTGTTTCTGGTATTTTAAGGGCGGCTTGAAGCCGCCCCCGTTGACGTTCCTTTATAGATATACCAAAGATCAGGCAGCCGCGTCAAGAAATTCTTTTACCTTGCGGATAAAATCTTCAGTGTTGAGCACCGTGACGTTGTCCATATCTGCCAGGGCCGCAAGGTCCTTGGTCATAAACCCTGCGCTAATGGTATCCAAGGCAGCCTTTTCAAGCCGGTCGGCAAAATCCATCAGCTCTGGGATCTGATCCAACTCGCCCCGCTTGCGAAGGGCGCCTGTCCAGGCAAAGAGGGTGGCCATAGAGTTCGTAGAGGTCTCCTCCCCTTTCAGGTGCCGATAATAATGCTTGGTCACCGTTCCGTGGGCGGCTTCGTATTCATAGTTGCCGTCCGGGGATACCAATACGCTGGTCATCATGGCCAGAGAACCAAAGGCCGTGGCCACCATATCGCTCATCACGTCGCCGTCGTAATTCTTGCAAGCCCAGATGAAGCCGCCGTTAGAACGGATGACCCGGGCCACCGCGTCGTCGATGAGGGTATAGAAGTAGGTAATGCCTGCCGCTTTGAACTGCGCCTCGTATTCTGCCTGGTAGATGTCTTCGAAAATATCCTTGAAGGTGTGATCGTACTTTTTAGAGATGGTATCCTTCGCGGAGAACCACAGATCCTGCTTGGTGGACAGGGCGTAGTTGAAGCAGGCCCGGGCAAAGCTCTGGATGGAATCATCCTTATTATACATGCCCATCAGCACGCCGGGGGTCTTGAACTCAAACACGGTTTCGTGGAACAGCTCCTTGCCCGAAGCATCGGTAAAGAGGATCTCCGCTTTTCCGGGGCCAGGAACCCGGAACTCGCTGCAACGGTAAATGTCCCCATACGCATGACGCGCAATGGTAATGGGCTTGGTCCAGCTGCGCACAGAGGGCTTTAGGCAGGGCAGCATGATGGGCGCCCGGAATACGGTGCCGTCCAGGATGGCACGAATGGTGCCGTTGGGGCTTTTGTACATGCGCTTGAGGTTATATTCTTCCACCCGCTGGGCGTTGGGGGTGATGGTGGCGCATTTGACGCCGACCCCGTACTTTTTCACGGCTTCCGCCGCCTGTACGGTAATCTGGTCGTCGGTGGCGTCCCGGGAAGGAAGCCCCAGATCGTAATATTCGGTCTTTAGATCCACATACGGCTCCAGCAAATGCGTTTTGATCATTTGCCAAATGATGCGGGTCATTTCATCGCCGTCCATCTCAACAAGGGGGGTCCTCATTTGAATTTTACGCATGGGCATCTCCTTATTTTTTTGTTATTTTTGCGCCGGATATGGCCTTATTCAGGATATCCGAGCGAAATGCAAAACTAGACGCTTGCTTTTCCTCCAGCCCCTGCTGGGCGTACGCTACCAATTTATCTACCAACGCAGCAAACGAGATCCCCATGGGTTCATATAGATAAAATGCGAAGGAACCCGGGATGGTATTGATTTCATTAATATAAACCTGCTCCCCTTCTAAGATATAGTCCACCCGGACCACACCCTTGCACTCCAGCATACGGAAAACTTCCACCGTATAGTCCTGGATTTGTTTGGTCAGCTCTGGAGAAATGGGGGCGGGGATCTGGCGGCTCAGGCTCTTCATGCCCTTGCCGTCCCCACGGATATATTTCTCCTCAAAGGTGAGGAAGGTATCCCAGCAAGCGGGCTGCTCGCAAAGGGAAGGCAGGGCCTCCTGGCTATTGCCCAGGCAGGCGCAGTTGATCTCCACCGGGTGCTCCACCGCCCGTTCGATGAGGATCCGGCGGTCAAAGCTGGCAGCCACCTCCATTGCCTGGCGGAATCCGTCCGGGTCCATAGCCTTGCCGATGCCGATGGAGCTACCCAGGTTAGCGGGCTTGATGAACATGGGATAACCGATTTCCCCTTCGGCCTTTGCTAGCACCGCCTGAGGGTCCTGCTGCCATTCCGCCCGGTTGCAGTATACCGCAGGCAGCACCGGCAGGCCCATGCTCTTGAACACGGCCTTCATCACGATCTTATCCATGCCCACGGCGCTGCCCACCAGGCCGCAGCTGGAATAGGGGATATCCGCCAGCTCCATCAAGCCCTGCACCGTGCCGTCCTCCCCATGCATTCCATGGAGGGCCAGAATGGCGCAATCCAGCCCGCATACCCGCTGGGTCTTGCCGAAAAGCCCGCTGCCAAAGCTATACAGGGCGTTGTGGCCGGGCTCAGGCGGCAAAAACACCCGGGTCAAGCCCTTTTGCTGGGGATCGAAATCCCGGTAGGTCTTTACGTCCCGCAAAGGCTCCCCCACATACCAGGCCCCCGACCGGGCAATATAAATGGGGAAGGCATGGTATTTTCCTTTGTCTGCATTTTCCAATATCTGTAACCCGCTGATTATGGATACGTCATGCTCGGAAGCCCGGCTTCCGAAGATCACCCCTAATTCCATCATGTCAGGTATTCCTCCCTACCTTGCGTCAATTATAATTATCCGTTAAGTCGTTTTCAAACAGTACCGTACACCCTGGCTGTTGATACAGCGGCAGCTTTTCCGTGGCCTGGGCCAGGGATTCCACCTCCACCAGCCGGTCCTCTGGGAAGCCGCCTTCCAGGAGCCCCGCCTTGATGGCCGGGGCGTTGGGTCCCACCAGGATAGCCACGTCCACGCAAGACGCCATGTGCAAGCCAAAGGCCTGGTTCAAGGCCGCCTGCTCCTCCCCCAGTTCCACCATACCGGGGGTAATGATGATCCGTCGGCCTGGGAAGGACTTCAGTACCTCCAGCGCTTCGCTGGAGCCCACCGGATTGGCGTTAAAGGCATCGTCTATCACGGTAATGGGGCCGGGCAAGAGCTGCAAGCGATGCTCCACCGGCTCCAGCTTGCCGATGCCGGCGGCGATCTGTGCTTCGCTTAAGCCCAGCTTATAGGCTAGGGCGGCGGCTCCCGCCACGTTCAGGATGTTGTGCCGGCCCAGGAGCCGGGTGACGCAGGGGATCCGGGTCCCATCCTGGCAAACCAGGGTGAACCGGCTGCCCTCCGGGCCTACGGTGATATCCTCCGCCCGCATATACAAGCCTTCTCCCTGGGTGCCAAAAAGGTATTTTTCCTGTAATGGGCTGTTCTCATAAAGCTGGCGACACAGGGGATCGTCCCCGTTGAGAAAGACGCAGCCCTGGCTGCCGACCCCGGCCAACAGTTCCCCTTTGGCGCGCATTACGTTTTCCAGGGAGCCGAAGGTTTCCAAATGTTGCTTGCCAATGGCGGTAAGGATGCCGTACTGCGGTCTGACCAGACGGCACAGCTGGGCCACATCCCCCTTATAACGCGCCCCCATCTCCCCGATAAACACTTGGTGTTCCGGCGTGAGTTTTTCTCGTATGGTTCGGGTCACTCCCATGGGGGTGTTGAAGCTGCCAGGAGTATAGAGGGTCTTATATTTTTCCCCCAGGATGGTGCCCAAAGCGTACTTGGTAGAGGTCTTTCCAAAGCTGCCGGTGATGCCGATGCGGATTAGCGCCGGATTGGCAAGCAGGCGTTTCCTGGCGTCCCCCATATACCAGCCCTGGACCAGCTTTTCCACCGGCCAGGTGAGCACATGGGCCAGGCATACCACAAGGGGCAGCAGCAGCCCGGGCAAAAACCGCACAAGCTCCGGCCAGAAGCCATAGTCCCACCAGCCGCCCCAAGGCTGTATGCCATTAAAAAGGAGCCGCACATAGGACGCCTGCAACAGCAGCCGCGCCGCCGGCCCCACCAGGGCGAGCAGGAATACGGGAACCAATAGCCGCTTGACCCTAGCGGTATAGCGCAGGGGTTTTTTGGCCTTTTTTTGATTTTTTAGGGCCATGATCCCAAAGGCTAGCATCATGCCGGTAAAGATCACGTCCCCGCCCCGCCATAGCAGGGTCCCAAAGCCGCCCGGGAAAAATTGGCCGGCTATGCGCAAAAGGAAGCCCGCCACACCGGCCAAAAAGGGGCCGGACCATTGGCCCAGGTGCTTACGCACCCACTTAAGATACATGGGACCCTGGTAGCTTTCCAGCTGCAACATATGAAGGAAGGGAATGGCTGCCAGGGTGACGGCTACCCCATCCACCAACACATACGCCCAAAAGGCGATTTGGATCAGGAGTTCATTGGTTTCCATACATCAAGCCTCATTTTGATACAGGATCTGCAGGATGGAACAGAAACGAGGATAGTCCTCCGCATAGGAGAAATGTCCTACGCCAGGAATAATGGCAAGGCCGGCGTTCTGCATTTCCCGCTCCATTTTCTTCCCCATCCACAGGGGGGTAGCCGTATCTTTTTCCCCCCAGATCAAAAGGGTTTCATTGGGGATCTTGGAAAGCAGGGATGTCTGATCATAATTGACGGTTTTCACATAGGTGACCCGCATATCCCCCTGCAATTGCTGATATTCTGTGGAGCCGGCCTTTTTCTGCCGCTCCTGCAAGCGGAAGAGCCGGTTCAAAGCCGGGGACTTGGCCAGGATCTTCCCCAGCTTATAGGTATAGACACGCCAATAATATTTGGGGCCTCGCCTTGGTTTAATGCCGGCCGCGTCCACCAGGATCAGCCGGTGAAATAGTTCCGGCGTTTCGCTGGCCAGCTGAATGGTCACCCGCCCCCCAAAGGAATGGGCTACCACATCGCACCCGCAGATGCCGATGGCTTCCATAAAGGCCCGGGTACAGGCGGCATACTCCGGAACCCCCCAGGGCCCCGGTGGCTCCGGGCTCTCACCGAAGCCGGGGAAATCCAGGCTTACCGCTTCCATGCCCAGCCTGACCAGGCAATTGGCGATAGGGGCCATGGTTTGGATATTGGCGCCCCAGCCGTGGAGCAGCAGCACCGGCCTGCCCGAGCCCTGGCGCTGATAATGGAGTTGGACGCCGTTTATCTCGATCGTCAAGGGTTACCTCTTATCGTCCTTTTTGGGGGCCTGCCAGCCTTCCTTATTGACCTGCCTGGCCCGGGCGATGCCAAGCTGCCCCTCCGGAATATCCATGGTGATGGTGGAGCCGGCGGCGGTATAGGTATGATCCCCCAGGGTGACCGGCGCCACCAGGGAGGTATTGCAGCCCAGGAATACATCGTTCCCGATCACCGTGCGGAATTTCCGGGCCCCGTCATAATTGGCAAAAGCCGTGCCGCAGCCCACGTTGATCCGCTTGCCGATATCCGCATCCCCCACATAGGTGAGATGGGCTACCTTGCCACCATCTCCCAAAGTGGAGTTTTTGATCTCTACAAAATTGCCCACCTTGCAGCCCTTGCCAAGGTGCGCGTTGGGGCGCAGCCGCACATAGGGCCCGATGCTGGTGCCGTCCTCCACCGCCGCCTCCTGGGCCACCACGGCCGCCAGGGAACAGCCGTCCCCCACGATGGTATCCAAAAGCCGGCAACCATTATATAAGGTACAATCCCGGCCGATCCGGGTATCGCCTTGTAGAAATACCCCGGGATAGATCACCGTATCTTCCCCGATGGTCACCTCTGCGTCGATATAGGCCTGATTGGGGTCCAGGAAGGTGACGCCGTTTTTCATATGGCGGGTATTGATGGCCTGCTGCCTTAGGTAGGTACAATCCCAAAGGCTCTCCCGGTCATATACCGCAGCGCACTCCACTGCGGGAGCATATATATCCACCACCCGCTCCCCTTCCATACGCAAGGCGCGAATAAAATGCTTGGCCTCCACGTCGTGGGGCAGGTCCCGCTCCAAAAAGCGGCGCAAGTGGTTAATCTCAAAACAGAAGGCTGCGCAGGGCCTTGTCTCTTCGTCTTCTTCGCAATAGACCAGGCGGGATGCCGCTACCCCCTGGGCCGCGTCGGTCAACATGCGGATGGTCTCTGGCTGCAGCATCGGCAGGTTGCCATGCACCACCAGCACATAGCCTTCCGGTTGGGTGATCAGGGGCATGGCAAACAAAATGCCCTCTGCCATGGAATCCGCGTGTTCTTGGGTGACATAGCGGGCTTTTTCCCCGATATGGGCGCGCACCCGGTCTCCGTCAAACCCAACAGATACAATGGGTTTCTCCTGAATATGCTCTTCGCAGGCCGCAAGGACCCATTTTACCATACTCCTGCCGCAGATCTCATGGAGGACCTTTTGCTTCCTGGAATGCATCCGCTTTCCTTCGCCTGCTGCAAGAATGATTGCCGTGATCGCTTTCATGCTTATCCCTCAAAATTCTTTGCACATATAAAAGGTCATAACCGCTGCTATTATTTTATGAGCGGACAACGGGCCCTGTCAAGAGAAGGGGGGCTTGCATACAAGTATATTTGATCCGCATCCCTCCTCACAGTACGCCGCAATAATCGATGTCCACATCGATAACGCATACGCAAGTCGGATCTATCTCCCTTGCCCGCTCCCGGATTGCGGATTTATATCTGCCGATTTGTCCCGCGTCCGTGCCGGCTGGCACCACAATATCAAAGATCAAGTTGGTTTGTTTTTCGCCCCGTACCATGCGGAAATCATGGAACCGGAGCCGAGGGTCCGTCTCCTGGATGATGGCGTCCAGCTTGGTCCGGACGGCGGCGGTAAGCGCGTCATCGGTCTCTACCGGGTCCAGGTGGATGGTCAAAAGCATACCCAGCTTCTCTCCCACCTCGCGCTCTGCCCGGTCAATAGTCTCATGGATGGCTACAATGTCCGAATCCGCCCTTACTTCCGCATGGGCGCTGGCGATGATCCGGCCTGGGCCATAATTGTGCACCATGATATCGTGCAACCCATCGATCCCCTCGTATGCCAAGAGGCTTTCGCTCAAAGAATGGATCAATTCCGGCGTAGGGGCCTCTCCCATCAATGGGCTTATGGTATCCCGCAGGATGCCCACCCCGCTATATAGCACAAAGCCCGCCACAAGTACGCCCACATAACCATCCAGGTTGATGTTTATAAAATATGAAGCCATCGCGGATAACAGAATCGCGCCGGTGCTGATCACATCGCACATGCTGTCCGCAGTGGCTGCGCTCATGGCAGTGGAGGAAATGGCCTTGCCAATGCTGGCTGTAAACCGGCCCAGCCAGAGCTTTACCAAAATGGAAAGCAGCAAGATCCCCATGGTGACTAGGTTGAAGGAGACGGGTTCCGGCGCAATGATCTTCATCACGGATTCCTTGCCCAGCTCAAAGCCAACCAGCAGGATCAAAAAGGAGATCACCAGGGCCGTAATGTATTCGATCCGGGCATGGCCAAAGGGATGTTCTTTATCCGCAGGTTTGCCCGCCATTCGGAACCCGATCAAGGTTACCAGGTTGCTGCCCACATCCGACAGGTTGTTTACAGCGTCCGCCTGGATGGCAATGGACCCGGACAGCGTGCCGATGAGCAGCTTTGCCCCGCCCAAAAAGATATTACAGCATACCCCAACAATGCCCGCCAGACGGCCATAGGCTTCCCGCACAAGGTTGTTCTGGGTATTTTGCGAGTCCTTGATAAAAAGCCGGATCAATAATTTTGTCATGTTTCTTTGCTCCTGTGGCAATATAATAAGCCCTTGGCTTGGCGTTTAATCCTCTTTGCGTTTGTTCCAAGACGCCACAAAAGGCCGTATACAACCTTGCCGCGCTTTTACAAGCCGGCCCAGTTGAATACGGTCTTTCCACATTCCTTGGGACGCGCCCAACGACGGAATCCGCGTCCCCTGATTTTACCGCATTTATGCCCTTATCGCAACCTATTTATAAAAGATACTGCAACAAGAATAGCACGATCACCCCTGGCACGCCGAACACGCCGGCCACCAGGGAGGAAAAGGGGGTAATGGGCAGAGCCAGCCCAAACAAGCCCCCGAAGAAATTCACCACCAGCAGCAGCAACGCTCCCAGGATGGCGTTGAGCAGCAGCCGCCACAAAATTCGGAGGGGGACCGCCAGAAGTTTGCATACCAGCCAAAGAAGCAGCAGACCCGCCGCAAAAGCTGCCAACAACGGCAATGTTTCCATCCGATCCCCTCCTGTTCCCGGCTATGGTGTCCTAGCCGGTTTTATTCTACGGCAGCCGCCTCCTGGCTATACCGGCGCAATAGCAGCACGTATTTACGCCGGGCCGCCTCCATTTCGTAGATGGCAAAATCCATCAGATCCGTTTCCTGTACGCTCTGGAAATAGCGTTCCGCTTCTTTCCATTGGGCCAGGGCCTGCTCGATATCCCGCTTCCGGTCCTCTTGCGCCCCATCCCCATGTTTCCACAATGCCATAAGAGCCACCTCCATAAATATGGGATTTCCATCCTATATGGAAGTATCTCCCGGGCGTTTTATTTTTATAACCGGGACCTGAAAACGGCTTAAATAAAGCCGCCCTTTTTCAGCAACTTGACGGTCCCAAACACCGCCGCCGTATATACGGGGATCATAATGGCTTGGTTAAGCAGCCGCACATACACGATTTGATAAGGCAGGCCGTACAACGCCATCAGCAATAGCGTATTACACAGCACAGAGCAAAATATTTGTCCTGCGGCGATGGATAAAAGCAAGCGTTTCCAGGTGACTGCCTGGCCTCTTTGGAAAAATAAGCCGGGGATCACCCCAAACAGCGCCCCGATCAAGGTAAACCAAGGGATCCAAGGTCCCTTGGGGAATAGCAGGGCGGGCAACAGATCCACCACCATACCCACAATGCCCCCATAGGCTGGGCCATATAGCACAGCAGCCAGGATCACTGGCAGCACGGTTATGCCGATCTTTAAGGAATACCCGGCTGCGGAGACCGCAGGCAACGGAATGGACAGGATTCCCAGCACCGTGCCCAACGCCGCCAAAAGGGCGCATATGGTCAGCTGCCGGGTCAATGGATGTACGTTGGCTTGTTTTACATTTTGTTCCATAAAAATAACCTCCTCTTTGCAGTCCTACTACAGTACATGAGGAGGCTTGACACCAGGGCCATCCTTATGTAGCAGCGGGATGCGGATACCGCACCGCAAGCCGATGGCCGGCTATTCGTCCGCCCGGCAACTCCCCGTCCAGGCGGCACTCGTCATGAGCCCCATGACACGCGCAATATCCTACTCTGCTTTTGCGGATTCATTCTATACCAAATCCAGCTCCATGTAAAGCCCCTATGCGCCGCTTTGCTCCGGCGTCTGCTGAAAATCGATCCAATAGGTCGCCCGCACCTTTTCCCCCATGGTCTCCTCGTCCAGATAGGTATAATATAGCCGGTTGGCCCAGCTGGAAGCAGCGATCCGGGTACTGGCCAGGTCGCATACCGGCTGGCTTTCCCCGCTTTCCAGCTGATAGGCCCACAGGGTATAGGGATAGGGGTCCTGAGGCTGGGGCGTTTGGGTAGCAGCCGCTTCCTCTCCGGCTTCCCCTGCGCTGCCGGAGAGCCGGTTTTCAAAATAATACAGAATGGACCCGTCCTGGCTCCAGACAAAGTCATATACGGCGAAATCGTCGGTGATGGTTTGGGTTTGCCCGGTCTGCATATCCCGCAGCAGGAATTCGCCCCCCGCGCCTCCCGCAATGCTGGAAGCGCCGCTAATGGCCATGTAGGCGTTATTGGGGGAAAGGGCAAATGCGCCGCCTTGGCAAAAGGCTTTGCGCACGCCCCCTTCGGGCTTGATTTCGTAGATGGTATCCCCTTCCATTTCGCTTTGCACGAAGTATACCTCGCCGCCACAATAGCCGATGTAGCCTTCATTGGCCCCATTTTTATCCACCACCGTATGGCGCTTGGTTTCATCCGGCACGTTAAAGTCATAAGCATGGACCTGCATTTCCCCGCTGCCGCTCACCGCGAACAACATGCTGCCCATACTATCCCAACATAGGGCGCTCACCGTGTCCCCGAACCCTGCCCGCGTCAGCTCGGTAATGATATCGCGGGTACCTACGTCCACCACATACAGGTTGGTGCGCTCCGCCTCCCGCTCTAATACGGCCAGTTTTCTTCCATCCGGTGAAAAGACAGCCCGCTCTACTGTGGCAAAGGCATAGTCCAGCAACCGCTTTTCCTTATCCTGGCTGTCCAGGATATACAGTTCTTCATAGCTGATGGCGTCTACACCAATGCCCTCTGTGATCCGTTTGGAATACAAGATCCCACCTCCCAGCCTACGGGGCACAGAGGAAAGGAAGATCCCGTCCGCCAGACAAACCTGGGCGCCTGCCACCTGGCCGTTTCGGCGTTGCACCGCTTCTACAAAGGCAGCCTGTTGCCTGGCCGTTTCATCAAAGGCAGGCAAGCCGTCCGCCCCCAGCTGCACCGCCATCCAATCGCTTTCCAAGGCGCTGGGGTTTTGCTCCAAAATCTGCCGTTTTGCCAATTCCGCCTCAATATCCGAAGCATATGCCTGGGAGATAAGCACCACCTGATCCAAACTGGAGGTATACGTGGGGGTCATTTGCTCCGCGCCCAATAGGGTACCTTCGCAATAATCCCGGAACCCATTGCCGATCAAATACCAGGGCGCCTCTTCCGCCTCTTGTTCCGGCTGGGCTTCCTGGACCACAGGCAAAAGGGTAACGCTCAACTGTCCCCCCTGCTCCTGGATCTGAAAGGCAGCGTCCTGCGCCAACTGGAAACATAGATAGACCGATTCCATAGGCTGGGGCTCCTCTTCCGCCGCTTCCGCAGCTTCCCCATCCAAGGGCGCATCGGTCTGTAAAGGAAGGGGATTGACCAGCGCATAGCGGAAATAGCCTAAAACCAAACCGGATTTTTCCCAATCCCGGCGCTCAAAATCCCAATAGCTCAACCCGTCAAACTGAAGCATCAGCCTGGCAGGGGCGGTTTCTATCCAGGCGCGATACTGGGGCACGCCCTGGGCTTCGCTTTCGTTTACCGTACCGCTCATGCGGCTGCCGGTTTTAAAGGTGAAGGTCAACTTCGTAGTTTCCCCGCTGGGGGTTACGGCCAGGGCATAGGCATTGGCCTCTGCGACGGCCTCCCCTCCTTCCAATGGGGTGTCCGCAAGGGTATATCCCTGGTATCGGTTGGTCTCCACCTCCTTTTGGCAGGCGCATAAAAGCACCAAGCAAAGAAGCGGCGCCAGCATTCTCCAGGCTCGTTTCATAAGCGATCCTCCATAAGGTACAATTCATTCTTTGGGGTCCTACGCTTTTTGATTATACCATAGAAACCCTGCAAAGGCGTTAAATTTATAGAATGTTTATAATTTGTTGGGTGGAAGGTCTTTGCATAGGCTAGTCAATTTGCTATAATAACCAAAGACTATACTGGTCTAAGACTATCCGCACAGGAGGGTTTTTTATGAAATGTAAGGTATGCGGCGCAATCAATGAGGATTATCTCGAGTATTGCGAAAACTGCGCCGCGCCCCTCAAGGAATCCCAGGCGGCCGCAGGAGAGCCCACCAGCGGCGGCGCCCGCGAGCAGCGAAGCTGGGATTTTGTTGCTTCTCCCGATTGGTCCAAGCCTGAGTTCAGCGCCAACACGGTAAGCGAAACCGATATTCCAGAGGGTTTTACCCCCCAATCTTTCCGCTCCCGTTTCAGCGCGGAACCTGTCCAGCAGCCCGCCTCCGCCTCTGCGCCAGAGGCTCCGGCAGCTGCCCAGGCCCCCAATTCCGTCCGGCGCAATAGCGCCCAGAGCCAGCAGGCCAAGCGGAATTCCGTACGCCCGGCGTCAAAGGCAGCCCCTAGTGCCGTTTGTCCGGATTGCGGCGCGCCTCTTGCAGAAGGGCAACGTTTTTGCAACAGCTGCGGCAAAAACCTGGGACAACCTGCCGCTGTTTCCGCCCCTGTGGCGGCCGCCGGCGCTGCCGGCGCCCAGGCTGGCATCAAGTATGCCGATCCCTTGGACGAGGATATGTTTTCCTTCAACTATGAAGATGAGGAGGAGGCTACCCCCCGCCGGAAAAAGGGCGGCAATCGGTCCAACGCTTCGGCCCGTAGCGCCGCGCCCAAGCGTAACACCAGCCGTAAACGCAGCGGCCTTGCCATGGACAAGACCCTGCTCTTCTGGATCGCGGCCGGTGTTCTGATCCTTGCTCTGGTCGTGCTGGGCGTGGTGCTGGTCAGCAAAAACGGCGGCTTCTCCGGCCTCTTTGGGGGCATCTTCAGCAGCTCCCCCATCACCAAGGAGCCCGTCATCGAAAAGACCACCACAGACAGCGGCGTACCCGCCTACAACATCACCATCTACGCCAAGCGCAACAGCGTAGTGCATTTTGAGGGCGGTTCCATTGTAAAGGATACGCCGGTGACCAAGACCTCCAAGCCTATTACCCTGTGTGTTCCCGAGGCGGTTTGGGTACCCAGCGAGCCGGTGGAGGGTAACACCCTGGAGATCTATCCGGATATCACGGTTATCGCCAAGGACGGAACGGAAACGCCTGTGACCTTTGCAGAGCCCATTGTCATCTCCGTACCCACCTTGAACCTTTCCGTGACCGCGCCCAACACCCCGTCCTTTGAGACGGCAACGCCGGACATCACCTTCTCCGGCGTGGTGGATGATCCCACCAGCGCGGTATACGTAAACGACATGCAATTCACCGTGGACGAAGCCGGTGCCTTTGAGGGCGTCTACACCCTGGAGACCGAAGGCACCCATACCATCAATGTGGAGGCCCGCAAAAATGGCTATGCCATTGCCCGGCAGACCTTCCAGGTGACCTACAGCACCGGCGCCGCGACCACTCCTGGTACCACCGGCGGCGGCACCAGCAGTACCTCCACGCCTGGCACCATGCCTAGCGGAGCCACTGCGGTGGGCTATGTCACCTCTGACGGCCTGCGGGTACGTAGCGAGGCAAGTTCCGGCAGCGATGACACCATTCTGGGCGAGTTGCCTCTAAACCAGAAGGTGTACATCATGGAACAGGATGTGGGCAATTCCTGGGCCAAGATCCTGTACAACGGGAGCGAAGCCTATGTCTCCAACCTTTACATCAAGATCGTGGACAATTATACCGTCAAAGATGCCACGGTCACCACGGACAGCCTGAATGCCCGGGCCGGTTCTTCCAGTTCCACCGAATCCCTGCTCAAGCTCCCCATCAATACCAAGGTGAGCTACATCAGCGACGCAGGCAACGGCTGGAGCCTGGTGGAATATGACGACAAGATCTTCTTTGTCGCCACGGATTATCTGGACATTGCCTAATAGCGCGGCAACAACAAAAAAGCCCCCTGCGGGGGCTTTTTTTGTTGCCGTTTCCCCTTCCCATGGCGCCGGGTCCTTTCTTTGAAGCCCTCCAAAGGGGCTGAGAAAAAGCGCCGGGCCTGCTGACTATTTAGCCCGCTGGCCCGGCGAATCGCCAGGTTATTCTTCGTGCTTAATGTGGTCCCGGCGAAACAGCAGCGTAATGCCCCAAAGCCCCGCAAGGCCCACTACGGTATATAGGATGCGGGAAATGGTGCTGCCCATACCGCCGAAAATGGCTGCGATCAGATCGAACTGGAACAGGCCGATCATGCCCCAATTCAGGGCACCAACAATTACGAGAATCAATGCAAGCGTATCCATAGGAAAACTCCTTTTCTAAGATGCTCCTAGCATTTCCCTCCGGAAGCCTATGGATACATGGAAAATTTTTCTGTGGGTTTACAGCCCCTTATCCCCGGGGTTTGGGGGCTTGGCTGTCCGGGATGGCCTCGATCTCTAGCCGGTCAAAGGCAATGGGTTCCATAAAATCCGCAGCCTTAAATATCGCCCGTCCAAACCGGTCTATATCCTGCAAATGCTTTCGTAAGATCACAGGCCTGGAAAGATCCAGGATATGACAGGCTTCCCCGATCAAGCCAGCCCAATCCTCCACCTGTTCCCGTTTTTGATATTCCGTTTGTAGGGTAACCTCCCCAATGATCCGATGGCCTTTGCGTATGGTAGCCCATATCCTCATAGCATCCGCCTCCAATCCCGGGGATATCCTTCCTCGTCCCCAAGCGCCGCCTCCACCCCGGGATCCGGCCCCTCCTGGGGCAAAACGGAAAACCGGTCCCGCAGGGCGGCTACGTCCAGCGGGCCGGATACGCTGCCCATACAGTCCCGGCAAACATTGCCGCAGGCCGGACAGCAGCACCCGCTTTCCAACCCCCGCTCCCGCTGCACCATATAGGCGCCGCACGCTTTACAGCTGCACCGCATAGCCCCGCCTCCTACATTTGGCTTTGTTCCATGGTTGATTCAACCGCCATGGCCATCCCATCATCCCCGGTTTGGCTCCCTTCCCCAGTTTCGACGCCCGCTTCTGCCGGCGCTTCTTCCGGGGCTGGGACCGTTTCCGCCACCGGCGCTTCTTCTATCGCCGGGGCCTCTTCCTGGGAGGGTCCCGCTGCGGTTGCCGCGCTTTCTTCCTGGCTGGCCGCTTCGATGTCCTGTTCCACCTTCTTTAACGGGCTATCCGGTGGGATAAAGTCCGCCAGCTGGGTAATCGGAATGGCAAACTCCGGCGCGCCGGCGGACCAAGTAGCGATTTCAAATAGTTCATATGCCAACACCAGTTCATCTTGGGTAATATAAAACGCTTGATCGTCCCCAATGGGCATTACGTCGCTGAGCAGAGTAATGCCCTGTGCTTCTGCCTGGGCCATAACGATATCCGGCATGATCCCCCGCCAACGGGTATCCGTTGGGTCCAAAAGATCGCCCACGCTACATAGCTGGCCGTTGGACACGTCAAAGGTAAAAAACAGGGTCTTCAGCAATTCGTTCCCGTCGCCGTAGAGGTCATAAAGCTCCATGCGCAGGGAGAACAACCCGTTTCGATTGTATTCGATTCGGTATTGGGTAAAAATAGCCGTGCTTACCGATGCAGCCCGTTGCGCCGTAAGCTCGCAAATGGAACGGTTAATCTCCTCTCCATGGGCGCAATAAAGCACCTTTGGGTAAACGATATAACCATCGCCACAGCTTTCCACCGCCCGAATGATGGTCAAGGGGGCTACCCCATCATCTGGGCCTGGGGTTGGGGAAATTGCCTGCAAATCGTTTAAAAGCAGCTGCTCCTGCTCGATATCATCCAAGGTAATGGATACGGTAGAGGGCGCGCTGCAAGCGCAACAGCAGAATAGCCCCGCCCCAACGGCAAGGGCAGCCAATAAGATTTGCCGCATGGCAGGACCTCCTTTCTCACCATAGGCAAAGTATAGCACGACCTGTCCGGGGCTGTGTATGAATTTAGCGTGAATTCACCAAAATGGTCTCTGTATCCGCCATGGCCTGCTGGATCATCTGCGTCCAATCCACCAAGGCTTCGCTCTCCCGGAGCTTCTCCACCGTAGGTTTGGTGACCGGGTGCTGGGGCACGAATACGGTGCAGCAATCCTCATAGGGCAGGATGGAGGTCTCGAAGGTATCGATCCTTTTGGCGATGGCGATGATCTCCTCCTTATCAAAGCCGATCAGGGGCCGGAATACCGGCATGGATACCGCGTCGTCGGTGACGCAGAGGCTCTCGATGGTCTGGCTGGCCACCTGCCCCAAAGCTTCGCCGGTGATCAACGCCCGGCCGCCGTCCTGCTTGGCCCAGGCCTCGGCAATGCGCATCATCAGCCGCCGCATCAGGACCGTGGTCTCCTTTGGGGGGCATTGCTCGTAGATGGTGAGCTGGATCTGGGTAAAGGGCACGAGATGCAGCTGGATCGGCCCCGCATAGCGGGCGATGATCCGGGTAAGATCCACCACCTTATCCCTGGCCCGCTCGCTGGTATACGGGTAGCTATAAAAATGCACCGCGGTCAGTTCCAAGCCTCGCTTGGCCATCAAAAAGCCGGCTACCGGGCTATCGATGCCCCCGGAGATCAGCAGGGTGGCCCGGCCGGCGGTGCCGGTAGGCATCCCGTTGGGGCCGGGGATCTCCTCGGTATACAGGAAGGCCTTCTCCCGAACCTCCACCCAGACCTGCATCTGGGGCTTGTGTACGTCCACCCCCAGCCCGGGATACGCCTCCAGAATGGCATGGCCCAGCTCCCGGTTGACGGTCTCGCTGTTCATGGGGAACTTCTTATCCGCCCGGCGGCAGAAGCACTTGAAGGTGGCAATGCCCGGCTGGCGCTCCAGCGTCCTGCCCACCAGGGCCAAGGCCGCCGCCTCGATGGCCTCGTACGTCTTTTCCACGGCCACGGCAGGGCTGATCCCATGGATGCCGAAAACCCGGCTGAGCCTATCCACCGCCTCGTCCCGCTTTTCTTCGCTGACGCCGAACACATAGATGCGGCCCTGATCCTGCCGCACCTTGATGGGCAGGGATAGATCCCGCAGGGCGTTCTTGATGCCCTGGATAAGCTTCTGTTCAAAAAACGGACGGTTCAACCCCTTTAGATGGATCTCCCCATAGCGTACCAGCAATACCTGTTCCATACATTCCCCTTTGTTTTTTCGTAATGGTTTTATTGTATCCCGCGCCCCTTTCGGCTTGTCCAAAAAGGAGGGGCCTAACTGCGATCGTTGCCCGCCCTTAAAGCGGCCTTTAGGAAAACGGGGCGGCGGGAACCCCCGCCGCCGGGTCTTTAAGTAGGGTTAACGCCTGCGGAAGCGGCGTAGCATAGGCAGCAAGCCGTCGATGGCCTCTGCCACTTGGTCCATTTCCGCCAGGGTGTTCTCGTGGCTAAAGCTGAAGCGGATGGCTCCCTCCTGCCGTTCCCCGATGACCCCCATGGCGTTGAGGATCCGGTTCTTGCCCTTTTTATGGGCGCTGCAAGCAGAGCCTGTGGATACATAGATGCCCTTATCCTCTAAGGCGTGAAGCAGAACTTCGCCCCCTACCCCCAGGAAGGAAAGGTTCAGGATATGGGGCGCCGCCGCCTCTAGGGCGGGGCCGTTATAGACCACGTCCGGCAAGCGGGTAAGGGCCGCGTACAGCCGCTGCTTGCACTGGAGCATCTGCTGCCGGTACTGCATGGCGTTTTGCATGTAATCCAGGGCCGCCGTCTCCATGCCCAGGATGCCCGGGGTGTTGGAGGTACCGCTGCGCACGCCCTTTTCCTGGCCGCCGCCAAGCTGGCCGCCGGCAAACCGAATCCCTTTGCGCACATATAAGGCGCCCACCCCCTTGGGGGCGTGGAATTTATGGCCGCTGATGGAATACAAATCGCAGTCCTTGGCGCTAAAGGGTACCTTCAGATACCCTTGCACACCATCCACGTGGAGCAAGGCGCCAGGGGCTTTGGCCCGCATAAGCCGGCGGATGGATGGGATGTCGTTGATGGCCCCCACCTCGTTGTTTACCTGCATGATGGACACCAACAGGGTATCCGGGGTCAGGAGCTTTTCCAGGCCGTTCAGGTCAATGCAGCCCTGCCCATCCACCCAGGCGATCTGCATATCATACTGCCGGGCTAGCTTTTGAAAGGGCTCGAATACGGAGGGATGCTCCGTTGCTCCTACGATGATCCTACCCCGGCCGCGAATGGGCTCCAAGGCGCCGAAGATAGCCATATTGTTGCTTTCCGTACCGCCGCTGGTAAAGTATAGCTCCTCCGCACTGGCGCCGATGGCGCTTGCTAAGGTGGTACGGGCCGCATTCATGGCCCGTTCCATGGTAACGGCGGGCGAATAGGCTGCCGCCGGGTTAAAATATGTTTCTGTCATTGCCTCCATGGCCCGTTGGGCTGCCTGGGGCAGGGTACGGGTGGTGGCGCTATTATCTAAATATATCATACGCTCATCTCCAAGTTTGAATTCGGGCGGCTAGGCTATCCCAGCACACACCCTATTCATATATATGTTATACCCGCCGACTGCGGTTACCCATCTTCCAGAAGCCGCTTAAGCATCCCATCCGAATCCAAAAGAAACCGCAACGTAAGCTGGTAATGTTCCGTATCCTTGTAAGCCACCTGGCGAATGCCGCTACCGTCCAGCTGGTATATCACGCCCCCGGAATAGGACATGAGGATCGGGGAATGGGTGGCCATCAGCACCTGGGAACCCTGTTGTACAAGGTTATGTATGGCGCACAAAAGGGCCATTTGCCTGGAAGGGGAAAGGGCTGCTTCCGGCTCGTCGAACAGATACAGGCCATGCCCCCGCAGCCGGTGCAGCACCAGGGACAAAAAGCTCTCCCCATGGGATTGCTGATGCAGGGACTTGCCTCCGTAGCTGTAGAGGAGCAGCCGTCCGTCGTCATCTGCCTCGTCGATGGCAGTAGCCATGTTATAGAAGCTCTCCGCCCGGAGAAAATAGCCATCCTGGGGCCTATAGGGCTCCCGCACCAGGCGAATGTGCCGGAATAGCCCGGAATGGGTATCCCTGGAGGAAAAACGCAGCCCCAAAGACCCGCCTTCCGGATTGAACCCTGCGGAAATGGCGATGGCCTCCAGCAGGGTGGATTTCCCCATGCCGTTTTCCCCTACGAAAAAGGTCACAGGCGCTTTGGAAAGATCCAGGCCGCAGGCAAGCCCCTTTTGGACGGCGGGAATGGCCGCAAGATATTGATCAGGACCGGAAAAATCCCCATCCAGCAACTTCACCTGCCGAAGGAACAAACGCCGCGCCTCCCTTCTCTACTTCCGATGCCATTTGACAGTATATCACGTTTCCCGCCGGCGGTACAAGGGCGGTTGCACAGCCTATGCAAATCGAAACCAATCGTTACGCTTTTTTTCACTTTTTTAACATAGAATAGTCTTGACAGGTGTGCTACAATCAACATGAAAGAAGCCATCTTGCGGGAAAGGGTTGCATTGGGCGACCGGTTCATACGCCTACCCGCCAGGCTTTCTTTTCAAAAAAGGAGGGGATCCCTATGCTTTGCGATTCATGCAAACAAAACGAAGCGGTGATCCACCGCATCGTTGTCATAAATGGTAAAAAATCCGAGCTGCATCTGTGCGCCCAGTGCGCCAAGTCTTCCGGCGGTTTGACCTTTAAGCTGCCCACCTTCGCGGAATTGATGGACATTGCCGCCACGGAGCCGGCGGATCAGGATGAACCTGCCTGCGCCTGCGGTATGACCCTGTCCAAATTCCGGGAAACCGGGCTGTTGGGTTGTCCACAATGCTATCAGACCTTTCGCACCGCTTTAGCCCCCATTATTGAGGGCAGCCAGGGCGGACGCAGCCAACACATGGGCACCCGGCCCGCCTATGATGCGCCTGCCCAAAGCGAACTGGATAAGCTCCGGGAAGCTTTACGGGCGGCCATTGAAACCGAGGATTACGAACAGGCTGCCCAGCTGCGGGATCAGATTCGGGATATGGAGGCGAAAGCATGACCAGCATCCCTCTTACGCATATTATCCTTAGTTGCCGGGTCCGCCTGGCCCGAAATTTCAAAGATCGTCCCTTTGTCAACAGCCAAAGCGACGAACAGGCCAATGCTGTTTTAGAGCAGGTTCGTCCTCTATTCCCGGTGGAGGAGGGGTATACCTTTTTGCCCATGGCGGAGCTTGCCCCCCTGGAGCGGGCCTCCCTGGTGGAAAACCACCTTTGTAGCACCGACCTGATCGCCTCCGCCCACGGCGCCCTGATCCTCAATGGAGCCCATACCTTGGCTGTGATGCTCAATGAGGAAGACCATCTGCGCATCCAAGGCATCCTGCCGGGGCTGGATCTGCCGGGCGCCTATGCTCTGTGCAGGCAAGCGGAGGAAACCATCGCCGCCTCTCTCCCCTATGCCTTTGACACCCAATACGGCTACCTTACCGCCTGTCCCACCAACCTGGGCACCGGTATGCGGGCTTCTGCCATGATCCATCTGGCGGGCCTGGCCTTGACCGGCCAGGCGGAACCCCTCCTTTCCCGGATCGGAAAGTTAGGAGTGGCGGTCCGGGGCTTTTACGGGGAAGGCAGCAGCGCCCCAGGGTATATTTACCAGATCTCCAACCAACATTCCCTGGGAATGCAGGAGCGGGAGCTCATGGAAGCCCTGACGGCGGTGATCAGTCAGCTGGCTGTCCAGGAAGCCCGGGCCAGGGCCTTGCTGCTAAATAAGCGGCCCTTGGAATTGGAAGACATGGTGGGTAGAGCCCTGGGCATTTGCCGATACGCCCGCAAGATGGATCTTGCGGAGGCCATGCAGGAGCTTTCCGCCATCAAATTGGGGGTCAGCCTGGGGTTGCTGCCCCTGCCCATGGAGGAGATCGATGGGCTGATCGTGGCGTGTCAAGGGGCCCAGCTTTCCTCCGTCCCCTTATCCGAGGATGAGGAATGCGCCGCCCGGGCGGATCGGCTCCGGGAGACCCTAAAAAACCTATAAAATAAATCAACCGACCATCAAATAGGAGTAAACCATATGGACTTTATCGAACGCTTTACAGAAGGCGCTAGGCGAGCCTTGGCTTTGGCCCAGGAGAGCGCCAAGGGCATGGGCCACAACTATGTGGGCAGCGAGCATCTGCTTCTCGGCCTGATCCGGGAGGGGGAAAGCGCCGCCGCCCGGGCCCTAGCCCAGCTTAACATAACGGAAAAAGACGTAGCCGCCCGGGCGGATGCCCTGGTGGGCCATGGGGACTATCATTTTACGGATAGCTTCGGCTATACCCCCCGTACCAAAAAGATCTTGGAGTTGAGCCTGTATGAGGCCAAGTCCCTGAAAAATAACTACATCGGCACCGAGCACATCCTGCTGGCCATCCTGCGGGAGCGGGACTGCGTGGCCGTGCGGATCCTAGACGACCTGGGCTGCGATTTCAGCCTGCTTAGGCAGATGCTTTCCGGCACCACCGCCCAGCCCAAGGGCGCGGGCCACGATGCCGGCGACCCGGATACCCCGGTGCTGAACCAATACGGCAAAGACCTGACCCGCCTGGCCCGGGAAGGGGAGCTGGACCCGGTGATTGGCCGGGAAAACGAGATCCAGCGGATCATCCAGATCCTGTCCCGCCGCACGAAAAACAACCCGGTGCTCATCGGCGACCCCGGCGTGGGCAAAAGCGCCATTATCGAGGGCCTGGCCCAGCGGATCGCCAGCGGCAACATTCCGGAGCTGCTGAAGAACAAGCGGGTGGTCACCCTGGATCTTGGGGGAATGCTGGCGGGTACCAAATACCGGGGCGAATTTGAGGAGCGGATCAAAAACGCCATTGACGAGCTGAAAAAGAGCGGCCGCACCATCCTGTTCATTGACGAGCTGCACACCATCGTAGGCGCGGGGGCTTCGGAGGGGAGCATCGACGCCTCCAACATTCTCAAGCCCGCCCTAGCCCGGGGGGAGATCCAGGTGGTGGGGGCCACCACCCTGGATGAATACCGGCGCTACATCGAAAAGGACGCGGCCTTGGAGCGCCGCTTCCAGCCGGTGACCGTCGGGGAGCCCAGCCGGGAGGAGGCGGTCCAGATCCTCTTTGGCCTGCGGGACCGGTATGAAGCCCACCATAAGGCCACCATCACCGACGAGGCTATCCGAGCCGCTGTGGAGCTTTCGGACCGGTATATTTCCGACCGATATCTGCCGGATAAGGCCATCGACCTGATGGACGAAGCCGCCAGCCGGGTTCGGTTGGCCACCTATATTTCCCCGCCGGATATGAAGGCCCTGGAGGATAAGCTTAACGCACTGCTCCAGGAAAAGGAAGAGGCGGTCAACAACCAAAACTTTGAACGGGCAGCCGCCATACGGGATGCAGAACATACCCTGCGCAAACAGATGCAGGATAAAAAGGAAGAATGGGAACGGAGCCGGGAAAACAGCCAATGCACCGTAACGGAAAACGACATTGCGGAAGTGGTCAACGCCTGGACAGGCATTCCGGTAAAGCAGCTTACAGAGGACGAGAGCGAAAAGCTGCTGCACCTGGAGGAAGCCCTTCATAAGCGGGTAGTGGGCCAGGACGAAGCCATCAGCGCCGTATCCAGGGCCATCCGCCGGGCGCGAGCTGGTTTGAAGGACCCCAAGCGCCCCATCGGCAGCTATATCTTCCTGGGGCCCACCGGCGTGGGCAAAACCGAGCTTTCCAAGGCCCTGGCGGAGGTCATGTTTGCGGATGAGGACGCCATGATCCGCCTGGATATGAGCGAATATATGGAGCCCCACAGCGTCAGCAAGCTGATGGGTTCCCCGCCGGGGTATGTGGGCTATGACGATGGCGGCCAATTGACCGAACGGGTCCGGCGCAAACCCTATTGCGTTATTTTGCTGGATGAGATCGAAAAGGCCCATCCGGATGTATTCAACACCTTGTTGCAGGTGCTGGAGGACGGCCGGCTCACGGATTCCAAAGGCCGGACGGTGGATTTTCGCAATACCATCATCATCATGACCTCCAACGTGGGGGCCAACCGGGTAGGCAAAGCCCGGGCCATTGGCTTTGGGGCGGAATCCCCCGCCCTCACCTATGAGCGGATGCGGGAAGGAATGCTGGAGGAACTCAAACGCACCTTCCGGCCGGAATTCCTCAACCGGGTGGATGAGATCATCATCTTCCATCAGCTAGAGCAGGATCAAACCCTGCAAATCGTAAACATGATGCTCCGGGGCGTGGTGGAACGGCTGCGGGAGCGGGGCATCGACCTGACGGTTTCCCCAGAGGCGGCCGCCCACCTTGCCAGCGATGGCTTTGACCCAGTGTATGGGGCGCGGCCTTTGCGCCGGGCCATTCAACACCAGGTGGAAGATAGCCTAAGCGAAGAGGTACTTTCCGGCCGGATCCGTCTAGGCGACCGGGTGGAATGCTATTTGGACGACGGAAAATTGGCCTTCCGTAAGGTAAGTGAATAGAATATTCCCCATCGGGCGTACCTATCTTGGTGCGCCCGATTTAATTTCGCGGGCTTTTTGCCTCCCTGGTTTACCATTATTCACAAATTATTTATACCCATATCCACACAAAAAGGGCGAAACGTGTTACAATCTATAGCATGGAACGAAGTACGCGAAAATGTATTGGCCTGCTGGCCTTCATATGGATTTTGATCCTGACCCAACCTGCCATGGCACTGCCCCAAGGTGTTTTGGAGGTAGGCGATTATGGCAGGCAGGTGGCTGAATTACAGCAGGAGCTCTCCGACCTGGGATTCTACCAGGGGGAGATCAGCGGGACCTTTTCCACGGATACCCGAGATGCGCTGATCGCACTACAAAAGGTGCTGGGCGTGGAGGTGGATGGCGCCTATGGTCCGGAAACCGCCAGCGCCTATGTCGCCGCCTTGGCGGATGGCATCCTGGTCAAGCCCGCCGACCAAGAGGCTACCGCCCCCTTGGCTGGCAAAATTATCGGTATCGATCCTGGTCACCAAACCGATGAGGATACCGGCTTAGAACCTTTGCTGCCGGACAGCGAGCGTACCAAGCCCCGCATGACCAAAGGCGCCGTGGGGGTCAAGACAGGGGCGTCCGAATGCCAGATCAACCTTGCCATTGGCCTAAAGCTCAAGTCCATGCTGGAAGCGGGCGGCGCATCCGTCGTCATGACCCGCACCACCAATGACGTAAATATTTCCAATATCGAACGGGCTCAGCTCATGAATCAAAATCAAGTGGATTGTTGGGTGCGGCTTCATTGCGATGCTTCCTCCTCGGAACGTACCAGCGGCGCCCATGGGTTGATCCCCTCCCGGGCTTACAACGCAGATATTTATGCAGATAGCCTACGTCTTGCCAAGCAGGTGATGGCGGGGTTCTGTGACGCGACCGGCGCTACGGATGGCGGTATCACCGCCCTAATGGATCAAACTGGGTTCAATTGGTCGGATTTCCCTGTTATCGCCATTGAAATGGGCTATCTATCCAATGCGGAAGACGATGTTCGCCTAGGGCTGGATTCCTATCAGATTGCTTGCGCTACCGGCATTTATAATGGCATCGTCTCCTACTTCCAGCAAGACTGAGGTGGTTGTTTATGTTTCATAGCCTGACTCGGCCCCTTCTTTCGGCACTCCTGGCGGCGTGCCTGTTTTTTTGTGGCTGCTCCCTTTTCCAACCCGATCAGGCCCCTACGCCTACCCCCACAGCCTCCGTCTCGCCTGCGTCTCTCCCTTCGCCCTCTCCTACGCCCAGGATCGGCAACCCAGTATGGATCTTTTATCAAGATCTGTATGACGCCATAGACGCCCCTTTGAACCAGCTCCATGAAGCTTTAGCCGCCACCCCTATCCAAGGGGCGGATGCGGCAGGCGATTCTGCCTGCCTAGATGGGGAATTGCTTCTTTCCGCCTTGGAGTCCCGCCTAACGGAAGGGATGATGACCTTGGGATTATTGCTCCGTTCGGATTCCAGCAGCGATACAGATCCCTATGCCAGCTATTCCTCTTCTGTGGAAGGGGCGTTCCAAGGGACCGGTTCCATCCAATATTCCGGCAGCACCGCTGCGCTGCGCTTTCAGCACACGGATGGGAAACAACTTTCCGGTACCCTTACTGCCTACCGGCTGCGTTATGGGGCCACCCTCCCCGATGCGCAAGCCCCCGTATACCAGATCCTAATTTTGCGCGCACCCCAGGGCTGGGTGATCCGGCTGGAGGAAAGCGATGGCCAAATTCTAACCCTTCGCTGGGATGGCGTTACCTTGGGGCTGTACGACATGACCGGCGGGCCTCTGGAAAGCAATGACCAAGGGTTTCTCACCTTTCACAACGCTGTGGACGGCTATGCCCGCTGCTGGGAATGGGGTGATGGCGCCCTCCGCCTAGAGCCATAAATCAACCGCTGCTAAAAAGGGAATGGGAAAGCTGGATTTGGCTTTCCCATTCCCTTTTTTACGATGTGTATCGTCTGGTTTACAGTGCCAAGATCGCATCCACAGCCGGCTGAAGCTCCTTCGTGGATACCTGGTGGACGTTTCCCTTGTCGCAAGCGTCCGCAATGGACGGATCGATGGGCAGCCGGCCCAACAAGGGGATCCCATGCTTGGCCGCGATGTCCGCCACATGGCTTTCTCCGAATACATATAACTCCTTGCCGCAATCTGGGCATTTGGCGTAGCTCATATTCTCTACCACCCCCAGCACCGGCACCTGCATCATGGAAGCCATATTCACCGCCTTTTCCACGATCATGGAAACCAGGCTTTGGGGAGTCGTAACCACAACGATGGCATCCACCGGCAGGCTCTGAAATACGGTCAAAGGCACATCCCCGGTTCCTGGAGGCATATCTACGAACATGTAATCTACTTCGCCCCAGATCACATCCGTCCAAAATTGCTTCACCACCCCGGCAATCACCGGGCCGCGCCAAATCACCGGCGCCGTATCCTCATCCAACAGCAGATTGATGCTCATAAGCCGCACGCCGCTTTGGCTTTGGGCGGGGAATAGCAGCCCTTCATCGTTTCCTAAGGCCGGTTCTTGGGCCCCAAACATGCGGGGAATGGATGGGCCTGTGATATCTGCGTCCAATATTGCGGTTTGCTTACCTGCCTGCTGCACGGCGCAAGCAAGAAGGCTAGTCACCAGGGACTTGCCTACGCCGCCTTTGCCGCTAACAACGCCGATCACCCGGTTTACCCGGCTCATAGGATTTACCGGCTCCTTGGGTATAGGCGCCTGGCGAGACGGGCAATCGCTGCCGCAAGAGCTGCAATCGTGGGTACATTCAGACATGGGATATTTCCTCTCCTGTTGCCGTGATAAAAGGGCCATTGGCCCCTTGCCAATTATTATACCCCTATACTGGTCCCCCGTCAAAGGGCTTGCCACATTTTTTTCACCTTTCGGCCTAATGATGGCGCAATCCTGATGTTGTGATTTCAAATTTCCGTATTACACTATTCTCATCAAATGAAAGGAGCAATCCATCATGGAATACAACCAGAATAATTGGAACACAAATAATTCCAGCGGCAGCTATAGCGCCCAGGATGGTTATAATAACGACCGGCAACCCGATCGTCGGCCTCGTAAAGGCGTTACGCTTGCCCAAATGATCGCTTGTCTATTGGTGATGGCCGTGCTTAGCAGCGGCCTTACCGCCCTCCTTCTAAAGGGTGGCAATACGACCAGCCAAGCAGAGTCCACCACCACTACCCAGGACAACACCATCGTAGTGGATGAATCCAAATCCAACACCGAAGACAGTACCCAGAGCCAGCCGGCGGATACTGCGCGGCCCTCTGAAAACTTACAGGTATCCTCCGCTACCACGTTGACCCCTGCCATCACCTCCAGCGTGATCCAAAACAGCATGTCCAGCGTGGTAGGTATCTACCTGAGCGCAACCACCATTAACTACACCGGCGCCTCTGAGGAAGAGGATCTGGGTAGCGGCAGCGGCGTCATCATCACCTCCGACGGCTATATCGTCACCAACAACCATGTGGTAGAAGGCGGACAAAATATCCGGGTGTGCTTGCAGGATGGTTCCGAATATGAAGCTACGCTCATTGGTACAGACTCCTATTCCGACCTAGCCGTGATCAAAATCGATGCCACCGGCCTGCCGGCTGCTACGCTGGGCACTTCCAGCAGCATGACCGTCGGCGATCCGGTATTCGCCGTAGGCAACCCCCTCGGCGTACTTTCCAGCAGCGTAAGCCAGGGCATCATCAGCGGCCTAGACCGTACCATCAATGTGGACGGCCACAATATGACTCTGATGCAGACCGATGCAGCGGTCAATCCCGGTAACTCCGGCGGCGGCCTCTTTAACGCCAATGGCGAGCTGATCGGCATTGTAAACGCCAAGAGCTACGGTTTGGATGTGGAAGGTATCGGCTTTGCCATCCCCATGGACACGGCCAAATCCATTATCATGGATCTGATCGACCTGGGCTATGTAACCGGCCGGCCTTATCTGGGCATTAGCATGCAGGATGTCGCCCTTCGCTTTGGCAGCGGCTATTCCTCCAATCCCTTCTTCAGCTTTGGCGGCAACTATGTAACTGGCGTACAGGTTGTTGCGGTTGAGGAAGGTAGCCCCGCGCAAAATGCCGGCTTGCAGGTAAATGATGTTATCGTAGGATTGGATGACCAGGAAATTACTGGTACCAGCCAACTTTCCGCTCTGCTCTATGAATATAAAGTGGGCGATACGGTAACAATATCCGTATTAAGAGGCAACGAGACCCAGCAGCTTAGCGTTACCTTGGGTTCTCGGGAATCCTAATCAACCAAACTGGTCATCCCGGCCATATTTGGGAGCCCCCACTCCCGGCCGATGACAATACCCCCAACCATCTTCTGCCCCTCGCTTTCCCCGGCAGGGGCGGGCAAAAGGTTCCATGGTTTTCCATGGGCCTTTTGTCGTTTTGGGAAAGAGGGCTCTAGCTTATTCTCGGTTTGTGGGCTGTAAGGAAGCGGTTCTCCTCCCCCGCCGCTTGCCCTGCCGGTTACCTCACCGCAAAGTCCGGCTGGCCTGTTGTTGCTTGCGATACACCGGCCGTGCCCCTTCCTCTATGCCTTCCCGGGCCGCGCCGGCCCATGGGGGGATGCGGTCGCCCAGGGGGCCGGGGGCGGGGG
>CDZQ01021062.1_pt1 | contig 47737 bp, 50 predicted proteins | sample 554831 | NCBI WGS metagenome assembly CDZQ01 (sample SAMEA3182112, study PRJEB8094) | gut metagenome | biome: human; feature: gut; material: Stool; isolation source: human stools | place: Canada | collected 2013-05-06 | reverse complement strand
TCTTTTGTGGGAATGCAAGGTGATTTTAATAAAAGTGAATGATTTAAAAAATCAAATCTATTAGATAGAAAAAGCTGTATAAGCTGAAAGGGAGCCTTTTATGCCGGCCTCAAGACGTAATTTTCCTGCTGAGTATAAAACAATAGTGGTGGAAAACACTGTACAATCTCAACAATTCCCTCTTATATTGAAACGATTGGGATATTTAAATGATAAAAAGTTAACGATTGGATCGGACATTGAAATGGACGATGTACTGATCTTATATTCTTTAGACGGTGTTGCGGAGTTTTTTAAAAATCGGGATTTAAAATATTTGACGGCCAATGACGTTGTTGTTTCAGCGTGTCATTGTCCGATGAAATTTCGGTCTGTTTCTGCGAAGCGGTGGGAATGTTTTTATGTGGTTGTTTCAGGTGCGTATGCGACCTATTTTTACAATTTGGTTCGTCCGGGTTCTGGGATTGTCCGTGTGGATCCTCTGAGCGGCGTATTGGATTGTTTTTCTGAGTTATTAGAGATTGATTATGATGGGTCGTTGCTTTCATATATGAAATCCAGTACAAAATTAAATGATTTGTTTACCGAATTATATCAAATATCTCTTCGTGTTAATCAAAGTAAAAAAGCACTTCCGCCGCGGGATACTTATGTGAATGCTGCACTTCGATATATTGCAGAACATTTTAAAGAAGGTATTACAGTGGATGATGTTTGTGGTAACATTGGTTTTTCCAAACATTATTTTTGCCGGGTTTTTAAAGAGAATACAGGGATGACGATTCATCGCTATATCAATGAAAGCAGGATCAATCGGGCTAAGGAGTTATTATCTTATTCTAAACTTTCTGTTGCCACCATTGCAACAGAGATGGGGTTTAAAAATACCTTGACGTTTATTCGTAATTTTAAAGCCTATACCAATATGACACCTTCGGAATATCGGCAAAATTTTTAAGTTTAGGTTGTTTATTGGTTGGTTCGCTATCAACCAGGATTATTTTTTGTGTTGTGTAAAGCGTTTTTAGCATGCGCAATTTTTTTCGTGCGATGACCTCCGCCAACTGATAAGATGACAATACGTTTATTGTTTGACAGTAACGAAGGTTTTTGTCGGCGCAAAGGGTTTTTGCGTATTCTCTCAGAGGTTTCGAACAAAGATGCCCAAAAAGTTCTGCTTTTAACAATTGGTTGGGGACTATTAGTTTGCTTTGCCGAATGAGACAGGTTTGTTTTTAAGGAATAAGCGGTTTTTGCTTGACTTTGGAAAACATTTTTGTTATTATTATAAAGCAAACGGGGAAAGATATCCGCAAGCAGAAAAATGTTTTTTTGAATGGTTTGAGGTGTATATAAAATGTATTTGTTTGAACAGGTTTCGGCGGAAGAAGCTGGGAAATTTGCTAAGGAAAACGGGATTTTTTCTCAGACGGAAAATTGGGCACATTTTCGGACTCTTTTTCGGCCATCTGCTTTTTTAGGAAAGGATGAGTCTGGAAAAATTGTTTTAAGTTGTATTTTATTCCGTTTGCCTATTTATGGTACGCCCTGGTCAATCGGATATGCAACGCGGGGATTTGTTTGCGACTTTACTAATGAACAACTGGTAACAGAGTTTACAGCATATTTAAAAGCTTTTATGAAGAGAAAGCACGTGATTTATGCGATTATAGATCCCTGGTGTGATTATAAAATTGATTTTCAGGATCCCCAATATGATGTTTGCGCCTTGTTAACACGTTTGGGATATGAGCGTACAGAAGGCCGCATTATGCAGCCCGCAACCAATTATCGGCTGCATATCGATGCTTCGCGTGACATTGAAGAAGAACGTAAACGAATTTTTGACGGATTTGCAGTGAAATTGCAAAACGATATCCGGATTAGTGCAGAGCGCGGGGTAACAGTGGAGAAGTCTACGAAAGAAAACTTAGACGAATTTGTTTCCATTTTTTATCGTTTATTGCTGGAAACGGACGCTAAAAAAGGTTTCGGACACCGAAATCTGGAATATTATCAGAAGTTTGCACGTAGTTTATCGGATTATGTGACAATCTACCTATATAAATATAACAGTAAAGTAGATATTGCTTATACAGAGAAAGTGTTGCAGGAAGTGCGGGATCAGATTCAACGTTATGATGACGAGATTGCAGATCCGCAGACAACGGACAAAAAACGGGAGCGATTGGCTCCGAAACGCAAAGAAGCTGTCAAACAGTTGGAGGCTACAGAGAAACGGTTGCAGGTGTCTAAACAGTTGACAGACGATCCGTATATTTCGGCTTCTTTTTATATTAAGATGGGCAACAAGGCGTACAACTTTTATGGGGCCAATGCCAAAGCTTTGAGAGATTTGCGATTGACGGCCAATTATTGGGATATGATTCGAGACAGTATAGACGGAAATGTGACAACATTCAATATGGGCGGAACGTTAAAGTTAAATACGGAAGATATCAAAAAAGACAGTATGTATGATTTATATTTATATAAGAAGCAATACGGCGGAGAGTTTGTGCAGATGCCCGGAGAATTCTTTTTAATTCGGGATCGGAAGAAGTATGAATTCTTCCATAAAAAACTGAATTATTTCCGGCGTATGGTGTATCACTTCTAATGAAGCGGCTGGATGCGGTGTTGACCGCGGCCGGAATTTGCAGCAGAAGGCAGGCTGCAGAATGGATTCGGCAGGGATGTGTGTCTGTTGATGGACAAATTGTGCGTTCGGCGGCTTTACATATTCCGTCGACGGCACGTGTTGCGGTAAACGGACAGGAAGTTGCTACCGAGGAATTTGTTTATTTGATGATGAATAAGCCTTTAGGTGCGGTATGTGCAACAAGCGGGGCAGAAAAGTGTGTGGTGGACTGGGTTCCTAAGATTTGGTCACGACGTGGGATTTTTCCCGTTGGAAGATTGGATAAGGATACGTCGGGGTTGTTGATCTTAACAAACGACGGAGCATTTGGACATCGGTTGACGTCCCCGCATGCGCATGTACCTAAAGTTTATTTAGCGCAATTGCAAAGGGAACTGGATGATGCGACGATTTGCGCGTTCGAAAAGGGAATGACCTTGCGGGACGGGTTGCACACACTGCCGGCAAAAGTAGAAGCCGTTGCAGACCGTTTGGCGCGTGTGACTGTTTATGAAGGAAAGTACCATCAAGTGCGCCGCATGTTTGCCGCATGCGGAAATTTTGTGTGCGCGTTGCACCGGGAGCAAATCGGGGATTTGGTGCTGGATTCGGCTTTGTCGGCTGGCCAGGTGCGGGAATTGACTGCGGAGGAAAAAAATCTTTTGAACAAAAAGTGATATTCCTTGACTTTTAAAAAATATGGGCATATAATAAAACACGAAAAAGCGTATCTGTAAAAGGGGAGACAAGGATATGGAAAAGTGTAAGATTGCGATTGTCGGATACGGTGGAATGGCAAAATATTGGCATGTTCCTCGTTTGTTAGAGATGCCGGATGAGGTAGAACTTGTAGGTGTATACGATATTTTACCGGAAAAACAGCAGCAGTTAATCGAGGAACATCAAGGCAAGATTCACGCCTATCGGACGTTTGAAGAATTGTTGCAGGATAAGCGGGTAGAGTTGGCGATTGTAGCCATTCCGAACGATGAACATTTGCCGGTATGCTGCGCGCTGATGGAGCATAAAATCAATGTGATTTGTGAAAAGCCGGTGGCGTTGAATTCTGAGGAATTGGAACAGATGATTCGCTGTTCTAAAGAAAACGGCGTATTATTTACCGTTCACCAGAACAGACGGTGGGATGAGGATTATTTAATTATTAAAAAATTATACGATGAAAATACATTGGGCCCCATTTTTAATGTGGAGAGTCGTGTTCACGGGTCTCGAGGCATTCCGGGAGACTGGCGCAATACGAAAAAAGCCGGAGGCGGCATGGTGTTTGACTGGGGAATTCATTTGTTTGACCAGTTGTATATGTTGACCGAATGGGACGAAGTAGTATCCGTATATGCGGTTCTTTCTTATGTAACCAACGAGCAGGTAGACGATGGGTTTAAGGTGCTGCTGAAATTTAAGAATGGCTTGGAATGTCATGTAGAAGTCGGAACCTCAAACTTTATTGAGTTGCCGCGTTGGTATGTAATGGGTGAAAACGGCAGCGCGGTGATCTACGATTGGAACGTAAATGGGAAGATTGTAAAGGTGACCGACTGGGAAAAACGGGACGCTGTTCCGGTTGCTACGGCTGCAGGTTTGACCAAGACGATGGCGCCGCGAACCGATGAGACGATTGCCGAAGAGCCGTTACCGCGAATTCCTTCAGATATCAAGGATTTTTATCGGAATGTCATTCGGGCTGTTCGCGGGTTGGAACCTCAGTTGATTACGCATGAGCAGTTGCGGCGTACCATGAAACTGATGGAAGCGGTGTTTGAATCTGCTCGCAGAAACGAGGTTATTCATGAAACGATTTAAGACATCTGGTAAAAAACGGATGTTTTTGCTCTTGCAGACCGGTCTGGTTTTATTGTTGGTATGTGCTATCGGTTTGTATGCACGGCCGGCACTTGGGGCGCAAGAGTCTGCCCAGGAGTCTGAAGAAAAGGATATTGTGGCCCAGGTTCCGCCAAAACAAAACGATTGGGTGCAAATAGGATTGGTTTGTTTTATGGGGCTGGCGACAATCGCTTATGGGATTTTTTTGATCCGCCGTGCGGATGATGATTAAGTTGCAATGCAAGCCGCACCGATTCAGGTGTGGCTTGTTTTTTAAAGAAAGATAAGTTCAAAAAATCGGAAGGAGTAAAGGAGAATGAATGAAGTAATACAATGTTTATGTACGCGCCGCAGCGTGCGTGCCTTTCAATCTAAGCAGGTGGAAGAATCGCAATTAGCCCAGATTTTACAAGCCGGAACTTTTGCACCGTCCGGACGAGGTATGCAGGCAACAAAAATGGTTGTGGTTCAAGATCCAAAAACGATTGCGCAAATGTCTTCGCTGAATGCAGCGGTTATGGGAAGTGATGCGGATCCGTTTTACGGTGCACCTACAGTGATTGTTGTGTTTGCCGACCGGAATCGCAATACTTATATAGAAGATGGCTCTTTGGTGATGGGAAATTTGATGAATGCGGCGCACGCTGTAGGTGTCGATAGTTGCTGGATTCATCGGGCTCGTGAAGTTTTTGAAAGCGAACAGGGAAAAGCGCTGATGCGGCAATGGGGAATTGAAGAAGACTATGTCGGGATCGGCAACTGTATTTTAGGTTATGGTGCGGGGGATTATCCGCAGGCGAAACCGCGAAAAGAAGATCAAATTGTGAGAGTGTAACGGGTATGTGGAAAAAGGCTTTCCGGGCAGCGTTTCCTTTAACGCTGCCCGTTTTGGCTGGATATTTGGTGTTGGGCATTGGCTTTGGTGTTTTGCTGCAGCGGGCCGGATTCGGAATTGGCTGGGCATTGCTGATGAGTTTTACCATTTATTCGGGGTCGATGCAGTATGTAGGTGTGAGTGTGCTCAGCGGGGGTATTTCATTGTTGAATGCCGCTGTGATTACGGTTACGGTTAATGCCCGATATTTATTTTATGGGCTTTCAATGCTGGAGCGGTTTCGCGGGCTTGGATGGAAAAAGCTACCGTTGATTTTTGGATTGACCGACGAGACTTATTCTATTATTTGCACTACACCGGTTCCGATTGGAATGAATCGAGGCGTTTTTTATCTGGCGTTATCGATGTTGAATCAGTCGTATTGGATTATGGGTAGTTGTATCGGGTCTTTGATTGGGTCTGCCTTTGCTTTTGATTCAGCCGGAATGGAATTTTCGATGACGGCGCTGTTTGTGGTACTGTTTGTAGAGCAGTGGCTGACTGATAAGGATAGCCGGATATTGGCTGTGATCGGGGTCGGACTTTCCTTTTTGTGTTTGGTGATTTTGGGTGCAGATCGGTTTATTGTGCCGTCTATGATTTTGATTGTTGTGGTTTTAGCGTTTTTACGAAAACCGCTTCAGAAAAAGGAGGCGGGATAATCATGAACCAGACAATCCATGCCGTTTTATTGGTTGGCGTGATGTCAGTCGGGACAATTCTATTGCGGTTTTTACCGTTTTTATTGTTTCCGTCAGGAAAAAAGACCCCTGCGTTTGTAACCTATCTGGGAAAGGTTTTGCCGTTTGCCATGATCGGATTACTAGTAGTATATTGTTTAAAAGACGTCTCTGTTTTTTCGGGCAGTCATGGGTTGCCGGAGTTGATTGCTATGGCGGTTGTCGTGGTGTTGCATGTTTGGCGGCGAAACACCCTGCTTTCAGTGGCGTCCGGTACCATTTGTTATATGCTTTTAGTTCAGTTTGTATTTTAAAAAAGATAGAGCCGGACACGGGATTGGTTCCCGTGTCCGGCTTTTTGCCAAGAGGGTTAAGGCCTTTCGGATTTTGAGTGTTTCATGGGCTCTCTGTTTCGTTTGCAGCCGCATAGTATTATAAACGCCACACAAGATATCCGCTTTTTCACCGGAGTTGTGTGGCGTTTTGGGCTTTATTTCAGAGATTATAAAAATTATTTGGTTAGGAGATTAAATTCTTGTAGTTTGTTTTTAATTTGTTTTGGCGCTCTGTTTCAGCTTTTTTGCTGTTTGTGCGACAAAGATAATACAGAAAACAAACATGACGGCTTCCGCAGCCGGGAAAGTACTCCAAATTCCGGACATGCCAAGCAGTTGCGATAAAAGGACGGCAAACACTAAAACAAAAATAATACCACGGCCGATGGATAGGAAAAAGGATTGTTTTGCGTGCTCTTGCGCAGCCAAAAAGGCAATACTGACAATATTGATTCCGGCGAACAGAAATCCGGTAAAATAGATTCTCATTCCGTCCTGGGCAAGTTGCTGTAAGGTGGCGTCTGACGTACTGTTAAATGCGTGTACCAAGGGCGTAGTAAAAATCCATGCCGCCGCTGTAATCAGTACCCCGATTGAGGCGCTGAGCAGCAGTGAGTAGTGCAGTAGCCGGCGGCATTGTTGTGCTTGTCCGGCTCCGTGATATCGACTGATCAGCGGTTGGATTCCCTGGCAGATTCCTGTAAAAATCGCCAATGCGACTAGTGCTAGATTTGCGACAATTCCGTATGCGGCGACCCCGATATTGCCGCTGATATTTAAAGTCAGCAGATTAAAAACCGCTAAAACAATTCCGGAAGAAATTTCTGTAATAAAGGAAGATGCTCCCAATGCACAAGCGTCCGCAAAGCGACGTAATATCCCCTGGGGTATGCAGAGATGAAAGTGACTTTTCTTTCTTGCAATGCGAGTGGATAAAATAGCGATACTGATTGCGGGGGCCAGTCCGGTTGCCAGTGCTGCTCCGAAAATACCCATATTGAGCGGAAACATCAGCACATAATCCAAAACAACATTGGATAAACTTCCAATCAGCATTCCGCACATGGCCAAGTTTGGCGCTCCGTCATTACGCATAAAGGCAATCAGAATGTTGTTGCCGATGAATAGCGGGGCAAAAGACATCAATGTTTTTAAGTAGGTCCCGCACATTTCTATAATTTGTTCTTTTGCGCCGAACAGACGTGCCAACTGCGGTGCGGCAAGCTGTCCGATTAGTAAAAAGATGATGCCCAGGGTGAGCCCAGTGAGTAAGCAAACGGTAAAGGTGTTATCTGCGCCGCGATTATTTTTTTGTGCGCGGCAGATCGTATATCGGGTTGCTCCACCCACGCCGATCATCAGTCCCATGGCATTAATCAGAGTAAAAAGAGGGAGCGCGATATTCAATGCCGTCAGCCCGTCCGGGCCAAGACGGGCTGAGATAAAGTAAGTGTCTGCGAGAATGTAGCATGAAAGTCCGATCATGCCTAATATATTCAGGCTGGTGTATCGGAGAAACTCTTGCAGGAGGGTTTTCTGTTTCATCCGGTTCTCATGTCCTTTCTTTTATGTCAACAAGTTTTCGTTTAAACCGAGGTCGGTGAATATTTTTAGATAAATGTCTACGGTTTGATGTTCATCGACAACGATGCGGTCAATGAGTTTGCCCAACATGGAGTTTGTAACGATGTCGGATTGTAAAACGTCCGCAATCCCGTCGAAGGCTTCATCGATCAGGTGATGCAGATCTTTTCCTTCTTCAATGCTTTTTTGTAGTTTTTGGCTTTGTTGCGCCAATTGTGTCAGTTGTTCATCCAGCGGTTCAATGTTTTGTTTGAGTTGTTCGACAGAGATCATCCCTTCGTCGAATAATTCAAACTGTTTGGTGCGCTGTGTGCTCAATCGATCCATTTTGGTGAGTAGTTCCTGATAGGCTTTTTCATTGTCTCCACGAGAATTATATTGTTTTTCGTACTCTCGTTCAATCATCCGCGTTACGTTGGAGCGGGCGTTGAGTAATGAGGTAAAATAGTCTCTGATAGCGGCAACCAGTTCATCCTCATTGATCGCCGTTTCGTTGGGACAGGTGTCAGTGCCGTTCGCGTTTCTGCCTGTGCAGACCCAGCGTACATACTCATTTTTATATTTACGAACTTGGCGGCGGAAAGAAGATCCACAGCATTTGCATTTGATTAACGTGCTGAAAATATGCTTTTGTTCTTGTTTTTGTTCTGGATGAAAGGCATTTTTTCGAGATTTTAGAAGTTGATTTGCTTGTTTGAATTGTTGGTCGGAGATAATGCGAAGCTCTGGGCGCAAGGTGACTGTTTGATCTTGTTTTTCGGTTTTCTGGCGCTGATTGGTTTTAGTGTCTACCACCGTCTGCTTGCCGCTGATGATTTTACCGGTGTAGATTTCGTTGGCCAGCATGCGGCATACTGCAACCTGGCTCCACGCATTGCCTCGTTTGGTTGTGATATTTTGGGCATTTAGCCGCTTCGCAATTTTATTGGCTCCAATTCCTTCTTTCACGTACCAATCAAAAACCTGCCGGACCACCTGTGCTTGTTCTTCATTAATAGTTAGGTGAAACATGTCTTTTTGCGGCTTGTCGTATCCAAAAATAAAGTTGGGAACTTTTCCGTTTTGGGCGTTGATTTTTTTTCCTTGTCGAATTCGCTGTGAGCGCTGGTCGCTTTTAGATTCGGATAATTCAGACAACATGTCCAGGATAAAATCTGTATTGCCGGCTTGCGTTGTTCGTCCGTCTTTCCCGATGAAGACCAGTTGGATTCCTTGCTGCTCTATTTTTCTTAATTTATCAGTAAAATCAGCAATGCATTGCGCTGCGGGAATAGCGTCGCGAATAAAAAGAAGCTGAAAACGTCCTGCTTCCGCGTCTGCGCATAACCGTAAAAATTGCGTCTTGTTTTTGGTGTGCGGACTGTTTTTAGTCTCGTCTGCGTAAAGTTCAATGAGTTCTGTGTTTTCCTGTTTTGCACAGGTCTCAAAAAAATCTCGAATTTGTTTTTGCTGTCCGGCCTTTCCGAGTTCTAACCGGCAGTATGCGGCAGCCTGTTTCATGCAGATCCTCCTATGATATAAAATTTGATTGTTTTAATAAAAATCAATACGTTCTGTTACAACTGTATTATATTATATTTTTTGTTTTATGTCAAGTGGTTCAGTTTGATTTTTTACATCCATACTTTTGTTTGACAACAAAACGGAAGAATTTGTTTATTGACTTTTATGGCTGATGGTAGTATAATGATGTTATCATGGAGTAATAGGAGGAAGTTTCATGTATCGCTTGGTTGTATGTGATGTGGACGGCACGTTGTTGTTTGCTCCTGAAACAAAGATTGCGAACAGTCTGTTTGTGCGCATCAATAATTTGTGCAATATGGGCGTTGAATTTGCCGTAGCCAGCGGTCGGACTTATCATGAGTTGGAAAAGATGTTCTTCCCGGTTTATGGGCGGATTACGTTTCTCTGTAATAACGGGGGCGTGATTATTCGCAATCGGCGCGTGATGTTTCAGATGCCGTTTGACCGGTTGGATGTGTTGACATTTGCTCAAAAGGTTCGGGATGAATTTGGAGTAAATGTGATTTTATATGGTGCAAAGTCTTCCTATTATATAGGGGAGGATCCTGCCTTTATCCGAAAGATGCATGATTTATATGGTACAGATGCCGTTCAAGTGGCCTCTGTATCAGAAATAGATGCGGATATTTTCAAGGTTTGTTTTAGCGGGCTGACATTGCAGCAAATGCAGTATTGTTCGAGTTGGGCACCTTCCGGTTCCTATTTAGGATATGATGAGCATGGTTTTACGGAATATTTGCCAATGGGGGCCGATAAGGGGATTGCTTTGTCGTTTTGGCAGCAAAAACAACGGATTTCTTCTGCGCAAACCGTTGCGTTCGGTGACAACCGTAATGATGTTAGTATGTTACGGTGTGCGGAGGGGTCTTATGCGATGAAAAATGCAAAGGTAGATTTGTCAAATGTGGCAAAATATACCACAGAAAGCGTTGAAAAAACGTTGGATGATTTGTTTTTTTAACAAAACAAAGCGATATAAACATGTCTTTTTTGTCAAATCGCTGATTCTTGTGTGAAAAAATGACACTTTGCTGATTGCTATTGACAGTAATAAATTTATATATTATAATGGTACTGTAATAGTGTCGATTTGTTGATTCTTGTCGTGGGGCGCGGCTCACTCGACGGAATTTATTTAGATTGAATTTGAATTTTATGGAAAGGAAGCTGTGATTCAGCTGAGGGGTATACGCAATGGCTAAATTTCATTCTGCAGACCTGCCGAAGTCCGAACGGATTACCAAATTGGTGGACGATCTGTTTGCGGACATGCCTCAGATTGAGGCGGATCGGGCTGTCTTACTGACAGACTCGTATATGCAGACCGAAGGCGAGCCGATTATTACACGGCGGGCCAAGGCATTCCGGCATATTTGTGAGAATATTCCGATCACGATTCGGCCGGGGGAACTGGTTGTTGGGAGCGCGACGAAGGCGCCCAGAAGTTGTCAGGTTTTTCCGGAGTATTCGTTTGAGTGGCTGGAAAGCGAGTTTGACACGATCGCAACACGTTCGGCCGACCCGTTTTATATTTCTGAACAGACGAAGCAGACTTTGCATGAGGTGTATAAGTACTGGAAGGGAAAGACAACGTCTGAACTGGCCACGTCTTATATGGCGCCCGAAGCTCAGCGTGCGATTGAGCATAATATTTTTACGCCGGGCAATTATTTTTATAACGGGATCGGGCATGTAACGGTTCAGTACGATGAGGTGCTGGCTGTTGGATACAGCGGGATTATTGCCCGAACCAAAGAAGAGTTGGCAAAATGTGATCCGTCCGATGCGGATTATGCAAAGCGCACGGCATTTTTGGAAGCCGTGATCATGAGTTGCGCGGCTGCTGTAACGTATGCGCAGCGGTATGCAAAATTGGCTTTGCAGCAGGCGGAAGAATGTGCAGATCCGGTTCGGAAAAATGAGTTGTTGCTGATTGCTTACAACTGTGCCAATGTGCCGTTGAATGGGGCTAAGTCATTTTATGAAGCTTGTCAGTCATTTTGGTTTGTGCAGATGCTTTTACAGATGGAGTCCAGCGGGCATTCTATTTCTCCCGGTCGGTTTGATCAGTATATGTATCCGTATTATGAGGCAGACTTGAATGCTGGGAAGATCACCCGGGAGTTTGCGCAGGAATTGATTGACTGCATTTGGGTTAAATTAAACGATTTGAATAAAGCTCGGGACGCTGCTTCTGCGGAAGGATTTGCAGGGTACAGTTTGTTCCAGAATTTGATTGTGGGCGGTCAGACGAAAGACGGCAGGGATGCAACCAACGACTTGTCGTTTATGTGTATGTTGGCCTCTCGTCATGTGATGCTGCCGCAGCCGTCTCTTTCTATCCGGGTATGGAACGGCACTCCGAATGAACTGATGCTGAAAGCGGCTGAAGTGACTCGGACAGGAATTGGTTTGCCGGCTTATTATAACGACGAGGTTATTATTCCGGCGTTGTTGAACCGGGGATTGACTTTTGAAGATGCACGCAGTTATAACATTATCGGATGTGTAGAGCCTCAGTGTCCGGGTAAAACCGACGGATGGCATGATGCGGCGTTCTTTAATATGTGCCGTCCGCTGGAACTGGTCTTTTCCAATGGAATGGACAAAGGGGAGCAAATCAGTATCCAGACCGGGCGTGTAGAAAATTTTAAAACATTTGACGCTTTTTATGATGCATACAAGGCGCAAATGAATTATATGATCAAATTGCTCGTCAATGCGGACAACTCTATTGACGTTGCACATGCGGAGCGGTGTCCGCTACCGTTTGAATCGTCGATGGTAGAAGATTGCATTCGGCGCGGTAAATCCGTACAGGAAGGCGGAGCTGTTTATAACTTTACTGGGCCGCAAGGCTTTGGTATTGCTAATATGGCGGATGCGCTGTATGCGATTAAGACGTTGGTATTTGATGAGAAAAAGATTACTCTGCAAGAGTGGAAAGAAGCTTTGGCAGATAACTACGGAAAACCCAGAGAAGATGCCGCTGCTCGGGATTTGACCGAGCAGATCGTAAAAGAATTGTATGCGCAGCAGGGCACAGTCAGCCAGCAGCAGGCGGGGCAGATTTTCCGGACGGTGCAGGCTAACGACTTACCTGCAGAGAAGAAAGAAAAATATGACCGGTTGCTGGATTGGATTGAACAAGTTCCTAAGTTCGGAAACGATGATGCGGTCGTAGATGCTTTTGCAAGAGATGTTGCTTATACGTATACCAAACCGTTGGAGACGTTCCGTAACCCGCGTGGAGGTCAGTATCAGGCTGGATTGTATCCGGTTTCGGCGAATGTGCCTCTTGGCGCTCAAACCGGCGCAACGCCGGATGGTCGACTGGCTGCAACGCCGGTTGCTGATGGTGTTTCCCCTGCGGCAGGCCGAGATGTTCATGGCCCGACGTCCTCTGCCAACTCGGTTTCCAGACTGGATCATTATATTGCGTCTAACGGAACGCTGTTTAACATGAAATTCCATCCGTCTGCTTTGGCAGGACGGGAAGGTTTGCAGAATTTTGCAGACTTTATCCGTTCGTATTTTGACCAGAAGGGCAGCCATATGCAGTTTAACGTCGTCAGCAGAGAGACCTTGCTTGATGCACAAAAGCATCCGGAAAAATACAAGGGACTTGTGGTTCGTGTTGCCGGGTACAGTGCTTTGTTTACAACGTTGTCGCGTTCGCTGCAGGATGATATCATCAACCGGACAGAACAGGCGACATTCCGGTAATGCCGAGTTTGGAGGAAGACATGACGGACGATTATCTTCAGACAAAGGGCAGAATTTTTGATATTCAAAAGTACTCGATTCATGACGGACCGGGCATTCGCACGATCGTGTTTTTAAAGGGCTGTGCACTGCGGTGCCGATGGTGCTGTAATCCGGAGTCTCAGGAATTTTCCGTTCAGCAGATGATGGTGGCGGGAAAGCCGAAGACAATGGGACAGGACGTAACGGTAGAAGAGGTTATGGCCAAGGTAGAGCAGGACCGTCCGTATTACCGCCGTTCCGGCGGGGGCTTGACCCTTTCCGGAGGAGAGTGTCTGTGTCAGGCTGAGTTTTCGACCGCGTTGCTGCGTGCAGCCAAAGAATGCGGCTTGAATACGGCGATTGAGTCGACCGGGTTTGCCAAATGGGAAACCATTGCGCGGTTGCTGCCGTATTTGGATTTGTACTTGATGGATATCAAACATATGTCCAGTCAAAAACATAAAGAGTTTACTTCACAGCCAAATGAGCTGATTTTAGAAAATGCAAAAAAGATTGCACAGAATGCAAAACATCTGATTATTCGAGTGCCGGTCATTCCGACGTTTAATGATACCGTTCCCGAAATTCGGGAGATTGCTAAATTTGCGGCCAGTTTGCCGAATGTAACGCAGTTGCATTTGCTGCCGTATCATCGGATGGGACGCGACAAGTATACCGGACTTGGCCGGGAATATTTGATGGACGGAATTGAGCCGCCGACGGCAGACCATATGGATCGGCTGCTGGATGCGGTTTTGGCGGAAGGATTAGACGGCCAAATCGGAGGCTGACGGTTCTTGCCGACAAAACAATCTGTTCAGCATAGTATCAGCGTAAGGCACAACCGGATGGTCGGGCCTTAGAACAGATTCGAAATCGGACGGTTGAACACAGACGAAAGGAGACGGTGACGGAATGCCGGATATCTATAATGACAAGATGCGCATTGTTCAGGAACTGGTTCCGGGCAAGCAGATTACATTAGCGCATATTATTGCAAATCCGGATAAAGTTTTATATAAAAAACTGGGGTTAGATCCTGCGGTAGATTACAGCAAATCTGCTATTGGTATTTTGACGGTAAGTCCCAGCGAGACGGCGATTATTGCCGGAGACATTGCTACAAAGGCTTCGGGTGCGGAGTTAGGTTTTGTGGATCGATTCAGCGGAACCCTGATTGTGACCGGAACTGTTTCGGAAGTGGAAGCTGCCATGCATGCGGTGACAGACTATTGTACCCAGACTTTGGGCTTTACCGTTTGTGATGTGACAAGGACGTGACCCGGTGAAGAAAATTATTTTGATGGGGCGCAGCGAATGCGGAAAAACCACATTGATCCAGGCTCTGCGCGGACAGCCCATCGAATATCACAAAACACAGTATATTAATAATTTTGACGTAATCATCGACACCCCCGGGGAATATGCAGAAAATGGGCGGCTGGGCCGCGCGCTTGCACTGTATTCGTATGAGGCGGACGTAGTGGGACTATTATTGAGTGCCACAGAGCCGTATTCGTTATATCCTCCGAATATTACCTGCTTGGTTAACCGGGAAGTGATTGGTATTGTTACCAAAATCGATGCCCCGGACGCGAATGCCGACCGTGCCGAGCGGTGGCTGCGACTGAGCGGATGTCAGACCGTATATCGAGTCAGTTCGTATCACAATGACGGTGTGTGGCAGATCTTAGAGCATCTGCGGCAGCCCGGTGACGTGATGCCATGGGAGGAACAGGCGGCGGACATGCAGCCTGATTTTCGGAAAAAACGAAAGGTCAAGGTGCTGAGTACCCGTAACGACTGACCGATCCTATTCATTTGCGCAAAGACCCTTATCATAGATTGCAAAATAATAAAAAAGGAGTTATAAATCATGTCTTTGGAGTATGAAATCAAGAAACAAATTTGCGACATCGGCAAAAGAATTTATAACAGAGGAATGGTTGCCGCAAACGACGGAAACATCTCTGTCAAACTCAACGATAATGAGTTCCTGTGCACGCCGACAGGTGTCAGCAAGGGCTTTATGACGCCGGAGTACATTTGTAAAATCGACGCAAAAGGAAATGTTCTTCACGCGTACGAGGGTTTCAGACCTTCTTCTGAAATCAAGATGCACTTGAGAGTGTACGAAAAACGGCCGGATGTAAACAGCGTTGTTCACGCACATCCGATTTACGCAACCAGTTTTGCGATTGCCGGAATTCCTTTGACGCAGCCGATCATGCCGGAAGCAGTTATTGCTTTGGGTTGTGTGCCGATTGCAGAATACGGTGTTCCGTCTACCATGGAAATTCCTGATAACGTAGAAAAATATTTGCCCTATTATGATGCTGTTTTGTTGGAGAATCACGGCGCCTTGACGTATTCGGATTCCTTGCTGAACGCTTATCATAAGATGGAGTCCGTAGAGTTCTATGCAGAATTGTTGTTCAAGTCCAGACAGTTGGGCGGACCGAAAGAGTTCACCGACGCACAGGTAGAAAGACTGTATGAGATCCGCAGACAGATGGGCCTGAAAGGCAAACATCCTGCAAACTTGTGCCCCAATGCAAAAGCTGGGTTGCCGAGTTGCCATTCTTGCGGCAGATGCGGAGATGCTGCTTCAACTGCTACAGAGAGCGCACAAAATGATATCGTAGCGGAAATTACAAAGAAGGTTATGGCTCAGTTGAATAAATAATAGATTGGATCGATATGTTTTTAACGGAGGTACGGTATGGAAAATCAAAAAAAGAACATTCCGGATGCTTCGGTAAAAATGACGCTTGCCATGGCAAAGGTGCTGGCTGAACTGGTAGAGCAAAAGGCTCGTCAGATGGGGCTTGCGGTGGTGATCGCAGTTGCGGACAGCGGTGCAAACCCGGTTTATGTGGCTTGTATGGATGATAGTTATCTGGCAAGTTACGATGTGGCGGTTGGAAAAGCTTATACTTCCGTCGCGCTGAAAATGGATACGATTGATTTAAAACCGTTAGCGCAACCTGGTGCTTCTTTGTATGGGGTCCAGTTTACGAACGGCGGCAAGATCGTCATTTTTGGCGGCGGAGTTACCCTGACTTACGGGGACCGGATTCTCGGCGGACTGGGAGTCAGCGGTGGCAGCGAGCAGCAAGATACGGAACTGGCTGCATACGGTCGTGAGATTTTTGACTGTGTAGCGGAGAACGTATTGCGCATGGCAGAAAATCAATGAAGGAGGTTCTTTTCAGATGGCTTCTGATAAACAAATAGAAGAAATCGTAAAACAGGTTTTGGCAAATATGAGAGGCGATCAGGCTCCGGCACATACTTGTACCGGTGCATGTAAGTCTGGTTCGTGCGGCGGCAAGCAGATTCCTAAAACAGCACGGGTAGCAATGCTGACAGACCTGGAACATTATGAACTTAAAGAATTTCCCATCCCCGAAGTGGGTGATGACGATATTCTGGTAAAGGTGGAAGGCTGCGGTATTTGCGGCACAGACGCCCATGAGTTTAAGCGCGACCCGTTTGGTTTGATCCCGGTAGCACTTGGTCATGAGGGTACCGGAGAAATCGTTAAAATGGGTAAGAATGTTAAAAAAGACAGCGCAGGAAAAGATTTGCATATCGGCGACAAAGTCGTTACCTGCATGATCTTTAAGGATAATCCGGATATCACGATGTTTGACCTGAACAAGCAGAATGTCGGCGGCGCAGATGTTTACGGTTTGTTGCCGGATGACGATATTCACTTGAACGGTTGGTTTAGTGATTATCTGTTTGTACGTGGCGGATCGACGATTTTTAACGTCAGCGATTTGGATTTGGATTCTCGAATTCTGATCGAGCCGTGTGCCGTTTTGGTCCATGCGGTTGAGCGGGCAAAGACAACCGGTATTTTACGGTTTAACAGCCGTGTTGCTGTACAGGGTTGTGGTCCGATCGGTTTGATTTGTATTGCTGTTTTGAGAACGATGGGTATTGAAAACATCGTTGCAGTAGACGGTAACGAACAACGGTTGAAGATGGCTAAAGAATTTGGTGCCAATGCCTCGGTAAACTTTAAAGATTACCAGGGTATCGAAGCTCTTGCAGGCGGTGTAGAGGCAGCATTCGGCGGACATTTGGCAGATTTTGCATTCCAGTGTACAGGTAGCCCTGTGGCTCATGCAAACATCTACAAATTTATCCGTAACGGCGGCGGTCTTTGCGAGTTGGGCTTCTTTATCAACGGCGGCGATGCAACTATCAATCCGCATTTTGATATTTGCTCCAAAGAAATCACAATCGTAGGATCTTGGGTTTATACCTTGCGCGACTATGCGACTACATTTGATTTCCTCAAACGGGCAAAAGGCATTGGTTTGCCAATGGAAAAACTGATTACACATCGGTTCCCGTTAGAGCAGATTAACGAAGCACACCAGACCAATTTGAAGATGACCGGTTTGAAAATCGCCATCATCAATAAGTAGTAGACAAAGGAGAATGACAGATGTCCCAGGCTGCAGGTATTATTGAAGTATACGGTCTTGCTGCTGCATTTGTGGCTTGTGATGCCGGTTGTAAAGCGGCCGACGTAACGGTAGAGACCTTTGATAAAAACAAGCCGGGAAATCCCGATGCATTACCTGTTCCGCTGATTGTTTCTGTAAAGTTTCGCGGTACGGTCGACAATGTCACCGCTGCCGTCGCAGCTGCAGCAGAAGCGGTTAAGCCGATTACAGGTGTTGTATCTTCACATATCATTGCCAATGCGACGTCGGACACCGATAAAATGTTACGACTGAACGCATTTGACAAAAACTGATCTTTTCATTATTACACAAAATATATTCTTTCAGGAGGATTTTTATTATGGCACAGGAAGCATTAGGAATGATCGAAACAAGAGGACTTACAGCAGCTATCGAAGCAGCAGACGCAATGGTAAAATCTGCTGAGGTTACATTGGTTGGAACCGAGAAGATCGGATCCGGATTGGTAACGGTTATGGTTCGCGGCGATGTCGGAGCTGTAAAAGCTGCAACAGAAGCTGGCGGCAGCGCAGCATCTAAATTGGGTGAATTGGTTGCAACGCACGTAATCCCCAGACCTCATTCTGACGTTGAAAAAATTCTGCCGAAAATCTAAGATTTCAGCTAAAACCCGTAAGGAGTAAGAAAAATGAACGCATTGGGTCTTGTCGAAGTTCCATCCGTAACGGCGGCGATTGATTGTTTGGACATCATGTGTAAGACGGCAAGCGTAGAGTTTGTTACATGGGAACGTAAACTCGGCGGCCGGTTGGTTACGGTAATTGTAACCGGGTCTGTCGACGCGGTGACAAGTGCCGTAGAGGCAACGGCGCAGGCGGTCAAAAAGCCGGTTGCACGCGCAGTAATAGCGCGGCCGCATGAGGAAACGCAACGGCTTGTGGAGCTGAGTGCTTCAAGATTAAAAAAATGAAAGGGAAGCTTTACACGACAGTGAGGAGCGAGGGCTGAAATATGGCTGAAGCAAGAAGAAACACATCAAAGAAAGCTTCTCCGGCAAGAGGAGCAGCAGTTTCCGCTACTGCCAAAAAAGCGGAAAAACCGAGCATTAAAAGCGTGAATGTTCAGATAAATGTTAAGGAGGATAAAAAAATGGCACAAGAAGCATTGGGAATGATTGAAACAAGAGGACTTGTTGCTGCAATCGAGGCAGCAGATGCGATGCTGAAAGCAGCAAACGTAGAACTGGTCGGAACCGAGAAGATCGGATCCGGATTGGTAACGGTTATGGTTCGCGGTGATGTCGGAGCTGTAAAATCTGCAGTAGAATCCGGCTCTTCCGCAGCAACGAAATTAGGCGAGCTTGTAGCTACGCACGTAATTCCCAGACCTCATTCTGACGTTGAAAAGATTCTTCCGGCTATTAAATAGTAATTGTACTATTTCGGTTTTCGTCGGAATTTTCCGGCGAAAACCGATGAGTCGGTTGGCTTTCAACTTGTGTTGTGGGGTTTGTCCTCAAATTTTTTGAGAAAGGGTACGGCGGTCTGTTTTATAACAGATTGTTAAACAAGAGCGAAATGATTGTTGGTAAAGTTGTCGGCAGTTTGGTTGCCACTCGTAAAAACGAAAACCTGGTTGGAAGTAAATTTATGATCGTAGAGCCCTGTAAATCCATGACGGGGGATCTGAGACAGTTTGTTGCGGTAGACAACGTCGGTGCCGGAATCGGTGAGACCGTTTTAGTCGCAACGGGCAGTGCGGCGCGGATAGGCGTCGGAAACGAGACGGCCCCGATCGATGCGGCGATTGTCGGTATCGTAGACGAGGGACTCGGGATAGATTTTTAAGGCTTTCGGATATTAGTATAATTTTCCTTTGGGCGGAAACGCCTGTTGTTTGACGCCGAAAAATCTTTTTTTGGGGAGGAAAGAAATTCATCCGGCTGCGGATGAGTTGAGATAAATTATGGAACTGACACAATTAACAAAGATTATGAGACAGAACGGTATTGTCGGTGCCGGCGGAGCAGGATTTCCTTCGTATGCAAAGCTGAATAAAAGCGCGGATACGATTATCCTCAACTGTGCCGAGTGCGAACCGCTTCTGAAATTGCACCGTCAGGTAATGGAAAAGTATGCGTATGAAATTATGAGTGCGCTTGCCGAAATTGCTGAAGCGGTAGAAGCAAAAGATATCATTATCGGTATTAAAGGCTCTTATAAAGAGGCTGTTAATGCGGTAAAAGCAAATTTGGATTCTTTCCGCAATATGCGGATCGGTTTGTTGCCGGAAATTTATCCGGCCGGCGACGAAGTGGTTTTGATTTATGAAACAACCGGTCGGGTTGTTCCTCCGGGAACGATTCCTATTTCGGTCGGTGTAACGGTATTTAATGTAGAAACCGCGCTGAATGTATATAATGCCATTCATAATGTCGGCCCGGTATATACTAAATATGTTACGGTTGCCGGCGAAGTTAAAAATCCGGTTACATTAAAAGTTCCTTTGGGTATGACCAATGCAGAACTGATTGAGTTGGCAGGCGGTGCGACGATTGATGATTATGCGCTGATTTCGGGCGGTCCGATGATGGGACGTCTTTGTCAACCATATGAAACGGTAACCAAAACTTCCAGCGCAATCTTGGTTTTGCCTAAAAACAACTTTGCGGTTGTAAAACGTACAGCCAGCACTTCGATTGATGTAAAGCGTGCAATGGCAGCTTGCTGTCAATGTAAAATGTGTACGGATTTGTGTTCTCGGAATCTGTTGGGGCATCCGATTCGTCCGAATGCGTTTATGCGTTCGGTCTCCAGCGGAAACAGCGCGGATATCAAGCCGTTGATTGATACGTATTTTTGTTCGCAATGCGGCATCTGTGAGATGTATGCTTGCTTCAACGGACTTTCTCCACGGACGCTGATCGGGGCCTATAAAATGCAGCTGAAAAAGGCCGGCGTTCCGATGCCGAAAGACGTAAAGGTCGAGCCGGTAAAACCCGAGCGGGATTATCGTCTGGTAAATAAGGAACGGCTGACGGAACGGTTGGGGTTAGGCCCGTATGATGGTCCGGCACCATTGGTTGACGTAGAGATTAAACCGAAGAAGGTAAAACTGGCTATGAGCCAGCATATCGGTGCTCCGGGCAGCGCAGTGGTTAAAGTTGGCGATAAGGTCAAAGCCGGACAAATCGTCAGCGATGTCAGTGAGGACAAGTTAGGTGTTCCAGTTCATGCATCAATAGATGGAACTGTCACAGACATCAACGACAAATTTATTACGATAGAGGCTAAGTAAAGGAGATATAGCAGATGAGTAAAGCATTGGGTATGGTTGAATACACAACCGTAGCAACGGGTATTCAGGCGGCCGATTTGATGGTAAAAACGGCAGAGGTCGATGTGGTTGAGGCTCAGACTGTATGTCCGGGAAAATATATGGTGATTATCAGTGGAGACCTCAGTTCTGTCAGAGCGTCTGTTGATGCTGCAAAAACGCGGTATCCTGATCAGTTGATCGACAGTTTTGTACTCGGAAATCCGGATGAATCCATTTATCCGGCTATTTACGGTGCCGCTGAAGTAGAAGATGCTAAGGCGCTGGGCGTTATTGAGACGTTCTCGTCTGCAGCTGCAGTGGTCGCAGCTGATACGGCAGCAAAAACGTCAAACGTACAACTGGTTGAGCTTCGTTTAGCCAGAGGTATGTGCGGTAAATCGTATTTGTTGATCACAGGTGATGTTGCGGCTGTAACGGCAGCCATTGAACGGGCGCGCGACGCGGTTGGCGAAGACGGAATGTTGCTTGATAGTTCTGTTATTCCGAGCCCGGATAAAAAACTGTGGCAGAGTATTCTGTAAGAAAAGACGTATCATGAGGTCGCATGTCCGCGATGAGTGTCGCGGACATGTGGAAAGGACTTTTGTTTTATGAATACATTTAAGGCAAAAACCGAGATTCGATTTGGCGCGGATGCATTGCAGTCTCTGGCAGATTTTCATGCCAAAAGTGCGGTGATTATTACCGACTCGTTTTTGGTAAAGTCCGGCGTTGCAGAAAAGGTCTCTGCAGCGATGAGCGGGTGTGAGCATGTTAGCATCTTTGGAGATGTAGAGCCGAATCCGCCGATTGAACTGGTTGCAAAGGGTTTAAAATTTTTAAACGCTGCGAATGCTGATTTGGTAGTGGCGCTCGGCGGAGGATCTTCCATCGATGCGGCAAAATCTGTGTTGTTTATGGCAAAACAGAGTGGGAAAAATATGCCGTTGATTGCGATTCCAACCACAAGCGGAACCGGCAGCGAAGTGACTAAATTTGCCGTTATAACCGATGTACAGGAAGGGGTCAAGTACCCTCTTGTTGCGGAAGAGCTTTTGCCGGAAGTGGCTATTTTGGATGCTTCTTTGGTCGTTTCTGCACCGCCGGCTATTACAGCCGATACCGGTTTTGATGCCATTACGCATGCGGTAGAAGCCTATGTTTCTACACAGGCGAATGATTTTTCGGACGCGTTGGCAGAAAAAGCAACGGCACTTGCTTTTGAATATCTGTTGGATGCGTATGAAAATGGAGCCGATTTGCTGGCGCGCGAAAAAATGCATAGCGCGTCTTGTCTAGCAGGGCTGGCTTTTAGTGAAGTCAGCTTGGGCATCAATCACGGAATCGCGCATGCGCTGGGGGCATGTTTCCATATTCCGCATGGTCGTGCGAATGCTATGTTGTTACCGTATGTGATTGAATATAATGCACAGTTGCCGGATTCTTTCGGAGCAAATGTTTCTTATACGCCGGCTGCGATAAAGTATGCTAAATTGGCAAAATTAGTTGGTCTTTCTGCACCGAATGTGCGTGCGGGTGTAATGAATCTGGTAAATAAGCTCAAATCGATGCTTCGCCAGACCAAAACTCCGGCAACGCTTGCACAGCAGGGTGTAACGCGGGATCAATTTGAACAGTTTAAGGACAAGATCGTTCGCAATGCGTTAGATGATGCTTGTACAGCGACAAATCCTCGGCAGGTAAGCGCAGAAGATGTTCAAAAGATTTTGAGCAATCTTGCAAAATGGTAAATCAGAACAGGTAGAAGAATATCTGTAAAAATAGACAGCAGCGATGGGATCGCCTCGCTGCTGTTTTTTATTTATTGTTATAGTTCGAATCTTGCTACTTACTGATTTTGATTTATTGCACACGGTGGTTAGCAAGGCTGCTATTAGACTGTCACTGGTCTAATCAGCTGGTTATGATGATATGTGGCGCGGGTATTGATTATCGATTACGATAGATATTATGGTATCAAACTTGTTCATGATAGCCGGGGCAGGCCATAATGACAAGGACTGTGGATGATAGATCATTGTTTTTCGGTTTCAGGTATTGTTTTTGGCAATAAGATATTAGGTTTGAGTTGGCACGAAAAAAAGAGGCAGGCTGTTTTGAGAGCAGTAGAAACAGCTTAAGAAGGGATGATTGTATGAAAATGGAATTAAAACCGTGGTCGTTAGATGACGAACAACCGTTGATTGCGTTATATGAGCGGCTGAACCGGGATTATCTACCCGATAATTTGTCTTTTCCGGGTGCGGGCGAAGGGGTACAATGGTGGCTGGAAAAAGTACTCAAACATGATGAAAAATATGCGATTTTTCGTAAAATTGTATTGGACGGAGAACTCGCGGGACATATTTCAGTAGAAAAAAAAGCAGATATTTTTAAAAAGGATGCGGAACTTGAATACTTTTTAGATGAGCCGTTTTGGTCCCAGGGCATTATGACACAGGCGGTTGGTCAGGTATGTGACCGAGCCTTTTCTTGTTTGGATATTCTGCGTATTTCGGCAAGCGTATTTTCGGCAAATATGGCTTCGCGAAGAGTTCTGGAAAAAAATGGTTTTTTATTGGAAGGAATTTGTAAAAACGCCGTTTTTAAAAAAGAGCAGTTATATGATTTGTATCTTTACGGTAAACTGAAAAAAGAACCCATTTAAAACAGAGGCATAGCATTTTTTTGAAAGACCATGTTCTGCCATTTTGATTTTATGTGTTTTTTAGAAGAGCATTTTGATACTTTGAGAATATATTGCTCTGTTATCCTTTTGTAAAAATGAAACATAAAAAGAGTCCGTCTACTCGGACTCTTTTTTATTGTTAATAAATATTAGGATTATCGTAAGACATAAGTTTTTGTTGTTAGGCCGAATACTTGCAAGAGATCCTGCGAATTATAAAATTAAGGAATATTTTAATCAAACTGAAATTTGATCTTGCCGTCTTCTAATTTTAAATAGGCGTCAAAGGATTTTCCGTTTTTAGATATGAATCCGCTGATTTTAGAAGTCTTACCTTGTGCAAGTAATTGTTTGACATGCTGAAGAGAAATGATTCGGCCGCAGATGACTGTGTTGATGGTAAATTTACAATTATTTTTTCGATATCCCGTACAGCCGTATCCAAAGCGCGTCCGAACAACCTTTTCTCCGCAAAGCGGACAGACACCTGCTTCATCTCCGAAAAAGCCGATATCGGTATCTTGTTCCGGCGAGATAGATTTGACTTGAAAAACGTCGTTGATTTCCTGCTTAGCCAGCGCGACACTTTCTTCTACACTCATGGTATTATGGTAAACTTGTTTGAGTGCACGGCCAAGTTGAGAGGTTTTGTATTTGTCCATATTGATTTGCATCTGCTGTAAAGATCGAATCAGGTACTCCCCGTCCGGTAAAATGGTGTAAACGTCTTTTTTTAATTGAATATAATTGCTTTTGCGTGCATTGTCAATGATGCCGGTTCTGGTGGCTTCCGTCCCCAGTTCCAGTCCTTCAAAAATAGCACGGTATTCTTCTTCGTCGTTTTCGGGATCTTGGTTTTTTTGCGCTTTCTCTTCCCGAAACGGATTTTTGAGATAATTGTTTAATGTTTCAATCGTATAGTGTCTGGGAGGAGAGGTTTGTTTTTCGGTAGGCTGAAAGTTGATTTCGATCCGGTCTCCCTTTTCCAGTTTAGGCAGTAATTTATCTTTTTGTGAGCAATCGTCGTATTTGGTCCAGCCTTTTTGAACAATGACCGTTCCCTTGAGCGTAAAGGATTCCAGATTGCCCACATCAATGCGAATTTCCGATTTTTCAGCTAAACATTCTTCACTGCAAAAAACTGCGACAAATCTGCGAAAAATGGTAGAATATACCTGCATTTCGGGTTCTGTCAGATTTTTTGGCGACGGAATTTTATAGGTGGGCGTTAGAGCTGAATGTGCCTCGATTTTTTTATCGTCAAAAATAGTTTTTTTAAACCGAAAAGCAACCGGATAATTCATTTTCTGAATAACTTGCAGAATTTTTTTAATTTTGTCTTGTTCATTTTCTGCTAAGTATTCGGAATTGGTACGCGGATAAGTGACATATCCGGCTTCATATAATTTTTGTAAAATACTCAAACTGTCTTCCATTGACATTTTATACTTTTTGCCCAGTACGTTCTGTAATTTGGACAGCGAATAGAGTTTTCCGGGTTGCAGCGTGTCTTTTTTTGTTTTTACATCGGTAACAATAGCTTCTGCCGCATTATATTGTGCGCAGCATTCCTGTGCTTGCTGCAAGTGATCTTTATCAAATTTTTGTTTGCTGACCAGCTCGATTTTTTGCCCTTGTGTTTGTGCATTGGAGACGAGGGCATAATAGGTTTCCGGGACAAAGTTTCGAATAGCCATATCGCGGTCGTAAATGGCTTTGACAATAGGAACAATGACTCTTCCAACACGCAAGAAAACACCGGTTTTCAGCGTTGCATACCGAGTCAGATTGACTCCATACAGCCAGTCTATATAGGTTCTGGCAAAACCCTCGTTTGCTAGGTTGTCATATTCAGATTCGGCTTTCATTTGCCCGATTGCTTCACGGATGGTTTGGGGTGTTTGGTCGGGTAGCCATAACCGGCGCAGGTCTTTGCCTTGTACTCCGGTGTTTTGGATACAAAGACGGACAATAATTTCTCCTTCACGGTCCGAGTCTCCGGCATTGACGATTGTTTCGACGTCCGTGCGCAGGCAAAGAGATCGAATGATTTCAAATTGTTTTTGAACGCCCGGATCCACCTCTTTTTTATTTTTATCCCGCCGTAGCTGGAAAATAAAAGTTTGCGGAAAGCAGGGAATGTTTTTCATACTCCATCGGGTTGATCCGTCCGGGTTTGGCGCATATTCTTCTACGTCTGCAAGAGAAAACAGATGCCCGAATGCCCAGGTAATCAGGTAATTTCCATATTCCAGATATCCGTCATGCCGGCGCGGAGATTCATCTTCCGCCAATGCTGCTGCAATATTCCGTGCTAGACTTGGCTTTTCTGCGATAATCAGAATCATCGGTGTTTTCTCCTTTCTTCCTGCAGTAGAGTTATGAGGATTATATTTTATAATTGAGGACGATTTTTGTTATATAAAAACTGCAGTCACAATGTTGTTATTGTATCATAAACCGGCTGCAAAGTCAAGATTTTAGCCATTTTTGAAAAAAGGGCTTGACAGGGGAAATAGTTTGTGGTATAATATATCAGTTCCTAAGACAATAGGTGGCAGAAGCCTTAATGATGCCTATCGAGGAAGAGTGATGAATACGGAAAATGTTTTTTGTAGATACTCTTTCACATTAGGGACGTGAAAGAGTTTTTTTATTGGGAGGTGAATCAAATGCCAAGTGAAAAAGTTCTTGAAGAGAAAAAAGCAATTGTTGCGGCTCTTGCAGAAAAAATCAAGACTTCCGGCACGGGCGTTTTGGTCGATTATAAAGGTCTGACAGTTGCCGAAGATACCGATTTTCGTAGACAGCTGCGGAAGGCCGGAGTAGAGTACTCCGTTATTAAGAATACGCTGGCTCGGCTTGCTTTTAAAGAAGCGGGTCTGGACGGATTTGACGAAGTGCTGAACGGAACAACGTCTCTGGCTTTAGCTAGTGAAGATGTTGTTGCTCCTGCAAAAGTTGTTTGCGGGTTTGCAAAAACCAACGACAAAGTAAAGGTAAAAGGCGGTTTTATCGAAGGTAAAGTTGTAGAACTTTCCGAGATCGAGGCGCTGTCTAAGGTTCCGTCGAAAGACGATCTTATTTCCAAAACTCTTTACTGTATCATGTCTCCGCTTCAAGGTCTGGCGATTGCTTTGCAGGCTATTGCAGACAAGCAGTCTGACGGCGGTGCAGAAGAGGCTCCTGCTGCTGAATAATTGTTTAGTATAGTAGGAAAAGAAAAAATACATTATTATTGGAGGATATGAAAATGGCCAGTGAGAAAATCACAAAATTTATTGAAGATATCAAAGCGCTCACCGTTCTGGAATTGAATGAACTGGTAAAAGCATTAGAAGAAGAATTCGGCGTATCTGCCGCTGCACAGGTTGCTGTTGTTGCAGGTGCTGCTGACGGTGCTGCTCCGGCTGCTGCTGAGCAGACTGAGTTTACTGTTGAGCTGAAAGAAGTCGGCGCAAACAAAATGGCAGTTATCAAAGCTGTTAGAGATCTTACCGGTTTGGGTCTGAAAGAGTCTAAAGAAATCGTAGACAATGCTCCGAAGACGGTTAAAGAGAATGTATCCAAAGAGGATGCAGAAGCTGCAAAAGCTGCTTTGGAAGCAGCTGGCGCTGTTGTAGAATTGAAGTAAGATTTGTTGATATAACAGATCAAAAGGCACGGCTATGGCCGTGCCTTTTTTTACAGGATAAAAACTTTTATGTCAAAATTTTGATTCATTCAGTTCAGTTTGTTTATGATCGTATGCATGATAAAAGATTTTGCGTTTATTTATGTTGATAGAAAATAAATGGTGTCATACAATAAGAAATATGGTAGCAAAACTCGATGATATGGAAGTTTTATTCTTTATTCGGCAATGGAAGTTCAGGTTTTTTGCGCTGATTTAAACAGGCCTATTTGAGTCGATAGTTTGACTCGTTTGTTCTGGGGTGTATTAGAAAATTTTTGTTTTTAAGAACTTTCAGGTTTAAGAAATTATATAAGCCGCTGTAGTTTGCCATAAGCAAATCACAGCGGCTTATAAATATTTTTAAAATGAAAACGGTTCCTCTTCTTCCAAATGCGCATCCGGAGTTAAGAGGGTATCTTCTTCTGTTTCAGCGATAATATACAGCGGTCGATCTTTAATTTCTTTATAACTTTTTGCCGTATATAGACCTTGAACACCTTGTCCGATAAACAAAAAGGTGATCATTAAGCCAATGGAAAAGACTATAATGGATGTTTGGCTTGCCGCAATCGCACCCGCAATCAGCCCGATCAAAGAAATAATCCCTAACAAGCAGGCAAATAAAAACGGAAGATACAGTGGTAGAACTGAAAAAGCGACGATCGCCTCTATCGCATATCGAAATAGTTTCCAAAACGACCATTTGGTTTGTCCTGCTACCCGCTCGGTGTTATCATAAAGTAACCATTTGGTCCGGAATCCAACCCAATTAAAAAGACCTTTGGTAAACCGATTTTTTTCTTGTAATCTTAAAACTTCGTTTAGCATTTTGCGCGTCATTAATCGGTAATCACGTGCAGATGGAACAAATTCCGTTTCGGCAATATGGTTAACCAGCGCATAAAAACAATTTGCAAAGAAGGATCGAATGGGGGGCTCTCCTTTACGGTTTTTTCTTCGGGTTGCCACGCTGTCATAGTCGCCTGTTTTTATGAGTTCGTACATTTTAGGCAACAATTCCGGCGGATCTTGCAAATCAGCGTCCATAATAGTGACATAATCGCCTTTTGCGTGCTGTAAACCGGCTAACATCGCGCCTTCTTTACCAAAGTTTCTTGAAAAAGAAATGTACCGTACGCGTTTGTCTCGTTGAGCCAATAGTCGTAACATTTTCAGTGTTTCGTCGGTAGATCCGTCATTGACGAAAAGAAATTCAAAGTCGCACTCAGGCATTTTTTTTGCTAACAATACCACTGTTTTATAAAAATACGGCAGGGATTCCGTTTCATTATAGCAAGGAACAATAAGAGAGATTAAATCTTTTTTTTCCATCACGTGATTTCGATCCTTTTTTGTTTTATTATATCATGTTCGAGGAGCTTTGTCAAATTTCTTTATTATTTATGATGGTGTATTTATGATGGTGGATAAGACTTTTTTATCAAGATGACGTTCGTTTATTGATTACACATCCATCTTTTTGGGTATTAAATTTGGTGAGTACGTAGAATTTTATAAGAAAAACAAAAAATACAAGAGACCTCAGATCAAAATTTTTAAAGGTATTGACAAAGTAAAATAAATGTGCTATAATAACTCGAAAATTCGGTAAGTGAGGCTACTACAGGGATACGGATTGCTGCCGCGGAGTTGTGGAGACACAATGAGAAGGTTGAACAGGCTGTATCGAATTAAGGTATAGCATAATGTAATTTCATCGCCCTGTAAAGCTAAAGCTCAAACGAAGACATGAGTATTTGTTCTCGTATATTCTTACCGGATATACGGGATTTTTTATTTTTTAAAGAAAGGACGGTGCTGAGTATGCAGGATAGTTATGACCGAAGTTTTTTGATGAAAAAGATGGTTGTAAAAAATTTGCTGACAGGTACCGTTTACCTGTAGCTTAGTTTTTATGCAAAAATTTTAAGCAATCATCGTTTTCAGCTTTTGAAGACGATGTTTTTTTTAGAAAGAAAAACCTAAATAGGTGTTGACATAGATCATAATAAAAAAATGTGAGGTGACAGAGAATGGACGCGGGAAGTAGTGCCGGCAGTAAATCAAAAGAGCGAATAAAAAAAGATACAGATGGGAGACTTTTGCGTCTGTTTTTCTGTTGAAGAACGTTCTTTAGATTTACAGCCGTACTTCCTTGGAGCTGAAAAAGCAAACGAATGGAGGTACAGACTGATGAAGAAGAGAATGACAAAAAAAATAGTTGCGGATTTTGTTCGGAATGATGAAGTCAAGCAAAGATTGTGGACGATTTGTTCCTGTACGGAAGAAAATGCGTTGGAATATTGGAATACACCTACCGGTGGAATTACAGCCGCTCAAGTTGAATCCGCGCGTGATAATTATGGAAAAAATATGATTACGCAGGGAAAGAAGGATTCTTTGTTCCAAAGAATCTGTAAGGCTTTTGTAAATCCATTTACCGCAATTTTATTTGCGCTTGCGCTGGTTTCGGTGATGACGGATGTGATTTTAGCTGCACCGGAAGACCGAAATTATGTGACCATTATTATCATTACAACTATGATTTTAATTTCGGGAATTTTACGGTTCGTACAGGAGACGCGCAGCGGAAACGCGGCCGCAAAATTGTCTAAGATGATCCGTACGACGGCTTGTGTAGAGCGTGCCGAAACCGGGAAAAAAGAAATTCCGCTTGAAGAGATCGTTGTCTCCGATATTATATATCTTTCTGCCGGGGATATGGTTCCTGCAGATGTTCGCATTTTGTCCGCAAAGGATTTGTTTGTGAGCCAATCTGCGCTTACGGGAGAAAGTGAACCGGTTGAGAAAGTTTCGTCCCCCTGTTCTAATACGGAGACTTTAACGGAAATTCAGAATTTAGCCTTTATGGGTAGCACCGTTATCAGCGGTAGCGCAAAAGCCGTTGTGGTAGCTGTTGGAAATGACACTATGCTTGGGGGAATGGCAAAGCAATTGCATACAAAGCCACCAAAGACTGGATTTGAAAAAGGTGTCAATGCAGTTTCCTGGGTATTGATCCGGTTTATGTTGATTATGGTTCCGATCGTACTTTTTGTAAATGGTTTTACAAAAGGAGATTGGTTAGAGGCCTTGCTATTTGCTATTTCTGTTGCGGTGGGATTGACTCCCGAAATGTTGCCGATGTTAGTGACGACGAACTTGGCAAAAGGTGCTGTGGCCATGGGCAAAAAGAAGGTTATTATTAAAAATCTGAATGCCATACAAAATCTGGGTTCTATAGATATTTTATGTACAGATAAAACAGGGACACTAACTCAGGATAAAGTTGTTTTAGAGTATTATTTGGATATTAACGGAAAAGAAGATGAAAGAGTACTGCGGCACGCATTTTTGAACAGTTATTTCCAGACCGGATTAAAGAATTTAATTGATCTGGCTATTATTGCACATCAAGAACAATTGGGCAGTGATTTGATTAAGCAAAAATATACCAAAGTAGATGAAATCCCGTTTGACTTCAGCAGACGCAGGATGAGTGTTGTGGTTGCAGATCCAGCCGGAAAAACACAGTTAATTACTAAGGGTGCTGTAGAGGAAATGCTACAATGCTGTTCTTTTGCGGATTTAGATGGTCAGGTGGTATCGCTTTCAGAACAAGTGCGTGAGTATATTATAAAAAAGTCTGATCAACTTAATGCCAAGGGAATGCGTGTGATTGCCGTTGCACAGAAAACAAATCCGGCGGATGTGGGACAGTTTTCGGTTGCGGATGAGTCGGAAATGGTTCTCATTGGGTTTTTAGCTTTTCTGGATCCTCCTAAGGCAACAACCGCAAGTGCTATTCGGGCACTGAAGGAATATGGGGTTGATGTGAAAATTCTTACGGGCGATAATGAAAAGGTAACTCAGAGTATAGCCCGGCAAGTTGGTTTGGAAGTCCGGCACGTTTTGCTGGGGTCGGATATCGATAACATGACCGATGAGAAACTTGCTAAAAAAGCAGAAAAGATCACTGTTTTTGCAAAGCTTTCTCCGGACCAAAAGGCCAGAATTGTTCGACTGCTGCGCGAAAACGGACATTCGGTAGGATATATGGGGGATGGAATCAATGATGCGGCGGCGATGCGGGTGTCTGATGTTGGAATCTCTGTAGATACTGCAGTGGATATTGCCAAAGAGAGTGCAGATGTTATTTTACTGCAAAAGGATTTAAACGTTTTGGAGGACGGTATTATTGAGGGTAGAAAAACATATGCGAATATGATTAAATACATTAAAATGACAGCCTCTTCAAATTTCGGAAATATGTTTTCCGTCTTAGCGGCAAGTGCATTTTTACCGTTCTTGCCGATGGAAGCTATTCACTTGATTTTACTTAATTTAATTTACGACCTTTCTTGTACGGTAATTCCCTGGGATCATGTAGATGCTGAGTTTTTAAAAATTCCCCGTAAATGGGACGCTTCTTCAATCAGTAAGTTTATGTTGTGGATTGGTCCGACCAGTTCTGTCTTTGATATAACGACCTATTTACTGATGTATTTTGTAATTTGTCCCATGGTGACGGGAGGTCAGTTGTTCCACCAAATTTCAGATCCAACTATGCAGATGCTTTATATTGCAACTTTTCAGGCCGGTTGGTTTATAGAGTCGATGTGGAGTCAGACGCTTGTTATTCATATGATCCGGACACCTAAACTACCGTTTGTACAAAGCCGGGCTTCCATGCCGGTAACGTTGTTGACATTAGGTGGTATCCTTTTGGTGACCATTATTCCTTTTACGCCCATCGGGTATATGATTGGGCTGGCGCCGCTTCCGGCTGTGTATTTTGTTTGGCTGGGCTTAACGATTTTGTGCTATTTGGTTTTGGCGACGCTGGTAAAGAAGTTGTATGTTAAAAAGTATGGAGAATTGTTGTAGATAGCGATTTTATCGTTGCTTGTCTGTGTTCTGCTCATAATAAAAAAACGGAAAACGATCCAATAAATCGTTTTCCGTTTTTTATTGTGTTTTGCTTCAATAAATCTGGCCTAGGATTTTCTTCTTTGGATTTAATATCTATTTGGTATAGAGATTAAATCAGAAAAAAAGCATGTTTTATTTTTATCAAAAAGGCGATGTTAATGAAGTAAAAAGACTTATCTAGCCCGATGCAATGTGCTCAAGTGGTGAAAGTCTACATTATGCAAGATTTCATTTACAGCATGTCTGCAATTTCGTATAACAAGCGTTCAGTCTTTTCCCAACCCAGGCAAGGATCAGTAATTGATTTCCCGTAAACGCCCTCTTCAACTTTTTGACATCCGTCTTCCAGATAGCTTTCAATCATAAAGCCTTTTACTAATTTTTTAATATCTGCATTGTACCGACAGCTATGTAGAACTTCTTTCACAATCCGCGGCTGTTGTAAGTACTGTTTATTTGAGTTTGCATGGTTTGCATCAATCACAACTCCCGGATTTTGTAATCCCTTGGACTGGTAAGCTTCCAACAGGCCGATGAGGTCTTCATAATGGTAGTTCGGCAAAGACTGCCCGTGTTTGTTCATGTACCCGCGTAAAATTGCATGCGCATACGGATTGCCAAGACTATGTACTTCCCATCCTCTGTAAATGAAAGTATGTTGATGCTGGGCAGCCGTGATGGCATTCATCATCACAGAAATGTCACCGCTGGTGGGGTTTTTCATTCCTACCGGAATGTCCAATCCGCTGGAAGTGAGCCGGTGCTCTTGATTTTCTACCGAACGTGCACCAATAGCAACATAGGAGAGTAAATCGGATAAATATCTGTGGTTTTGAGGATACAGCATTTCATCTGCACAGGTAAAACCTGTTTGTTCGATGGCGTGAATATGCAACTGGCGAATCGCAATAATCCCTTTTAACATATCAGGAGTATTGTTTGGATCCGGCTGGTGCAGCATTCCTTTATAGCCGTCGCCTGTTGTTCGGGGCTTATTCGTATATAAACGAGGGATAATCAGCAATTTGTCTGCTGTTTTTTCCTGTACGGTCCTTAATCGGGAAACATATTCCAGAACGGCATCTTCCCGGTCTGCCGAGCAGGGGCCGATAATAATAGCTAAACGGTCGTCTCGTCCGTCAAAGATTTTTTTGATTTCCTCGTCCCGTTTTTGCTTGAGTAATGTTAACTCTGTAGAAAGCGGGTACTGGGCTTTGATATCTTTTGGAATCGGCAATTTGCGCGCGAAATCCATGTTCATTGTTCTATCTCCTTTAAAATCAGATGGTTAAAGTTTGAGGGAAAAAGTTGCCTGCAATTTTGAGCTTATCACAATAGGAGGACAATTTTTCCAGCATTTCTCTTCCTTCGGCGCTTTGAATGCTGCCTTCGGCTTCTACATAAAAATAATATTGCCACATCAGGCCTTTCATCGGCCGGCTTCGCAAAGAGCGCATATTAAATCCGTATTTTCCGATAATGCTGATTGCTTTGGCTAACATTCCGGCCTCATTACGCACCGTAAACACCAAAATAAAGTGTTCTTGACCGCTTTTTTTCTGAGGAATGGCGGCAGATCTGGAAAAGACGGCAAAACGAGTTGTGTTTTGACGGTCTTCATTAATTTTACTTTCCAATACCTTCAGTCCGTATAGACGAGCTGTTTCGTCACTGGCGATGGCTGCGATTCGTTTATCATTTTGTTGTTTGACGTATTGAGCGGCTAAGGCTGTGTTGGTATAAGATTGTTGCTCAAATCCGTGATCTTTAATGTAAGAAGCGCATTGTGCCAGAGCCTGTGGATGGCTAACTACGACTTTGATATCGTCTATGCCTGCCTGCGGCAGCCCGATTAGATTTTGGTTTAAAGGCAGGTCGTATACTCCGTTGACATAAAGCGGACCTGAAAAAATCATGTCCATTACCTGTCCGACTTCGCCGGCGTAACTGTTTTCAATCGGCAATACCGCACTGTCGCAGTCTCCTCTGCTGACAGCATTGTACGCATCTTTAAAATCTGAAAACGGAACGCGAATGCCGTCCGGAAAAATTTTACCGGTTGCAATAGATGCAAAGGCACCTTCTACGCCGCTGAAAGCAATGCGCATCCCTTCCAGTAAGCGATGCTGGTATTGTCGGGACAATCTCATCGTGTCCTGAATAAAGGTGGCATAATAAGACCGCAGTACAGCATCCGGTACGCGCAATGCGTTTTTGTCTGTCAAACTTTGTTCCCGTTGTGCATCCAAAACCGGTAGCCCATGCTCTTTTTTATATAAGGCTACTTTTCCGACCGTTCTCATTCTGCGGCAGAATAGCTCTGCCATCTGGTCGTCTATTTGGTCAATTTCTGCTCGAAGTTGATTGAGATCTTCCATTCTTTTATACTCACTTTTCTTTTAAAGTACAACTTTCCATATTACATCTTATTTTAAGTATAATACGATTTTTTTTAAAAGTCAAGCATCGTTTTTTGTTGTAAAAAGATTTGTTTGTTTTGTTGACTCTGCCTAATAAATTATTCTATTTTTTGTATAAAAATACATTGTTCAGAGATTGGAATATTGAGACAAGTTGTGTCATACATTTCAATAGAGAAATTTTTTTGGGGGTTCATGTATGGACAGGATGAGAGAACGCGTTTTGATGCTTGGCAATTATATTGCGTTATCAAACGCGACGGTTCGGCAAGCTGCAAAATTATATGGAATTTCTAAATCTACCGTACATAAAGACGTAACGGAACGTTTGGAAGAAGTTGATTCAGATTTATACGCGCGAGTGCGGGAAGTATTGGATATCAATAAGTCTGAGCGGCACATGCGCGGCGGTCTTGCGACAAAGCAAAAATATGCGCAGAAAAGAAATAAATTAAAAAACAAATAAAAGGATATAAATGAATAAAAATAAATTTACGGGCTGTTTTTTACGACAGTCCGTAAATTTATTTAACCGTAGATTGTAAAGTTTTGGAAATGGTTAAAACGGGAAGCTGGAGGGAAGATCGTATCCTGTTTTATGTGATGTGAGCACGAAAAGCATTGCCGCACCGCAGTGCCCAATCTCATTTATCGACATATATTGATAATGACGGCCTTGCATGAGCGGGCAACGATGTGCAGAAAAGGAGAAAAAGAAAGATGGAAGAAAAAAGATTAAATCAACTGGCTATCGGACAGTCTGCCAGTATTGTGTCGATGCAGCTTCCCACTGGTTTGCGCAGACGGCTTTTTGATTTAGGAATGGTAAAGGGTACACAGATAAAGGCATTGCATCGAAGCCCGGCAGGAGATCCTGTGGCGTATTCAGTGCGCGGCAGCGTAATTGCTTTGCGCGGAAGGGATACGGCACGGATATGGGTACAGATAACGGATTGCACGGAGTGATGAGATGAGTGGGGTAAAAACGAGTTGGAATCATAAGCGAAAAAAAATAAAGTTTGGGGAGTCTGAAAAACAGCAAAAAGAAAAAATTGGCCTAAAAAAGCTTAATAGAAAAAATAAGACAAATTTGCCCGCGCAAGAACAAGAGTCTAAAACAACTTCAAATGATTTTCCCGAAAAGATAAAACCTATTGGTTGCTCGGGAATCCCCCCAATAAAGCGCGAAGCCGGACAGTTTGTAGTGGCGCTTGCAGGAAATCCGAATGTAGGCAAGAGCACAGTGTTTAATGCGTTGACCGGGTTAAACCAACATACAGGCAACTGGCCGGGTAAAACAGTGACTAATGCAATTGGTGAGTATCGTTATGAGGGGGATAAATATGTTTTGGTCGATGTGCCCGGGACATATTCTTTATCGGCTCAGTCGGCTGATGAAGAAGCCGCCAGAGATTTTATTTGTTTTTCGGACCCGGATGTTTGTATTATTGTAGTAGATGCAACTTGTCTGGAGCGGAATCTGAATCTGGTGTTGCAAATTTTGGAATATACGCAACATGTCGTAGTATGTCTGAATTTAATGGATGAGGCGCAAAAAAAGAAAATACAGGTGGACGCAGAAAAGTTAAGTCATTTACTCGGTGTGCAGGTGGTTTGTACGCAAGCGCGCTCGGGGAAGGGGTTGGATCAGTTGCGGCAGGCGGTTGAAGCTGCCGCAGAGAAACGGGTTTTGTCATATTTTCAACCGACTCAATATGATGAACAAATAGAAAATGCGGTGGCTTGTATTGGTAAGCATTTAGAAAAGTATCCCCAAACTCAAAAACTGGGGAGACGGTGGACCGCGCTGCAAATTTTAGAAGCAGACGAGATTCTGCAACAGCGTCTGTGCGAATATTTGAACGTTGACTTGTCGAAAGATACCGCATTGCAAACGGTCGCGGCGCATTTGCGTACAGAAGATTTGCAGGACCGGGTTACAGAAACGATCTTCAGGCGTGCGGAGCAAATTGCGCACGATTGTGTACGAATGGATGCTCAGTCGGACCGAAAGGATCGTACGGCAGATCGAATTTTGACGTCCCGGGCAACGGGAATTCCTGTAATGTTGTTATTGCTATGCTGTATTTTTTGGTTGACAATTGTGGGCGCCAATGTTCCTTCTGAGTGGCTCAGCGATGGTTTATTTTGGTTGGGTGAGCGGTTGCGCGATGGATTGGCGGCATTGTCTTCCCCGGGGATCGTGGTTCAGATTGTGGTAGACGGAATTTGGCGTACGTTGGCTTGGGTGGTTTCGGTAATGCTGCCGCCGATGGCCATCTTTTTCCCATTGTTTACGTTATTGGAAGATGTGGGATATTTGCCGCGTGTGGCGTTTAATTTAGACCGCTTCTTTTCCCGTGCAGGTGCACACGGCAAGCAGGCTTTGACGATGTGTATGGGGTTTGGATGCAATGCCTGCGGTGTAACAGGCTGCCGAATCATTGATTCTCCCAGAGAACGGAAAATTGCGGTGCTGACAAACAATTTTGTACCGTGTAACGGAAGATATCCGACTTTGATTGCCGTTATTACCATGTTTTTTTCAGGTGTATATGCGGGTGTTGGCGGATCGGTTTTGTCTGCGGTGTTGTTATTGGGCGTTATTGTTTTGGGCGTAGTGATGACGCTTGCGGTTTCTAAATTGTTATCGGTAACGATTTTAAAAGGAGAACCCTCTTCCTTTTCGCTGGAACTGCCGCCGTACCGTGTGCCAAAAGTGGGAAGCGTGATTGTGCGTTCCGTTTTAGACAGGACGTTGTTTGTGCTGGGGAGGGCGGCTGCGGTTGCTGCGCCTGCAGGTCTGATTATTTGGTTGTTTGCCAATTTGGATATCGGCGGGGCTAGCGTATTGACGCATTGTACAGAATTTTTAGATCCGTTTGCGCAGTTTTTTGGCATGGACGGCGTTATTTTAATGGCGTTTATTTTAGGGTTTCCGGCTAATGAAATTGTTTTTCCAATTATTTTAATGGCATATCTGAGTACAGGGCAGATTATGGAATACGATAGCCTGGCGTCTTTGTATACTTTGTTAGTTGAAAACGGGTGGACTATTTGCACCGCGCTGTGTGTGATGCTGTTTTCGTTATTTCATTTCCCTTGTGCAACCACTTGCTGGACGATTAAAAAGGAGACCGGAAGCACGTTGTGGACCGTTATAGCTTTTATTCTGCCTACTGTTGTGGGGCTTTTGGTTTGTGCTTGCGTCAATGGGGTTTTTGCTTTATGGGGGATGTAGTGCGTTGGAAAGCGCGTTTCGAAATTCGTATGTGTCCATTCAGCCTCAAGTGTTGAAAAGAAGAGCCGACCGGAAAATGCCGGTTGGCTCTTCAAATACAGTATAGAGGAATTACAGAATATTGGGAAAGCTGATTGCGACTCGAGCGTATCTGTCTGAGTCAAAATTGTGGACGGATAAAGCTTGGGCATTTCTCTGCCGGTGAGTGTGTAGGTTACCTAATGCCGTACAGCAGAATACCAAGAGCTCCAGTGATCAGCATCAGTAGCATGGGGTTAAGTTTGAACTTGCGCAAAGCTACAAAGCTGGCCACAAAGACGATTCCTGCCGCGATATCAAAATGTGCTTGCGTCAGTTGTGACAGGGTGCTGACTGAGGTGAATGCCAACAACAGCATTGTGGCAGCAGCAGAAAGAATCAACCCGGCAGAAGCCGCCTTGAGCCCGTCAAGAACACTTTGCGCGTACACAGATTGTGTATGTTTACGAAAAAATAAATACAGACCAATACTGATGCAGATGCCCGGAATGACACAGCCGATCGTGGCGCAAACGGCGCCGGGAATACCGGCAATCTGGATCCCCACAAAGGTTGAGGTGTTGACAGTTAACGGACCGGGGGTCATTTGCGAGATGGTGATAATGTCTGCAAAGGTTTGCTCATTGAGCCATCCCAGTTGTTGGACAACCTGCGACTGGATCATCGGAATAATAGCATATCCGCCGCCGATTCCAAGCAGTCCAATTTTAAAGAAAGTGTATAATAACAGTAAAAGATTCATGTTTTTGTTTTCCTTTGCTTTCGTACCCACATAGCGGTGCGAATGATGCAGGCTATACAGCACCCGATTAGAATCAGAGCCACATTCAAGTTCAAAACAAATCCGCCAACAAAACAGAGGGGGATCATGGCAGTCAGTAACCAGGATTTTAGTTGAAAAACTGCTTTGCACATATCGACCACAACGTCTGCAATCAATGCCGCAACACCTGCCTGCATGCCTTTCAGCACAGCGGCGACAAAGACGTTTGAGGCAAATGCCTGATAGCCTATTGAAATAACAGACAACAAGATCAACGGCGGTAAAACAGCGGAGATGCAACCAACGATCAATCCGATTGTTCCGGCCGTACGATATCCTGCAAGCCCCAGTAAATTGACTGAGATCGCGCCGGGCGAAGACTGCGCAATCGCAGCCATGTTCAATAATTCTTCTTCATTAAAATATCCTTTTTTTTGCACAAAATATCGGCGAACCATCGGTACCACAACATATCCTCCGCCAAAGGTAAAAGCGCTGATAAAAAAATGAACGCCGAATATCCAGCATAATGTTCGTAATTTTGGTTTCATGCTTGAAATCCTTTCTTTTGCATTGATTCTATTATACTGCTTGACGTGATATTTGTAAAATGATATAATATGATAACATCCATTACTTTTATTCATGTTATGTTATACAGCGTTGGCGGTATCAGACTTTTATGCTGATTCATGAAAAAAATTCAGACTATTTAAAAAGCGAGGTATTTCAAATGACACTGCGGCATTTTGAAATTTTACAGGCTATTGAACAGACCGGAAGTTTTACAAAGGCAGCCGAAAAACTGTATTTAACGCAATCGGCCGTTTCGCATGCGGTTAAAGAAATGGAGCAGCAGACGCATACTGTTTTATTTAATCGGTTTGCTAAAAAAGTGACGTTGACCGAATGCGGAAAACGTCTGCTGCAAAAAGTAGCACCGATTTTGAGGGAATGTGCAGCAATAGAAAAGAGTCTGCCGCTGTTGGAATATCAAGCACCAATCCGGATCGTATCCGGGATTACGGCATCTATTTTTTACTTACCGCAGGTGTTAAAAGAATTTACGCAAAAATTTCATTCTATCCGTGTTTATACACAGGTGATTCCCGCGGCGGCGGCGATGGAGCGCCTGCGTAATTCCGAGGCAGACTTTGCGATTATCGAGGGCGCCGCCTGTCGGCACGAGGCCTTTATTTGTCAGCCGTTTGCATCTTATGATTTGGTTTTTGTGGGTTCGCCTGATTTTTACCGGGCAGAAAAACCGTTGACCCCCGCTGAATTGTGTGAAAGACCGTTGTTGTTGCGAGAACCCGGCAGTGCCGTACGGGATACGCTTGACAGCGCGCTCTATTTGAACGGATTGCAGGCAGATCCGCAAATGGTAAGTGTAAATTCTTCGGCGCTGCTTGCCGCCGCAGAGGCCGGGCTGGGCATTGCACATTTGCCGGAAGTGTTGGTTTCTGATGCTGTTCGGGCAGGAAGGCTGGTTTGTTTGCCGGTGGAACAGTTAGCTTTGTCAAATCCGATTTTTCTGGTTCATCATCGTCAAAAAGTATTGACGCAGCCGATGCAGTGGCTGATGCGGCAATTTTTAGATTTGTATCGTGTCTAATAAGATGGATTGTGGAGACGATGTTTTGCAAACAACGATAGTCGATTATTGAGGGGACGTTATATCAGGATAAAACTCATATTTATGAGTCGTTTTAAAAGAGGGTATTGTTCTAAAAGCAGATTGTGGAAGAATTTTATGCTCTGAATTTTTAACAACATATTTGAGCTGCGGTACAGTTTGGTGTATCAGAAGATGTTTTTATCTTTAATAGAAATGCAAACGAGCGGAGTTCGGTTTTCCGAACTCCGCTCGTTAATAGGCCGTATCTTATTCTACAAAGTCACTATAGGCTGCGTCATTTTGTTCTTCTTTTTTTTGTTTGTTTTTATCAATCATTTCTTTGATTTTATCAATCATGCCCGGGACCATGTCGATGGCCTTATCCACCACAGACATCTGCGGTTGATCAACCGGTAGCATGGAAACGCCTCCTGCTGGGGTTACGACCAAAAAGGCAACAGGCAAAATGGTAACACCGGCTCCGCTGCCGCCGCCGAAACACGGGCGGTTCGTTTCCGATGTGTGTTTGGTTGTAAAATCGGATCCTCCGGATGCAAACCCCATATTCACTTTAGATACGGGAATAATGACCGTTCCGTCGGGCGTCGTGATCGCGTCGCCGACAACCGTATTGACATCGACCATTTCTTTGAGATTGCGCATGGCTGTTTCCATTACGCCTTCAATCGGATGCTGTTGATTTTCGCTCATAAAACCTTTCCTCCTTACATAAAATACCCGGCAATACCGAACAAACCGTAAAGCAAATGACAAATACGCGTGTAAAACATAATATCTGCTGTATATACAGTTTTTTCTGCCATAAAGTCGGGGCTGATATGAATCGTTAAATCATGAAATTGTTTGTGATTGTGAATCATGCTCGCCAGTGGATACACCGCAGCGTTAATCTTGCCGTAAGTAATGGCCGTTTGTGCCGCGTCCGGTCCTGCGACAATAATGGATAAGTGAAGCCGTTCAAAATAAATCTTTTTTACAATGCGCTCTAAAACAATCCCTGCAATTTCTAAGTAATCGGAAAGATCCAAGCGTTTTGCTTTTTGTACAAACCGATTTTGTTTTTTAGGGGGCGCTGATTTTTTTTCTTTTTTCAAACGGTCTTTTTCTTTCTTTTTCTTCTTTTCCTTGCGCGGATAGATCGGAATGGTTAAAAATAGTATTTTTACAGCCAGAAAAAATCGTTGATCATTATATTTTATTATAACACAAACTTTGCAGAAAATCAATATAAGTGCGACAAACAGGATCAGCCCGATTAAAACGGCAAGAAAAATGCCGATTGCTGCCAAAACAGTACATAAAATTTGCAGGGGCATGCCGTCACTTCCTTATCCTGTTTTTTTGAAATCCTGACCCTCATTGTATATGGGATTTATTCTGCGCGGCTAACTTCGGGGTTTTCCGGACTTTCTTGCTCCGTTGATTCTTCTTCGTCGTGTGCCGAGCGCGCCGCGTCGGCAATTTCGTCTGTCAGAAAATCGGCTTCAGGCAAATCTTCTAGCGAGTCTAAATTAAAAACGGTTAAAAATCGGTCTGTGGTAATATAACTCATCGGACGTCCCGGCAAGTCTGTCTTACCATTTTCAGCCAACAGCCCTTTTTCTGTCAAAGCTTCTACAATTTCGGAAGAATTTACTCCACGGATCTGGCTGATATAGGTCTTGGTCACCGGCTGGTTATATGCGGCAATCGCTAGGACTTCCATCGCTGCATTGGATAATCCGGTTTTGCGGGTTCGCAAAAAATCGGCAACAACTTGTCCATGCTCTATTTTGGTGATCAACCGATATCCGTCTGTTTTACAAATCAGTTCAATGCCATGACTTTTTTGATTGTAGCGTTGTTGCAGCTGCTGTAGCGCTTGTTCAATTTGGGATTCCGGAATTTGCAAAACCTGTTGAATACGATCTATTGTAACCGGCTGTGTGCTGGCAAATAAGATCGCTTCCAGTACAGCAAGCAGCTCGTCCTGTTGTATGAAAGATTCATTCATCATCCGGTTCCTCCGTCGTAATAGAAATCAAAATATCATCTTGCTTGGTTTCCATGTCCAATCTGCCGCTGCGCAGGAGTTCCAAAACGGCTAAAAACGTTGCCACAATATCAGATCGGCTGGTGCATTCGTCAAACAGTCGCTCAAATCGCTCGGCTCGGGTTCTTTGAAGTCGGTTCATCAGATAGCCTACTTTAGATCCGACAGATATAAATTTGGTCCCGATCAGTTTTGTAAAATTCGACGTCGATAAACTTCTGGCCGAATAACGAATCATCAGCGTTCGATAAATTTTTTCTAATCGTTGGGCTGGATATTGGTATTTCGAGCTTGGTTTAGGTAAATTGTCGGGAATCTGGTCCCGGAAAAAAATTCGACCCCCAATATAAGTTTGCCTCAATTGCTGTGATAGATTTTTATATTTTGCATATTGCTGCAGCATTTGCTCCAGAGTTTGCTTGGGATCTTCGTCTTCTTCCGTTTCTTCCTGGGGCAGCAGCGCATAAGATTTAATATACGTCAGTCGAGCAGCCATTTCGATAAAATCGGCTGTCAGATTCCAGTCCTGCTGTTGAGCGCGGTCGATGTAATCCAGATATTGCTCTAACAGCAGTGAAATCTGAATATCATAAATATCGATTTTATGTTTTTCGATCAAGCTCAGCAATAAATCCAGCGGCCCCTCAAAAACTTCTAATTTATAAGTCGGAGGGGCATTGTGTACTTGAATATCCATATTATGCAAATAAGGGGATCCACAACCGCATAAAAGCCATAGCAATGTTGTATATGACGAGGTCGAATAACTGGATTCGATCTAAAATTAAAATAATACCTAATGCAATAAAAAAGCCGTACCGTTCCAAGTTATAATATTTGATCCGGTATTTTAGCGGCAAACATTCTCCCAAAATTCTGGATCCGTCCAAAGGCGGAACAGGAATTAAATTAAAGAGACCTAACGATAAATTATACATCATAATGTATTCAAGTAATGTAGATAAATTGGTAAATAGATTACTGGGATTGGTGATAGACTGTAAAATTGTAATCGTTAAGAATGGTGAGACAATAAACGCCAAGATAAAGTTAGACAAAGGTCCTGCCGCGGCCGTGATCGCGCAACCCAGCCGAGGACGTTTAAAATTGGACGCACGAACGTTTACGGGCCGCGCCCAGCCAAATCCGAATAAAAGCAGCATTAAAAAACCAAAAATATTCAGATGTGCAAAGGGGTTCAGCGAAAGCCGACCGTCATATTTTGCCGTTTTGTCACCCTGACAGTAGGAAGCCAGCGCATGGCTCCATTCATGCACGGTAATGGCGATCACTACCGCAATCAGCGAAAAGCAAAGAAATTGTAAAAATTCCAACGGCGAAATTGCGCCTTGAAGAAAATCAATCAATAAATATAAAATCATGGTTTAACCTCCAAAAATGGTAAGCCATATATTGCCGAGCAATTGATAGAATCCGCCTAATACGGCTACGGGAATTTCAAAACGGGCCAATAATGCCGATAAAATCAGAAATAAGGCTGCCGTAATTCGTAAATCAAATGCTAAAAACTTGTCTTTTAAATCCCATGGTAAGAACTGTGCTAAAAAGACGCCTCCGTCAAAAGGCGGTAATGGAAACAGACAAAAAACAGTCGTCAGGGCCAGTACCGTAAACAGCGATGTAAACGGAACCGTAAAAATGTCTGCGAAGTCTGAAATGGGCAAATCATAAAGCAAGTAAGACAACTGCATCAGTACAAATGCAATTGCGGCAGATATCCCGTTGAATAGAGGCCCGACAAGGGCGACGAACATTGCTTTGGGCCGAGACATTCGGTCTGTCGAAATCGTTTTATAGGCCCCCGTCCAAAATAAAGCCATACAGCCTGCTGTTATCCAGCAGTCCGGGCGGCGCAATGTGCCGGATAAAGGGAAAACAGTGTTTTGCGTTGGACTCTTTACAAGGCGTGCGGCCAGCGTTTGCCAGAAGTCATGAATGGCTGCGGCAAAGAAAGAGCAGACAATCAGCCATAGGCAGGTGTAAACGATTTTGAGCGGATCTGAACCGGTCTGAAGAGTTCCATTCGTAAGATATTGAAAAATCATAAAAACACCTAATAAGAAGTATTTCCTATATTATACTATATTCATACACGGATGTAAAGCAAAAAAATCGGTTGACACAAAAATTTTTAAATGGTATAATAGGAAAAATAAAAATGCATTTTCTTTTAAAACCGTTTTGGGAAGCAAAAATAAAAACGGTTATCGGAAGTTTTTCGATTGATTTTATTTTGTGGTGCAAAACGGTGGTTATGTTCGGGTGCTGTGGGGCGAGAAATGGTGTGGTTTTTGATTCTTGCGGCAGTGATTGTAGCTGTTGTAGGGTATTTGATTTATGTGAATCGGAATATTCGTCTTGTTCGGTTAAAGTTAAAATATCATCATTTGCCGATAGAGTTTGATGGATATCGGATTTTGTTGATGTCTGATTTGCACGACAAGCGTTTTGGCCGAGGAAATCTACGGCTGTTATATTATATCCAGGAAGCAGAGCCGGATATGATCGTGATGGCAGGAGATATGCATGATATTCGAAGTTTTAGCCATTCTTTTGCAGATTTGGCAGAAGAGTTGGGCCGTAAGGGCGTTCCGCTGTTTTTTGCGGAGGGAAATCATGACATCAAGCCTAAACATCGCTTAGAATATGAAATGTTTATGAAAATGTTGGCGGCGAATGGGGTAACCGTACTGCATCACGGAAAAACCTATGAGGTGCAGCGGTACGGAAAAACCATTCCGGTATGCGGCGTCGGCTGGTTTGATGAGGGGCGGGATAACGTCTCGTTCGAGGAGAATGAGTTCTGTATATTTGTCAAACATGATCCGTTGGGGTTTGATCGCATGACGTCCAGGCCGTCTTTAATGCTCAGCGGGCATGTACATGGCGGATTGATTGAGCTGCCTGGGTTTGGAGCGGTTTTCTCTCCGGGAAATAATTCTTCTTTGGTAACCAGGCTGAATAAAAAATATTTCAGGCCTAAGTATTATAAAGGAGTTTATCATCGAGGCGGCTGTGGTTTGGTTGTTTCAAGAGGTCTTGGAAATTCCGGGATTCCGTTTCGGTTTTTGATGCCCGAGATGACAGTGATTACATTATTGAGCGACCGAAAATAGAAAGTTTTGCAAAAAAAGTTTGTTACCCTCTTGAAAATCAAGCAAAAGTGTGGTACAATATACAGGCTAATATTCTGTATGGGAGGAAGAGGCATGAATCCGGTTGTTCTTGGTTTGAGTATTGCTCTGATTGTTTTTTGCGTGCTGTTGATCATTGTGGTTGCGGTACAGACAAAAAGAGGCACGGGCATGTCCGGTGCGGTTACCGGTCAGTCAAACTATAATACTGCCGCAAAAAAAGACGGCAAAGACGCATTCTTGAAAAGACTGACGGTAGGAACTTCCATTATCCTTGCGGTACTGGTTATTGTTTTGGATATTGCAGTTTATATGAACTGGTAAATTGGTAAAAAACAGCCCAACGGGCTGTTTTTTTGTGCGTGAATATAGATGTTTTGATACAAGAGCCTTAATAAATATAAGTAAAACATAAGTAATAAAAACCGGCATTTTAAATGCCGGTTTTTATTTGATTGTTCTCATCAAAAGAAATTCGCATAAAGCGGTTTTTAGTTTTTAATGCGGTGTTTGATTTTCAGTGGAATATTGAATTTAATTGGAAATCCGCTTGCCTTACATATAGAACTCTTTAATTTTAAAAAGATGCGTGCGTATACAAAATGTATTTTTAAAAATAAAAAAACGACGATTATAGCAGAAAAGTCTGTAGAATAAAAAGGTCAAGAAATTCCTTTTTTTGAAAAAGTTGCTTGTTTTTAACTCGTTGGTTTGCTTGCAAATTATTTTGCCGCAGGTGTTTGCATGCGCTGCCGATAAACTTCAAAGGCCAACACGGAAGCAGCCCCGGCGGCAGAGAGCGCGTTTCGGAAAGGATTTCCGTACGGAATAAAAACGCGTTGATCGGTTTGTTGCGACACTTGTTTGGAAAGACCTCGCAATTGTCCGCCGATCGCTAAAATTAACGGATTTGTAAAGTCGGCGTCGTATAAGCTGACAGCGTCTTTTCGGTCTGCCGAAAAGATGGAAAAGCCTTTTTGTTTTGCCAGCAGCAAAACTTCTGTAAAATCTGTTACACAGGCAGTGGGAATGCGTTCGGATGCTCCTGCAGAAGCGCGGATAACGATATCGTCCGCGCTCATCCACGATCGCTGCGGAATCAATAGCCCGGTTGCCCCTGCAGCATAGACACTGCGTATGGTATAACCGAAATTATAAGGATCTTCAATTCCTTCTAACAAAACGACAAAGGGATTTTGATGATTCAGCAGTTGTTCTGCCGGCAGAAAGACACGGGGGCACACTTGTGCACAGATCCCGCCGTGAGAAGACGTCTGGGTCAGTTGGTCGATGGTTTGTCGATTTGTTTTTTGAACAGGAATTTGCCGTGTTTGAGCCAGCTTGAGAATGTAAGAAAAATCTTTGGAATGTTTTTTTTCATCGATCCAGATTTTTTCCGTTTTTCGTACACCGGCCTCTATGGCGGCCTTTACGGAAATTGCGCCGGATAAGATGATCGTGGATTGGTTTGAAATCTCGTTTGAAGAATTACTATTGTAAGACATCCTTTTTTCTTCTTTCTGTCTGTTGTATATTTTTATAACTTCTTTTCATAATATGTTATAGCATAACATGTTTAAACATATTATGTTTTAAACATAGCATGTATTAAATAGTATAACATATTTCGCTTTTGGTTGCAAGTTTTTACAAACCCGTGCGAAATCCCGAATTTAATCGGGTTTATTTTTGTGCAGTTTGTATAAAACAGAAAAAACTTAAAAAAAACTGTTGACAAGAAGTGGAATTTATGATATGATATACAGGCCGACAGAAAGAATTGTGTGTTTTAGCGCATTTCTGTGGCATTTAACGGAAACGGGAGTTTAGCTCAGCTGGGAGAGCATCTGCCTTACAAGCAGGGGGTCACAGGTTCGAGCCCTGTAACTCCCACCATATTCCGGTCTATACGGCTTCGTAGTTCAGTTGGTTAGAACGCTGCCCTGTCACGGCAGAGGTCGTGGGTTCGAATCCCATCGGAGTCGCCACTTTTTTTTCGCCTCTGTAGCTCAGTCGGTAGAGCAGAGGACTGAAAATCCTCGTGTCGTTGGTTCGATTCCGACCGGAGGCACCATATTAAGTCTTGTATGGTAAGACTTGCAAGACTGTATGCGGAATTAGCTCATCTGGTAGAGCGCAACCTTGCCAAGGTTGAGGT
>CDZQ01056339.1_pt1 | contig 47904 bp, 41 predicted proteins | sample 554831 | NCBI WGS metagenome assembly CDZQ01 (sample SAMEA3182112, study PRJEB8094) | gut metagenome | biome: human; feature: gut; material: Stool; isolation source: human stools | place: Canada | collected 2013-05-06 | reverse complement strand
CAGGAATATATTGATAAAATAGTTACATATATTACAAAAACAAGCCGTTTTAAGCAATTTTATCCACTCACATTTTTTCTAAAATCATCCGGAATACAAAACGTTTTCGAGCAAAAAATGATATCATGAAAAAAATAAAGAAAGCTGGAAAAAATTTGTTTAAGCGGATAAAAAAACTGATCTTAACTATCACCGTTTTAGCCGTAGCCGCAGGAATTTACGGTTCTTATACGGTTCAGAATATCGAAGACCAATATTATGCCTTTCAAAATGAGGAACCCGTTATCAGCACCGCATATCCATTTACAACGCAAATTGTTAATCAAACAGACAGCGGATATGATATGCAAGTCAGCCTCATGGGAGTTTTTCCCGTAAAAAACGTCAATGTACAACTCATTGAAGAAAAAACGTTTATATTAGGCGGACAACCATTCGGCGTAAAATATTATACCGACGGAGCCGTTATCGTCGGATGCACGGACGTGACCACCAGTGAAGGTAAAAAAAATCCGGCAGCGGAGGCTGGGCTGCGCGTCCAAGACGTTATTAACGAAATCAACGGACAAACCATTACAAGCAACGAACAATTAACCCAGATCATCGAAGACAGCAAAGGGCAAAAACTAACAGTAAAAGCAACACGAAACGAATTAACTTTTTATACCGAACTATATCCGGTTCTCGAATCTGCAACCGGGAAATATAAAATCGGGCTTTGGGTCCGTGACAGTACGGCCGGAATCGGAACCATCACCTACTATGATCCTCAAAACAAAACTTTTGCCGCATTAGGACATAGCATCTCTGACATCGATACCGGACAAATCATGCCTTTACAAAAAGGAGAAGTGCTCAAAAGCAGCATTACCGGGATAAAAAAAGGCACACAAGGCAGCCCCGGTGAACTGCAGGGCGTGTTTGAAAATGAAGTAATCGGCACTTTATACAGCAATGAAATGGAAGGAATTTTCGGCGATATCGATGCGGATTTTGATTATACCGGCAAAGAAGTCCAAATCGGGTTAAAACAACAAGTTACCGAAGGACCCGCAACGATTTATTGTACCCTCGATGATTCCGGCGTGCAAGAATATGAAATTCAAATTATAAAGATCAATAAAAACACACAGCAAACAACCAAAAATATGATTTTGGAAGTCACCGATGAACGCCTGTTGGAAAAAACCGGCGGCATCGTTCAAGGGATGTCGGGTAGCCCCATTATGCAAAACGGAAAACTCATCGGAGCCGTCACGCATGTACTCATCGATTCTCCCACTCGGGGATACGGCATTTTTATCGAAAACATGTTAGCACACTAAAAAAGATCGGGGAATATCCCCGATCTTTTTGATCTCATATTTTCTATTTTTGATCCACAAACTTTAATTTGGGGAACATACGCAGCGCATTTCGATATAAAATATCCAGTTTTTCATCGTCGGTCAACCGTGCATACTCAATCCGTCCCCGCTGAAAACCGCAAGAATACGTATCCGTACCAAACAAAATCCGATCGGCACCAATCCGAGAAGCCGCAAATTCCACAATATTATTTTGTGCACTGGCACTGCCGGAAGTATCGGTATAAACATTTCCCCATTTTGATTTTTCAATACACTCTACATGTTCATAAGTACCCAGATGCGCAACAATAATCCGACAATCACGATATTTATTCGCAAAATCCGGAACAGCCCGCAAATAATCGGGATGCATCAAAACGGTCGCACCGCGTTCAGCAGCAAACGAAAAGATCCGATCGCCTTCTTCTTCTAACGAATACTGATGATATCCTGCATGGATTTTAATTCCGATACACTTCTCATTTTTCAGCATTCGATCCGCCTGCTCATAGGTCCGAGGATCGCCCGGATAAATAACGACCCACTGATAAAACCAAGGAATTTCTGCGGCAAACTTCTCTGCCAGTTCGTTTTCTTCATAAACGACTTTATTAACGACAACACTCGGAAATGAAGAAAAGCACCCGATTCCGATATTGCTGGCATCATATTCTTTCCGCAAAAAATCCAAATCACACTGATAAATATCATTCGTCGGAGAATCATACTCATTTCCGTCATTGTAATGCGAATGAATATCGATCGCACACACGTCTTTTAAATTTACTTTTTCTGCCATATCCAACACCTCAACTTAATATATTTAAATCCGTCTGATCAAAAAGATGTAAAACCGCTTGTTTCAAATAAACCGAACTTGGCTCAGCAAACCAAGCGGGATTCTGAGTTACCTGCCGAGCTGCTTCGTGCGCAGCACTCAGCGTCTCCATATCCCGAATCAAATCCGCATGCCGAAACAAGGGCAATCCGCTTTGTCGCTGTCCAAAGAAATCTCCGGGGCCGCGCATCTGCAAATCTTTACGGCTGATTTCAAATCCATTATTAGTTGCGCAAAACGAAGAAAGACGCTCCTTGGTCACAACATTTTCGGTATCACTTACCAAAAAACAATACGACTTTTTAGTTCCTCGCCCCACCCGGCCGCGCAACTGATGCAGCTGAGATAAACCAAACCGCTCCGCATTTTCAATAATCATAATATTGGCATTGGGTACATTCACGCCGACTTCAATTACCGTCGTACAAACCAGCACTTTGACCTTTCCGTCTACAAAATCATGCAAAACATTTTCTTTTTCTGTCGCACTCATCCGGCCGTGCAAATACCGCACATCCAGTCCACGCAAAAACAAATCCGTCAATTCTTTGGCATACGCTGTCGCCGCTTTCAGCGAATCGTCCTCACCATTCTCCACCAACGGACACACTACATAAGCTTGTCCGCCTTGAGCAACCTGTTCCCGTAAATACCGGTACATCCGTGTATGATAATCAGAAGAAACTAAAAACGTAGAAACACGTTTTCGTCCCGCAGGCAATTCGTCAATCACAGACAAATCCATTTCGCCATATAAAATCAATGCCAGTGAACGAGGGATCGGGGTCGCGGACATCACCAACATATGCGGACAGATTCCCTTTTGAGATAATTGTGACCGCTGTTTGAGGCCGAAACGATGCTGCTCGTCTACAATTGTCAACGCCAAATTCCGAAATTGTACAAAATCTTGGATCAGCGCATGCGTTCCGATCAGCAAGTCCATCTCGCCTGACTGCAATTGTTCCATGATCTGACGCCGCTGCGCAGGCTTTGTACTCCCCGTCAACAAAGCACAGGATAATCCAAACTTCTCAAACAAATCCCGAAAATACTCATAATGCTGAACCGCCAGTATTTCCGTAGGCGCCATCAGACAGGCTTGTTTTGAGTTTTTCACCGTATAATAAATCACGGCCGCGGCTACCACCGTTTTTCCGCTTCCGACATCTCCCTGAATCATCCGCGTCATCGGAATATCTTTTTTCATATCCTGAATACATTCTTCAATAACACGATGTTGGGCTCGCGTTAAAGAATACGGAATGGCCGCATAAAAATCCGACATATCAATCTCTTTGTCCAAAGCCGGTGCCGTCTTTTTTTGACGATTGGCACGAATCGTATGCAACCCCAACGAAAATAAAAACAATTCCTCAAACACAAACCGGTGCTGGGCCTCTTTCAGCGTTTGCATGTTCTGCGGATAATGAACGGCAGAATATGCCTCCCGACGAGACATCAATCCGTAACGTTCTAAAATATCCTGCGGCAAAATCTCTTCAATGTTTGGCAAAGAAATTTTCAGCGCTTGTTCCACCCAGCGCCGCACCAACTTTTGTGAGAACCCGCCAAAAAGCCGGTAAACCGGTAAAATTCCGGCATGATCAACCGTTTCTATCAAAGGAGAGGCCATTTCAAAACGGTGTCCCTTTCGCGTGGCGGTTCCAAAGAAAATAAATTCTTTTCCAACCGTCATCTGGGCGGCTACATATTCCTGATTAAATAAAACAATTTCCAAACAACCGCTGCCGTCATCTACGGCAAACTGATACAGTGTCATATTTTTGCGCAAACGAACCTTTCGGACCGGTTTTACAATCTCAGCCCGAACGACAGCCTGAACGCCGTCAACCAAAAATGCAATGCTCACCGGCTCGCTCAAATCCAAGTAGGTTCGAGGGAAATAATCCAATAAATCTCCTACACGACAAATTCCGGCAGCCGCTAAAAGTTCGGCTCGTCGTTTTCCGATCCCATCCAGAATCAACACATTGCTCTCAAATCCTGTATCCATAAATCCTCCGCATCAAACGCCGAGAATCAAATCTTTTTCCACGTCGCTCCCTGCGGAGTATCCGTCACCTCAATACCCTCGGCCTTCAACTGATCCCGAATGGCATCCGCACGTGCATAATCCCGGTTCTTCTTTGCCTCTGCCCGCTGCGCAATCAACTGCTCAATCCGCGCAACTTGCTCCGGAGGTAAATCCGAACAAACCACACGAGCAGCCGCATCATTCAGTCCCAGCGCCAGAACCTGATCAAATTCTTCCACCAACGCTTTTTTCGTTGCATCATTAAGGTCTGCTTTCAACACATCATACACACAAGTAACGGCAAGAGATGTATTCAGATCCGAATCCAGCGCAGTCCGAAACGCCATGCGGAACGGCTCTGCAGCCGACTGATCCACATCCTTTTCCGCACTGTCTGACAGCGCTGCAACCCGATTTAATAATTTCTCGTATGCAGTCTGTGCATTCTTTAGATTTTCGAATGAAAATACCAGCGACTTGGAATAGTGGGACTGCAAACAAAAATACCGGTACGCAAGCGGATCATATCCTTGTTCTTCCAATACCGAAACCGTTAAGAAACCACCTTTGGATTTGCTCATTTTTCCGCCGGAAGTATTCAAATGCCGTACATGGAACCAGTGCGGACACCATGGATGCCCCAAATAGGCTTCCGATTGAGCAATCTCATTGGTATGATGCGGGAAAGCATTGTCGATACCACCACAATGCAAATCCAGATATTCGCCTAAATATCGAATACTGATGGCCGAACACTCAATATGCCAACCGGGATACCCTTTACCCCAAGGACTATCCCATTTTAATTCCTGGTCTTCAAACTTAGATTTCGTAAACCACAGTACAAAATCACTTTTATTGCGCTTGTTCTCGTCTTCAAAAACATCGTCCCGAACACCGACTTCCAGATTTTCCTGTTCGTGCTTATGGAACACATAATATTCTTCTAATTTTGAAGTATCAAAATAAATATTGCCGCCGGCCTGATACGCATATCCTTTTTGCAGCAGTTTCGAAACCATTTTAATATAAGAATCAATACAACTGGTTGCGGGCACTACAATATCCGGCTTACGAATATTTAATTTTTTACAATCCTCAAAAAAAGCGTTCGTATAAAACTCAGCGATTTGCATCACCGTTTTATGCTCCCGCTTTGCACCTTTTAACATTTTATCTTCGCCCGTATCGGCGTCGCTGGACAAGTGCCCGACATCCGTTATATTCATCGCGCGCGTCACTTCCAGCCCACTATAACGCAAATACCGTTCCAGAACGTCCTCCATAATATAAGTCCGTAAATTTCCGATATGCGCAAAGTGATATACGGTAGGACCGCATGTATACATTTTTACCTTTCCGGGCTCATGCAATTTTAATTCTTCTTTTTTTCTGGTCAGTGTATTATACAAACAAATCATTTTATTTTTCCTCTTTCTCCACTTCGGCAGCCGCTATCATTTTGTCAACCTGCGCCTGCAACCGGCAAATTTCCTGAGCTACCGGGTCCGGAATATGTACCTGATCCAAATTATTGATCCGCATCCCGTCGCGGCGCACCACTCGAGCAGGCACACCAACGGCCGTACAATTCGGGGGGATATCACACAAAACAACAGCACCCGCAGCAATTTTGCTGTTATCTCCGATCGTGAAAGAACCCAAACATTTTGCTCCGGCGCCAATCACCACATTATTACCGAGCGTCGGATGCCGTTTCCCTTTTTCTTTCCCGGTTCCGCCTAACGTGACTCCTTGATAAATCGTACAATTATCTCCAATCTCGGTCGTTTCGCCAATCACAACACCCATACCGTGATCAATAAAAAGACCTCGTCCGATTTTGGCCGCAGGATGAATTTCAATCCCGGTTCTTCGCCGCGCGAACTGTGAAATCCAACGTGCTAAAAAAAACAAATGGCGCCGATAAAACCAACCTGCAATCCGGTGATAAATAATGGCATGCAGACCGGCATAGCACATGAAAATCTCAAAACTGGAACGCGCAGCAGGATCTCGGTCCTTAATCGCAGCAATATCCTCTTTTAATTTACCCATATATGTCTCACCTTAAATACTTTTTTGAACCTTTAAAATACGGAATAGCAGATATAACCGTCACAATTGCCAGAATCCAGACTAAGATTCCCGGCACCAGTGAAAACGGACATCCGGAACCGAAGCCGGCAATATCCGGATTTAAAATGTACATCACCATCAGATAAACAAAAACCGCACCGATGACAATTGCCTGCAATGTCGTCTTAACCTTTCCCCAAATTTTAGCGGATAAAACGTCTCCCGTTCCAGCTGCAATCATCCGCAGCATCGTCACACAAAATTCTCGCCCAATAATAATAATTAAAGGCAAAACGGGCATCACATCATTTCCGACAAAAGCACACAGCACACTGACAACAAGCATCTTATCCGCAATCGGATCCAAAAACTTTCCAAGATTAGACACCAAATCATATCTGCGCGCAATTTTACCATCAAACAAATCCGTCAGCATGGCAATGCCAAACAAGATTCCTGCAATCAACATCCGAACCCAGACCGCTAACATCTCACTGACCGGGTTATCCAACATAAAAATCAAAATAAACGGAATCATGATAATCCGAAATATACATAATATATTGGGAATGTTTCGATTCACTTTCAATTTAATCCACCCTTTTTCCGTATAAATCATATTGCCGGAATCTCTCAATCCGAACTCGCACAAACGTTCCTTCTTCTACCGGAGTATCCGAAGTAAACAAAATCCTGCCATCCACGTCGGGTGCCTGAAAATATGCCCGCCCCACATACTTGCCTGTGTGGGACTGTTTTCCTTCACATAAAACATCATAAACATTGCCGACATATTGCTTGTTGATAGTTCTTAACAACCGTTGCTGTTGCTGCATCAACAAATCAGCCCGAGCCTGCCGAACAGCTTGCGGAACCTGTCCCCGCATTTTCCCTGCTGCAGTCCCCTCCTGACGAGAATACGGAAAGACGCCCAAATTATTAAACTGAATATCTTTTATAAACTTCTTTAAAATTTCAAAGTCCTCTTCACTTTCCTTTGGAAAACCCGTAATAAACGTCGTACGCAATGAAACATCCGGAACAATGCTTCGAATATGCGCAATCAGATCCCGTAAATAAACATCATCGCCCCGCCGATTCATCAGCTTGAGAATGCGTCCTGACGCATGTTGCAACGGCAAATCAATATAAGGTACAAATTTAGGTTCTTCTGCCATCAGATGCAGCATTTCATCCCGAATGGTCGTCGGATAACAATATAACACCCTCACCCATTTTACGCCATCGATTCGACAAGTCTCTCGAATGACCCGGCAAAGATCCGAATACCGAGTGGTATCCTGTGCAATCAGGTTAATTTCTTTGGCGCCTCGCCCCACTAAATCCTTTATCTCTGCCATTACATTTTCATATTTTCTGGCATCAAATTCGCCGCGAACCAAAGGGATCACACAATAAGAACAATGATTGGAACATCCGTCGGCAACTTTGACATAAACGGAATAAGGCTTTTCCGTCAAGATCCGCATCCCTTCCGGGGTGGGAACAGAAAGCGGAGCATAATGCTCATATCCGTCTGTTGCCTCGATCGCCTCACAAATTCGGTCAAAACTTTTACTGCCCAATACCGCATCCACTTCCGGCATCGATTCAAGGATCTGCTGCTGATATCGCTGTGCCATACATCCTGTCACAATCAGTTTTTTCAAATGCCCGTGTGTCTTGTACTCAGCGGCCTCTAAAATTGCCTCAATCGATTCCGTATTGGCATCATCAATAAAAGTACACGTATGTACAATCGCCGCATCACAAGCGCTCAAATCATTGCAGATCTGATATCCGCGCTGCTGCAAAATTCCCAACAACACCTCTGCATCCACACGATTTTTCGCGCACCCTAATGCGATCAATCCGACTTTCTTCATCACTCAACGTCTTCCTTAACATTCTCATTATACAGCGCAATTGCCTTTTTTATGTCTTCGCCGTCGTAACCCCGGCGTAAAAAATACGCATACTGTTTCTGCTTTTCCCGTAAATCTTCAATCGGCAAACCTTTTACTCTTTTTTGCAGCGTCTGACTGATTTCTGCTATAGGATCCGTCTGCAACTGCTCTAATTTTTCTTGCCAAATCAGCCGATCAATCTTACGCTTTTGCAATTCCTGCGCAACGCGTCTTTTACCATAACGACTACCATATTTTTCAATAATGCGATCCGCATAGGTATCATCATTGATATATCCCATCCGAACCAATTGATCCACTGCATCACTGCCGTCAATTCCCTGACGCGCCAATTTATCCAACATTTCGCCCACAGAATAATCGCGAAACCCCAGATAATAAATCGCCTGCCGCAACACTTTTTCACGCGCCGCATAAGCTCGAGCCTGCTCCAAGCAAGCTTCTTCAATTTCTTTTTCAGTTGAAAGGCCTGTCTCAAAAATCCCCTTGGCACTGATCGAAAATTCAAAACCAGCCGGAGAATAAATTTGATACAATGAGCTGTTTTTCGCAGGCTCTATCTTAATCCTCATCTTCAAAATCGTCTGCTGAGATATTCAACGAAACCTTTCGTCCCGTCTCACGCTCAGCTGCGGCGGCAGCCTTTACCACAGGCTTATCTGCAGCAAGTTCCTGTCCGGCATGAATCGCACTTTTCACCTGATCCGCCAACTGCTCCATAAACTCAGGATTTTGGTGCAAATATTCTTTTACCTTGTCTCGGCCTTGCCCCAATTTCTCTCCCTGGTAAGAGAACCAAGCCCCGGATTTTTCAACAATGCCAAACTTCACCGCACTATCCAGCACTTCTCCCTCACGAGAAATGCCTTTTCCATACATAATATCAAATTCGGCTTCTTTAAACGGCGGTGCCACTTTATTTTTCACTACTTTGACCTTCGTACGTGCGCCAATGACTTCCGTTCCGGATTTTAACAATTCCACTTTACGGACTTCCATCCGTACCGTCGAATAAAACTTCAGTGCACGACCACCTGTAGTGACTTCCGGATTTCCGTAAACCACTCCTACTTTTTCACGCAACTGATTGATAAAAATCGCCACACAATTTGAGCGCGAAATCACACCCGCAAGCTTTCTCAGCGCCTGGCTCATCAACCGTGCATGCAATCCTACGTGCGCATCGCCCATACCGTCTTCAATCTCTTGTTTTGGTACCAGCGCGGCAACAGAGTCCACAACAATTACATCAATTGCACCGGAACGAACCAAGGTCTCCGTAATTTCCAGTGCCTGTTCGCCGTTATCCGGCTGAGAAACCAGCAACGAATCCACATCTACACCAAGCTGTCTTGCATAAACAGGATCCAATGCATGCTCCGCATCAATAAAAGCGGCTGTTCCACCGGCTTTTTGCGCCTGGGCCACGACATGCAACGCGACGGTTGTTTTACCGGAACTTTCAGGACCATAAATCTCTACGATACGGCCTTTCGGAACGCCGCCGATTCCTAACGCCAAATCCAAAGAAAAAGATCCCGTAGAAATAGCATCGACTTCCATATTGCTATTCTGTCCCAGAACCATGACAGATCCCGAACCAAATTGCTTTTCGATTTGCGAAATCGCAGCTTCCAGCGCCTTCTGTTTATCAGAAACTTTTTTATCCGCTGTTTTATCCAACTTCTTTTCAGCCATATGCAGAATACCCCACAATATAAATCTTTTTTTTATTATACTATAGAATAACAAAAATTTCAAGTGTAAAAACCAAAAATAGGCCAAACAGCCTCAAGCTTTTCCGTAGGCCATCAAGACACAAAAAAGACACATTTCGCATATCTTAAAGAAAGAGGAAAAGAGAAAAAATACGATAAAACCGCGGACAAACTTTTACGCAGAAAAAAATATGTCTTTTTTGTGTCATCGTTTTTTTTGCCAATTATATCGCACATATCAAACTTTCTACTTGAAATTTATGCTAAAAAAGAATATAATCAAAACAAATTATTAGACAAATTCGGAGGATGTAGCATGATCAAAAATGAATACTTAAAAAAAGTTTATAATAAGGTACAACAAAGAGATCCGGAACAAAAAGAATTTCTTCAAGCCGTTGAAGAAGTCTTAGAGTCCATTGAACCTGTTATAGAAAAAAGACCCGATATCGTAGAAGCTGGAATCATTGATCGGTTAGTAGAACCCGAACGGATTATCAGTTTCCGTTGTTCCTGGGTAGACGACAACGGAAAAGTTCAAGTAAATCGCGGATACCGTGTACAATTCAACTCTGCAATCGGTCCCTACAAGGGCGGACTTCGCTTTCACCCGACCGTAAACTTATCTGTTATTAAATTTTTAGGATTTGAACAAATTTTTAAAAATAGTCTGACCGGTCTGTCTATGGGCGGAGGTAAAGGAGGTTCAGACTTTGATCCCAAAGGAAAATCTGACGGAGAAATCATGCGTTTCTGCCAAAGCTTTATGACCGAACTCAGCAAGCATATTGGTTCATTTACAGACGTCCCGGCCGGAGATATCGGTGTAGGTGGACGTGAAATCGGATATCTATTTGGACAGTACAAAAGACTGCGGAACGAATTTTCCGGTGTCCTGACCGGAAAAGGAATGTCCTTTGGCGGATCCTGTATCCGAACCGAAGCAACCGGCTACGGACTGTGTTACTTTACCGAACAAATGTTGTTGTCAAAGGGAGAAAGCTTTAAAGGCAAAAAGGTTGCGATCTCAGGTTCCGGAAACGTTGCTATTTACGCCGCACAAAAAGCTCAACAGTTAGGCGCGACGGTTGTAACCGTTTCCGATTCCGGCGGATATGTTTATGATAAAAACGGTATTAACGTTGAAGTATTGAAACAAATTAAAGAAGTTCAACGCAAACGGATCAGTGAATACGTCAAATATGTTCCGGATGCGGAATATCATGCGAACGGTAATGTATGGGAAGTTCCGTGCGATATTGCACTGCCGTGCGCAACACAAAATGAACTGAACGAAGAATCTGCAAAAACGCTTGTAAAAAATGGCTGTATCGCAGTTGCAGAAGGAGCCAATATGCCATCTACCTTGGAAGCCACAAAAGTCTTTTTGGACAACGGCATATTGTTTGGCCCGGCTAAAGCAGCCAATGCCGGCGGCGTTGCTACATCCGGTCTTGAAATGAGCCAAAACTCTCAACGGTTGAACTGGACAGAAGAAAAAGTAGACCAAAAATTGCACGATATCATGGTTAATATTTATACAAACTCTGCCGCAGCCGCCAAAGAATACGGCATGGAGGGCAACCTGGTTGCAGGCGCAAACATTGCAGGATTTTTGAAAGTGGCAGACGCCATGCTTGCAGAAGGAATCATTCACTAAACCCAGTTGTTCAAATAATCGAAGACCGCGTATTCCGCGGTCTTCCCGTTTATTTTTACAGACGAAAACAGGAGGTCCTTTGCCTTGACTGATTTTTTAATTCGATTGTTTATAAAAGATTATGATCAAACTCAAAACCCGGATATTCGATCAAAATACGGTGTTTTAAGCGGAATTGTCGGAATCATCCTCAACCTTTGTCTGTTTACTGCGAAATTGGTTGCCGGCATCTTCACTTCTTCAATTTCCATTATTGCAGATGCGTTCAACAATTTATCAGATGCAGGATCTTCGGTAGTCACTTTTTTAGGATTTAAATTGGCCCAGCGTCCCGCGGATGATGAACATCCCTTTGGACACGGCAGATATGAGTACGTCACCGGGCTAGGCATTTCTGTTGCCATACTATTAGTGGGTGTAGAGTTATTGAAAAGTTCTTTTGAAAAGATTATTTCGGCTCAACAACAAACAACTTTTGAACTTTTTTCTATCTGCATTCTTGCCGCTGCCATCTTAGTTAAATTATGGATGTTTTTCTTTAACAGAAAATTGTCAAAGAAAATAGATTCTTCTACAATCAAAGCAACGGCTATGGATTCCTTGTCCGACGTGGCTGCGACCTCAATCGTCTTTATTGGGCTCCTCATTACCCGGTTTATTCCTACGTTACATATAGACGGCTATCTGGGACTGTTAGTAGCAGCTTTCATTCTTTATACCGGTATTCAAACAGCCAGAGACAGTCTGACACCTCTGCTTGGAAAAGCACCGGATCCAGAATTTGTCAAACAAATTAAAGAACTCGTTCTTGCCCATCAAGACATTATCGGTATACACGATCTCATTATCCATGATTACGGCCCTGGTCGCTGTATTGTTTCCCTGCATGCCGAAGTTCCCAGCGACGCGAACATTCTGCAAATGCACGACAGCATTGACATTATCGAACTGGAACTGCGTCAAAAATTCCATTGTACGGCAACCATTCATATGGATCCTGTTGACATTCACGATCCGTTCACAGAAAATCTCCGGCAAACCGTCACACAACTTGTGTCGCAAGTGGGCGAAGAATTATCGATTCACGATTTTCGGATTGTACACGGCCAAACTCATGTCAATTTGATTTTTGATGTAGCGGTTCCCCATCAATACAAAAAAACGGATGCACAAATTGCAGCAGAAATCCGAAAAAAGGTTCAGGAATATAATCCCACCTATTTTGCCGTGATTCAAGTCGAGAAATTGTATTTAGACACGTCTAAACAATATTAAAATAAAGATTCATCTATACAATGAAGAATGACTTATATAAATGGAAAAACCGGGCTTAACAGCCCGGTTTCAAATTTTTTACGATCTCATAATCCGCAAAAAACGGTTTGACGGAAAATCGTTTTCCTTTCAAATAATTCAAGCATCCCGCATCCGAACCAAAATCGAAGACAACTTCACACGAAGATAATGCCTGATATCGAAACGGAAGCCCTCGATTACGCGCATTGACACCATATTTAGTATCTCCGACTAATGGATGCCCGATAAAAGCCATATGAGCGCGAATCTGATGCGTTCGTCCCGTCAACAATTGAACACGCAATAACGAAAATGTTCCATCCGTCGCTAACACTTCATATGCTGTACGGATCTGACGAAAACTGGAATCTTGACAAACTGTCGAAACTCTTACCGTATTGCTTTTTGCATCTTTTTTTAGATAAGCCGTTAACATTGCCTGCTTTTGAGGCATTGTTCCAAAAACCAAACATTGATAATACTTCGAGATTTCACGATGTCTGATTTTTTCATTTAATATACGAAGTGCCGATGCATTTTTAGCAGCCAGCACAATCCCCTGCGTATTTTTATCAATGCGATTACACAAGGCCGGAACAAAAGATTGTTTTTTCTCCGCATCGTACTCGCCACGTTGTGTTAAATAAGCAAGTAACTGATTACTCAATGTATTACGGACTTCTTTGTCATCCGGCTGACAAATTAAACCTACTGGTTTATCAATCACCAAAATATTTGTATCTTCATAAACAACGCCAAAATCCGGATGGATCCCAGCGTAGTCAATGCCGCTTGATTGTGTGTCCGGAAAGTACTCGTCCCGAATATAAAACCGCAACTCGTCGCCCACATGCAAAATCGTTTCCGGGCCAACATGTATCCCGTTTACCCGCACACACTTCAATCGAATATATTTATACAACATCGACTGCGGCATGGTACGAAACATCTTCGACATAAATTTATCCAATCGCTGCTCGGCGTCATTTTTTTCAACAATTATACTTCTCATTCTTCTGTTTTTAGCTTATATCCCGGTATTCTTGCACTTGGTATCTGATTACACCGTTTTTCTTCCCAACATTGCCGCGCCGATGATCCCTGCATCATTACCCAATTGAGCCACCTCAATCAACTGCGGCGCATTTAACGATCCGCCATAAGCATATCGATCCACATATTCCTGCAACGGAACAAGCAGCGTATCGCCTTCGTTGCAGATTCCGCCCCCGATAATCAAGATTTCCGGCCGGAAGATATTCACCATATCCACAAGCCCTTCTGCAACATACTCGATATAGGTATCTACCACTTTCTTAGCCGCCTTATCACCCCGACGCATCGCATCAAAGGCCGTTCTGCCGTTCACCTGGTCCATCGGCGTTTCATTCATCACCGACTCCGGATGTTGCTGCATGGCAGCCTTTGTCTGCCGCACCAGCGCCGTAGCCGAAGCATACGCTTCCCAACAACCTCGACGGCCACAAGAACACAGTTCGCCGTTATGCATCAGCAAAATATGCCCCAATTCTCCGCCGGCAGAATTTTGGCCTTCATAAATTTTCCCGTCGATAATAATTCCGCCGCCAACACCGGTGCCCAATGTAATCATAATTGCATGCTGATATCCTTTTGCAGCCCCTGCAACGACTTCACCAAAAGCGGCTACATTGGCATCATTGCCTAAATATACCGGTTTATCAATATATTTTTGCAACAACTGCCGCATCGGTACATTTTTCCCGTCTTTGAAATTGTTGGCATACACCATAATGCCTTTTTCCGTGTTCAAATTTCCCGGCGAGCCAATTCCGATAGACACAATCTCATCTAATGCAACCTGTTGTTTTTGCAATAACGTCAAAATACAATTGGCCATATCTTTTATAATTTCTTCAAAGGCACGTTCCGCTCCGGTCGGAACCGATTTTTTTGCAACAATTTTTCCCTGTTCATCCACCAATCCAACTGCAATATTCGTTCCGCCTAAATCCACTCCGATATAATACATTACGACTCCCCCGTTGTCTGATTTTTTATTTCCTCTTTGATATTATTTTTTACAATTGCAACAGCTTCTCGATGAGCCCGTTTTTCCAAGCTGCGACGATCCAGCATGCGCTGTTTACGCGCGATTGCCTGATAATATACATCCTCCACATTTTTTCCGAACGTTTCCAAAGAGTACTCCGATGCTTTTTTCATACAATTCTGGCTCATCTGCGAGTAAGCCTCTTTAGACAATTTATAACACCGTAAAACAGCATCTACCAGTTGATCTTGATCGGTAAATTCAAACCCGGTCACACCATCTATTAAAACGTCGCTCAAACAATCGTCATGGCGCGCAATTACAGGCAACCCGGCCGCCATAGCCTCAATATACGTAATTCCTTGTGTCTCCGATGTAGAAGCTGTGATAAACGCATCACACATCGCATAATACTTTTGAATCTGCTCCGGAGGCTGCTTTCCGGTAAAGATAACACGATTTTCAATTTGAAGTGCATGCACTTGCTTTTGAAGATTCTCCACATCAGGACCATATCCGGTAATAACAAACACCAAATCTGAAGCCTGCTGAAAAATCCGGGGTAAACACTGTATAATCATATCAATGTTTTTCTCTTCAGCAATTCGCCCCACATATCCTAAACAATATTTTCCAGAAAGCCCATACATCGTTTGCATTTCTATAATTTCATTCAAATTGATATTTTGGGGATCAAACTTGGCAAGATCAATTCCTGTCGGAACGATATGCATATATTTTGTTACCCCATACCGCTCTAATGCGGTAGAGGTTTTAATCGACGGAACAATCAGTTCACACGTTTTTTCTGCCAAATACTTGGAATACCAACTTACCAATTTTTTTGCTGTTTTATCAAAATACCCATGCGTCACATAATGCGTATAATCTTCATACATCGTATGATAAGTTGCCACATAAGGCAATTTACACACAGAAGCTACCAGACTGGCAAAAATCCGCATACTAAACTCGGTATGGACATGACAAACATCTAAGTTCATCGCCTTAATATATTGTAAAGCCCGAATGCTATAAGGCCGAGAAATGCCGTATCCATACAATGTTTTTAACCGAATAGCGGGAATTCTCAAAACGCCGTCGCTAAATTTAGAGCCTACCAGTTTCGTATTCACCGAAGAAGTAATCACATATACGTTGTGTCCCATTTTTTCCAGCTGTTTGCGCAAAGTCTGAACAGAAACTGAAACGCCATTGACATCCGGGGCGTACGTATCCGAAAAAAGGCCAATATTCAATTTCCCCTGACGATCATTAGCCTGCGCATACTGCTGAATCATCCGTGCCGTTTCGTCTTGATACACCTGCTCATAAAACCGCCTCAATTGCTTGCCGATATTCTCAATCGACCGATCACAAGCCGTCTGATAAGCAGCCTGACGCACATTAACAGCGGTCCCGGAAAAGATTTGCCGCAACTTATCTTCAAATTCCTTGTTGGTTTTTCCTTTATAGCAATTCACATCCGCTTCCAGCCAACCGTCATAAACAGGAATATCCCGAACCAACACAGGGGTCTTACACGACATAGCCTCTAAAACCACAATGCCCTCTGTCTCCTCATAAGACGGAAAGAAAAAGACGTCTGCCGCCGCAAAAGCACCCTCATAAATATCCCCGCTCATATAACCCGGGAATATCACATTTTCGGGATGGTTCTTGGTTACCGCCTGCCGAACCTCAGCGGGAATCCCCGCCAGCGCAGTCTGACCAAACCAGACAAATTTTACATCAGGAAACTGCCTGGCCACTTCAATAAAATCAAGAATCCCTTTTCGGCGAATCCAAAGCCCCGAAGACATGACCACTTTTTGATCAGGTCGAATCCCAAAATACTTACGGAACATATCGGCCTTTTCCGCGGACGGATTAAACCGATTCAAATCCACCCCGTTTGAAACATATTCTATCGGCACTTTGATTCCATAAGACTGTAACAAAGATTTGCTGTACGGCGTAGGCGTTAAAATCAAATCCGCCATACTGTACAACCAAATCAAGTGTTGTTTTACCACTTTGGAAACCAAATTGGAAAATATAAAAGAATTCCGAAAATCTTCTTCCGTTGAATGTGCATGATAAATAATCTTAGCGCCTTTTTTACGCGCCGCATTAATTACGCCCGCACTTTTCATAAACACCGTATTGATATGCAGAATATCGTAATCATCATCCGGATTTAGCGTATACTCCACCCCGGCACTCTTTAAAGCCTGCATCTGATGCTTTAAAGCCATACCGACACCCGATTTTTCAATCGATTCTATATTTTCAAAATAAAGCAAAACTTTCATTGGAATATCCATTTTTAACTCCTATACAAACAAAAAAAATCCAATCCGCAAATGCCTCTATCTTTATTCTTTATTTTAGCACACCCCCCTGTAAAAGTCAAGCATATCAAGCAAATACAAAACACTTCTTGAAAAAGAAACAGAAATATGTTATACTGAAAAAAAAGAAAAAAGGATTGAGTTTTTTGGCAAAACAAAAGACCGTATTTATTTGTTCCGAATGTGGATACGAATCCGCAAAATGGTCCGGGCGTTGTCCCGCCTGTGGCAACTGGAACACTTTCTCTGAAGAAGTCATCACAGACACACCTGCTTCTGTAAAAAAGTCGCCGGCAAACATTGCCCCAAGCGTTCGGCTTTGTGACATATCCGCTCAAGCAGAAGCCCGCATCAGTACCGGCATCCATGAATTGGATCGCGTGCTGGGTGGAGGGATCGTCAAAGGCTCTCTGGTACTGATCAGCGGAGATCCCGGAATCGGAAAGTCCACTATTCTGCTTCAAATGTGTGCCCATTTGCCCTTTCCCGTTTTATATATCAGCGGAGAAGAATCCTCCAAACAAATCAAAATACGGGCTGACAGACTGGGCGTCAACACAAACAATTTATATGTCCTTGCGCAAACAGACATTAGCGCGGTAACAGAAAAAATCCGGTCAGAAAAGCCTCAATTAGTCATTGTCGACTCCATCCAAACCATGATGCGCGACGACCTTTCCTCGGCTCCGGGCAGCGTTCCGCAAGTCCGCGAATGCACCGGGGAATTGATGCGTATCGCAAAATCAGAAGAAATTCCGATCTTTATTGTCGGACATGTTAATAAGGAGGGCTCTATTGCCGGTCCCAAAGTCATGGAACACATGGTTGACGCCGTTTTATATTTTGAAGGAGAACGCACGTTAGATTGCAGAATTCTGCGTGCGGTGAAAAATCGATACGGTTCAACTAACGAAATCGGGCTGTTTGAAATGACCGGAAACGGCCTGCGGGAAATTGAGAACCCGTCAACACTTTTTTTACAAGGGAAGCCCACCAACGTCAGCGGAATTTCAACAGTTTGTGTCATGGAAGGCTCCCGACCGATTATTGCAGAAGTTCAGGCACTGGTTGCCAAAACGCCGTTCCCGGCGCCAAGACGCGTCGCCGCCGGCTTTGATTTCAGCCGATTGAATTTACTCATTGCCGTGCTGGAAAAACGCTGCGGATTCTTTTTCGGCACTTCTGACGCTTATCTCAACGTCATCGGAGGGCTGAAACTGGATGAGCCTGCGGCAGATCTTGCCGTCGCCTGCGCATTGGCTTCCGGATTAAAAGATTTTATTATTCCAGACGACACCCTACTGATCGGGGAAGTCGGTTTGGCCGGAGAAGTTCGCGCGGTTTCTGCGATCGAGCGCAGAATATCAGAAGCCGAAAAACTCGGATTTAAACGTTGTATTGTTCCAGCCAGAAACAAACTGGACCAAATACGAACCCAAATCGAACTGATCCCAGTATATTCTGTTCGGGACACACTCAACAAACTATAATAAAACAACTCTCTGCTTAAAAGCCTTAATAAGAATGGGGATCTCCCGCATAACAAAGATTCATCATTTTATAAAAAAAGAACTGCTCTCAACAAGCAGTTCTTTTCATTTTATCATTTAGGATCAAATCCTTCAAAAATAAACAAATCAAAATCCGGTTTTGCCTGATCAAAAGCCTGTTGATCACAAAGCGTCCATGCCGCCATCATACAATGCAACCGCTTTCTCCAAAACTGATTACATGTTTTTTTAATTCCGAGATACTGATAAGCAATAAAATCCGGTCTGGTATAAAGATTGGCCCACATATTGGTTAACGCCTTTCTTCGAATCCTGTCAAATAGATTGCTTCCTTTTCCCATATCACACGACAACTGTCCCCGAATCACTTGAGGATGATGCTTACGGTACCAGTTTACCACTCCCGGATCAAAAGATTCAATACAATACGCGCCATGATAGCTGCGCAACATCGTATCCACGGCCTCACACAACGGTCCGCGCTGTTTTGGATCGTCCACTTTGATCTCAATCACAAACGGCACCTGCCCGTTCACCACGTCCAGCACATTCTGCAACAGCGGAATTCGTTCCCGCGAATCAAATAACGGATACTGACGCAACTGTTCATAGGTCAAGTCACGGACTTTTTTATCCACCCCGCAAATCCGGTTCAATTCCCCGTCATGGATTACCACCAACTGCTTATCTTTCGAAAAATGAACATCCAACTCAATCCCATATCCGCGTTCAACAGCATTACGAAACGACTGCATTGAATTTTCCGGACAATCCGCCTGATTATCATGAAAACCTCTATGTGCAATAAGAAATTGCTTGATATATGCCGCAGTCTCGTTTTTTGTCATCTTCATCACCTTCAAAAAACACAATATAAACAATGTTTTACATCTCTTTTTGCATCATAGCATGTCCTTACAGACTTGTCAAGACAAAAAATATTTTTCTAAAAAATAAAAGATTTAAAAAGCCTCAACCGTTCCCTCTCTTTTATCCCGCAATACAATATTTCACTCCTTTTTCCAATCCTACCACAACTACAGGACGTCTATCTCAACCGTCCCCTGTAACGCCCGATTTAACAACAAATTACCTAAGATACATCTTTATAAAAAATTCAACGCCCCGTCTTTTGATTATTCTCGCTTTATAATACAAAAAGAGGACCTTGTTCCAAGGTCCTCTTTTTTCAATCCAATGGAGCTGGTAGTCAGAATCGAACTGACGACCTCATCATTACGAGTGATGCGCACTACCGACTGTGCTATACCAGCATTTGGCTTGCTGTACAATTATAGCACAATCCTGCTGCTTTTGCAATACCTGTTTGAAAGTTTTTTATTTTTTTTATCTTCTGTACAAAAAAATCTTCTTTTCAAAATAAATATTTGACGGAGATCATGCCCACACCCAACACCGTTAAAATAACGCCAACCGTTCTATTTAGTGTTTTTGCAGATGCCTTATTGGCCAACGCAGCACCGATTCTTGCCCACAAAAGTGTAAACACTACACATAAAACAAACAAAAGAATATCCGATATCACACCCCAAATAAGTGTTTCAGGATTTCTAGACCTTTTGAAAGGAAGAATTCATTACTCCTATTTCAAAAATTTTGTAATATGAAATTTGCATACCGAAGTTAAAAGTTTTGATGTAAGGAATATTACGCAGATACCGCGGAAAAAGATACGAAAGCACTCAACAAGTATGTAGTCGATTCATTACAAAAAGATAAAGAACATGACTAGTCAATCCTTTTTGTCCACACAACCCCTTTATGGGCAAGTAAAGCAACAAACGCATATCTGGCAGTCCAATATAAAACGCATTTCATGCGTCACCAATAATCTTTAGGGCTTTACTAAAAATGGAGTACCACCCGCTATGCGGGTAGGTCCCTATCCTTTTATGCGGGAAGTCGTTAGCGAGATTATGCGGAGAGGTGCGTATCGAATCCGTTATCTGCCGGATCTCCTGCTCGTCCGGTAAGTTTACTAAGTTTACCGATGTGAAATAGATGTCAGCCTTTACAGACTTGTACACATATTTCTTCTCTGGATTATATCTCCATGAGCCGAATCCGCTTGTTGACAAGCATCAGAGTTATCACCCTCACATCGATAAATTCCCGCAGGTCCCGTAAAAACAAATATGTCTTTACCCATTTTAAACAAAACGATTGGCCGGCGGATCATAGCAATCAAGCTCGATATCATGTGCAAAAAACGCCCGCAGCAATTCTACTGCAGGCGTAAAAAGACTCTTTGCAGTTATTTGACCGACCACGGTTAGGCGATGAAGCATAAAATACCCGCAAAAATCCTATAACGTCTAAAAAGTAAGCCTGAGGACATTTCCGGGCTTGACGGTTTAGAAAAAGCCGAACTTGAATTCTTCGAAAAAACCTTCTCTTATCCGATAATACCTTCAGCTTTTTTATCCGCCACCGCAGCTTCTTCCGCCGCAATTGCCTTAGCTTCCTGCTCTGTCTTTGCAAGCCTTACCGAATAGATATACATACTGTCGTCTGTGTTGGACTCGGTAAAGAAGTCAAAGCGGACAAAGTTGACCTTTCCCGTCCAGAAACCCTTATCGGACAGATCCAATATATGGGAAGCAAAATGATCAGAAGCATCGGTTGTGGTTCGCATATAGGCATCAGGCGTTGCTGCTGCAACATCTCCCGCTCCCAAGAAAAACTCAGTGGTGTAGTTTGCCTTTGAATTTGTTTTGGGCGCACGGTAGGTAACAACCAAATAAGGATACTCATCTGCGGACGCGCTCTCTGAAAGCATGGTGTAGTCGAACTGAATGTACGGATCATTGGCTTCGTCCTTTGTTACAAACAGTTTTGCGAAATCTCCGACTCTTTCAACATTCGCCTGATTTTTTAAATTGAAAAGGCGCATGGAGTCGTTGTTGTCAAATCTAATATTTATAGGGTCTATCTCAGCCGATATTGTCTGAGATAATGAAGCGTTGTCTGTAAAGTCCTTGTTTGCCTTGAATTTCGCGCGGATTTCGTCTACGGTTCCTGTTGTAATAAGATACGAATATTCTATTTTTTCTCCGAAATAAAGAGCCATCATTTTGACGGGCGCTGTATAGTTTGTGGATGTTGCATATCCGTACTTGCTTCCGTCATACATGGATCTTGCGGCAACGAGCGAGTCTACATTGGGAACAAATAGTCCTATACCCCAGTCGTTGTCGTCAACCCATGCCGACCACTTTTCTGTATTCTCGTCGGAGTAGTTAAAACTGTATCTCTCTTCCGCGCTCCAGCCGATATTTGTGTGCTTTTCAAGGGTGTCGTCAGTCCACGGCTTATCTCCGTTGTAGCAAACGAAATTTCCGAGATAACTTATGGTATAGAAAGCAGGCATTTCCTGACTCGTTTTTGGATTATCGTAGTTCGAGAAATCAATAAATGAGTTATATACATTTATAACCTCGCCGTCTATCTTATAGATGTTTTCCATATAAGACTGCGTGAGCGAGTTTTTTTTCGCCCAATCTTTGGCACGGTTTTTTATGTAAATATAGTCTTCCTCAACCTTATAGTCTATTATCTTTGAATGGGTATTGTGCTGATCTCCGCCCTGAACCGGATTGTACGGGCAGAGATTACCATTGAATTTCGAAGGCTTATAGTCGGGATCGTCAAGAGTTCCGTAGTAAGACTGCTGAACCAGTCTTCCCGTATCATGATTGTTTAAAAGATTGGTTATTTCCGGGTCTGCGTCTTTTTTGTCCTCCAGATAGGAAATCCCGCCGCCCCACATAAGGTTTATTCCGAGTTTGTATCTGTCTGTTTCAAGATACACTACATTATCGGTCAAGACCTCTTCTTCGCTCATTGAAAGAGTTTTAAGCGAAAACTCACAGGGGCTGTTCTGTATGAGTTCAAGTTCTATTTTCGTTATCGATTTAAACTTCTCGGAGTTTAAATATCCGTCGATAAAAGACGAGAAGGTAAGATTTTCGCCCGCTTCAAGGTAGAAGCTCTCTTTTTCCTCAGCCGAACCGTTTGAGAGTATAATCTCGCCTTTAAGCGGCACACTTGCGCTATATCCTATGTGATACTTGTTGAAAGTTTTTTCTGCCCTGGGAGGTACGACCGAAAATGTATCCTCTGATTCTATTATGAAAATATCCCCACTTTTCGAGGAATATCCGCTTACCGAAACCGCAGTTTTATCCCTGTTTTTTGAGGAATCTGCGCTTGCCGAAACCGCTATTTTCTCCCCATTTAAAAGAATCTCAAGATTGTCGGAGGCCACGACGTTATAAATTATTAATGTTACGGATATCAAAACTATCGCCGCGCAGATAACAACCGCTGCAATTCCCATAAAACCTTTAGTGACTTTCATCAACATCCTCCCTTCGCGCATTGACCGAATGCCGTTCCATTATAAAACAGTTACAAATAAATTATAACACAAAAAATAATTCCCGGTCAATTCACTCAATTTACAATTTGATAATATTTTTTTATATGATTTGCATAATTCCACTTTGCCGGTCTCATATTCATTATACCGATTCAGGAAACAGGGGTAAAATCTCTGTGTTGTTTCTCTAATATACATATGTGACCAATATCTATCCCACTGTTTTTCGGCACATTTCCGTTGTTTTATGATGCCTTCATTTTATAGAAGATTTTCAAAAAAACCAATGTTCCGACAATTCTTTCATCCGCTTGTACAGAAACGAGAGCACGAATTGAAAAATTCGTGCTCTCGTTTCTGCTCTGCAATTCTGGTTTCTGTTTATTTCTTAGAATACTGTCTTATACACGCTCAGCATAACATGCCGTTTTTTATGTCGATGTTTTTATTTTTTCCGTAAATATAAGCCGAAACAGCGCTTGCCTAAACGTCTGATGTCAGTGTAATCCCGATTGCAGCATACATCGGCACATCTAAAAAACGTAATCAGTATTGACAAAATAATAGCGGCAGCACTCAAACCCGCAAAATCGGTCTCCAGGCCGGTCCTGCCTCTACAATAAAACATACAATAATCAAAATCAACAAATCTATTTTTCTTATCCGTCATCAATACTGATTTTTTATTTTTTCCAATGCTCTGCGCCGTTCGATTTCACGTTTGCGCTTCCATCGAACAAACCAGGTAGATCTTTCGCCCACAGGGTCCACCAACACACTGCGAATTCCGGCACGCTTCGCAGCAAAAATATCCGTAAAAAGTTGATCGCCTAAAAAAACAGCATCATCTTTTTGTATATTCAGCACACGATACGCTCGTTCAAAAGCATATACGCAAGGCTTTGCCGCATTACATAAAAAAGGAACGCCCAACTTTTGGGCAAACGGCTCCACACGCTTACGCCCATTGTTTGACACAATACACAAGCCAATCCCGTTCTCCTGCAGCAGCGTTACCCACGCCGCAAGTTCTACCGGAACATCCATGCTATTATGAATCACCAGCGTATCGTCCAAATCTGTAAGGATTCCCCGAATCCCGTATTCATGAACAACTTCTAATGTCAACATCTGATAATTTTGAAAATACAATGTCGGAGACAAATCCGCAGCCATCCGTTCATACCCCATCTTTATCCAATATAACAAAAGGCTGCAATCATAAATTGCAGCCTTTCCGTTCTTACTTATACTTACGCTTCCGCGCAGCTTCAGACTTTTTCTTGCGCTTTACAGACGGTTTTTCATAATGTTCGCGTTTTCTTAATTCAGATAACACACCGGCCTTGGCACATTGTCTTTTAAAACGACGGAGCGCATTGTCCAGAGATTCGTTTTCTTTAATTTTAATTTCTGCCATTCAAAACTACCCTCCCTCCATCGCTTAACACATCCATACATATCAAACGACCTTTACACTTTATGGCTCGATAACCATATAACATATTATACACAAAAAGAAATCCCTTGTCAATAGCGATTTGGAAATCTATGTCAAAAATATTTAACAAACTTTGACATTTGTTTTTGTGTATTTCAAACCTTTCCGTCGAATTTTGTCATGCAAAATCAATTCAAAAAAGTCACGCCAAAACTCAAATAAACAGCAAATAAACACCATGCTAAATACGGAATCTGTAAATACGCGGCAATTGGCTTGATCTTATAAAATGTAAAGATCATCCAAATGATTACAAAAATCATCAAAACCAGCCAAATAGAAGCAAACAGAAACAGCTCAAGACCAAAGAAGAAAATACTCCAGGCAAAATTCATCGCCAACTGAATTCCGTAAGGAAGCAGCGCAGAAAAAGTATCTAATCCCTGTTCTTTTGTCTGACGACAAATTAAATAACTGCTCACACCCATTAAAACATATAAAATAGTCCATACAATCGGAAAAACAATCGCCGGCGGACTTAAAAACGGCTTTTCAAAAGACGCATACCCTTGCCCTATATCTCCGGCAATTACGCTGGATGCCAACCCCACTACCAACGGAATCGCAATACATAACAACAGCTGCTCAATCGAAATCTTTTTTTGTTTGTCCATATCAACCCTCCAACTGAAATAAAATTCAGCCGATAAATTCATGCAACAAAGAATCTTTGGGAATTTGTGAAGCCTCCACATAATCAAAAACGCGAATGCGCCGTAACAAATCCTGCGCTGTCTCATAATGTGCACTATCTGCAGTTACAACAGACAGCACCTTTTCCGCCTGTGCCCGCAGCAAACCACACTCATACGCATGCGTGGTATCAATCCGACAATCCGCAAATTTTTGAAACGGTCGGATATACAGATCCTCGCCGGCACACACATCTCCCCATACCGAAAGCGTACGCTCCGCATCGCAATCCCGTGCCCAGGAATCTCGAACAATCCGCCGCAGACAGCGAACTTGTCTCTTACTGAGCCAAACACGGTCGCCATACGTAAATCCGCTGTGGGGGCTGACGTATACTTTATAAAGATCATTGACCGGCAGCCCTTCGGAAATTCTGTCGTTGAGGGCATGTAATCCCTCCACAATCACGATCCCGTCTTGAGGCAACTCGACCTTCTTTGCATGATCCTGACGGACTCCTTTTGTAAAGTCAAAAACAGGCAACTCCGCTTCCCCGGTTTTATCCAACTGCATCAAGGTCTGAACAATCAAATCTATTTGCAAAGCATCAACTACTTCCGCATTTGGCCGGCCGTCAACAACAGGCAATTCCGACCGATTTTTATAAAAATCATCTAAGGATACCGCCACTGCAGGACGTCCCTGCCGAACAATCTCCCTAAATAATTTTTGTGCCGTCGTTGTCTTCCCGGAAGAAGATGGCCCCGATAACAGTACGATCCTTTTCTGAGACACTTTTTCAGCAAGTTTCAAGATTTGAGTATAAAAAGCATTTTCGGTTTGCCGAATGGTCAGCTCGCGTTCTGAAGACAACTGCCCGTTGACTTTTTCGACAATATAAAACCCTTTCTGATTCTGAAGTTCCATGTTTTTCCTTTCTAATCAAAGCCCGCCTATCAGACGAATCGGCTCCTTAACATAATTATATGCATATTTTGTATTCATATGCCTGTCGATTTTACCGTCCGACAAACGAACTATTTTCGTTACCGCATTCGCCCCTACGCCAATAACGGTTTGAATGTCATCCATCATAAAAATATTGTACAAACACTGTTTTCCGTCCCGTGCATACCCCACGTTTTCGTGATTTCCCACCGTGTTCTTCTGCCGATACAGATAATACGGTAAATAGACATTCCGATCACAAGTTTCTTCCGCAAACGAGACCATCTGCCCGGTCAAAAATGCTTGCTCCTGTTTTGGAATCATATGCTCCATACCGTAATCTGCCCCACGTTTTACGTACAGGGTGTGCAGCGTAATGTCTGCCGGTTGAAGCGAAACAATTTTAGAGAAGGACTCTGAAAAAGATTCTAAGGTGTCGCCCGGCAACCCGGCAATTACATCTATATTAATGTCAAATTGTTTTTGACAAGCTTTTTCATAAGCATCAAAGAAATCCTTAACCGTATGGTTTCGTCCGATAATCTTTAATACCGTATCATTCAGTGTTTGAGGATTCACACTGATTCGGTTTACGCCAAACGCTTTCAGCAAATCTAATTTCGTTTCTGTAATGGTATCCGGACGCCCTGCCTCTACTGTATATTCCAACAGGTGTGACAAGTCAACAGATTGTGCAACCTGCTCTAACAGACGCTTTAATTGGCATTCATTCAATACTGTTGGAGTTCCTCCGCCGATATAAAGACTTAAAACTCGATATCCTCCTTGACGGATCAGTTGCGCTTTATAAACCAATTCCCGACACAAGCAATCCAAATACAAATCCAATAAATCGCCCTCAGAAGAAGTTGCTGAAGAAACAAAAGAACAATATCGGCACCGGCTGGGACAAAACGGAATCGAGATATATAAACTCACATTCTTTTCTCCGCAGAGCCCTACCGCAGGAGCTCGTTGCCGAAGAATTTTCTTACACAATTCAATCTTAGGCGGCTCAACCAAGTAGTCCTCCTGCATCACCCGCGCCGCGTTCTCGGCATACTGCTGCTGTAACTTTTGATAGTACAAAGCGGACTTAATGCCCGTCAACAATCCCCACGGACTATGCAACCCAGTCGCTGCACGCAATGCGTCGTACGCCGCCCGCTTTAAAGCAAGGCGTTCCCCGTCAAACCGCGACGGCTGATAGGGTGCCGTTGCCTCAAAACGACCGGCTGCACATTCAAAAACAGCCTGCGCCTCGGTTGCCCCGAGGCGCACAGTTAATCGATTTCCATCCTCTTCCGAAAAATTAGACAGAGGGAAAAACAACAAACACAGGTTCTGCAAATCATGTACCCGGTTGCTGCCAATCAGTTGCAGAATCATACTAATCCCAGCGCCAGCTTCAGCACAGGAGCTACTCCTGCAGCCATTCTGGAGAAGCCCAAATCTGTCGGGTGATTTCTGTCCACAGTACAGCAATCACGGAAGAAATCGTGACCAAACAGTTGAGAACCATCAATAAAATACACGTTCTGATCCCCCGCCTTTACAGCATTCATATAAGTTTGATAAATCACGGCTTTCCGCTTTTCTCCTTCTACCGGATTATCATCATAATCCGGCTTGGTCATTATAATAATCGGCAGATCCGGTTTTGCATCACGAATAATTTGGAAAAACTTTTCATGAGTTTTTTTCAAATATTCGGCATCCGGCGCATTATGATCATAATCATAAATAAAAGCTGAAATATCCAATCCGGCAATCAATTTTGCAACAATCTCGTCCCCGCGAGCATTAGATGAAAATCCGAGACTGATAATCTCTACATTCAGCATTCGGCTCAACATATTTACATAACAATTTCCCGGCCGGGACGCACATCCGCCCTGCGTAATTGAGGATCCATGAACCAACACCGGTTTTTGCACAGCATACGGTTCCGGCTCAGCAATAATAGCATCCGGCAACAGCCCAATTTCCATCTTTTCCACACCGCTGTATAACGGCAGGTTAAAAGTATAATCCTCCAACTGTCCGTCACAACTAAATACACGCGTATATTCACTCTCACGATTATAACAAGCAGCAATTTGCCAAAATCTTTTTTGCAAACCGTTGCCCTTAAAGATATCCACCCCGGCAACTCCGTTATCCGGCATATGCTCCATAAAATCAGGCTTATTCAAAACCATATGTACCCCGATTGTTTTTGTATTTGTTTTTACCGTAGCTTGAACACCGGAAGTATTATTAGAACGAATATTGACGCCAAGAGTATACTCGGACTCAAACGCATCATCCATACGGTGATAATTCCCGTTTTTTTCTTCCCAAGCTAATCCAGAAAGACGAATCTGCGGAACCTCCCGCACATCCAAATAAACCAATCCGTCTTCTCCCACCTGTTTGGCTTGCTCCGGATAAAGTTCTGCAACTGTTTTCATAAAAAACAACTCCTCTTTTTTCTTTTTTATCTGAACTGTTCAAAATAATGTATATACGGATTTTGCAGCCGTTCGCGGCCGATCGTCGTATCCGGACCGTGCCCGGGATGCACAATCGTATCAGCAGGAAGTGCCAATACACGTTTTAGCGACTGTGCCATTTGCCGTTCATCTCCTCGCGGAAAATCTGTCCGGCCCACCGACAAATAAAATAGTAAATCCCCGCAAAACAAATGTCCGGACGTGTATAGACACATACTGCCAGGCGTATGCCCCGGAGTACTCAAAATGTCAAAAGTATCCGATCCAAACGCCAACGAGTCCCCGTCCCGAACTCGTCTGTCTGATAAATAAGTTCTGCTTTCGTACTCCGAAAACATCCCGAATGGATCATATAAACTCCGGTCTGACAAAAAACATACGTCGTCCTGATGAATCACAACACAGGCTCCATATTTCTGCCGAAAATACGGTACTTCAAACACATGATCAAAATGTCCGTGCGTCAAAACAATGAGCGAAACCGTATAGCCTTCCAAAGCAGATTCTATTCTGTCTCGATCTGCACCGGGATCGATCAACATCGCCTGTCCACTGGATTCATCCCGAAGAATATAACAATTACAACCATACGGTCCTACTTCTAACTTCTGATATTGCATCATTTAAAATCCTCCGAATCCAGCGTCATTACAATCGGACCGTCATGGACCAGCGAAACCTCCATATCGGCACCGAATACTCCCGTTTGTACCGTAACCCGCTTCCGCATGCAATCCACAAACTTTTCATACAACGGCTGAGCTATTTCCGCCTTAGCCGCAGCACTAAACGATGGACGATTCCCTCGACGAGCGTCCGCATACAGCGTAAAATTGGACACCACCAAAACCTGTCCGCCTACATCCGTCACAGACAAATTCATCTTCCCCTGCACATCAGAAAAAATCCGTAAATCACAAACTTTTTGCGCCAGTCTTTCGCAGAATTCTTCCGTGTCCTCTGCACAAAATCCCACAAAAAGGACCAATCCGGCACCGATTTTGGAATAAGGACTTCCATCGGCTTTTAATTCCGCGCTCCGCACACGCTGCAATACGATTCTCATAAATCAATTCCACTCCGCTTTACACTCATGACGTCGCCCAGATTTTCAATTTTCTTGGCCACCGTGCCCAAATGCTCCAAGCCGTGTACATCAATCGTCAAATAGACCTGAACACAACCATCGTTCAATTCTTTAATATTGATCGAATGCGTCACGACGCGCATCGAAGCCAGCACCGCAGAAATTTCAGCGACCAACCCGATATTTCCCAAAGCCGTAACTATCAAATTTGCGGAGAAATAACCGTTATTTCCGCCTTCCCAATAAACATTGACCAGCCGATCCGGATCCGCTTTTTTAATATTCGGGCAATCGGCTTTATGCACCGACACGCCAAAACCGCGCGTCACAAAACCTTTAATCTCATCACCGGGCAGTGGCGTACAACATCCCGCGAACTTCACCAAACAGTTGTCGATTCCCTCTACCGCAACTCCGTTTACAGAATGCCGCTGGCGCTGAGGAACAACCGGTTTGGGAGGTTCTGCCTGTTTGCTGAGCCGCATATACTCATCTTTTAAAAAGGGAAGAATCTTTGAAATAGATAACCCGCCGTACCCGATCATCGCATAAAACTCGTCGATACTGTCTAAATGGTATCGGTCCAGCGCTTTTGCATACAATTCTTCTCGTGAAACGACGTTAAAATTCACATTCAACCGATGCAGTTCACGTTCCAAATCCTCTTTGCCGTGCTCAATGTTTTCTTCCCGTTTTTCCTTTTTAAACCATTGCCGGATTTTACTTTTGGCTTCATTGGTGCGTACCAATTTTAACCAATCTCGCGAAGGACCGTTGGAGGACGCAGAAGTTAAAATCTCGCAAACATCCCCGTTACGAAGCGGGGTCGTCAATTCCACAATCCGTCCGTTAATCTTTGCCCCGATCATTTTGTTGCCGACACCGCTGTGAATCGCATACGCAAAATCAATCGGATTCGAGTCCGCAGGCAACGTCACAATATCTCCTCGCGGAGTTGAAACAAAGACTTGGTCAGCAAACAAATCAATTTTAAACGTCTTTATAAAATCATCGTGCTCTTTTACATTGCTCTGCACTTCAAGCAGGTTCCGCACCCATGCCAGTCTCGAATCCACATCTGCCGAAGCAAAGACTCCGGATTTGTATTTCCAATGCGCCGCGATACCCATTTCTGCAATCCGGTGCATTTCTTCAGTACGAATTTGAATTTCAAACCAATATCCCTTATACGTTACTGTTGTATGCAACGACTGATACATATTCGGCTTCGGCGTGGCGATATAGTCCTTCAATCTCCCCGGCATGGCACGAAAAGTATCGTGCATGTATCCGAGCGCATTATAGCAATCACTTACCTTATCTACAATGATTCTAAACGCGTATAAATCGTAAATTTCATCAAACCGTTTATTTTGCCCGAACATCTTTCGATAAATACTGTAAGCGTGCTTAATTCGGCCGCTGACCCGAGCCTTTATGCCGGCCTGCTTTAACTTCTCTTCAATCTGAACATGAATTTCTTCAAAAATATGATTATCAGAATGAAACGCCTTTAAATCCTGCGCAATTTCCGCATATCCTACCGGGTCCAGATAACGCAACGAGATATCTTCCAATTCTGATTTTAAATTTTGGATACCTAAACGATGTGCCAGCGGCGCATAAACCTCAATGGTCTCCAGTGCAATTTCACGTCTGCGCTTATCCGGCTGTCCATCTAACGTACGCATATTATGCAGCCGATCCGCTAACTTAATCAGAATCACACGGATATCTTTTGCCATGGCAAGCAGCATTTTTCTCAAATTTTCAATCTGCTGTTCTTCTTGTGAAGAAAAATAAATCTTGCCCAATTTCGTCAGTCCGTCAACCAAAGACGCCACTTCCTGACCAAACAGCTTCTTTACCTGATCCAGCGTCACTTCCGTATCTTCCACCGTATCATGTAAAAGCGCGGCGATAATAGAGTCCGTATCACAGTCATATGCAACCAGAATTTTTGCAACCTCAATCGGGTGGAAAATATATGGTTCTCCGCTCTTCCGTTTCTGCCCCTCATGTGCTTTGGCTGCAAATTCCAGAGCCTGCATAATCCGGTCAATATCATAATTGCTGCCGCTGTCTTCCAACGTTTTCAACAATCCGCTGCCAAAATCATCCATTCTGATCATCCTTCTGCTCTCGATTTATCCCAATATCCTGCCAAGTCGGACTTAAAGAAAGATTTACCTTGCTTTGTGTATCCCGAAAAACAATTTCGATTCCATGGTCCGTCTGCACCGATAAAATTCCTAATTCTTCAAACACCCTCAATGCCAACATCAGTTTGCAATAATGAAACCCCTTAACAGCCCGTCGAATAGACCGAGCCAAAGCAAATGGCTGAAAATGCGTTTGCTGCGCATGCATCTGACGAATTAAGTATTTATAAACATAAACCATTTCCCGACGCGTCAACTGCATCTCGTCTGTTACTGTACCAGTCTGTATGTAAGTCTTATACATTTTTTGATAAAAGCTATTTTGCTGAACGATTTCATCACTTGGCATAATGCTTTTAATGCTGAGGGACAATGAACTTTGGTGATTAAACACGTTTTCACTCATACAGCAAATAATCGAAACCCGATCTCCCACCGCATAATCAAAATCCTGAAGACGCATTCCAAAATACATCGCCGTAAATTCTGTTCCGTCCAACTGCACGGAAAGCTTCAAATGCTTTCCCATCCCCACGCTGAAGATATCCGTAATCGTCAAATTCCGCACACAAAAATACGGAGTAGGATTTCCTGCGCCAAACGGTTCTAATTTACTGATCCGATACACGGTCTGCAAACTGAGATCCTTTTTCTTCAATTCGCATTCGGCTTCTACCACCGGAATCAGCATCTCATCGGTAATCGTCTCATTGGCAACCTGCGTGATCCGTTCTACAAACTCATCATACCGATCCCGCTGCAACGTCAACCCGGCGGCCATCTCGTGTCCCCCGAACTTTTCCAGCAAATCCGATACCTGGCAAAGTAAATCAAACATACTCACGCCCCGGATACTGCGCGCAGACCCCTTTGCATGCTGGCCGTCAAAACAAATTAAAATACAGGGTTTATGATAATGTTCCACGATTCTGGATGCCACAATCCCAATAACGCCGTGGTGCCATTGGTCCGACGCCACAACAATAATCTTATCTTCGCTTTTCTTCCCGGATAGCATTTGACGAACATCTTTCAGAATATCGAACTCCATCTGCTGCCGTTCTCGATTTTCCTGACACAACTCTTCAGACAATTCACGCGCAGACTGAATATCCTCACTCATCATCAACGCCACCGATACCGACGGATCTCCGATCCGCCCGGCAGCATTCAGCCTCGGCGCAATCTGGTACGCAATGGAACCCGCACCGATTTTTCCGTTACGATATCCACCCGAAGCCTCCAGCAACGCGCGCATCGGCACCGAAGCATGCTGCTGCATCTGCTGTAGTCCCAAGCTGACAATCATACGATTTTCATCTACCAGCGGCATAATATCCGCAATGGTCCCTACGGCAACCAAATCTCCATATCGTGCAAAAGATTGTTGCGTATCTCCGGATAACGCACAAACTAATTTAAACACAACGCCGACTCCGGCCAATTCTTTAAACGGATACGTCCCGTCATTACGTTTTGGATTCACCACCGCCACACAATCCGGCAACTCATCCTTGCATTCATGATGATCCGTCACCACAACGTCTAACCCGTTCGCAACCGCCCAGGCAATCTCCTCAATCGCCGTTGTCCCGGTATCTACCGTAATAACCAGTCCGGTTCCCGAATCCAAAATCGACTGCAAAGCCGGAATATTTAATCCGTATCCCTCGCCGGCTCGGTCGGGGATATAATACGCTACATCAGCACCGCAACTGCGTAAATATTTTAACAGCACAACGACCGATGTAATACCATCCACGTCGTAGTCACCATAAATCGTAATCTTTTCCCTAGCCTGAATCGCAGAAAGAATCCGCACTACCGCTTTGTCCATATCGTTCAATGCCAGCGGATCATGCAAATACGCAAGATCGATATCAAAGAAGCGCTGTACTTGCGTCTGATCCGTCAAACCTCGATTGCACAAAAGACGCGCCGTCACTTCGTCCGTCTGCAACTGTTCGCAAAGTTGCCGAACGACCTGCTCATCCTGCTCTTTTATTTCCCATTTTACCATCAAATCTTATCACCTTTCGGAAAGCTTTTGCCAGGTGTTGCGATAAACTTCACAACATGTATCAAAATCCAACGGTTCCAATATATGATTATTCAAACTCGGCATTTTTACCGCAAGATTCGCAAAGGCCGCCACCTGCTGTTCAGACAAGACAGGAATCTGCATCGTCTGACGAATCAAATCATACGAGAACCGTTCGTACTGCTCCGCACGCTCAAACCCCATCGCCTGCAAAATTACCTGAACCTGATCATAACGTCGGAGCACTTCGGGCAAAAGTACCGCACACGCAAATCCGTGCGGATACCCCAGATAATTGGTCAACTGATACCCCATCGAATGCGCCATATGAGTTCCGGCCCCGTTAATAGCAAGCCCTGCAAGCAATGAACCGATATATAAATCTCTCCGATTTTCAGCGTTTGAACCGACTTTCGAAAAATCCTGCAAAGCCGGCGTAACCGTTTTCAGAGCCCACAACGCAAAATTTTGCTCAAATAATCCGGCCCGCTTACTCGTATAAGCTTCTACGGCATGACAGATACTGTCCAGCGCCGTAGAGTACGTAAACTTCTGCGGCAAACTGTACGTATACTTCGGATCGCAAAGCGCATAATCCGCATAACTAAACGGCGTTTTTACGGAACGCTTTACCACAGATCCCTCTGACGTTGTCGTCAAAACACTGACCGCCGTTACTTCACTGCCTGTTCCTGCCGTGGTACCGATTAAAAGAAGAGGCATCGGCCGATGACCAAATCGGTTGGAGTCAAAAATATCATTGCCGCGAACCTGTGGATTTGCTGCCAGCAATGCGGCGGCTTTTGCCGCATCCATCGAAGATCCACCGCCTACGCCGATCACAAACTCTGCCTTTTCGGAAGCGATAAAATCGACGGCTTTTAAAACCGTTTCATACGACGGATTATTCTCTACCTGGGCAAACATTGCATACGAAACGCCGCAGTTTTGCAGCCCCTCATATAAATCCGCAAATACAGGGCTGTCGGGATAGAGATGTTTTCCCGTTAAAATAACACATTTTTTGCCCAACTTGCCGTATCCGTCAAACAACCGCACACAGTCCGGAGTCGAAACGATACGAACCGGCATTCCAAAATCAAACTTCATCTTACTCAACACTTTCCGCTGTCCTGCAAAAGAGACTGCTTCATATTCCAAAGTTTTAAAGATAAATCTACATAATATTCTTGCGGATTTTCAAACCGCAGAACCTCATCCCACAACTTTTCGATCTGCTGCGCACAATATGTCCGGCTCTGTTCGATTGTCGGCACCTCGTAAACCAACTTTCCACCGATAAAAATCGGCTTTAGCAACTCTTCAACCGTATAATCCTGAAACGTTTTCTTTTTCCATGTATGAACCGGATCAAAAAGCGTAATCGGTTTAGAAAAATCAATCTGCTCCTCCTGCAAAGCAATCAAATCCGCAACCATTTTTCCTGTTTTTGAAGAAAAAAGCCGATATACTTTCTTATACCCTGGCGTTGTAATCTTCTCCGTATTTTCCGAAAACTTAATTTTAGGAATATATTTCCCATCCTTTTCTACGGCCACCAATTTGTACACGCCGCCAAAAACCGGCTCACTGCGGGAAGTAATCAAGCGTTCCCCAACGCCGAAATAATCCACTTTTGCCCCTTGGTGCAAAATATCCCGAATAATATATTCATCTAAAGAATTCGACACAAAGATCTTACAATCCTGCAGTCCGGCCTCATCCAGCATCTCACGCACACGATTAGTTAAATACGTAATATCGCCCGAATCAATTCGTACACCCGCCAACCGTTTTCCCATCGGTTTGAGGACTTCTTCATAGGTCCGAATCGCATTGGGAACACCCGACTTTAACACATTAAACGTATCAATCAATAACGTACACTGATCCGGATAATATGTTGCATAGGCTCGGAAAGCATCCCATTCACTGTCAAACATCTGCACCCACGAATGGGCCATCGTGCCAACAGTCGGAATCCCGCACAACAGTTCGCAAACCGTACACGCCGTTCCGCTGCATCCCGCAATGTACGAGGCGCGCGCTCCTAAAACGGCGGCATTACTTCCCTGCGCCCGGCGCGAACCAAATTCAAACACAGGCCGCCCTTGCGCCGCCCGAACAATCCGGTTGGATTTTGTCGCGATCAAAGACTGGTGATTGATCATCAACAGCAACATCGTCTCCAGCATCTGCGCCTGAATTACAGGTCCCCGCACCGTTACAAGCGGCTCATTCGGAAACACCGGCGTGCCCTCCTCAACAGCAAACACATCGCAACAAAACTCAAAATGCTGCAAATATTCTAAAAACTCTTCGCAAAATAATTGTTTCGAGCGCAAAAAAGCAATATCCTGCTCAGTAAAATGTAAATGACTCAAATGATCCACTGCATCAGCAAGGCCGGCGGCAATCGCAAATCCGCCGCCGTCAGGAACGCGCCGGAAGTACAAATCAAAACAGGCATTCTCCTCACTCATCCCGGATAAAAAATACCCATTGCCCATCGTAAACTCATAAAAATCACACAGCAACGCAACATTATAATCTTCCACAACACGCCCTCCTCGTCATCCTAAATACAATTCTTAATATTATACCATATAAATATGAAGTTTTCAAGAGAATTCCATCACAAACCCCAATCCCCCAATTTTTTTCACACTTTATATTTGAAAAACAGATACAAAAAACATTTTTATATAAAATTTTATCAAACCTATTGACAAACCAGTGCGAACTGTATATACTGTATATATACAGTTGTATCGGAGGCTGAGCTATTGAATATTATTATCAATAATAAAAACAACGTTCCCATTTATGACCAGATTTATTCTCAAATCAAAAATCAAATCATAGCCGGAACATTACAACAAGATCAGGCGCTGCCGTCCATTCGAAATTTAGCAAAAGACCTGCGTATCAGCGTCATCACCACCAAACGTGCTTACGACGAGCTAGAACGAGAAGGCTTCATCTATACCTTGCCGGCAAAAGGATGTTTTGTTGCACCCAAGAACACGGAACTGCTTCGAGAACAGACGCTTCGGCAAATTGAACAGCATATACAAGAAATCATACAACTGAGCGCTTCCTGTAACTTAAGCAAGGAAGAGTTGCTGGAAATGTTTCAAATCTATCTGGAGGAATAATCATGAACGCACTTCAAATAAAAAATGCGACGAAAAGATATGACCGCTTTCAATTAAAAAACTTAACTCTCACACTTCCCAGCGGCTGTATCATGGGACTGATCGGAGAAAACGGAGCTGGGAAAAGCACCACGATCAAACTCATTTTAGACATGATACATTTAGACAGCGGAACCATTACCCTTTGGGGTAAAAAGAATACCGACCATATTCATCTCACCAAACAAGACATCGGTGTAGTATTGGACGAAGTCGGGATTCCTTCCTGCTTAACAGTAAAACAAGTCAACAACATCATGAAGCACACTTTTGAAAATTGGGACCAATCGCTTTTTTCCCATTATCTCGACAAACTGTCCATCCCCCGCAACAAACCTTATAAAGATTTTTCCAAAGGCAATAAAATGAAGCTCGGCATTGCCATTGCATTGTCACATCATCCTAAATTATTGATTCTGGACGAAGCAACCTCAGGCCTGGACCCGATTGTACGAGACGAAGTGATCAACCTATTCAACGAATTTACCCGAGATGAAAACCATTCCATTCTCATCAGCTCCCACATCATCAGTGATTTAGAAAAAATCTGTGACTATATCGCCTTTCTGCATCAAGGGGAACTTCTTTTATGCGAAGAAAAAGATCTTCTCTTGTCAAGATATGGATTACTGCAATGTTCGCAAGAACAACTGTTACAGCTCAATCCTGCTGCCATCAAAGCCAAAAGAATCTCTGCTTACGGAGCCGAAGCACTGGTTTTACGCGACCAAATACCACCAACCCTGACGGTAAACCCGGTCAGTCTGGAAGAATTATTTATTTTTTTGATTAAGGAGCGAGCCTGAAATGAAAGGATTATTATTAAAAGATTGGTATATGTGCATTCGGTATTGCCGCGCATTCTTAGTACTTGTAAGCGTGTTTTTGGTAGTATCTTTTTTCGGAAACGACAACCTCTTTTTTCGGATCTACCCCACCATGATCGCCGGCATTATCCCCATGTCTCTGATTTCGTACGATGAACGGGATCATTGGACCGTATACAGCGGCACCTTACCGTATACAAGACGACAACTTGTCAGCGCCAAATACCTCATCGGATTATTTTTCGGAGCCTTTTCGTTTTTAATCTCTCTGGCGGCTTTTTCTGTCTGCATGATCACAAACGGAACTTTTTCCATAGAATATTTCTTGTTTATAGCGGTTCTGCTTTTGGTATTGGGGCTCATTGGCCCGACACTTCTCTTGCCGTTTGTTTTTAAATTCGGGGCTGAAAAAGGCCGGATTATCTTTTATGTCATGATCGGCTTGCTTTCTGCAATCGGCGCTCTGCTTGCCAGCCTTGGTTTTCAAAATGCATTAACCCAACACAGTTTTATCATCCTGCTTGTCATTGGAGGACTATCTGTAGGTTTATATGCCCTATCATGGAATCTGTCCATCTACTTTTACCAAAAGCGAGAATTGTAACAGACGCCACCCACATAAAAGAACTCCCGGTTTCCGAGACCCCACACACACTTCCGTCTTTCCCAAGAGGATATATGACACCGGCAACTCCATTACCACCACGGACTTTTTCATTTACTCATATACACATAAGACCCGGACAGGTAAATTTCCTGTCCGGGTCTTATCCAATAAATAACACAGGCGCAATGTACAAACCAAGGGACATTTCCGATTGCTCTGATACCGTTTTTTATACACCCACTCCATCAATATTCTACCATACGCACAAAGAAATGGAGGACCGCAATAAATTACAGTAATAAGCCCGTCATTGAACACAAATTTTAAAACAATTCATCCTTTTATCTAAAAAGCTAATAAGCTATAGCACCCCTGAATGTTTCTCCAAAGCAAAATCAAAAAGCAGTTCTCTCTTAATACCCTTTTTCCTTTAAATCCGAAACTAGCGAAACATAAAACTCCCGCACGTCAAACCCCGGAATATTTTCCCGATTCAAATCGATCATGTCCGCATGCGAAATCCCCCGTGAAGTTTTAGGTTCCACCAAAACAAACCGCTCTCCCCATTGCGCCGACTGCACCGCCACCAGCCCGTCATTTTTTCCGTCAAAATGTTTTACAAGCGGATAACTCACATTCAACGGAAATTTTCCGCTTCTTGCCTTTTTGCAGTAGGACATCACACTTTGATACAAGACCCCCTCTGCATCCGGAGTGGTCCCGTTACGAGCCTCACAGGACGCTGCCGTCAAATCAGACACCGCAGACAGAAAATCCGGAGAGGGATCTCCCAATTTCTTTAATGCAGTATTATAAAAAAGCGCTGTCGTTTCACGCGTTTTCTGCGGAATCTTGTTCAGTAAGTAATCGGCAAAAAGACATCCTCGATGCGGAGTATTGATAGTTGTCAGACTGGCCACATACGGTGCCGCACCAAAATGGGAAATCGCCGCACGGCAATCCAATCCGCCCTTTGAATGCGCGATAATGTTTACTTTCTCACATCCCGTTTGCTGAACAATTTGAACAATACGCTCCGCCAATTCCTTACCGCTGTCTTCTACAGAGGCTGCCGATTGCTGATTTCCGTAAAAAATCGTAGTGCCGTTTTTTTGCAACTCCGAGCTGATCCTGCCCCAATAATTTAAATAGCGAGAATCGCGGAAAAACACACCGTGAACCAGCAGTAACGGATATCTTGTTTTACAGAAAGACCGCTCCGCACGCGCTGCATTCAAATAAAACTTTTCGGTTTCCTGTTCCATTTCTGTTTTTACAATTCGCAGCATCTTGATCAAATAGTAAATATTCAACCCCAAAATCCAACCGCAAACAGCACCCAAAACGCGATGCTTAAGCCCTAACTGAACAGAAGCGACATACAACCGGATCATCCCGCTCCAAAATACGACCGATTCATAAACCACGGCAATCAGAATCTCCAGCATCCAAAACATCAAAGTCTGTATCACAGACTCTACTTTGCCGGAAAATAAATTTTGAAACGTTACACACGTATATACCAACTGCAAAACCGTAGTCGGCGTAACACTCACCAGAAAATACAACAAAAGTTCATACCCGTCCGAAAGCGTCTGAATCCTTTTTGTCGGCCATGTTTTACGCTGTGGCCGGCACACCATCCACAGCAATGCCGCCGTCAGCAAAGCAAACAATACCCCCCAAACTACAACCGATCTCCAAGATAATAACCGCTCCGGCAGTAAACGGATCACCAAAAACAGATTCGCGCACGCCAACACCACAAAACTGCAAAACACCCTTCTTAATATTTTCATACCCTCTACCTCTAACCTTTTCATTCAAGCCGCTTTTATTATTTTAACTATATCATATTTTGAAAAAAGATGCAACAATGTACCCAATGATTCAAAATCAATTTTGCAGCCAATCCCTCAGCTAAATGTTTCCCCACAATATCCAAATATAAAGATGCTGGCATCTCGCAAAAAATAATTGCAACACGTCAGCATCTTCCTTGCCAAACTGTTTTGTTAACACTAAATCCAAAATTCAGATATAAACCCGCTTAACGCGCTATACCTGGAAATAGAACAACATCTTTCCTAATAAAAGCGCACACTAAATAAAAGAAAAGAGTCTAAGCACAACAGTGCTCAGACTCCATCATGGCGGAGAAGACGAGATTCGAACTCGTGCGCCAATTTCTTGACCTACTCCCTTAGCAGGGGAGCCCCTTCACCAGCTTGGGTACTTCTCCATAAATATAAAGCAGATAACAGTAAGTATTCTATCATAAAAAGTTAGTCCTGTCAATAGAATTCCTCTAAAATTTTTTAGTTTTTATTATTTTTATAGAAAACTTCTACACACAAAACAGAATCTCTATTTTCATATTGACAAAGTCCTTTACACTTCGACATAATTATCCATTACCCCAATAAACCTCCAAGCGTTATTCTAACGTTCTGCTAAAGCGCAAACAATTGTCTGAAAAAACTAAAAATACATCCGGCCATTTCTTAAAAAATAAAATAAAAAAACGACGCTAAACTTCAGATGAGTTCAGCGCCATGCTGGCGGAGAGGAAGAGATTCGAACTCTTGGCTCTTGCGAGTTACTGGTTTTCAAGAACTTCGCAGTCCTTCCCAACTCGTCCCGAATAATCCCTAAACCTCCCCGAAATTCCGCCTAAAACAGCCCTTTCCTCGCAACTTCCCGGAAATTTGCGAGAAAATTGCGAGAATGGTGCGAGAAATCGGTAAAAACACATTAACCGCAAGTGCAATCAGTATAACATAAACGCTTAAATAAGTCAAATAAAAATGTAGGTGCATCCATGCTCGTCTGCCTAATAAAAATGAAAAGGATGTAACTACCATGACAAGAGAAGAAAAAATTGAACAGCTTGAAAGAATGCTTGTAACCCTCCCCGAAATAATGAGTCCACTCAAGGTAAGCAAGAGCGTGCCAATCGGCAAGAATCGAGTATACGAACTTATCAAGACGAAGAAACTTCGAGCCTTTATATACCAAGGTACATACATCATCGCTAAAATAGATCTGATCGAATACCTCGCAGACCATTGGGATGATGACAGCCACAAAGCCTACTTCGTCAAAAAAGGCGGTGGCAAATGAAACCTATCATCAGAGAAGAAATTAGAAGCACCTATCCCGAAATCCTCACGATTGAAAACATACGGTGCATACTCGGCTTCAGCAAACGCAAAGTTTCTTGGATGCTCCAAAACGGAGTAATCAAGTGCAAAAATAGCGGAAAGAAAACCAAGCAATACAGAGTCAAGATAGATGACCTATTCGAGTACCTCGACAAGGTTGACCGAGGCGATCCGTCGATAATGACTCCCGTCGGAGCATTCACCTCTAAGAAGAACGGTGGCGAAGGTTCAATGAAAGCACCTGCTCCTCCAATAACATTCATTAAACCGCCCGAAGATTTTCGGCTATGGCTCGAAGATGAATGGTATGCTGAAAGTGACCTGCTTCTCACGCAAGACATTGCAAGAATAACAGGTTACGAACACAATACAATTCAGCGATGGCTGAAGGAAAAGCGGATTAGAAGCGTAAGGACTCAAGATGCTCTCATATCAACCAAAACATGGTTGATCGACATCTACTGCGAAGATGCCTATAGGATAATTAGAAAAAACGATCTCCACCTCGACCTTGTAAAAAAATACTATGGCATCGCTTAACATTGACATATCTCATATATCTCCTTTCAATATAGACCGTTCCTTCCAATCTCCTTGGGAACGGTCACCCTACATAAGCCCCAAGGTGTTAACATTTAGAGCTGAAAAAGATAAGCAAAATCAAGGGCTTATGGCACATCATCAAGCATGGGTAGGCATAGATGACCTGCCCCCCTGCTATTGCTTTCACCGCACCTCAAATGTTGGGGAGCAATAAACAAAGAATAAGTTCGGCAAACGAATACATAAAATCAGCACTCATCGTTACAAAAAAACGATAGGTATCAATAATTGATACGCAGTAAGCAAAGAACAACTCCAAACGGTACAACTTTTAATGGTTGTACCGTTTTTCTTAAATAAAAAATATAAACAACATTAAAATTGCGCGTAAGATAGTCAGAACGGATTGACAAAAAAGAGAAAAAGTGGTATAATGTACTCGCTACACAATCGAATAATCTTTTTTCATCAGCAGGAAACTAACCTTGGTAGCGAGAGCAGATATAGGCATCGGCAAATTGTCGATGCTTTTTTTGTTGATCGAAACCAACCATTGCAAATGTGAAATCAAATGTTGCAAATTCGTGATAAAACCTGTTGCAATTTCTCGCGCGTTATGTTATAATAAATACATTCTAATTTTTTCAGGAAGGTGCGTTATGGCTGTAAGTTATATAAGCTGTGGAAAAAGCTGATTGATTTGGAAATGAGCAGAACCGAATTGCGTCTCAAAGCAGGTTTGTCAACCCGGCAGCTCGCCAAGCTCAGCAAGAACGAAAATGTCACGACCGATGTTCTCGTCAAGGTTTGCAAAGCCGCGCGTCTGTACATAATAAATACCGGCAGGAAACATAATGGCCGCCTTTTGAAAGCGTTTACCGATTTCACAGAATAAACCAAAGCAATGTCGATTCGACAAGCCGCTTGGTTGGAGCGCGGCAGGAGGCGAGCGTTTTACGTGTATGCTGCGACCTGTTTGGATAAGACTCCCGATCGTCCGCATCTGTCGGTATGCCCCTTGTTCGACAAACTGTTGAGGAAAAGGGGAATATGTGTTATAATATCTGTTAATTGAGAAGTGATAGTTTACGGATCTCTATATAATAACGTCTGGCGCTGCTTTTATTAATGCAAAGCAGACGTTTGACCGCAGGGAGGTTACTGATGAAAAAACATTTTATTGCCCTTTTAGGCATGATGATGTGCTTCGTGCTGTCCGTCGGTATTTTTACCGCTTGCGACATCAAAACGGAAGTTCCGAAAAAATACACGATATCTTTTTATGACGGCGATGAACTCGTTGATACGATAGAAACTTCGGGAAACGAACGCCTGACGTTGCCTGCCGCGCCGGAGAAGGACGATCATACTTTTGAAGGCTGGTTTTTCGATAACGGGACATGGCAGGAACGGTTGACGGCAAACACATACGAAGAAACTCCGCTTACGGAAGACGTGAGCGTGTATGCGTATTACAAAAAGATCGGAGGATCGGAGCCCGAACAACCGCAGGAATATACCGTGATTTTCGAAGTGGATCACGGGACTCCGATAGCCCCGATAACAACGTCGCGGATAGACGAAGAGCCGCAGACGACCCGTGACGGATACACTTTTGCGGGGTGGTATAAAGACGGCGGATTCGTCAAAAAAGCGGTCTTCCCGTACGAGGTGACGGAGGATCAGACGCTTTACGCGAAATGGGAAAAGAATAAATACACGGTGCGTTTCGATACCGACGGCGGAACGTATGTAAGCGATATGATAGTATCGGTCATAGACCGATCGCCGGAAACGACAAAAGACGGATATGAGTTCGAAGGCTGGTATACGGATAAAACTTTCTCGAACAAAATCTCTTTCCCGTACGAGGTGACGGAAGACTTGACGCTTTATGCGAAATGGACGCAGAGCGGATCGGAAAAGATCGTTTTCTCCGTTGACGCCAACGGCGTTCTGACGGGAGTGAGCGGTCTGTCGGGAAGCGACATAACGGTAGAGATCCCGTCCGAGGTCAACGGCATCACGGTCACGGAGATAGGAAAGGACGTTTTCAAGGATAATAAGAACGTCGGCAGACTTATCATTCCCGATTCCGTGACGAAACTCGGTTATCGGATGTGCTCCGGCTGTACGGCTTTGAGCGAAGTGCGCCTGCCTGCCGGACTTACGGTGATACCCGACGAGGCTTTCGACGGATGCTCGTCGCTGCGAACGGTTAACTTCCCCGATACTTTGAAGGAGATCCGTTCCGACGCTTTCTGCGGCACGGATCTGACTGAGTTTATCGCGCCGGATTCGCTCACAAACGTGTGGTCCTACGCTTTTAAGGATTGCGCCGCTCTCTCGGCGGTCGAACTGAAAAATGTGCGCAGCGTAGGAGACGGCGCTTTCGGGAACTGCACGGCTTTGCGATCGATCCGTTTATCGGATAAAATGACGGAGCTGTCCGATCATATATTCGACGGATGTTCGTCGCTTGCGGATATCGATATGCCGGACAATCCGATAGCCGTATCGTTTTCCGTGTTTAACGGAACGGCGTATTACAATGAACCGTCCAATTGGGAAAACGGAGTGCTCTATGTGGACGGCTATCTCATAGCGGTTAGCAAGGATTTTGCTCCGCTGACCGAATATACGGTAGAAGACGGCACGATAGTGATCGCGGACGATGCGTTTTCCGGAGTCGGTTATTCGTCGAAACTGAAGAAGATGACATTGCCGACCGGCTTGTATCGCATCGGGCAGTACGCTTTCTCAAAGCTCTTTTCGCTTACCGAGATCAATATCCCCAATACGGTGCGTTCCATCGGTTACGGAGCGTTCAGCGGAACGGGATACGACGCGGATACGAACTATATAAACGGCGGATTGTATATAGGAAATTGGCTGGTGGCGGTCAATAATGTTGCCATGACTTCGTTCACGGTACAGGAGGGGACAGTCGGCGTGGCTGACGGAAAAGATACGTCGCTTTTTCCGACGAGAGCGCAGAAGATCACCGTTTTGGATTTGCCTTCGTCGTTAAGATATATCGGGTCGCGGAGCTTTGCCCGTCTTAGGATCACGGAACTGAGACTGCCGTCGGAGCTGCAGACGTTGGGCAACGGCGCATTTGCGAGTTGCTCGGCATTGAATACCGTAAATCTCGGCGATTGTTCCGGGTTGGAGAGCATAGGCGAAAAAGCGTTTTCCGAGGCGGCGATCTCGGAAATAACGATCCCCGAAAGAGTGGTTTCCGTTGGCGAACTGGTTTTCAACAACAATACGGTCGATCTTACGGTCATTTGCGAAGTAGCGGAAAGACCCGAAGGTTGGGATCCGGATTGGTCTTATACTTACAGACAGGGTACAGAGATAACGGTAGAGTGGAAAAATAGATAAGGTATCCGTTATCAGCATTGCGGGGCTGATCTTCCCCGAGAGGTTTTCGCTGCGCATTATATTGGGAGCATATATGCGCATTGCGCTTGTCTGCGGTACGGATAGCAATATTCACTCAGGTACCGACCGTTCGAAAATGTCAAGACTCTTTTATCAGGAAGCCGGATCTGCGTGACTGCGATCGTTAAAAGGCTGCGAAAGCCCCTGCCGACATTCCCGATCCGAAGGCGCGATCCGTCTTACCGCCTATGCGTACGGGCGGCTTGGAATATCGGAACCTTGCAAGAATTCGTAAGTTTTGCGCTTGCTTTGAATGAGGTCATTCCCGCTCGTATCAAAGACAAGCACACGCCACGGTTGCAAATTGCTTTTGAGAGTACGATTTAAGGGACAATCGGGACTTGATTTACTACGATAAATCTGCTATAATAATACTATCAAGATAAAACGGGGTTATGTGTTGATGGAGTTCAAAGACAAGGTCAAGTTTGCTCGCCAAAAGCTGATGCTAAGTCAGGCGGATTTTGCAAAGAAATTGGGAGTGGCCTTTTCCACCGTCAATGAGTGGGAGAACGGCGTAAGACACCCTAACTACATCATGCAAAGGAAATTTGCGGCGTTTTGCGAAGAAAACGATATTGTTTTTAAGGATTGACATAAGGAGATGACAATGGCTAACGAGAAAAGTAATGCCAATATAGGTTTTGAAAAACAAATTTGGGATGCGGCGTGTGTTCTTTGGGGGCATATTCCGGCAGCCGATTATAGAAAGGTTATCGTGGGGCTGATTTTCCTGCGGTATGTTTCTTGCGCTTTCGACAAGAGATATAAAACGCTTGTTGAGGAAGGGGACGGCTTTGAAAATGACAAAGATGCTTATACGGCTGAAAATGTGTTCTTCGTTCCGGAGTCCGCAAGGTGGAATGTGGTCGCATCTGCCGCACATACTCCCGAGATCGGAAAAGTCATCGACGATGCGATGAGAGCCATCGAAGCCGAAAACCCCGTTCTTAAAAATGTTCTGCCCAAGAATTACAACAGCCCTGATTTGGACAAGCGTGTTTTGGGAGAGGTGGTAGACCTTTTCACTAACAATATACGCATGGACGATGTTGATCAAGGGCGTGATTTGCTTGGGCGTACATACGAATATTGTATTGCGCAGTTCGCGGCATATGAAGGCGTGAAGGGCGGTGAATTTTATACGCCGTCGAGCATTGTTAAGACAATCGTTGCCATCTTAAAGCCGTTCGATAATTGCCGCGTATATGATGAAGCCGTTGCGTGATTGATACAAGGATTTCTGCCCGTTTTCGTTAGGGCATTTTGAGTATAAAGAGATTACTGCCTTTCTCACACCGAGGGGTGTGCAGCGGGCTTATTTTTTTGTCCGCAGCTTGTTTTTTAGGCTTTGAAAGTTCAGCTTATGATGGCCGAGAAACAAAAAAGGTATTTGCCATCAAAAATATAGTTATCCACATAATCCATTAACGAAGCTGCTCCGTAGTATGGATAAATTTTATTTTCCATCTGATCTCGCTCTTTGCCCGATAATGGAATTCGTTTTGAATCGTGAATATCAATGATATCACCTACTGTTCCAACGCGCCAATCTTGGGGCAAATCAGTATCCACCGAGAAAGGGCACATCTTGTTATACAATGCTATTGCTTGCTCAAGTAAATTATGATTTACCAACCGAAAAGAAAAAGTTCCTCACCGAGCGACCAAATGATAAAACTGATACGCTATAATAGAGAAAACACTAAACCAAAGGAGAATAATCATGTCAAAATACTTCACTGAGGCTGATTATGAAAATTCGTTACTCGAATTATTCGAGAATATGGGCTACGATTACAAGTACGGCCCCAACGTTGAGAGGGATTTCTATACGCTCACCTTGATGCACAGAGCAAGAGAGGAAGCGCATCCGTCATCGAAAACGCACTTGCAATCACCGCTTAACGAGTCAAAAAATGATACGCAGTAAGCAAAGAAAAGGCCTTGGAGCGTAATGCTCCAAGGCAGATGGCGGAGAGTGTGAGATTCGAACTCACGTGGGGTTTGATCCCCAAACGGTTTTCAAGACCGCCTCGTTATGACC
>CDZQ01061220.1_pt1 | contig 48037 bp, 44 predicted proteins | sample 554831 | NCBI WGS metagenome assembly CDZQ01 (sample SAMEA3182112, study PRJEB8094) | gut metagenome | biome: human; feature: gut; material: Stool; isolation source: human stools | place: Canada | collected 2013-05-06 | reverse complement strand
CCGCCGACTAGGGGCCATGTTTTGCAGGGTTTGCGACACAATGCGCGGTTTACAACGGGACGGGATGTACTATACTGTCCATGCGGCGAATTTTTCCGCCGGAAACATGATGAAAGCACGGGGTGCATAAGATGAAGCTAAGCGAACTGCTGCGGGATGTGCCGGTTTTAGAGACCAACATGACCCTAGCGGAGGAGATTACCGGCGTCAGCTACGACTCCCGGGAGACAAAGGCGGGAGATCTCTTTGTGGCCATGGCTGGCTTTGCCACCGACGGCCACCGGTTTATCCCCATGGCTCTGGAGCGCGGGGCGGTGTGCGTACTCTGCCAGGAGAGGCCGGAGGGGGACGGCATCCCCTTTGTCCGCACGGCGGACAGCCGTGCCGCCCTGGCCCGGGTGGGCCGCAGCTGGTACGGGGACCCCGCCGCCGGCATGACCATGGTGGGCGTCACCGGCACCAACGGCAAAACCACCACCACCTATCTGCTCAAGGATATTCTGGAGCAGGCGGCGGGGGCCAGGGTGGGCCTCATTGGCACCAACCAGAACATGATCGGCAGTGAGATCCTGCCCACGGAGCGCACCACGCCGGAGTCCTTTGAACTGCAGGGCCTCTTCCGCCGCATGGCGGACGCCGGGTGTACCCATGTGGTGATGGAGGTGTCCTCCCACGCCCTCGCCCTCCAGCGGGTGGCGGGAATCCACTTTGCCGTGGGCATTTTTACCAACCTGACCCAGGACCACCTGGATTTTCACGGCACCATGGAGGCCTATTGCGACGCCAAGGCCCAGCTGTTCCAGATGTGCGGGGCCGGGGTGTACAACGCCGATGATCCCTGGGCGCCCCGGCTTATGGCCGGCGCTGCCTGCCGGAAGATTTCCATCGGGGAGCACGGGGAGCGAAAGCCGGATCTGGCGGCGGAGCACATTGCCCTCACCGCCCAGGGGGTGTCCTTTGACGCCGTGGCGCCTGGGGAGCGGGTGGCGATTCACGTGGGGATTCCCGGCGGCTTTATGGTCTACAATACGCTGGGGGTTCTGGCGGCGGCCCGGGAACTGGGCATCCCTCTGGAGCAAAGCGCCCATGTGCTCCGCCACAGCGCCCATGTGAAGGGGCGGGTGGAGGTGGTGCCCACCGGCGGTGACTACACCATGCTTATTGACTACGCCCACACCCCCGACGCTTTGGAAAATGTGCTGACCGCAGCCCGGGGCTTTGCAAGAGGACGGGTTGTGGCCCTCTTTGGCTGCGGCGGGGACCGGGACCGGACCAAGCGGCCCAAGATGGGCAAAATTGCCGCCGATCTGGCGGATTTTGTGATTGTTACCTCCGATAATCCCCGCACCGAGGCGCCGGGGGCCATTATTGACGACATCCTGGCGGGCATGGCGGACACCGCCACCCCCTATGTGGTGGTGGAGAACCGGGTGGAGGCCATCCACTATGCCATGGACCACGCGGAAAGCGGGGATGTGGTGATCCTGGCCGGCAAGGGCCATGAGACCTATCAGGTCATCGGCCACGAAAAGCGCCACCTGGATGAGCGGGAGGTGGTGGCCGCCTATATCGATCAACAGAAGGAAAACGCCTGACCGGGTCAGGTGAGAGGGAGACTGCTATGGAAATGATTGCTGCCTGCGTGCTCAGCTTCGCGGCCACGGGCCTTTTGGGATGGAAGGCGATTTTGCCCGCCCTGCGCCGGCTGAAGGCGGGCCAGGAGATCCGGGAGGTGGGACCCAAGTGGCACGCCACCAAGGCGGGCACCCCCACCATGGGGGGCCTGATGTTCATCGCCGGAATGGCCGTCGCCATCCTGCTTTTGGGCTGGCGGGGGATGCTGGCGGGGGACCTCAGCCACATCTATGTGTTCCTCTTCGCCCTGGTATTCGGCGCCATCGGGTTTATCGACGACTATGAGAAGGTGCGCCGCCACCAGAATCTGGGGCTTACCGCCCTGCAAAAATTCCTTTTGCAGCTGGCGGCAGCCATTCTGTACCTCATCGTTATGCGCTGGGAGGGGCGGCTGTCCCCGAACCTGTACATCCCTTTTTTCAATGTGAGCCTGCCCATGAGTTGGCCGCTGTATATGGTGTTCGCGGCCTTCGTCATTGTGGGTACCGTCAACGCGGTGAATATCACCGATGGCCTGGACGGCCTTTCCACCTCCGTCACCATTCCTGTGGCCCTCTTCTTTGTCTCCGTGGCCACCTGGTGGGGCTATACCCAGCTGGGGGTGTTTGCCGGGGCGCTGCTGGGGGGGCTGCTGGCTTTCCTGCTCTTCAACGCCCACCCCGCCAAGGTGTTTATGGGGGACACCGGCTCCCTGTTTTTGGGGGGCGCCGTGGCGGGGCTGGCCTTCGCCTTTGATATGCCCCTGGTGCTGGTGCTGGTGGGGATTGTGTATCTCCTGGAAACCCTATCTGACATCCTGCAGGTGGTCTATTTCAAGCTGACCCACGGCAAGCGTATCTTTAAGATGGCCCCCATCCATCACCACTTTGAAATGTGCGGCTGGAGCGAGGTAAAGATCGTTACGGTGTTTACCGCTGTATCCACGCTGTTTTGCGCGCTGGCCCTCTTCGGTGTCATGAACCGCATGGCGCCCTGAGGATTTGGCTGAATGATTTTAGGAGAGGAGGGAGAGGCCTATGACACGGGAGGAACAGCGGCAGCTGCAGCGGGAGAAGGTCCGAGAGCAGCGCCGGCGGGAGCGGGAGGCCTGGGAGGCGTCCCGGGGCCCCATGGATCTGCCGTTTTTGCTGCTGGTGCTGATGCTGACGGTGATTGGCCTCATTATGCTCCTCTCCGCCTCCTTCCCCTCCGCCCAGCTGGCGGGGGACGCGCTGTACTACTTTAAGCGCCAAGCCATCTTCGCTGTGCTGGGTGTGCTCGCCATGTTTTCGGCGTCCAAGATCAACTACCAGCGCTTCCGGGGCCTTGCCAAGATCGGCCTTATTGTGTCCCTGGCGCTGCTGGTGCTGGTGGTAATCCCCGGCGTCGGCATTACCCGCAACCACGCCACCCGCTGGCTGGGCATTCCCGGCACGGACTTCCAGTTCCAGCCCTCGGAGGTTGCCAAGCTGGGCATTATCCTCTACTTTGCCGCCACCATCGCAAAAAAGCGGGAGCGGATGCTGACCTTCAAAAGCGGCATCCTGCCCTATGGAGTCATTCTGGTGGCGGTGGCCATCCTCATGGCCCTGGAGCCCCACGCCTCCGGCATGATACTGCTGCTGGGCATCGGGGCGGTGATGCTGGTGGTGGGCGGTATCCACTGGCTGTGGGTGGCGGGGGGCGTCTCCGCCGCAGGCCTGGGGGTATACCTGATGCTCTTCACCGACCTGATGGAAAAAATCGGCTACAACTCCGACCGGATCACCACCTGGCGGGACCCGTGGTGGGATGTGCGGGGAGAGAGTTGGCAGATGGCCCAAAGCCTGATTACCATCGGCTCCGGCGGCCTTTTGGGGGTGGGCCTTGGGAAGAGCCGGCAAAAATTCATGTTTTTGCCGGAGGAACACAACGACTTTATTTTTGCCGTGGTCTGCGAGGAACTGGGCCTGGTGGGAGCGACCCTCATCATGCTGCTGTTTTCCCTGCTGATTATCCGGGGCTACTGGCTGGCCATTCACGCCAAGGACCGGTTTGGCAGCCTGCTGGTGGTGGGCGTTACCACCCAGATTGCCCTGCAGACCTTTTTGAACATTGCCGTGGTCACGGGGCTGATTCCGGCCACCGGAATTTCCCTGCCCTTTTTCAGCTACGGCGGGACGGCCCTTGCCATCCAGCTGGTGGAGGTGGGGGTTGTGCTCTCGGTGTCCAGGCAGATACCGGCGCCGAAGAGCGGATGATGGGAGTTCCTGGCGGCCGGGGGCCTGCCCGGATCTGGGGGCCCCGGCATACCGGGCACAGTGCAAAGACTTTCCCGCCGCGCCGGTGCGGGAACAGTCCGCAAAGCGCTCCGCGCCCGCGGAGACGGCGGAAACCGGCGGAGAGGAGGCGGACGCTCCGTGCGTGTGATTTTTACCTGCGGCGGTACCGCGGGACATGTGAATCCCGCCCTGGCGCTTGCGGGGCTGCTGCGGGAGCGGCGGCCGGACAGCCAGGTGCTCTTTGTGGGGGCCAACCGGGGGATGGAGCGGGCCCTGATTGAGGGGGCGGGCTGGCCCTTTCAGGCGGTGGAGATCTCCAGTTTCCACCGGTCGCTGGCCCCGGGGGAACTGCGGCACAATCTGATTTCCCTGAAAAACCTCCTCCGCTCGCCGGGCCAGGCCCGCCGGGTGCTGGATGGGTTTCCGGCGGATCTGGTGGTGGGCACCGGCGGCTACGCCAGCTACCCCATGGTCCGGGAGGCGGCGCGGCGGGGGATTCCCACCGCTATCCACGAGTCCAACGCCATTCCCGGCCTCACCACCCGCCTGCTGGAAAACTCTGCGGACCTCATTATGGTGGGCTTTGAGGAGTGCCGGAAGAACTACAGGCATCCGGACAAGGTGGCTGTGACCGGCACCCCGGTGCGGGGGGACTTTTTCCGCCTGACGAAGAAGGAGGCCAAGGTCCGGCTGGGCATGGATGACGGCCGGCCGCTCATCGTCTCCTTCTGGGGCAGCCTGGGGGCCGCCGCCATGAACCGGCAGATGGCCCGCTTTATGGCCCTGGAGGCGGCGGAGCAGCCCTTTCACCACATCCACGGCGCGGGGACAGTGGGCTGCGCCCATATGGCCGAATACCTGGCGGCAGCGGGGGTGGAGTTGAAGGATGCCCCGGCGCTGGAGGTGCGGCCCTATATTGACAACATGGGCACCCTCATGCGGGCGGCGGACCTGGTTCTCTGCCGGGCGGGGGCCAGCACTATCAGCGAATTGACGGCCCTGGGGGTGCCGGCCATTATTGTGCCGTCTCCCAATGTGGCCCACAACCATCAGGAGTACAATGCCCGGGTGCTCGCCGATGCCGGAGCCGCCGTGTTGCTGCGGGAGGAGGAGAGCACCGGGGATAAGCTGTACGCCGCCGCCCGGGAGATTCTGGAGGATCCGGACAGACGGCGGCGCATGTCCGCGTCCATGGCGGCGCTGGGCACCATCGACGCCGCGGAAAAGATTTACGCAGCCCTTATGGCCCTCTGCCGCTCTGCCGCCCAGTAGCAGGCGGGCGTCTGCCGCATAGAATGGGTTAGTTTGGAAAAATCCTATGCGGAGGGGTAACTATGAGCCAGATCATTATCCAGGGTGGCCGGCAGCTGGCGGGGACGCTGCGTGTCCAGGGGGCGAAAAACAGCGTTTTGCCGGTGCTGGCGGCCACGATTCTCCACCCGGGCCAGACCGTGCTCCACGGCTGCCCGCATCTCAGCGACGTAGACGCCAGCATACGGATCCTGCGCCACCTGGGCTGTGAGGCCAGGTGGGAGGGGGACAGCCTGGTGGTGGACACCTCCGCCATGAGCCGGTGGGACATCCCTGACCACCTGATGCGGGAGATGCGTTCGTCCGTTATTTTCCTGGGGGCCATCCTGGCCCGCTTTGGCTGGGCGGAGATGTCCTACCCCGGCGGATGTGAACTGGGCCCCCGGCCTATCGACCTGCATCTGTCCACCCTGCGGCAGCTGGGAGCGCACATCCGGGAGACCGGCGGCGCTCTCCAGTGTGAGGCGGCACATATGGAGGGACGGGAAATTACCCTGAGCCTGCCCAGTGTGGGGGCCACGGAGAACGCCCTGCTGGCCGCCTGCGGGGCGGAGGGGGAGACGGTCATTCTCAACGCCGCCCGGGAGCCGGAGATCGTGGATCTGCAGACCTTCCTTCGGGCCATGGGCTGCCGGGTGCGGGGGGCGGGCAGTTCCACCATCTGTGTCAAGGGCTGTCAGAAGACCCACGGCGCGGAGCATACCGTGATACCGGATCGGATTGTGGCTGCCACCTATCTGTCCGCCGTGGCAGCCGCCGGAGGCGAAGTGGAACTGCAGGGGGTAAATTACCGGCATCTGTCCACTGTCACCGCGGCCCTCCATGAGGCGGGCTGCCGGGTGGTGGGGGGAGACGGCTTCATCACGCTGCAGAGCAGCGGCAATCTCCGGGCTATCGGCGCCCTGCGCACCGCTCCCTATCCCGGCTTTCCCACGGACGCCCAGGCCATCCTGATGGCGGCGCTGCTGCGCAGCCAGGGGGCCACGGTGTTTGTGGAAAATATTTTTGAAAACCGCTACCGCCACGTGGATGAACTGCGGCGGATGGGGGCGGATATCAGCGTAGCGGACCGGGTGGCGGTGGTGACGGGTGTACCCCAGCTTTGCGGTGCGGCGGTGCGGTGCACGGATCTGCGGGGTGGAGCCGCGCTGCTGGTGGCGGGCCTGTCCGCCCAGGGGGAGACCCGGGTGGGAGAGGTTCATCACATCCAGCGGGGCTATGAGGACCCGGTGCGGGATCTGGCTGCCCTGGGGGCTGGTATCCGTTGGGAGCAGTAGGAGTTTTGCAGCCGGCTGGGGGCTTCGGTCCGGCTGGGAGGAAAATGTCCTGCCGGGGACCCGGGCGGTCCCCGCCGGGGGAGAGGAGTGAGAGCATGCCGAGAAGGCGCAATACCCGGCGGCGGCGCCGGCGGGGCAGCCTGGGCCCGCTGCTGCGGGTCCTGTCCGTGCTGCTGGCAGCGGTGGCCATCGTGGCGGCTCTTACCCTGTTTTTTAAGGTGAGCCAGGTGGTGGTCACGGGCAACAGCCGCTATACCGCCAGGCAGGTGGAGGCGGTATCCGGCGTGACGGCGGGGGAGAATCTGATCCTGCTGGATAAGTACCAGATCGCCGAACAGGTATATACGCAGCTGCCCTATATTACCGAGGTGCGCATCAGCCGCAGGCTGCCGGACACCCTGCTGATTGAGGTAACGGAGACAACGGCGGTGGCCGCCGTGGAGGGCGGCGGCTCCTGGTGGCTTGTCAGCGCCGGGGGAAAGCTGCTGGAGTCCTGCGACAGCACCGCCGCCCAGGACTATCTGGTGCTGCGGGGGCTGGAGGCTCTGACTCCCGCGGTCAGTCAGCCTCTGCGCCTGGGGGAGGGAAACCTCAGCGGAGAGCGGCTGCTGGAACTGCTGGGAGAACTGGAGAAGCGGGGGATGCTCCCCCGGGCCGGGGCGCTGGACGCCGGGGACGGAGAAAAGCTGACGATGGAGTATGACGGCCGCTTCCAGGTGGAACTGCCCTACGACGGGGATTTTGCCTTTAAGCTGGATTGCCTGCTGGCGACGGTAAGCCGTCTGGAGCCGAATGAGAGCGGCATTATCCGTATGACCATGAAGGACGATAACGAGGTCCGCTTTATCCCGTACAGTTCCTAAAAAAGACAGACAAATTTGGAAAGTTTTTCCGAACCGCTGTTTTTGCTCAAAAAATTCAAAAATGCGGAAATATGCTATTGACCTCATGGGGAAAAAAGCATACAATAGTAAAAAGATATGACACTTTATCTTGTGGCCATACGGCCCGGTTTGATACAAATGATACAATTTGTGGTAGGAGGTTCCCCACTATGGCATTTGAACTGGTAACTGCCCCCGACAATGTGGTGAAGATCAAGGTCATCGGCGTGGGCGGCGGCGGAAATAACGTGGTCAACCGCATGGTGCGCTCTGGTGTGGGCGGCGTGGATTTTGTGGCGGTGAATACGGACAAGCAGGCGCTCAATGTATCCAGCGCTGGGTATAAAATCCAGATCGGCGAGAAGCTGACCCACGGCCAGGGCGCCGGGGCCAATCCGGACGTGGGCCGGAAGGCCGCCGAGGAGAGCCGCAGCCAGCTGACCAAGGCCCTGGAGGACACGGACATGGTGTTTATCACCGCTGGCATGGGCGGCGGTACCGGCACCGGCGCGGCCCCCATTGTGGCCGAGGCCGCCAAGGAGCAGGGGATTCTTACCGTGGCGGTGGTGACAAAGCCCTTTGGCTTTGAGGGCCCCCGCCGGATGCGCGCCGCCGAGGAGGGCATTGCCGATCTGAAGGACAAGGTGGACTCCTTGGTCATTATCCCCAATGACCGGCTCAAGCACGCCACCGACCAGAAGATTACCTTTGCCAACGCCTTTGAGATTGCTGACGACGTATTGAAGCAGGCGGTGCAGTCCATCTCCGATCTGATCCGGGAAACCGGCTTCATCAACCTGGACTTTGCCGATGTCACCGCTATTATGAAGGACGCGGGCCTGGCCCATATGGGTGTGGGCCGTGCCGCCGGCAAGGGCAAGGCCGAGGAGGCCGCCCGTATGGCCATTTCCAGCCCCCTGCTGGAGACCTCCATCAACGGGGCCCGGGGTATCCTCATCAACGTCACCGGCTCCATGGACATCGGCCTGGAGGAGGTGGAGCAGGCGGCCTCCCTGGTCCAGTCCGCCGTACATCCCGACGCTGTCACCATCTTCGGCGCCACCTTTGACGAGACGCTGGATGACGAGATCCGCGTCACGGTTATTGCCACCGGCTTTGATGAGAAGCGGGTGGAGGAGGCTTCCCCCGCCGCTGTGGCCGCCGCTGGCGGCGATGTGCGCAAACTTTTTGAGAGCACGGTGCTGGGGGGCCAGGAGGAGAAGAAGGAGGAGGACGACCCCTTCAACGATATTCTCCGCATCTTTAATAACGAGCGCTGATACATCCGCCCCAGCGGCCTTTTGGCCGCCGGGGCGTTTTTAAAAACCAGTTCCTTCCAAACGCCACAGACTTTGGCCTGGGGCGTTTTTCTTTTGTCCCGGCGGCGGCACTGCCAGATTCTGTCTTGCCAAACACGCCGCATTTTAGAAATTCCTGCGCCGTTTATTCTCCCCAAATCGACACAAAGTAACATCGCTGCCCATTTAAGCAAGGCGGCAAATTTTGGAAGAGGGGTGATGAGATGGATGATCTGTCGGAAAAAGAGGGGCCGGCGGGGCAGCGCTTTTTTCCTTAGCGGACTGATGTGCCTGACGGCCCTGTGGGGGCTGCAGGCGCCCGCCCGGGCGGCGGTGCTTCAGGCCAAGACCCTGGTGCCCGTTGGGCACACAGTAGGCATCAAACTCTTTGCCGAGGGCGTCGTGGTCATCGGATTGGTGGAGGTGGAGGGCGCCGGCGGCGTCCGCACGCCGGGTGTGGACTGCGGCCTCCAGATTGGCGATGTCATTGAGGAGGCCAACGGGGAGGATGTGGAGAGCAGCGAGCAGTTTGCAGCCATGCTCCAGCGCGGCGGCGCGGTGGAACTTGCGGTCAGCCGGGGAGAGGAGGACCTGACCCTGGTGGCGCGGCCGGTGCGGGGACCGGACGGCACCTACCGTCTGGGAGCCTGGATTCGCGACAGCATGGCGGGTATTGGCACGGTGACGTTCTACGATCCCGCCACCGGCACCTTCGGCGCGTTGGGCCACGGCATCACGGACTGCGACACGGGACTGCTGATGCCCCTGGGCGGCGGCACGGTGATGGAGGCCTCTGTCAAGGCGGTAAAGCGGGGGGTGGCCGGGGAGCCGGGAGAATTGAAGGGCAGTTTTAATTTGACGGAGGATCTTGGCACCCTGTACGCCAACACGGAGCGCGGTGTATTTGGCCACCTGGAGGCGGCGGGGCTGGATCTGGATGGCCAGGCGGTGCCGGTGGCCGAAGCCGGGGAGGTTCATACCGGGCCCGCCGTAATCCTGTCCAATGTCAAAAGCGACCTGGTGGAGGCCTACAGCGTGGAGATTGTTCGGGTTTTGGACACTGCCGAGGTTCAAAATCTGCTGCTGCGGGTGACGGACCCGGCTCTGGTGGAGGCCACCGGCGGGATTGTCCAGGGGATGAGCGGCAGTCCCATCCTGCAGGACGGCAAGCTGGTGGGGGCCGTTACCCATGTGATGGTCAATGACCCGGAGAAGGGCTATGGAATTCTTATTGAAAATATGCTGAGCACGGCGGCGCAGGACCTGGAGTAGCAGACCGTCTGTCCACCGCTGACCTTCGGCCCCGGCGGCCCGTTTTCGCTCTGGACCGGATGGTGAAAAGACAGGTCCCGCAGACGCTGCGGGGCCTGTCTGCATGTTGCGGTTTCTCTATCATAAGCGGGTTTCCCGGGACGTATATATAGCACACCTTAATTTTTTAATCAAAAATGACATAAATTTACTATTTTGTCGAAAAATTTGGATCGATTATTAGGAATAAGCGCCAAGTTTCGACTTGAGTTTTCTGTCCGTTTATGGTAATTTGTAGATAAGGCGCCACGAAACTTCGAGATTTCGTCAGATTGGATGGATGAGCATCAATATATGTCGCGGCATGCAAAATTTGAGAAGGGGAACTTAGGCGAAGATGGACAATGGAATAAAGATCGTGTTAGCAGACATCGATGAGGACGCGCGACTCATGCTGCAAACGGCTCTTGAACAGAGTGGGCGTTTCACTGTGACGGGATCCACCGGTGATGGCAGCCAGGTGCTGCAGCTGGTACAGGAGACACAGCCGGACCTGCTGCCTCTGGACTTGCTGCTGCCTGGATTGGACGGCTTGAGTGTTCTGCGCAGATTGACGTCTCTGGGAGACGGCAGACCGGAAGTGCTGGCGATTTCCCACTTTGTCAGCCAGGAGATGGTGGCGGAGGCAGGAAAACTGGGAGCCTCCATGTTTATCAGCAAGCCCTACAACGAGAACGCCATGGTGGAGAATTTATTGCGCATCGCGGAAAAGCAGAACAGCCAGCTTCACACGCCGGGGCTGGAGGAACTGGTGACATCCATTATCCACGAGGTGGGTGTGCCTGCCCACATCAAAGGCTATCAGTATGTGCGGGAGGCCATTATGATTACTGTGGAGAACATGGATGTAATCAACTCTGTCACTAAGGTGCTCTACCCTGAGGTTGCTAAGCGGTATCATACGACACCCAGCCGGGTAGAACGGGCCATTCGCCATGCCATTGAGGTGGCGTGGGACAGGGGCGATCTGGAAACCCTCCAGCGCTTCTTTGGATATACGGTATCCAATGCCAAGGGAAAACCCACCAATTCTGAATTTATCGCTATGATCAGCGACCGCATTCGGCTGAAATTGAAAAACGACAACTTAGCGTAATTGATTCCTGCTGTGAGAAAGAGGCTTCCCCGCCGGTGTGCGAAGTACACCGGCGGGTACTTGCATTTGCGGAAGACTTCTGCTATACTCCTTGCTGTATGATTGGCAAAATGGTGGAAAACCATGCAAAAGGAGGAACAAAAATGACGTATACATATATTCCCAAGGGCGTTTGCTCCAGCCGTATTGATCTGGAACTGGAGGGAAATGTAATCCGCTCTGTGGCGTTTACAGGCGGATGCAGCGGAAACCTGCAGGGAATTTCCCAGCTGCTCCAGGGAATGCGGGTGGAGGACGCGGTGGAACGCCTGCGGGGCATCCACTGCGGCTGGAAGCCCACCAGCTGTCCGGATCAATTGAGCCGGGCTCTCACAGAGGCGCTGGCCCAGGAGAAGAAAAACTGATTGGATCTGCCCGGGTCCACGGATGGAAAGCCACCGGCGTGTTTTGTCCGCGAAACCTGGCGGCAGCCCCCGTGCCCTTTTTAGGCGCGAGGGCTGCTCTGTTTCCGGTGTTCTTTCGGCGGGGCGGAAACGCCGGCATCCGGCATGGCAGGAGGTGCTTTACGGGCAGGCGAGCGGGGATATACTGAAAGAGGTATCAGCCGCATGAAAAAAGAAACAGGAGGACAGGCTATGGATTTGCTGGAAGTGCTGCAGGGCAGGCACAGCGTACGGGACTATACCGGGGAGCCGATTGGGGAGGAGAAGCTGACAAAAATCCTGCAGGCGGGGCTGCTGTCTGCCTCCGGCCGCGCCATCCGCCCCTGGGAACTGATTGTTGTGCGGGAGCGGGCCACCCTGGAAAAGCTGTCGGAGGGCCGGGTCGGTTCTGCGAAAATGCTGAGGAGCGCGGGCGCCGCCGTTGTGGTGGTTGCGGATGCGGCCCGCTCGGACACCTGGATTGAGGACTGCTCCATTGTCCTGGCCAATATGCACCTGATGGCGGCCAGCCTCGGGGTGGGCAGCTGCTGGATCCAGGGGCGGCTGCGGGAAGCCCAGGATGGGAGGACAACGGAGGCGTATGTCCGGGAGTGCCTGGACATTCCTGAGGGGTTCCGGCTGGAGGCCATCCTCTCTCTGGGGGTGCCGAAGGGCTCCGGAGTGCGGACAGAATTGTCCGATCTCCACAGCGAAAAGATACACTACGAAAAGTTCTGAGGCCGGGATAAATTCCCGGGGGAGAGAGGCCTGGCTGCCTGTTTCCGGCTGGGGCGGGCCCGATCCCTCCGCTGTCCCGGGGTGGGCGGCGTCCCGGGGGGAGACCCTTGCCTGTCCACACCGGGTGTGGTACAATGGAAAAAAACGCCGGGCTGGGCACGGCGGCGGAGGAGCATGCAATGAGCGGTACGCTATATCTGGTGGCCACCCCCATCGGTAATCTGGGGGATTTCAGTCCACGGGCTGTGGAGACGCTGGCCCAGGCGGATTTTATCGCGGCGGAGGACACACGGGTGTCCCTTAAGCTGCTGAACCATTTTGGCGTGAAGAAGCCCCTGATCAGCTATCACCAGCACAATCAGGCTGCCGCCGGGCCGGCCATTCTGGACCGGCTGCTGGCGGGGGAGACCTGCGCGCTGGTGACGGACGCGGGTACGCCAGCGGTCAGCGATCCCGGGGAGGCGTTGGTGCGCCTTTGTGCCCAGCACGATGTGCCGGTGCTGTCCATCCCCGGCTGCTGTGCGCTGGTTTCCGCTCTGGCGGTCAGCGGCCTGGCCACGGGCCGGTTTACCTTTGAGGGGTTTCTGTCCGTGAATAAGAAGAGCCGCCGGGAACATCTGCAGTCCCTAGCGGCGGAGCGGCGGACGATGGTTTTTTATGAGGCGCCCCATAAGCTGCGCTTTACCCTGGCGGATCTGGCCGCCGCCTTTGGCGGGGACCGGCCTGTGACGCTCTGCCGGGAACTGACCAAGCTGCATGAGGAGACCTGGCGTACCACCCTGGCCCAGGCGGCGGAGCACTATGAGGATAATGTGCCCCGGGGAGAGTTTGTGCTGGTGGTGGCAGGCGCCGCACCGGAGCCGGAGACGGAACTTTCCCTGGAGGAGGGGGTGGAACGGGTGCTGGAATGCCGCCGGTCGGGCCAGCGGATGAAGGACGCGGTTCGCCAGGTGGCCAGCGAGACGGGACTGAACAAAAATGATCTGTACGAGGGCGCTGTGCGGGCGGAGGATCAGCCCCTTCCATAAAGAAAGCTGGGGACGGCATCCATGGCAGGATGCCGCCCCCAGGCTGGCTTTGCCCAGGCTGGAGGCTGTCTCCATGCCCGGGAGGACTTACACGCAGTACAACACAATGCACAGGTACTGCAGAACACTCCCCGCTAGGACGAAGAGGTGCCAGACGAAGTGCATATAGTGACCCTGGGACTTGTAGAACACGATCCCGGCGGTGTAGGCTACGCCTCCCGCCACCAGCAGAAACAGTCCCATGGGCGGCAGCGCCTGAACGATAGTGCCCATGGCCACTACGACAAGCCAGCCCATAAGGGCGTACAGCGCCAGGGACACCTTGTCAAAGCGCTTGAGATCAATAGCGTTCAGGGTGATGCCGATTACAGCCAGGGTGCTGTTGGTGAGAAAGAGCATCCAGCCTGTCCGCCCCCCTACGGTCAGCAGGGACAGGGGAATATAGGTTCCCAGAATCAGCAGATAGATGGAGCAGTGGTCCATCACCCGCAGCACCTTCTTCACCGAGGGCCGGCGTACTCCATGGTATACCGCGGAGGCGGTGTACAGCAGCACCAGGCTGGCGGCATAGGCGGCCAGGCTGCATATTGTCATGACCGAGCCGCTCATAATGCCCTTGACCACCAGCGGCACCGCGCCTGCCAGGGCCAGCAGTGCCCCCACACCGTGGGATATGGTGTTAGCCAGTTCCTCCCCTGTGGTCTGCTGCCGGGTAATCCGTTCTTTTGCCATAAAAACCGTCCTTTCAATTCAGAGCAACACATAATCTAATATTTAATATTAGTATATATTGCTTATTAGAATATGTCAAGCGGTACACAAGAGATATTTTTTGATCTTTTATATTGCATTATTCCACTGCGTTCGCTATACTGGAGAAAAAGGAGGGATGGCCTGTGAACCAGGAGTATGAGCACGTTGCCCGGCGGCTGGCGGAGTGGGAGGCCGGTATGGACGCGTTCCGCCTGCCGGACTGGGAGAGCCTGCCGCAGCTGGAACTGTATATGGATCAGGTGATTATCCTGCTCAACCAGTACCTGGGACCTCTGTACCGGAGTGGGGAGGAGAAGGCTGTCACCGCCAGCATCATCAATAACTATGTGCGCCTGCGGGTGCTGCCGGCGCCCCGGAAGAAGAAGTATGGCCGGATTCACATTGCCTGCCTGGTGATGATCTGTATTCTCAAGCAGAGTTTGAGCATCTCCTCCATTCAGCGGCTGCTGCCGGTGGAGCCGGAGGAGGGGGCGGTGCGGGAACTGTACGAGGACTTTGTGCAGCAGTACCGGCAGGCCTCAGCTGGGTTTTTGACGTATATCCGTTCCCCACAGGCGCCGCAGGAAACCGGTGGAAAGCTGGTCACATCTACGGCGGTGATGTCCACGCTGGCTAAGGATCTCACAGAATTTTTGCTCCGGCAGGAGCCGGAGAAACCTCAAAAATAGGATGATGCCGCTCCTTTGACAGCGGCACAGGGAACGCCGCAGGATATGTATACCCCGCGGCGTTCCTTTTTTATGAGAGGATTCAGTCTGCGCAGCCCATAAGATAAGCAGTCCGCCAGCTTGGCGGCCCGGCATCTGTCGGCAATGGCGGCAGGGCGGAGTGCAGAGGCTCCTCTGCTCCCGGCGGGCCGCCTTGCTGAGGGACCGTGAGAAAGCCAACGTGCTCCCGCCGCCGCTGGGGACCCCGCACCCCCAAAGCTAGACAGTATCATAGACTGGAACTGGCCTTGGGGGTGTAATTATGCCGGCGGGGAGACCGGACAGACGGTATGAGGCGGAATGCATGAAAATTTTATCCAAAAAACTTTGCCTAACTTTGGGGGCGGTTTGCTTTCCGTATAAGGGAAAATTTATTTTAGCAGATCCCGCAGTTCAGGTACTACGAACTTTGGAATGCGGCCGGAGAAAAAGTTGTCAATGGCCTCTGCGCAGGCGATTGAGGAGCGGGTGGACGCCTCCCTGGTGGCACCGCCAATGTGGGGAGCGACCAAGACATTCTCCATATGGAACAGAGGGCTATTCAGGTCGAATGGTTCCTGTTCTACTGTATCCAGGCCGGCGCCCGCAATTTGATTCGCCTCCAAAGCCCGGATCAGGGCAGGCTCATCCACAATAGCACCCCGGGCGGTATTGATGAGGAAGGCGCTCTCCTTCATGAGTTCAAACTCTCGGTCACTGATGCTGTGGATGGTATCCTTGGCAGCGGGGACGTGAAGAGATACATAATCACTCTGGCGAAAGATCTCGTCTCGGTCCTCAACCATTTGGATGTACGCAGGAACATCCCGGGCGAAGGGATCATAGGCAAGCACCCTCATGTTAAAGCCGAAAGCTGCCTTCTTCGCAACCAGCTTTCCAATATGACCGGTACCGATAAACCCCAGGGTCTTGCCCTCCAGTTCAGTTTTCTGAATGCCCATTTTGGCGTAGCGGTAGTCCTCCCTGCAGTGGCTCATGACTGCCTTGAAGCGGCGGGAGCAGTGGAGCATATAAAAGATTGTCAGTTCCGCCACCGAGATAGCGTTGGCACCGCCGGCGGTGGTAACAAGGACGTGATTCCGCTTGGCCGCCTCAATATCAACCATGTCGTATCCTGCGCCATGGCGGGCAATGATCTTCAGCCTGGGGGCGGCATCAAAAATTTTGCTGGTAATTTTGGCGGTGCGGACAATCATGGCGTCAGCGTCACGGATGTCGGCGATGATGTCGCTTTTAGTGAAACCCCGGCCGTCTATGATCTCACAGCCGTGTTCCCTAAGGTAAGCGTACCCCTCGGGCAGAATGGGCTGGGGCAGCAATACTGTATAACTCATAACGGTATACTCCTTTTGCTCAGCCAGAATCAGGGCTGGTAGGCAGCATCGATACATTCAAACCCCTTATCCTGAAGGGTTTTATCCACCCAGCCGCGATTGATGGTTCCGCTGCGGGTCTTGACCAGCTTGCCCTTGTCAGCTTCCTGGAACTTCTTGGCCTCCACCAGAATGCCGGGGGCATCCTTGGGAGGAATGACAATGACTCCGTCCGGATCAGCCAGAATGATGTCGCCGGGATTGACGCTGATTCCACCGCAGGAGACGGGAACATTTACCTCACCGGGGCCCTCCTTGTAGGGGCCGCCGGGGGTGGTGCCCGTGCAGTAGACGGGAAAATCCCACTTGCCAATTTTGTCGATGTCGCGGATAGGCCCGTCCAGGATAATGCCGGCCACCTTTTTAACCTCGTAGAGGAAAGCCATCATGACCTCTCCCATCAGGGCCCGGGTGGTGTCCTCCTCGTTAGAGACCACCAACACATCCCCCTCCTGGTACATATTCAGCGCGGCGTGGAGGGCTAAATTGTCGCCGGCCCGGCACTTGACCGTTAAGGCGGGGCCGCACATCATCTGGGCCTTGGGGCTGCTGACCAGATGAATCCGGGGATTCATGGCGCAGCTGTGGTTCATAACGTCGGCGGTATTGGAGGCCGGAATGGTTTTAAACTGCTCAATCAGATCGGGATCCGGCATATTTCGTTTCAGATAAATTCTTTTTCCAACAGGCATGATCGATTCCTCCTAAAAAGTTTTTGCCATATTACTTACAGCTTGGTCACGCCGGTAGAGAATTCGTACCATTGACCGCGCTCCAAGAACATCATCCGGCCCAGAATGCCGCGTTCCTCACAAGCCTTGTTGACGGCATCCACATAGTCGGCGGGGTCGTACTTGCCGCTGTAGGCATCCTCAATGAGGGTGCCGGCGGCGGTGTCCACCACCAGCATCTTGCCGGGGCGGATGTGGCCTTTTTTGACGATGTGCTCCGGCGCCACATCCAGCACACCCACCTCCGAGGAGAGGATCAGGTAGCCGTCGTCGGTGACATAGTAGCGCACAGGCCGCAGGCCGTTGCGGTCCAGGATGGCCCCCACAAGGTCCCCGTCGGAGAAGAGAATGGCCGCCGGACCGTCCCACGCCTCCATCATCGTGGTGTAGTAGTGGTACATGTCCCGCACATCCTGGGGCATATCCCGGTCCTCCCGCCAGGCCTCCGGAATGGTCAGCATCACCGCCAGGGGCAGGTCAATGCCGTTCATCATCAGAAATTCCAGGGTGTTGTCCAGCATAGCCGAGTCGGAGCCGGAGGCGTCCACCACCGGCAGCACCTTATCCATGTTCCCCTCCATCACCCGGGAGGACATGGTTTCCTCCCGGGCCAGCATCCGGTCCACATTGCCGCGGATGGTGTTGATTTCCCCGTTGTGGAGAATCAGCCGATTGGGGTGGGCCCGCTCCCAGGAGGGGGTGGTGTTGGTGGAGAAACGGGAGTGAACCATAGCCAGGGCGGAGGTGCAGTCCTCGCTCTGCAGATCGGGATAGAAGCTGCGCGCTGGCTCACCAGGAACATGCCCTTGTAGACAATGGTGCGGCTGGACAGGGAGCAGACGTAGGTTTGATCGTTGGACTGCTCAAATTCCCGGCGGACGATATAGAGTTGCCGGTCAAAATCCAGTCCCCGTTCTGTCTCCGCCGGGCGGCGGATGAAGCACTGGAGGATGGCGGGCATGCCGTCCCGGGCCCTGTCACCCAGCACCTCCGGCGCCACCGGCACCTGCCGCCAGCCCAGGAAATCCAGCCCTTCCTTTTGACAGATGATCTCAAACATCTTTTTGGCCCGGCTGCGCAGCAGCGTGTTCTGGGGAAAAAAGAACATGCCCACGCCGTAGTCCCGCTCCTCTCCCAGGGCCACGCCCTGCTCCGCCATCGTCCGCAGGAAGAGCCTGTGGGGTACCTGGAGCATCAGACCCACGCCGTCCCCAATCTTACCGGTGGCGTCCTTGCCGGCCCGGTACTCCAGCTTCTCCACAATTTTCAGCGCGTCGTCCACCGTCCGGCGGGTCCGCTCCCCCCGGATGCTGATGATGGCGCCGATGCCGCAGGCGTCATGCTCGTATTGCTGTCGGTACAGCCCGCTCTCCTGTTCCATATCCTGTTCCTCCTGCGTTTAAATTGCAGCTTGTGCATGAGAAAACTGCAAAAATAAGCCGGAGTGTACTTATAATAAAAACAGATGTCTTTTTGTAAAAAGTAAAAAAAGCGCGGCGACACTCCTGCCGGAGTGGCGCCGCGAGGCCCGGCTTTTTAATAAAATGAATTATAGAGGATGGAACCACCCCTGTTAATTGTGTAAAACAGGGGAAAACAGAAGTTCTCACAATGCTCCAAAAATTTTCCCGGCAGAAAAAACCTTGTGAAAATGGACGGCGGATTCTGACGGCTGATATCCATGGTATGCAAAGTTGTAAAAGAAATCCTGCATCATCTGCGCTGGCAGACAATGCAGGATGGGGGGACGCTCCTATTTGCCCAGTTCTCTTGTCCGCTCCATGGCGGCGATAACCGCGTCCATGGCGGCGGCCCGGAGGCCGTGCTGCTCCAGCGCCCGGACGCCGGCGATGGTGGAGCCCCCGGGGGAGCACACGGCGTCCTTCATGGCGCCGGGATGCTGGCGGGTCTCCAGCATGAGCCGGGCGGTGCCCTCCGCCATCTTGGCGGCATAGAGGGTGGCCTTCTGACGGGGCAGGCCGCAGGCCACGCCGCCGTCGGAGAGGGCCTCAATAAACTGGCACAGGAAGGCGGGGCCGCAGCCGGATATGGCGCTGCCCGCGTCAATCAGCCTCTCCTCCAGCCGGTCTAAGAGACCCGCGCCGGCCATGAGGCCGGTGAACCCCTCCAGTTCCGTCTCTGTCACCAGGGAATTGGCGTCGTAGAGCACCACACCGGCGCCTACGGCGCAGGGGGTGTTGGGCATCATACGGATCACGGGCCAGTCCCCGCCGGCCATGGCGGAGACCTGGGCCATGGTGAGGCCCGCCGCCATGGTGACAAGGATAAACCGGTCGCTGCGGGCGGCCAGGGTGGGGGCGATCTCCGCCAGAAGGCCCCCCATCCTCTGGGGCTTCACCCCCAGGAAGATGTACCGCCCCTCCGCCGCGGCCTGGGCTGTGCTGCCGATGGCACAGCCCAGCCGGGCTGCCAGCGCCTCCGCTTTGGCGGCGGTGCGGTTGGACAGCAGAATTTCGCCGGGGGACAGGCGCTGACAGGCGGCCTGGGCCAGGGCGCCGCCCATGCTGCCGGTGCCGATAAAGGAAACTGTATAGGCCATAGTAGGGCTCCTTTCCAATCCCCCACCGCCAGAGCGGAGGGGGTGTTCGTCTTGCTCTATGCTGTGCGCACCGCCGAAGGCATTCCCAGCCGGCGGCATGCCGGGCCATGGGCGCCCCGGCTCCTTACCGCACCTGCCCGGTGCCGGTAATCACATATTTATAGGAGCACAGTTCCTCCAGCCCCATGGGCCCCCGGGCGTGAAGCTTTTGGGTGGAGATCCCCATTTCGCACCCCAGGCCGAATTCCCCGCCGTCGGTAAACCGGGTGGAGGCGTTCCAGTACACCGCCGCTGAGTCCACCAGCGCGGTGAACCGGGCCGCTGCCGCCTGGTCGGCGGTGATGATGGCGTCGGAGTGGCCGGTGGAGTGGGCGGCGATGTGGGCCACCGCCTCCTCCAGGCTGTCCACCACCCCTACCGCCAGAATGTAATCCAAAAACTCCGTGTCAAAATCCTTGGGACATGCCGGGGTGCCGGAGATGATGGCGGCGGCCCGGCTATCCAGCCGCAACTCCACAGGGGTCTCCCCGGCGGCGGCCCGGTCCTCCACCAGAACCTTTCGCAGCCTGGGGAGGAAGAAGGGGGCGGCGGCGCTGTGGACCAGGCACACCTCCTCCGCGTTGCATACGCTGGGGCGGCTGGTCTTGGCGTTGCGGATAATGGCGAGGGCCATGTCCTGGTCCGCTGCCGCGTCCACGTAGATGTGGCAGATGCCGGTGCCGGTTTCGATGCAGGGGACGGTGGCGTTTTCCACACAGGCCTGGATCAGGCCCGCTCCACCCCGGGGGATCAGCAGATCCACCAGCCCCACGGCGGTCATCAGTTCCCGGGCGCTTTGGCGGCTGGTGTCCTGCACCAGGCTCACCAACTCCTCCGGCAGGCCCACCTGCTCCAGCCCGGCCCGCAGGGCCTCCACAATAGCGTTTGCCGAGAGGAAGGCCTCCTTGCCGCCCCGGAGGACGCAGGCGCTGCCGCTCTTCAGGGCCAGGGCGGCGGCGTCGGAGGTGACGTTGGGCCGGCTCTCATAGATGATCGCGATAACCCCCATGGGGACGCTGACCTTTTCAATCAGAAGCCCCCCCGGCCGCTCCACGGTGCGCAGCACCCGGCCCGCCGGGTCCGGCAGGGCCGCCACCTGGCGCACGCCATCCGCCATGGCGGCGATGCGTCCCTCTGTCAGGGCCAGCCGGTCCAGCATCACCTCGCTGATGTGCCCCCGGGTGGCGTCCATATCCTGCCGGTTGGCCGCCAGGATGGCGGCGGTGTGCCTCTCCAGCTGCGCGGCCATGGCCAGCAGGGCGGCGTTTTTCCGCTCCGTGCCGGCGGTGGCCAGGGCGGAGCGGGCAGAGCGTGCCGCCTGGAGTATTTCATGCGTGGTCATGGCGTTGTCCTCCTTTTGTCATGTGGTTCCGCTCTGCGAAAAACCGGGTGCCGATGGATCCGCCGTCCGCAATGCGGTAGAGATCCTCCGGCCGGGTGCCGTTGGTGATGATCATGTCACAGCCGGCGTCCATGCACATGCCGGCGGCCCGCAGCTTTGTCACCATGCCCCCGGTGCCCAGTTCGCTGCCCGCGTCTCCGGCCAGAGCCAGGATCTCCGGCGTCAGCGCCTCCACCCGCTCAATCAGCACCGCCTCCGGGTGCTGCCGGGGATCGGCGGTAAAAAGCCCCTCAATATCGCTCAGAAGCACCAGCAGATCCGCTCGGATGTTGACCGCCACAATGGCTCCCAGGGTGTCGTTGTCCCCCACGGCAATCTCTGCCGTGGCCACGGTGTCATTTTCGTTGATAATGGGCAGCGCCCCCATCTCAAGCAGACGGAACATGGTGTTCTGAAAATTCATCCGCCGCTGATCGTCCTCCACGTCGGACCCGGTGAGCAGAATCTGGGCCACGGTGTGGTGGTACTCAGAGAACAGCTTGTCATAGATGTACATCAATTCGCACTGGCCCACCGCGGCCAGGGCCTGCTTGGTGGGTACGTCCGTGGGCTTCCGGCTCAGATTCATTTTGCCCACGCCCATGGCGATAGCCCCGGAACTGACCAGCACGATTTCGTGGCCCGCGTTTTTCAGGTCGCTCATCACCTTGCACAGCAGTTCCACCCGCCGGATGTTCAGCTTTCCCGTCCCGTGGGTCAGCGTGGAGGTCCCCAGCTTGATTACGATCCTCATTTGCCATTTGGCTCCTCTCTCAGTGTCAATGGACACAGTATAGCACAGGTCCCCTGAAATTGACAATCGACAATTTACCCATTTAAATGGTATACTGGCGGCAGATCCAATCATATTTTGCGTCATAGGAGGAGAAAGGGGGGATTGTCCTATGGAGGACATTGCCATCATCGACCTGTACTGGCAGCGGGAGGAGTGTGCCATCGCGGAGACGGATAAAAAATATGGCCCGTTCTGCCACCGGATCGCCATGAACATCCTGGCCAGCTTCCAGGACAGTGAGGAGTGTGTCAGCGACACCTATGGCCGCTGCTGGGCCACCATGCCGCCCCAGCGGCCCCGCAGTCTCCGTGCCTATCTGGGGGCCATTGTCCGCAACCTCTCCATCTCCCGCTACCGCTCCGCCCATGCCCAGAAGCGGTTTGGCGGGGCGGAGGTGCTCCTGAGCGAACTGGGCGACTGTGTGCCCGCTCCGGACAGCGTCCAGCGAAGGGTGGAGGCCGGGGAACTCAGCGGGATTCTCAGCCGCTGGCTGGAGATTCTGCCGGCGGAGGACCGGGCCCTCTTTCTGCGCCGGTACTGGAACGGGGACAGCGTAAAGGATCTGGCAAGGGAACTGTCGGTCCGGCCCAACGCCCTGACCAAGCGGCTGCTGCGGCTGCGTGAGGGGCTGCGCCGGTATCTGGAGGAGGAGGGGGTGGCGGTATGAGCAGGGAGGAGATCCTATTTGACGCCATCACCGGCATCCGGGAGGACCTGATAGAGTGGGCCCAGGACTACCGCTTTCAGAGAAGGGCCGCCCCCTGGCGGCGGTACCTGGCGGCGGCGGCCTGCCTGGTCCTGGTGACGGCCCTGGGCCTCGGCGCTCTGCGCCTGGGCCTTTTCGGCGGCATGGGCGGCAGCAGCGGCAGCAATATGGCGGCCCCGGAGAGCGCGGATACAGGGACCCCGGAGGCCGGGGGCAGCGCTTCACCGGGGGAGGGTAACGCCGGCGCCGTTTGGCCGGAAACCTTTACCGCCACCGTGCTGGAGGTGCATGAGGCGTATCTGCTGGTGGAGCCGGCTCCGGGGGAGGCGATCCTGGCCAGCGCCGACCGGGTGGAGGTGCCCATCGGGGATCTGGCGGATCTGCCGGCCTTCGCCGCGGGAGACACCGTGTCCGTCACCTATGCCGGCGCCATCCAGGAGACCTGTCCCGCCCGGGTAACGGGGGTGCTGGCGGTGGCCCTGAGGGAGCCGAGATAAAGTTTACAGGCAGTTCACAGAAAATTAGCACTCTTGTCACGGGAGTGCTAATTTTCTTGTTTACATCCCATTGGAACCGGTGTACAATACGACTTGAAAAGAAAAAAACGCGGTATGGCCTTGGCGCCATACGAAGCCCGAAGGAGGCAAGAAGCATATGAGCGTGAATTTTGACAGGTATACCCAGAACGCCCAGGCGGCGGTGGCGGACTGCCAGAGCATTGCCTTGGAAAACGGTCAGCAGCAGCTGGAGGGGGAGCACCTGCATCTGGCCCTGCTGCGCCAGCAGGACGGCCTGGTGCCCCGGCTGTTGACCTATATGGGCCTGGATGTGAATACCCTGATGAGCCAGGTTCAGCAGGAGGTTGACAAGCTACCCAAGGTGTCCGGTGGATCGGACCAGCTTTACGCCAGCCGCCGCTTTTCCCGGCTGCTGCTGGATGCGGAGAAGAACGCCCAACAGTTTAAGGACGAGTATGTGTCTGTTGAGCATCTGTATCTGGCGCTGGTGGATGAGACGGGCACGCCCAGCGCCCGGATTTTCCGTCAGTACGGCATCGACCGGGAGAAGATTCTCCAGGCCCTCACCAAGGTCCGGGGCAGTCAGCGGGTCACCAGCCAGAACCCGGAGGAGAACTACGAGGCCCTGTCGAAGTATGGCCGGGATCTGGTGGATATGGCCCGGCAGGGAAAGCTGGACCCGGTCATTGGCCGGGACGCGGAGATCCGCCACACCATCCAGATCTTGAGCCGTAAGACCAAGAACAACCCCGTCCTTATCGGTGAGCCCGGCGTGGGCAAGACCGCCGTGGTGGAGGGCCTGGCCCAGCGTATTTTGAACGGCGACGTGCCGGAGGGTCTGAAGGACAAGACCATCTTCGCCCTGGACATGGGCAGCCTCATCGCCGGGGCCAAGTACCGGGGCGAGTTCGAGGAGCGGCTGAAGGCCGTTTTGAACGAGGTGGAGAAGAGCGAGGGACGGATCCTGCTGTTCATCGACGAGCTCCACAATATCGTGGGGGCGGGCCGCACCGAGGGCAGCATGGATGCCGGCAACCTCTTAAAGCCCAAGCTGGCGAGAGGCGAGCTCCACTGCATCGGGGCCACCACCCTGGACGAGTACCGCAAGTATATCGAGAAGGACGCCGCTCTGGAGCGCCGGTTCCAGAAGGTCCTCATCGACCAGCCCACGGTGGAGGACACCATCTCCATCCTCCGGGGCCTGAAGGAGCGGTTTGAGATCCACCACGGCGTCCGCATCACCGACGGGGCGCTGATTGCCTGCGCCACCCTCTCCGACCGGTATATCACCGACCGCTTCCTGCCGGACAAGGCCATCGACCTCATGGACGAGGCCGCCAGCAAGATCCGTATGGAGATTGACAGCATGCCCGCCGAACTGGACGAGATCAGCCGTAAGATCATGCAGCTGGAGATCGAGAAGCAGGCCCTCACCAAGGAGGAGGACAGCGGCTCGAAAAACCGGCTTTCCCACATTGAGCAGGAACTGTCGGAGTTGAAAGCGAAAAACGACGCCATGCGGGCCCAGTGGGCCACGGAGAAGCAGTCGATTGCCGGCATCAAGCGGATCAAGCAGGAGATTGAGGACACGAAGCATCAGATGGAGGAGGCGGAGCGCCAGTACGATCTGGAGAAGATGGCCCAGCTGAAGTTTGGCACCCTTCCGGCGCTGGAAAAGCAGCTGGAGGATGAGAGGCAGCGGGTGGAGGCCGGGAAGGACCAGCACCTTCTGAAGGAGGAGGTCACGGAGGAGGAGATTGCCGAGGTGGTGAGCAAGTGGACCGGCGTCCCCGTCAGCCGCCTGGTGGAATCCGAGAAGGAGAAGCTGCTGAAGCTGCCGGAGATCCTCCACCGGCGGGTCATCGGCCAGGACGAGGCCGTCACCGCCGTATCGGAGGCCATCCTCCGGGGCCGGGCGGGACTGAAGGATGAAAACCGGCCCATCGGCTCCTTTATCTTCCTGGGGCCCACCGGCGTGGGCAAGACGGAACTGGCCAAGACCCTGGCCCAGGCCCTCTTTGACGACGAACGGAACATGATCCGCATCGACATGTCCGAGTATATGGAGAAGCACGCCGTCAGCCGCCTGGTGGGCGCGCCTCCGGGATACGTGGGCTATGACGAGGGGGGCCAGCTTACCGAGGCTGTCCGGCGCAAGCCCTACTCCGTCATCCTCTTCGACGAGATCGAGAAGGCCCACCCGGATGTGTTCAACATCCTGCTGCAGCTGCTGGACGATGGCCGTCTGACGGACAACCAGGGCCGCACCGTGGACTTTAAGAACACCATCGTCATCATGACCAGCAACATCGGCTCCGCCTATCTGACGGAGAGCATCCACGCCGACGGATCCATCGACCCCGCCGTGAAAGACCAGGTCCGGGAGGAACTGAACAAGTATTTCCGGCCGGAGTTCATCAACCGGGTGGACGATATCGTGGTGTTCAGTCCCCTGACCGAGAAACAGGTGGAGGGCATCCTCTCCATCGCCATGGACGGCATCCGCCAGCGGCTCAGTGAGCGGGAGATCACCGTGGATCTGACGGAGGAGGCCAGGGCCTTTATCGCCCACGCCAGCTACACCCCCGCCTACGGCGCCCGGCCTGTGAAGCGGTACCTGCAGAAGTACGTGGAGACGGAACTGGCGGCCATGCTGATCCGAGGACAGCTGTCCGACGGGCAGACCGTGGCCATCGGCAGCGATGGGGAAAAGCTGACCTTCACGGTGGCATAAAGGGGGAACGCATCCTGTAACGAAAGCGGGGATACCGGCGGCGCGGTGTCCCCGCTTTTTTCGCGCCGGGAAACTCGCCGCCGAATTTCCCGATTTCTCTTGCCAAACCGGCGGCCTTTGGATACACTATAGGCAGACTGGATAGGAAAGAGAGAGAGAATGCCTATGGCAGAAGCAAAAAACCGGGAAAAGCGGGATGGCGACCACCTGATCTGGGTGCTGCTGGCCACGGCGGGACTGCTGCTGGTTTTCGCCGTAATCGCCCAGCCGGACAGCACCCTGTTCACCGGCTTTTGGCGCATCCAGACCAGCCAGGCTGGGCTGATTACCGATCCCATGGCGGTGGGCGGTGTGGGCAGCGCCCTCTTAAACGCCGGGCTGGTTCTGCTGGTGAGCACGGTCCTGGTGCGGCTGCTGCGGGTGCCCTTCACCGGCATGTCCTTCGCCTGCCTCTATATGATGGCGGGCTTCGCCCTGCTGGGAAAGAACCTGCTGAATATTTCCCCCATCCTTCTGGGCGGCTGGCTCTACTCCCGCTATAGGAAGGAAAGCTTTTCCAAGTATATCTATCTGACCCTCTTTGGCACCTGCCTGTCCCCCATGGTCAGCTTTCTGCTGGTGAATGTGGCGTCAGGCTGGCGGTGGCTGGCCATGGGGGCCATGGGCGTCGTGATCGGCTTCCTTCTGCCCGCCGTGGCGGGATACACTGTCCGCGTCCACCAGGGCTATAACCTCTATAATGTGGGCTTTGCTGCCGGCTTTCTGGGGCTGGGCATCGCCAGCATCCTCAAGGGCTTCGGCGTGACCTTTACGACAGAGAGCACCTGGAGCGGGGAGGGCCACGGGCTTTTGTGCGTACTGGTGGCGCTGCTGCTGCTGGGGCTGCTTGTCCTGGGCGCCGCGCTGGGATGCCGGCGCTGGCGTGATTATCGGCTGATCCTGCGCCACTCCGGCCGCTCTGTGGCGGATTTTATCCTGCTGGACGGCCCGGCCCGTACCTTTGTCAATATGGCCCTGGTGGGTACCATCGGCTTTGCCTATCTGCTGTGTGTGGGGGTGCGGCTGAACGGACCGCTGGTGTGCTGCCTTTTCAGCATGGTGGGCTTCGCCGCCTTCGGCAAGCACCCGAGGAATGTGACGCCGCTGATGGCGGGGGCAGTGCTGGCGGCAGTGGGGCTGGAGAAGCTGCCGGTGACGGCCCCCGGCGTGCTGCTGGCTACCCTGTTCTGTACGGGCCTCGCCCCTATCGCCGGCCAGTTCGGCTGGTACTGGGGGGTGACGGCGGGCTTTCTTCATATGGCCATCGTTCAAAATACCGGCGTGCTGCACGGGGGTATGAACCTCTATAACAACGGCTTTGCCGCGGGGCTTGTCTGCGTGCTGCTGATCCCCGTCATCGAGGCGCTGAAGCCGGAACCGAAGGAGTGATTCCATGAAAAAGCATATGCATATGGCCCGGCGGCGGATGAGCCATGTCATCGACGAACTGTATACCGCGCTGTTCCGCGCCGGCGGGCGGGAGGTGGAACTGCGCCTTGTGAAGGAGGAGGCGGGGCTGCGCCTGCTTGTCCGGGGGGACTTTGCCCCGGAAAACCAGACGCTGATGGAGCGCATGGGGGAGATGCTCCAGCCCTCGGTGCGCAACCCCGCCCTGGTGGAGACGTACTGGGAGCTGGCCGGCGGCGATCAGTATACCAGTGACAGCGAACTGGCCCTGGTGGGCCAGATGCTGGATGGGGCCAGCATTGAGGTGGGCCCGGGAAGGGTATCCATGGATCTGTACCTCTCCTTCTGAGACCCTGGGAAAAAACAGTTGTCATTTTCGCGCTTTTGCGGTATACTAATACAACACTATAAAGTACAGGAGGTTCCTACCATGAGAAGTACCTGGCGTTTGGTTCTGAAAATCGTGGGTGCGTCCCTGGCCTTCGCGGGGATCGTGTGCCTGGTGGTTGGATATTGGGACAAGCTGATGGCCGGCGGCGCCTCCGTCGTAAAGGCGGTTGGGAACAAGTGCAAGGGCAGATGCTCGGAGTTTGACGACTACGACGACGAGTTGCTGTACGAATAAGTCTGGCCCCGGCTGTGGGGCTGGGAGCATCTTTTTTGTGTAAGGTCGGGCAGTGTGGCGCGCGGAGGCGTGCTGCGCTGCTTTCCCTTTTTCTGAGGGCGGGTTCTGCCGGAAAAGGCGGAAATCCGGCTTGACAAGGGTGGCCCGCCGGGCTATATTAATTGTAATCAGGGAATTGATACGCTTCAAGTGCTTGCGCGGCTGCCTGTGCCGCGGGGGAGAATAGAGAACCGGGTGAGATTCCCGGACGGTACCGCCGCTGTGTGCGCCGAGGCCGGACTTGTTGACAATCCGTCAGCCACTGGGAAACTGGGAAGGCAGAGTCCGGGCGCGGGGGAGGAGGCTTCCCCACAGGTGTAAGTCAGAAGAACTGCTTGGAGAGGCCCCTCCCACGAGTTATGGGAGCAGGGGGCATTTTTGCTGCGGAAAACCGGCCGCGGCAGCGTTACGCTGCCGCGGCCGGTTTATTGCTGCTGTCTTGTGCGTGCAGTCAGAAAAACAGAGAAAGAGGCCCGCCGGTAGCCGTTTTGGCGGGATGGAAAGGAACAATTGGCATGAAACAACAGATAGCCGGGTTAGAGGATAGAAGCCGGGGGGAGGGCCGGGGCGCCTGGGGGCGCTTCGTTGTGGCTGTGGCGGTGCTGGTGGCGCTGCTGGCCTGGGGATTGGTGCTGAATGTGAATACCGGCAGCGTGGAGATTCCCGCGGGAAAGGTGTTCTCCATGGTGTGGGACGCCCTGCGCCTGGGCGTGGCCAACCTGGTGACGGGCGGCGGACGGCAGGAGGCGCTGGACGCCGTGGTGGGGGCCTCCACGGAGAGCCGCATTATTTTCAGTATCCGTATGCCCCGTATGCTCCTGGCCGCCATCCTAGGGGGAGCGCTGTCGGTGTCCGGCTTTTTGCTGCAGACCTTTTTCCGCAACCCCATTGCCGGACCCTTTGTGCTGGGCATCTCCTCGGGCTCCAAAATGGTGGTGGGCATCACTATGATTTTTCTGACCCAGTACATCCCCCGCGTCAGTACCGCCGTTTTGGTGCTGGCCGCCTTCATAGGCTCCCTTTTAATTGTTTCCGTGGTGCTGCTTTTCTCCCAGCGGGTCCACAGCATGTCCATGCTGCTGGTCATCGGCATCATGGTGGGCTATATCTGCGGGGCGGTGACGGATTTCTGCATCACTTTTGCAAAGGAGCAGGACATTGTGAACCTGACCAGCTGGTCCATGGGCAGCTTTTCCGGAGCCAGCTGGGCCAATGTGGGCACCTCCGCCTGGCTGTGCCTGGCGGGGCTGGTGTGCGCGTGGCTCCTCAGCAAGCCCATCGGGGCCTACGCGCTGGGGGAGGGGTACGCCCAAAGTCTGGGCATCAACGTCAAGCTGTTCCGGGCCCTGCTGATTCTGCTGTCCAGCCTGCTCTCCGCCTGCGTTACTGCTTTTGCCGGGCCCATCTCCTTTGTGGGGATCGCCGTGCCCCATATTACCCGCTCCGTGCTGAAGACCTCCCGCCCCGCCCTGGCAATACCCGCCACATACCTCTGCGGGGCGGTGTTTTGCATTTTCTGCGACCTGATCGCCCGCACGGCTTTCGCTCCCACGGAACTGGCCATCGGTACCGTCACCTCCGCCTTCGGCGCGCCGGTGGTGATTTACATGATGCTCAAGCGCCGCCGGGAGCAGGAGTAAGGAGAAGACCATGGAATACTTTAAGACACAGGACCTTGCCGTGGGCTATAACGGCAGCATCCTCATCCACGATATTAATATTGCCATTGAGAAGGGGAAGATCCTGACCCTCATTGGACCCAATGGGGCGGGCAAATCCACCATCCTCAAGTCCATCACCCGGCACCTGGCCCGCATCGCGGGGACGGTGCACATCGGGGAGCGCGAGGTGTACGCCTGGTCCCCCAGAGAAATGGCACGGCAGGTGGCGGTGGTGCTCACCGACCGCATCCGGCCGGAGCTCATGACGTGTGAGGAGGTGGTGGCCATGGGCCGCTACCCCTACACCAACGCCATGGGCCGCATGACGGCGGAGGATCGGGCGGTGGTCCGGGAGTCCCTGGAGCGGGTACACGCCCAGAATCTGGCCCGGCAGGATTTTTCCACCCTGTCTGACGGCCAGCGCCAGCGGATCATGCTGGCCCGGGCCATCTGCCAGGAGCCGGAGGTCATCGTCCTGGACGAGCCCACCGCCTATCTGGACATCCGCCATAAGATCGAACTGCTGGATATCCTGCGGGAAATGGCCCATGAAAAGGCCATCACCGTCATCATGTCCCTCCATGAGATTGATCTGGCCACCAAGATCTCCGACTATCTGCTGTGCGTCAAGGGAGACACCATCGCCGCCTTCGGCCCCCCGGAGGAAATTTTTGAGGGAAACGCCATCGATGCGCTCTATGATATCCACCACGGCTCCTACAACCTGCTCTTCGGCAGCGTGGAACTGACCAAACCCGCCGGGGAGCCCCAGGTGTTCGTGGTGGGCGGCGGGGGCCAGGGCATTGGCTGCTACCGGGCGCTGCAAAAGCGGCAGGTGCCCTTTGCCGCCGGGATTCTCTTTGCCAACGATATGGACTGCCCTGTGGCCCGGGAACTGAGCGACCACGTGGTGACGGCTCCCGCCTTTGAGCCCATGGGGGAGGCGGAACTGGAGCGGGCGGCGGCGGTGCTGGGCCGCTGCGCCGGCGTCATTGACGCGGGCACGCCCGCTGGCAGCTTCAATCAGATGAACCAGCGGCTGCTCCGTCTGGCGGCGGAGCGGGGCATCCCCGTATACCGGGGCTGGCAGGCCTGGGCGGAGACATGGGAAGGAAGCCGGATGTGATGGAGGCGGTGCGTCCGTTAACCGCTGCTGCGGCCCCCGGAGGGAAACACCTGGCGGGGCCGGAGGAGGCGAGAAAAAAGCGGGATGAACCAGGCGCCCGGACCACCCGGGACCCTGCCCGCCGCAGGGGAGAACCGCCCGGGGAACGGGTGCTTTTGAGGAGGGGATGCCATGATTGAGATCCGGCACGTGACAAAAATATATCCCCAGGCGAAGGGAAAGGCGCTGGACGACGTGTCCCTTGCCATATCCAGCGGGGAATTTTTTGGCCTGCTGGGGCCCAACGGGGCGGGGAAAACCACCCTGATTTCCATTCTGGCCACCCTGCTGCTGCCCACGGAGGGGGAGATCACCATTGACGGGGAGAAGCTGACCCGCCGGCGGGGGGACATCAAACGGAAGCTTTCCCTCATCACCCAGCACAACTCCCTTCGAAGCGACATGACGCTGGATCAGATTATGGAACTCCAGGGGCGCCTCTACGCCATGGAGCGGGGACGAATCCGGGAGAGGGCCGGGGACCTGCTCTCCTTCTGCGGCCTGGCGGAGCACCGGAAAAAGACCGTGCGCAAGCTTTCCGGCGGCATGAAGCGGAAACTGATGCTGTGCAGGGCGCTGCTGACGGAGCCGGAGATTCTGATCCTGGATGAGCCCACCATCGGTCTGGACCCCGCCTCCCGGCGGCAGATGTGGGACCTGCTGCGGGCGCTGAACCGCCAGGGACTGACCATCCTGCTCACCACCCACTACATAGAGGAGGCCCAGAATCTGTGCGGCCGCATCGCCCTTATGGACCAGGGCCGTACCCAGCGGCTGGATACGCCGGAGCGGCTGATTCAGGAACTGGGGGAGGTGGCCATCGACGAATTTGACGGCGACCACACCCGCAGCGCCTTCTTTTCCGGAAAGGCGGAGGCACTGGCCTATGCCGGTGGGCTGGATAACAAATTTGTGGTGCGCTCCACCACCCTGGAGGACGTGTTCCTCAGCATGGTGGGCCGCAGATTGGAGGCCAGGTGATGGAGCGCCATATGATCGTTCACGGCATTGCCACCGTGCTGTGGGAGAAGTGGGTGGAGTTTCGATTTGAGTGGAAGAAAATCACCGCCTCCGCCCTTGTCAGCCCCCTGCTCTATATGATAGCCCTGGGGTGGGGTCTGGGCTCCTCCAGCAACGTCACGGACCGCCCCTATATTGATTTTCTGGTGCCGGGAATCATTGCCCTGACGACGATGAACACCAGCTTTTCCGCTGTGGCGCAGCCTCTGAACGTGCAGCGGCTTTTCGAGCGCTCCTTCGACCAGATCATGATTTCCCCCACCCCCATGCCGGCCTATATCTTCGGCCAGATGCTGGGCGGGGCCCTGCGGGGAATCTACAGCGGCGTACTGATTTTGGCGCTGTCCCTGCCCTTTGGCGCCTCCATGCATATCACCCCCGCCTTCTTTCTGGTGATGCTTTTAAACGGCATGACCTTCGGGGCGCTGGGGGTCATGGCGGCCATTTTGGCCAGTACACACGCGGATATTTCCCGCTTTTCCACCTTTGTGATCCTGCCCATGACCTTTCTGTGCAACACCTTTTTCCCCCTGGATCGGGTTCCTGCGGCGATGAAGCTGCTGATCAGCGTCCTGCCGCTGACCCACGCCAGCGGTTCCATGCGCGCCATGGCCTACGGCGGTGCTCCCGGCGGCCTGAGCCTGCTGGTGCTGGCGGGATACGCGGTGGCCTTCATGGTGGTGGCCAATGTGGTGGTAATCCGGCGGAAAAACCTGTAGGCGCGGCGGCAATAGACGCACCCCGCCGTCCATCCCGTATTATTGTTGAAAGAGGCGGGCCGCCGGAGTATACTCTATGTACAAATATCCAGTAAGGAGATGTGAGCATGGGGCGAGAGTCGGCGCTGCGCCTGACCCCTCTGCGCCGGGCGCCGGCTTGGCGGCGCCGGGGTGTGGCCAGATGCATGCTGGACTATGTCCGGTGGGACGAAGGGCGCCTGGGTCTGGAGACGCTGTACCTGCTGACGGACCACACCAGCTTCTACGAGCGCTGCGGCTGGAGTTTTTGGTGCATGGTCCCCTGTGACGGCGGTGAGAGCCGGATGTATCGGGCGGGTGTGCTGCCGGCCCTCCCGCCCGGGCCGGAGGGGCTGGAGATTGTCCCGAATCACCTGTGATTTTCCAGCGGACGCTTCGAAAAATTGGAAGTTGTCTACTTCAATTTTTCTTGACACTCACTGCATTCTCTATCATGGATTGATAGGATTCCCCCACATTCTGGACAGGTATATGTCTCTTTTTGCTGCTCCATAAATGCTTCCAATCCATGCTGGCGCACATATTCGCTATTCTCCATAAGACTTGCCTGATATCTTTTATTGTAGCTTTTTTCAAGATCAGTTATCAGCTTGCATGGATAATCGAAACATGCAAAGCAATATGTGCAATCCTAATAAGAAAACATTGTAGGGCGAGAGAGAAACGGTATTTCCTGTTGTTAGTATAGCATGTAAAATAAATAAGCCAAATAAGAAAAATGCTGTGGATGATGAATCATCCGCAGCATTTCCTGTTTTACGGACACCCGCGCTCTGCGCGGGACCTTTTTTGTTTTGCGCCGGGAGCGGACGAAAGAAGGGAGAACTGTTAACTCCCTGCGGACGGTTTAAAATTTCGGTTAAAATGGAGGAAAAACAGAGAAATAGTGGGCAATAATTTAGGGGAAATGCGCCTTGTGCGGCCGGGTGCTTTTTCGGTATGCTATATGCAAACAAAATTTCACTGCACTAAATGACGAAAGGACGGCGGGGGTATGGAGATACGCAGCGCATATTTGCAGCGGGTTTACGACCAGGTCGTGGCCCGTGATCCGGAGCAGAGGGAGTTCCATCAGGCGGTGCTGGAGGTGCTGGAGAGCCTGGATCTGATTGTGGACAGGCACCCTGAGTACGAGCGCCACGGCATCATCGAGACGCTGGTGGAGCCGGAGCGGGTGATCTGTTTCCGGGTGCCCTGGGTGGATGACCAGGGCCGTGTCCGCATCAACCGGGGCTACCGTGTCCAGTTCAACTCCGCCATCGGCCCCTTCAAGGGCGGCCTCCGGTTTCACCCCACGGTGAACCTGTCGGTGCTGAAATTTTTGGGCTTTGAGCAGATCCTGAAAAACAGCCTTACAGGCCTTGCCATCGGTGGGGCCAAGGGCGGCGCGGACTTTGACCCCAAGGGAAAGAGCGATGGGGAGGTCATGCGCTTCTGCCAGAGTTTTATGACGGAACTGTACCGCCACATCGGCCAGTTTACCGACGTGCCCGCCGGGGACATCGGCGTGGGTGGCCGGGAGATCGGCTATCTCTTCGGCCAGTACCGGCGCATCCAGGCCAGCTATGCCGCCGGGGTGCTTACCGGCAAGGGCCTGGCCTTTGGCGGCTCTCTGGCCCGGACGGAGGCCACGGGCTACGGCCTCTGCTATCTGACAGAGGAGATGCTCCGCTGCATGCGCCAGGACAGCCTCCAGGGCAAGACGGTGGTTATCTCCGGCTCCGGCAACGTGGCCATTTTTGCCTGTGAGAAGGCTACGGCTCTGGGTGCCAAGGTGGTGGCCCTCAGCGATTCCAGCGGATTTATCCATGATCCGGCGGGAATCCGGCTGGATGTGGTGAAGGACATCAAGCTGGGCCACCGGGGGCGTATCCGGGAGTATGCCGACCAGGTGCCCGGCAGTGTTTATACTGAGGGCTTCCGGGGGATTTGGACGATTCCCTGCGACATTGCCCTGCCCTGCGCCACCCAGAACGAGATCGACGGGGAGACGGCGGCCATGATTGTGAGCAACGGAGCCATGGCGGTGGCGGAGGGGGCCAATATGCCCTGCCGCCCGGAGGCCATCCGTACGTTCCGGGAGGCGGGACTGCTCTTTGCTCCCGCCAAGGCGGCCAACGCCGGCGGTGTGGCCACCAGCGGGCTGGAGATGAGCCAGAACAGCGTGCGGCTGTCCTGGACTTTTGACGAGGTGGATGAGAAGCTGAGGGGGATCATGGTGAATATCTTCCACAACATCTACGACGCATCCCAGGAGTGCGGCGACCCCGGCAACCTGGTGGTAGGGGCCAATGTGGCGGGCTTCCGGAAGGTGGCCGGCACCATGCTGGCCCAGGGATTGATCTGAAAACAGGGAAAAGGCGTCCCCGGAACCAGCTGGTTCCGGGGACGCCTTTTCCCTGCTGTGGGGGCGGCACGGCGGACATCTGCCCGGGCGCCCCGCGGTGTGTGGGCGACTACTCCACCACAAAGGCCACGGTGGTGGGGCGGCCCTGCCACTGTGTCCCGTCGGAGCGGTAGTAGAAGCGTTCCACGGCCCCGTCCCGCCCGGTGTAGTCGACCACAAATACCTGGCCCGTCTCAAGCAGCATGGGATAATTATCATAGGGCAGCACATCTCCCGCCTCCGGGGCGTCCTGGAAGTCCCCATAGGCGTCCTCCAGCCGCCAGAAGGCCCGGGAGAGATAGATGGACCAATCGCTGATGGATTCCTCCCCAAAATAGGAGGCCTGATACGTCTTGCCCCCCACCGTCAGGGTGTCTACCCGGAGCGGCTGGATATCCTCCTTGGCGATCCATCTGATGTCCTCTGTGCGCAGAGCCTCGCCGTATATGCCCTGCAACTGGGATGCCATGGTGGGGGTGTCCTCCGTGCCCCAGGCGGCACCCTCTAAAGTGGTGTGGGCCGCGCCGTAGATACCCATGACGCTCTCCCCCTCCAGCGCGTCGTACTCCCGAATGAAATTTTCCACCATGGCATTTTCCCGATAGGCGTCGTCCTGCTTTTGATAGTAGGTCTTTCCCTGCTGGATGGCCTCCAGGGTCAGGCGGTACGGCTCCGTGTCCGCCTGGCCGTTTTTCTCCAGATGGTGCAGGAACCGCTTGCCGGTGGTGTCGTATTGGTGGCCCACATCCGTACCGTGGAACACCGTCTCCGGGCACTGCTCCTTAATGGCGGCATAGAAGTCCCGCACTGCCGGCACGTGGACGGAAGTGCCGACCCAATCGCCGTAAACAGCGGTGAGAATGGCGTCATCCTCCTGTTCCATCCAGAGGTTTAAGTACGCGGCGGTAAAGTAGGGCAGTTCCACAAAGAGATGGCGCATTCCCTTGGTGTGGTAGCAGTCCTTCCACAGCTCCAGTTCCTTCTCCAAAATTGCCTCCACGCCGTGGGCCTCCCCGTAGAGAACAATTTCTCCCGCCTCCTTTTGGGGGGCGGAGCCTGCCCTGCCGGAGCAGGCGGTCAGCAGCATAAGCGCGGCCAGCGCCGCGCAGAACAGCTTATTTCGCTTTTTCATCAGATATCCTCCTACAGACGGCAAGTTTTCATTACTATGCTATATATAGTATAGCACAATGCGTGGGATTTGTCAATAGGGGGGCCGGTACAAACATGCTCCACTTGGCGGCCCCTGGACCCGTACCCGGCCAGCCCCGGCTCATCAGATCCGCATCGTTCATGGCCCGCAGAAGGCCCGGGCCTCCGTGGAAAATCATATGCGCGCCTGCCTGGGCGCATGGCGGTGAACAATTTGTGACTGCGGTTGTAATTTCCAAATTTTCCTGCTATACTATATTCTGTATCGCTATGTACGGATAGCGAGTGATTTTTGTCGAGTGAGGAGCGTTGTCCTTTGAAAATTGTGGTCTTAGCCGGGGGTCTGTCCTCGGAGCGAAACGTGTCTCTGGTGACGGGGACCAGCGTGTGCCGTGCTCTGCGCCAGCGGGGGCACCGGGCGGTGCTGGTGGATATGTTTTTGGGCCTGGAGGGCTGCGGCGGAGCGTTGGAGAGCCTCTTTGACGCCCCGGACGGCCGCTGCGGCGGGGCGGTCATTGAGAAGACCGCCCCGGACCTGGAGGCGGTGCGCCGCAGCCGGGCCGGCCAGTCCCCCAGCCTCTTCGGGCCGGGAGTGCTGGAGATCTGCGCCCTGGCGGACGTGGTGTTTCTGGGACTCCACGGGGCCTGCGGGGAGGATGGCCGGGTCCAGGCCGCCTTTGACCTCATGGGCATCCCCTACACCGGGGCGGGCTACCTCTCCTCCGGCATGGCCATGAACAAGGCCGTCACCAAGCAGTTTATGGAGCACGCGGGCATTCCCACGGCGCCCTGGCGGGAGGTGCGCTACAGCCGGGAGGACATACCCCGGCTGACTGCGGAACTGCCGGTGCCCTGCGCTGTCAAGACCATTGACGGGGGCTCCTCCCTGGGGGTGGCCCTGCCGGACACCCGGGAGGAACTGGCGGCGGCGCTGGAGGAACTGCTGGGGTACGGGGGACATATCATCGTGGAGGAGAAACTCCACGGCAGGGAGATTACCGTGGGCGTGCTGGGGGAGGAGTACCTTCCGGCGGTGGAGATCATTCCCCAGACCGGCGTCTACTTCGACTACGAGGCCAAATACCAGGAGGGGGGCAGCCTGGAGGTGTGCCCCGCCCAGATTACGGAGGAGCAGTGGCGTGAGATGGGGGAGCGGGCCCTGGCCCTGCACCGGGCGCTGGGCCTGTCGGCCTACAGCCGCACGGACTTTATCCTGGATGCCGCCGGGGAAGCCTGGTGCCTGGAGATCAACACCCTGCCGGGGCTGACTCCCGCCAGCCTTCTGCCCAAGGAGGCCGCGGCCATCGGCCTGGAGTATGGGGCGCTGTGTGAGAAAATCATCCAGCTGTCCCTGGCCCAGCGCCGCCGGTAAGGGGGTGGAGAGATGAGACCCATCACTGCGGGCGGGATCTGCGCCGCCGTGGGCGGCCGGCTGTACGGCCCTGATGATCTGACCGCCTGCCGCGTATCCACTGACAGCCGCTCCGTTGCCGCAGGAGACTGGTTCGTCCCCCTGGCGGGGGAGCGGTTCGACGGCCACGACTATATTTCCAAGGCCCTGGAGGCGGGGGCGGTGGGGTGCCTGTGCGCCCGGCTGCCGGAGCAGCTGCGGCCAGACCGGGCCTATGTCCTGGTAACAGACACAAAAAAAGCCCTGGGGGCTCTGGCCGGCTGGTACCGGGGACTGTTTTCCCCTCGGATGGTGCAGATCACCGGCAGCGTGGGAAAGACCACCACCAAGGAACTCATCGCCTCCGTCCTCAGCCAGGGGCTCACCACTCTGAAGACCCGGGGAAATCTGAACGGCGATATCGGCGCGCCCATGACCCTGCTGGAACTGGAGGCGGCCCACCGGGCGGCGGTGATTGAGACCGGCATGGACAGCTTTGGCCAGATCCGCTATCTGGGCAGCCTCATCCGGCCCGACATCGCCGTCATCACCAATATTGGCGACGCCCATATGGAGTACCTGGGCAGCCGCCAGGGGATTCTGCGGGCCAAAAGCGAAATTTTTGAACATCTGGCTCCCGGGGGCACAGCGGTGCTGAATGGGGACGACCCGCTGCTCTGCACGCTGGAACTGCCCTTTGAAACCCTGCGCTGCGGCGTGGGGGAGGGGTGCAATGTCCGGGTGGAGGATGTGGAGGATCTGGGCATGGCGGGAGTCCGCTGCCGGGTGCGTACGGCGGCGGGGGACTATCCCCTCGCCATCCCGGCTCCCGGCGTCCACATGGCCTGCACCGCCGCTATGGCGGTGGCCATTGGGGAGAAGCTGGGCCTTACGGCGGAGCAGATCTGCCGGGGCGTGGCCGCCTACGTCCCCGCCGGGGAGCGGATGCGCGTGGAGCGCCTGCCGGGGGGGCGGCTGCTCCTCAACGACAGCTACAACGCCAACCCCCAGTCCATGGCCGCCGCTCTGCAGGTGCTTGCCGCCACGGACTGTAAAAAGCGGATCGCTATGCTGGGGGATATGAGGGAACTGGGCGCCGCTGCGGAGCCGGGCCACCGGGCCGTTGGCCGCCTGGCGGGCGAACTGGGCGTGGATATGCTGCTGGCTGTGGGGCCGGAGAGCCGGGAGTGGATGGCCCCGGAGGCGGAGCGGGCCGGCTGCCGGGATGTGCGCTGCTATCCGGACCGGGAGGCGGCCTACGCGGACCTCACGGCGTCCTATGCGCCGGGGGCCGCCCTGCTGCTGAAGGCGTCCCATTTCTCGGGGCGCTTTGACCTGGCGGCGGCCTACCTGCGGGAGTACCCCTGGGAGGAGACCGGCGCGTAACCATACACCAATGAGAGACACAGAGATATGATTGAAATAAGCGTCAGCGGACTGAAGAAGTCCTTTGAGATCGGAAGCAATATACTGGACGGTGTCACTTTCCAGGTGGAGACCGGGGAGCGGGTGGGCCTTTTGGGCCGCAACGGGGCCGGGAAATCCACCCTGTTTAAGATTCTCACCGGAGAACTGGACTGGGACGAGGGGGAGGTGGTGGTGGCCAAAAACCGCCGGGTAGGCCTCATTTCCCAGATCCCGGTGTATCCCGCCGGCTACACGGTGGAGGACGTGCTGCTCACCGCCTTTGCCCGCCATCAGAAGCTGGCGGAGGAGATGGCGGCCCTGACCGCCGCCATGGCCGCCGGGGATGCCAGCGAGGCTACGCTACGCCGCTATGGGGAACTGTCCGCCCGGTTTGAGGGCCTGGGGGGCTACGACACGGAAACCGCCGTGAACAAGGTGACGGCGGGCCTGGGGATCTCCGGGGACATGCGGGGGCAGCTGTTTGCCAGCCTCTCCGGCGGGGAAAAAACCCGGGTGAATCTGGGCCGGCTCATTCTGGAGGATACGGATATCCTGCTGCTGGATGAGCCCACCAACCATCTGGACCTTCACGCCGTGGAGTGGCTGGAGGACTATGTGGAAAAATTCAGGGGCACCGTTGTCACCATCAGCCACGACCGGTATTTTCTGGACCGGACGATTACCCGGGTGATTGAACTGAACGCCGGCAGAGCGGAGTTTTACGCCGGCAACTACACCTTTTACGCCATCGAGAAGGAGCGGCGCTATCAGGAGAAGCTGCGCCAGTACGAGAAGGAGCAGGCCAAGATCCAGCAGCTTCAGTCGGCGGCGGATAAGCTGCACCTGTGGGCCTTCATGGGCAACGACAAGCTCCATAAGCGGGCCTTCTCCATGGAGCGGCGCATTGAGCGCATCCGCCAGACGGAAAAGCCCACAAAGGCCCGGGCCCTCACCAGCCGCTTCGGGGAGGCGGAGTTTGCCGGCGACGAGGTGCTGCACATCAAGGGCCTGGGCAAGGCCTTCGGGTCCCGGCCCCTTTTTCACGATGTGGACCTTCTGGTGGAGGGGGGAGAGCGCATCGCCCTCATCGGGGACAACGGCACCGGAAAATCCACCCTCTTGAAGATCCTGATGGGGGAGGAGGAGCCGGATCAGGGACGGGTACGGTTTGGGCCCACAGTCCGGCCCGCCTACCTGCCCCAGATCATCTACTTCGACGATCCCCGCCGCAGCATTCTGGACACCATGCTCTACGCCAAGCGGGGCATGACCACCCAGACCGCCCGGGACCGGCTGGGGGCGTTCAATTTCCGGGGGGAGGACGTGTTCAAGTCCGTATCCGTCCTCTCCGGCGGGGAGCAGAGCCGCCTCAGGCTCTGCATGCTCATGGACGAGGAGATCAACCTTCTGGTGCTGGATGAGCCCACCAACCATCTGGATATCGACAGCCGGGAGTGGATTGAGGAGGCGGTGGAGGCCTACGAGGGGGCGCTCCTCTTCGTCAGCCACGACCGCTACTTCATCAACCGCTTTGCCACCCGGATCTGGGAACTGGAAAACGGCGTGATTACCGACTACCCCGTGTCCTTCCCCCGCTATCGGGAGATCAAGGAGCGGGAGCGGCGTGAGGCCCAGGAGCGCAGCCGCCTCCAGCGGCAGGCGGAGGAGAAGGAGCGGATCGCCGCCCAGAAGGCCGCCCCGCGGGGAGGCCGCGCTCAGCAGGCCGCCCGGAAGCAGATGACCATCTGTGAGCGGGAGATGGGAAAGCTGGAGGAGGAGATCCGTGCTCTGGAGGCCGAGATGGAGGCAAACGCCTGCGACTATGAGAAGTACGGCGCCCTCTATGAGGAGAAGGAGAAGCTGGACGGCCAGCTGCTGGACCTTATGGGGAGGTGGGAAAAGCTGGCGGAAGAGGCGGAAGCATAAGAAATGAGGATACGAAAGAAATACGCGGTCTGCGTGATCCTGGCGGCACTGTTTGTCCTGCTGGGCGTCCCGCTCCGCTTTGTCTACACCCCTATGCGCTTCACCGGCTTTCTGCTGCTCTGCGCCGCCGGGGCGGTGGGGCTCTATGTGCTGCTGGACCTGTGGAGCCGGAGGAGACGGGGGGGAGTGATCTGCAAACGGATTTTTCTGGGCCTTATAGCGGCGGGGTTTCTCCTCTTTGCCGCCATGGAGGCTTGGGTTCTGTCCTGGGCGAGGACGGACGGGGACACGCCGGTTTCCGCCGTGGTGGTCCTGGGAGCGGGGGTCAATGGAACCACGCCCTCCCTCAGCCTCCAGGTCCGCCTGGAGGCGGCTCTGGACTATATCGCCCAGAGGCCCGGCATCCCCATTGTGGTGACAGGCTCCCAGGGGCCAGGGGAGGATATCAGCGAGGCTGCGTGCATGGCCGGCTGGCTTGCGGACCGGGGAGTGGATCCGGCACGTATCCTCCTGGAGGATCAGGCGGACAACACGGAGGAGAATATCCGCTATTCCCAAGAGGTGCTGTATGACGCCGGCGTGGACACCACCGGCAGCATCGCCGTGGTGACGTCGGACTACCACCTGTGCCGGGCGGCATACCTGTGGGGCGTACCCTGGATGGTCCCCGTGGCGGCCCACATGCCGGACAGCTTCTGGCCTCTGACTGTCAACTATTATATCCGCGAGGCCTTTGCCATGGCGGCGGAACTCACAAAGGACTTTGCCGCAGTGGTGAAGCACGCTTTCTAAAGAAGGAGGACACAGCCTATGTCCAACATTTTATGCCTCTATTTCAGCCGCACCGGCGCCACGGAGCAGCTCATGGAGGATATCGCCCGTGAGGTGGACGGGGAACTGGTGAAGCTGGAGGACGGGGTGGACCGGTCGGGCCTCATCGGATGGCTGCGCAGCGGCTTCCAGGCCGTGGCCCGGACGGTGCCGCCGGTAAAAAAGCCGGAGACAAAGCTGCTTTTATCCCAGTACGATCTGGTGGTTGTCGGCACCCCTGTGTGGGCGGGCCGGTGCAGTGCGCCGGTGCGCAGCTTCCTGAAGGAGTACGGCGAGCAGCTGAAGAAGGTGGCCTACGTGCTCACCCGCAGCAGCGATGTGCGCTATGAGGAGGTCTATGACCAGATGGACACCTATCTTCGCCGTCCCCATGTGCGGGCTGTGACCATCCGGCCGGGCACGGTGGGCGCCAGCTTCTGGCGGGAGGAATTTTTGTCCGGCATCCGGGAGGATGGAAAGGGGCGGCAGGAGAATGCTTAATAAATTGAAGGATATCGAGGCCCGTTATGAGGACCTGTCCCGCCAGCTGGAGGACCCGGCAGCCTACGCCGACCCGGAGCGGCTGAAAAAGCTGAACCGGGAGCAGAAGGAACTGGCCCCCGTGGTGGAGGCTTACCGGGCCTATCGCCGGGCGGAGTCCGACGCCGCCTCCGCCCAGCAGCTGCTGGGCGACCCGGAACTGCGGGAGATGGCTCAGGAGGAACTGCACCAGGCCAAGGCGGATATGGAGCGGCTGTCGGAGGAACTGAAGCTCCTCCTGCTGCCCCGGGACCCCAACGACAGCCGCAGCGTGGTCATGGAGATCCGCGGCGGCGTGGGCGGGGAGGAGGCCATGCTCTTTGCCGCCGATCTCTTCCGCATGTACAGCATGTATGTGGAGGGCCGGGGCTGGAAGCTGGAGATAGTCAGCGCCAACGAGACGGAACTGGGGGGGCTGAAGGAGATCAGCTTCCTGGTAGAGGGCGACGGGGCATACTCCCGACTGAAGTTTGAAAGCGGCACCCACCGGGTACAGCGGGTGCCGGTGACGGAGTCCTCCGGCCGCATCCAGACCTCCGCCGCCACGGTGGCGGTGCTGCCGGAGGCGGAGGAGGTGGAGTTTGCCATCAACCCCGCCGACCTGCAGATCGACACCTTCCGCTCCTCCGGGGCGGGGGGGCAGCACGTAAACAAGACCGAGTCCGCCATCCGCATCACCCACCTGCCCACCGGCGTGGTGGTGGAGTGCCAGGATGAGCGCAGTCAGTACAAAAACAAGGACCGGGCCATGAAGATTCTCCGCTCCAAGCTCTATGAGGCGGAACTGGAGAAGCAGAACGCCGCCATTGCCCAGCAGCGGCGCAGCCAGGTGGGCTCCGGCGACCGGTCCGAGCGCATCCGCACCTACAATTTCCCCCAGGGCCGGGTAACGGACCACCGGCTGACCGGGGACAACAAGAATTTCAGCATTGATGCCGTGATGGCGGGCCGGCTGGACCCCCTCATTGATGCCCTGGTGACAGCGGACCAGGCGGCCAAGCTGGCGGCCTCGGCGGAGTAGGGGGCGGCCATGGAGACAAAAATGTATGTCATCACCGACCCGGTCCGGCAGGGGCCGGAGGTGGAGGAGGCTGCCGCCATCCTCCGGAGGGGCGGGCTTCTGGCCATTCCCACGGAGACGGTGTACGGCCTGGGGGCCAACGGGCTGGACCCGGCGGCGGTGCGCCGCATTTTTCAGGCGAAGGGCCGTCCCCAGGACAATCCTCTTATCCTCCATGTGCCCTCCGCCCACTGGCTGGAGCGGTACTGCCGGGATGTGCCCGACGCGGCCTACGCCCTGGCGGAGCGGTTTTGGCCGGGGCCTCTGACCATGATTCTGCCCCGGCGGCCTGTGGTTCCCGACGAGACCACCGCGGGCCTGGATACCGTGGCCATGCGCTGCCCGGACCACCCGGTGACGCTGGCCATCATCCGCGCCGCCGCCGTGCCGGTGGCGGCGCCCAGCGGAAATCTCTCCGGGCGGCCCAGCCCCACCTGCGCCGCCCACATGGTGGAGGATATGGCGGGGCGCATCGAGGGAATTGTGGACGGAGGGCCCTGCCAGGTGGGGGTGGAGTCCACCATTCTGGATCTCACCACCCCCGTGCCCCGGCTGCTGCGTCCCGGCGGACTGCCCCTGGAGAGCCTGCGGGAGGCGCTGGGACAGGTGGAGGTGGACCGGGCGGTGCTGGCCCCCCTGGGGGCGGGAGAGAGGCCCAAGGCCCCCGGCATGAAGTATCGCCACTACGCCCCCAGGGCCCCTGTCACCGTCATCACGGGGGCGGGGGAGCGCACCGCCCGCTATATCCGCTCCCACCTCTCCGAGGCCACCGGCGTCATCTGCTTCAGCGAGTACGCGGAGGACTTCCCCGGCTGCGTGGTGGAGTCCATTGGCGCTGCCGGTGACAAGGCGGAGCAGGCCCGCCGGGTGTTTGACGCCCTGCGCGCCTTCGACGCCACCGGCGTCACCGCCATCTTTGCCCAGTGCCCCGGCGACGCGGGGCTGGGCCTCGCCATCGCCAACCGGCTGAAGAAGGCGGCCGGCTTCCAGGTGGTGGAACTGGGGGAGGGGGAGCGGTGATAGTAATCGGCATCACCGGCCCCACCGGCTCCGGCAAGACAACCGCCCTGGCGCAGCTGGAGAAGCTGGGCCTGGAGGTGGTGGACTGCGACGCCCTCTACCACCGCATGCTCTCGGAGAGCGAAAGCCTCCGCGCCGCCCTGGAGGGGGCCTTCGGGCCGGTGTTCCTGCCGGACGGGGGCCTGGACCGGGCCGCCCTGGCCCGCCGGGTGTTCTCCGACAGGGGGGAACTGAACCGGCTCAACGCCATTGTCTTTCCCGCCGTGGGCGCCGCCGTCGAGGGAAGGATCGCCGTCTGCCGCCGCCGGGGCCTGGTCATCGACGCCATCAATCTCATCGAGTCCGGCATGGGGCGCCTGTGCGACGTGACGGTGGCCATCACCGCGCCGCCCCAGGTCCGTATGGGGCGGATCATGGCCCGGGACGGCATTGACGAGGAGCGGGCCATGGAGCGCATCCGGGCCCAGAAGAACGACCAGTATTACCGGCAGCACTGCTCCTTCCTGCTGGAGAACCGGGCCGGGAGCCGGGAGGAGTTTTCCACGCTGATCCATGAATTTTTCAGTGATTTATTACAGGATATGGAGGAATGAATGATGAACGCGAACGAGTGGAAGGACAAAATCTGCTACACCCCGAAAAATGGCTATGACCGCATGCCGGAGGGGGAGCGGGAGGCCATGGAGGCCTACTGCACGGGCTACAAGGCATTTCTGAACGCGGGTAAGACTGAGCGGGCCTGCGTGCGGGAGGGCATCCGCCTGGCGGAGGCCCAGGGCTTCAAGCCTCTGGTTCGGGGCATGACCCTCTCCGCCGGGGACAAGGTCTACCGGGACAACCGGGGCAAGATGCTGCTGCTGGCGGTTATCGGGGAGGAGAGCCTCTCCCGGGGCGCCCAGATCACCGCCGCCCACGTGGACTCCCCCCGCCTGGACCTGAAGCCCAGCCCTCTCTATGAGGACAGCGAACTGGCCTACCTCAAGACCCACTACTACGGCGGCATCCGCAAGTATCAGTGGGTGGCCATCCCCCTGCAGCTGAAGGGCGTGGTGGCGCTGAAGGACGGCACGGTGGCGGATGTGGCCATTGGCGAGGGGGATGAGCCGAAGCTGGTGGTGAACGACCTTTTGCCCCACCTGGGTGCGGAGCAGGGGAAAAAGACCCTCAACGACGGCATTGCCGGCGAGCAGCTGAACCTGCTGGTGGGCAGCGAGCCTCTCACCGGCGCCGAGGGCGACCGGGTGAAGATCCAGGTGATGAAGCTGCTCTATGAGAAGTACGGCTTTACGGAGGAGGACTTTATCTCCGCCGAACTGGAGGCGGTGCCCGCCATGGACGCCACGGACATCGGCCTGGACCGCAGCATGATCGGCGCCTACGGCCACGATGACCGGGTCTGCGGCTATGCCGCCCTGAAGGCCATGCTGGATCTGGAGGCCACCCCGGGAAGGACCGCTGTCTGCGTCCTGGCGGACAAGGAGGAGATTGGCTCCGTGGGCGTGTCCGGCATGCAGACTGCCGCCTTTGACACCTTTATGGCCGACCTGTGCGAGAGCCAGGGCGTCCACGTCCGGGAGTGCCTGGAGCACTCCTTCTGCCTCTCCGCCGATGTCACCGCGGCCTACGACCCCAACTTCCCCGACGTGTATGAAAAGCGCAACAGCGCCCGCCTCAACTACGGTGTGGGCCTGTGCAAGTACACCGGCAGCCGGGGCAAGGGCGGCGCCAGCGACGCCTCCGCCGAGTTGGTGGCCTATGTCCGCCGCCTCTTTGACCAGGCCGGCGCCATCTGGCAGATGAGCGAGCTGGGCAAGGTGGACGCCGGCGGCGGCGGCACGGTGGCCGCCTATATGGCCAACCGCAACATCGACACCATCGACGCCGGCGTCCCCGTGCTGGCCATGCACGCCCCCTTTGAGGTGGTGGGTAAGCTGGATTGCTACATGACCTACAAGGCCATGGCGGCGGTTTACGCCGGATAAGGGCGGATTTTTCGGCGGCAGCGGAAGAAAAAATCCGGATTTGCCGTTTATCGATAAAAGCGGCAGCCTCTGGAAAAATTTTTTGAAATTTCTGTATGGAAAATTGAATTTGTAACCGAAAATGTAACCGGCGTGTGCTATAATGACAGCGTAGACAGGAAGCGGTCCCGTGTCAGAGCGGGACAGCGGAGGGCTCCATAGAGTGGGGCCCGCGAGAGTGAAACGGCAAACCGGCTGAAAAGCCGGGACGCAAAGCTAAGGGGGCTACGGCGGGGCCGAACAGGCGCGCTAAGCCAGCCCGGCTGCCAAATCTCAATCTTCCGAATTTCACTTGTGAAAGGAGAATGAGAAATGGCAAAACTGAGCAAACGGGTATTATCTGTCATCCTGTCTTTGACGATGATGCTCACCCTGCTGCCGACGACAGCCTTTGCCTCGGGCCGTGTCACCATCGACTGTGACACCCGGGACGGGGCCACGGTTTCGGTGACGGGGGACCTGCCCGAGGACGCCACGGTTTCCGCCGATGCGGTCAGCGTGGATGTGGAGGGCATCAAGATTGTAGCCGCCTATGATATCAATATCTATGACGGCAACGGAGACCTCTGGCAGCCGGAGGGCGGCGTGGAGGTGACGATCCAGTCCCAGGATTTCCAGGACTATGAGGATCTGAGTGTGTACCATGTGGACCCGGAGGCGGACAGCGCCGGCGGCTATGTGGAGCATATCGGACGTACCATGAGTTTCCTGGGCCGGGTGCTCGATTTCCTCGAGCAGCTGATGGACGCCGACTGGAACCGGGGCGGGGACAGCGTCTCCTTCACGGCGGAGCACTTCTCCATCTACGCCATCGGCACCCCCTATGTGGCAACCTACACCTTCTATGACGCGGATGGTGGGGAGATTGCCGGCGCCACCCAGATCCTGAAGGCGGATGAACCCATCCAGGTGCCCGAGGCCCCCGCCAAGGACGGCGGCGTGTTCACCGGCTGGTATCTGGACGGGACGGACTTCCCCGTTGAGGACGGCGATACCCCCAGCGACCTTCTGGCCAACCTGACCGAATCCGATCAGGACTACCACGTCTATCCCCGCTACGAGGATGTGTACGCCGTATACTTCCTGGATGAGGACGGCCAGGTGGTGAAAACCATCCAGGCCTCCCAGAAGGACGATGTGGCGGTCAGCACGGATGTGGCCTCCTTCACCCCCCAGGGTGACTACCGGCTGACCGGCTGGTCCCTGGAGGAGGACGGTACGGCCGTCAGCAGCGTCAGCTTTGACGACGCGGTGGACGGCGCGGTGTATCTCTACCCGGTGTTCCAGAACGCCTACTGGGTCCACTTTGACACCCAGGGCGGTACCGGCGTCGCCTCCCAGGCGGTAGCCGCCGGGGAGACTGTGGCTGAACCCGCGGCCCCCACCCGCACGGGCTATGCCTTTGCCGGCTGGTACACGGACCCGGACTGCACCGACGGAAACCAGGTGTCCTTCCCCTATGCGCCCAGCGCTTCCACCACCCTGTACGCCAAGTGGAGCGGGGAGCAGGCCGGCTATACCGTGGTCATCTGGTTTGAGAAGCCCAACGTCTCCGGGACCCCCGATCCCACGGTGAGCAAGGCGGACTACGCCTACTACGCCTCTACGGAGGCCACCGGCGCCGTGGGCAGCCAGGTCACGTGGACGGCGGCGGACGCCGCGTACAGTGTGCCCAGCGTGAATGGGATCCCTGTGGGCGAGTTTGCGTACAGCGAGACCGCCACGGTCAAGGGCGACGGCACCACCGTGCTGAACGTGTACTGCAACCGCAAGGTGTTCACCTACCAGTTCACGGTGGTTCACGGCTCCATGACCATCGGCGGCAATACCTATGGCCGGGTGCTGACCTGCACCAAGGAGGAGCACAGCCACGGTAACTGGTGGAATAGCAGCTGCTATGAGTTGGATTGCCCCTACGGTGGGACTGGCATAAGGCATTTGTTCCACGATAAGAACTGCTATACCCTGGTTTGCACCAAGGAAGAGCATAGTCATACTTCCAGCTGCTACAGTGACAATCCCTACACCCTCGATCTGAAGTATGAGCAGGAC
>CDZQ01045277.1_pt1 | contig 48307 bp, 52 predicted proteins | sample 554831 | NCBI WGS metagenome assembly CDZQ01 (sample SAMEA3182112, study PRJEB8094) | gut metagenome | biome: human; feature: gut; material: Stool; isolation source: human stools | place: Canada | collected 2013-05-06 | reverse complement strand
CCCCCCCCCTGATGCCCGCCCCCGCCCGTGAGACCGCCCAGCATATTCATGATACCGGAGAGGTCCGGAAGCTGTGTGGAGGGCGCGGCAGAGGCGGGGGACGCAGGGGCGGGCATAGACTCCACGGGCGGCTGTATTGGGGGCTGAGAGCCTCCCTCATCGCCGCTGTCCCCGGTGAGGGAGCGGGCGAGGGACATGATCTGACCCATGGCCTCAGGATTCCCGAGGACGGCATTCAGTTTATCCGCGAATTCGTCGGCCATGGACATTCCCTCCTGTCAATGCAACGCTTTGCCGGCCAGCGGCCTTATTTTGGAACGGATTTGTTGATGCGTTCCACTACCTTGGCCCCGTTGGGGTCCTGCATCAGACGGTTCAAAAGTCCCTGGAGCTGGGAGGCGTCGCCCTTCATGGCAGCCTCGGCCGCCGCTTTCAGACCGCCTCCCTGGTTGAGCATTGTCATAAGGGCCTGTGTGTCGGGAGATTTGACCAAACTCTCCACAGCCGCCTTATCCTTGAGCAGTTTGGCGGCCTGAGGGCTGTTGAGGACATTTCCGGGCTGTTGCTGTTTTGCCATAGGATATCCCTCCATTGATTCTATGAATGGGCTCAAAGTATTATATGTGACTTTCAGAACAAGGTGACTGATATGAAAATCGTCGTTTTTTCTGATTCCCACGGGGCGGTCTCCAATATGGAGGACGTCATGCGGCGAGAGCACCCGGAACTGGTCCTCCACCTGGGCGACCTCTGCCGGGACATCGAGGAGATCCAGCGCCGCTTCCCCCAGCAGACCATCCAGAACGTATGCGGCAACTGTGACGGCTTTACCGAGACACCGGATCAGCGCATTTTACGCGTAGAGGGGAAACGGATCCTCATGATGCACGGCCATCGCTACAATGTCAAGCTGACCTATGCCTCCGCAGCCTATGCCGCCCGGGAGGCGGAGGCGGATATCCTCCTTTTTGGGCACACGCATATCCCCTACTGCGAACAGGTGGACGGCCTGTGGATGCTGAATCCGGGGAGCTGTGGGGGCCGCGGTGCCACGTATGGCGTAATTTCTCTGGAAAATGGAGAGGTAATGTGCTATACTGTCGGAATAGCACCTGAACGATAACGGCTGGAGCGACTGCTCCGACAAGAGGTGGGATTTGAAATGCTGCTTGCGATTGATGTGGGGAACACAAATATGGTGTTCGGCATGTTTGAGGGGGAGACCTTCACCGGGAGCTTCCGTCTCATGACCGACACCAACCGGACTTCCGATGAGATCGGGTTGTCCGCCTGGGAGTATTTTCAGCGATTCGGGCTCAAAACCGAGGATGTGGAGAATGTCATCATTGCCTCGGTGGTGCCCCAGGTAATGCATACGCTCACCAATGCCATGGTGAAGTATTTTGGAAAAACGCCCATCATCGTGGATGAGGATGTGGACCCCGGCCTTCCCTATGGCGTGAGCGGGGATGAGCGTTTGGGCGCCGACCGTTCCGTGGCCTGTATTGCAGCGCTGGAGAAATACGGTGCGCCGCTGGTGGTGCTGGACTTTGGGACAGCCACCACCGTGGATGCGGTCAACCGTGAGGGCGCCTATATGGGCGGATGCATCACCGCGGGGATTCGCATCTCCGCCGACGCGCTTTTTATGCGGGCGGCTATGCTCCCCAAGGTGGAGTTGGTAAAGCCGGAGACTGTGCTGGGCTGTACTGCGGTGGGGCAGATCCAGGCCGGGACGGTGCTGGGTTACATCGGAGCCATGGAGTATCTGATCCGGATGGCCAAAGAGGAACTGCGCGCGCCCGACGCCCACGTGGTCGCCACCGGAGGCTTGGCACGCCTGATCGCGGACAATACGGGCCTGATCGACACAGTGGACGGCCGCCTGATTCTGGACGGCCTGCGAATCATTTACCAGCGGTACAAGGAGGATCATCTTAAAAGATAGGGAAAGAGAGGAGGCAGGAGCGTTTGCCGAAACAGCATCAAGCGGTCGATATGACGCAGGGGGATCCGCTGGGACTTCTGGTGCGGTTTTCCTTGCCGCTGCTGGCGGGCAATGCTTTCCAGCAGCTTTACAACATGGTGGATTCCTGGGTGGTGGGCAACTTCGTAGGTACCACCGCACTGGCCGCTGTGGGCATCGGATTCCCGGTCATTTACCTGCTCTCCTCTCTCTTTATGGGGCTCTCCATCGGCGGAAGCGTGGTAATCGCGCAGTTTATGGGTGCGGGGGACCGGGAGGCCGTCCGGCGGTCTGTGAACACGGTGTATGGGGCGGTGATGGTGAGCGTCGTCCCGCTGACGCTCTTTGGGGTGCTCATCTCCGGGCCGATCCTCCACCTGATCCGGGTGCCCGCGGATGTATACGATCAGGCCCATGTCTATCTCCAAGTGATTTTTGCCGGTATCATCGGAAGCCTGGGCTACAACATCAATGCGGGTATCCTCCAGGGCCTGGGGGACAGTAAGACGCCCCTGCTCTTTCTGGCCACGGCCTGCGTGGTGAACATCGTTCTGGACTTGGTGTTTGTCCTTGTGTTTGACTGGGGCGTTTTCGGCGTGGCTTTTGCCACCATCGTCGCCCAACTCTGCTCTTGGATCTTCGGCGTGTGCTACGTCAACCGGAAATATGATTTTATCGCCATCAGGCCGCTGCATATTTCGGTGGACAACGTACTTTTGAAACGAGTACTGAAGCTGGGTGTCCCCTCTGGTATCCAGCAGTGCCAGTTTTCTGTGGCGATCCTGGTGCTCCAAGCCCTGATCAACGGTTTTGGCGCGGAGTTCGCAGCGGGTTTTTCGGCGGCCAACAAGGTGGATACCTTTGCCTTTATGCCTGTGGACAGCTTCTGTCTGGCTGTTACGACCTATGTGGGACAGAACGTGGGCGCCGATCGGCTGGACCGTGTGCGGGAGGGAGTGCGCAAGGCGATTCTTCTGTGCGTGGGAGTATGCCTTGTCATGTCGGCATTGGTCGTGCTCAATGCGGATCGTCTGATCATGCTTTTCAACACGGACCCACTGGTGGTCGCCTCCGGGCGCGCCTACCTGCTGCGGGTGGTGAGCCCCATGTTTCTAATGGCCATTATGTATCCCATCAACAATGCGCTTCGGGGTGCGGGAGCGGCCATCGTCCCCATGCTCTCCTCCGTCGTGGCGCTATGGGCGGCCAGGGTGCCGGCGGCATATCTGCTGGCCCATTTTTTCGGCCCGGAGGAGCTCTATTGGTCCTACTCCATTGGGTGGGTCCTTGGCGTGATCATCAGCGGTACGGTCTACCTGCGGGGCAGGTGGAAGGAGCGGTGTGCGGTGCACGTCCGGGATATGGAGGCCATCCTGTAAAAAGCGGCGCGTAAAAGCCTATAGAACACCGGGGCGTCCCGTCTCTTGGAAAGAGACGGGACGCTTTTCCATGCCGACGCATAGATAGAGACGGGATTATGAAACCGTCAAAGCCCTATATTGCAAAAAGGGAAAGAAAATTTTTGGTGCGGTCCAGATGGGATTTTGCGGTGCGGCAAAGAAACCCCTTGCAAGGACCGAAAATTTTACACGCGGAAGCAACGGAAGTTTGCGGTGCTCCCCTTGACAAAGCGTGCATCTTACGGTAAAGTTAGTTTCAAATGATACTTTGCTTCGATGGTAAACGAAGAGCGAAATGAAAGTGAGGCGCCATTCAAATGAATGTTTTGCTGGAAAAATTCACTTTTACGCCTGAATTGACCGAAATCATCAACAATAGCCCCAGCGTGATCGTACCGGACAGCAAGGAAACGCTGTACGAGCTCATCTTCGGCAACGGGCATACCGATAAGATTGAGGTGCTCTATGATGTGAACGGCAAGCCGGTGAAAGAGGCTACCGTGATTCGTTGCAAAAACGGCGCGGTGGTCAACTATATGGAGGACTATATGCGCCGTCGGGACCCGGACTGTATGCGGGTGGCGGATGAAGAGCCCACCGACAAGCCGCGCTTTGAGGATGTCTATGGCTACGATTTCGGCGCCCTGCGGGTGGAGACCTTCCGATGGCTGGCACGGCAGGAGCTGATCATCGTCCCCTTCAAGGCCGGCGGCTATGACTATGGCTATGACTCTATTTTGGTCTGCCCCCGGAATGCGGCTTTCTTTGCCTTTGCCCTCTCGCAGCTCCAGGCCTTTGTGAATGCCAAGGAGGTGGACCACTTCAAGCCCCGCTCCGTGATCTATGTGGCCCCGCCCTTCCGGCACACACACTTTGCAGGCAAGCAGGTGGTGGTCCACAGCCGCCATCCGGACCTGCATGAGATATTTGCCTACAATTTGTATCCAGGTCCCTCCGCCAAAAAAGGGATCTACAGCGTGCTGCTGGACATAGGGGAGCAGGAGGGGTGGGTCACCGCGCACGCCTCCGCCGCCCGGATCATAACCCCATACGAAAATGAAATGGTGATGATGCACGAAGGGGCCTCCGGCGGCGGCAAAAGCGAGCTGCTCCAGGATGTGCAGAGAGCTGCCGACGGCCGTGTTCTGCTGGGGACCAATATAGAGACCGGAGAAAAAACCTACATCAGCATGAGCGACACCTGTACCATTGAGCCCGTCACCGATGATATGGCCATCTGCCAGCCTGGATTTCAAAGCAAGAGCGGAAAGCTGGCCCTCTTTGACGGAGAGGACGGCTGGTTCATCCGGGTGGACGGCATCACGGAGTACGGGTCCGACCCGCTCTATGAGCGCATCTCCATCCACACGAAAGAGCCGTTGATGTTCTTCAACATTGAGGGCGTGCCCAGGGCCACCTGCCTCCTCTGGGAGCACACGCTGGATTCCGACGGTACCCCCTGTCCCAACCCCAGAGTCATCATTCCCCGCCGCACCATCCAGCATATCGTAAACAAGCCGGTAGAGGTGGATGTGCGGAGCTTTGGTGTCCGCATGCCCCCCGCCACGGAAGAGCATCCCAGCTACGGCATCATGGGGCTGATGCATATCATCCCGCCGGCTCTGGCCTGGATGTGGCGTCTGGTGGCGCCCCGCGGTTTCAATAATCCCAGCATCAGCGGCAGCGCCAAGCTGGCCAGCGAGGGCGTGGGCTCCTACTGGCCCTTTGCCACAGGCAAGCGGGTCCGTCAGGCCAACCTGCTGCTGGAACAGATCCTGCGCTGCAAGAATACCCGCTATGTGCTGATCCCCAACCAGCATATCGGCGTCTATCAGATCGGCTTCTCCGCCGAGTGGATCTCACGCGAGTATCTGGCGCGCCGGGGCGGCGTCAATATGAAGATGGACCGCCTGGTGCCCGCCCGCTGTCCGTTGTTGGGGTACGCGCTCAAGGAGATGAAGGTGGACGGACAGCAGATCAGCTCCCGCTACCTCCGCCCCGAACGCCAGGATACCCTGGGTGTGGAAGGGTATGACAAGGGCGCGGAGATTCTCTACCATTTCTTTGCCAAAGAGCTGGAAGTCTATGATGTGGAGGAGCTGCACCCAGTTGGGAAAGAAATCCTCAAGTGTTTCCGGGAAAATGGGACTATTGAGGACTACTGTGCCATCATTCCTTTGGGATTGGAATAATGGAAAATGGGAAATGGACTGGGGCCCGCCGTGAGGCGGGCCCCAGTCCATTTCAGGATCTAAAAATCATTTTGAAACAAGCCATGATACAGAGCGGACAGCGCTGGAAGCTAAAACGCGTCGAGGAAGGCCTGCACGCCGTTGACCAGCTCCCCCAGATGCCATCCGTCCAGAAGCCGGTGGTTGAGCTGCACAGAATAGGGGAGGAGCAGCCTTCCATCCCGTGCTTCGTATTTTCCCCAAGTGACTCTGGGAATAGAGTCGTCCGGGTTGCAGTCCATCTCATTGCTGAGGCTGGTGAAAGATAGCCAGGGAAGGCAGGAGATATAGACCAAGTCGTCCCGTGCCTCCTCCGTGCCGGCAGGAAAGGGTGCATGCTGCACTGCAACCTGGTGGGCGCAACGGGAACAAAATTCTTCCAATGTTCCACCATAGGGAACATTGACGATTTTCAACAGATGGGTGTCCCCGTTCGGAACCACAAAGCTGGGGTCCAGGTGGTCGTGCAGGATGATCTGTTCCCCGCGAATCTTGTAGAGAAAGTCGGGCAGTCCGTTCATGACATGCAGCGTGGCGTAGATCAGGGCATAGTAAAAGGAGAGGCCGTGGGCTTTTGTGTGTCGATGCAGTGTCGTAACGTCTAAAGAGGTGGTGACATTGTAAAAGGGGAAAGAGAGGCCGGAAAAAAATTTGAATTGTGCTCTGCGGGGCCACTGCTCCAAGTCGACGTAATCCACAGCTCAGCCCACACCTTTCTGGAAAAAGTCGCACCAGGGACGCAGGGTACAGTTCTGACAGTCAGGCCTTCTGGCCATGCATACGGCGCGACCATGGAGCACCAGCCGGTGACAGAAATCATTGGACTCTTCGGGAGGGAGCACTTCGCGGAGCTGCGTTTCCACTTTGGCCGGGTCTTTGGTGCCGTCCGTCAGGCCCAGCTTGCCGGAAATGCGGATACAGTGGGTATCCGCCACCACAACGCCCGGCTGATGATAGACGTCGCCCAGGATCAGATTGGCGGTCTTTCTCCCCACGCCGGGGAGCTTCAAAAGATCATCCATGTTGTCCGGCACCTTTCCGCCGTATTCATCCAGCATCATCCGGGCGGCGCCCACAATATCGCGGGCCTTGGCCCGGAAGAAGCCTGTGGAATGGATGTAGGTCTCCAATTCACCGATGTCGGCTTCGGCCAGAGACTCCAGGGTGGGGAAACGGGCAAAGAGAGCGGGCGTCACCATATTCACACGCTCGTCGGTGCACTGGGCCGCCAGACGGACGGAAAAGAGCAGTTCATAGGGTTTGGGATAGTCCAGGGAGCAGATCCCGTCCGGGTAGAGCTTTTTCAGCTCCGCTATGATGGAGAGAACATCCGCTTTTGTTTTCATTCCGACTCACCTCGTCTATCAGAGATATAGAACACATAAGAGAAGTATTCTCTACCATAATACCATAAAAGCAGACGGAATGCGACGGGGTTTTTCATGGTATGTCAGTTGTATTTCTCGGAAAGATTCGATATAATACCCAGTATAGCTCTTTCACACACTACTTACTTAGAGGAGAGGTGCGACGGCAATGGTACAGGAAATGATCGACTTTCTTTCCACCAAGGACCCAGAGGTGGCAGCCACCGTGGCGGCTGAATTGGCGCGTCAGCGCAGAAACATCGAGCTCATCGCGTCGGAGAATATCGTCAGCGAGGCGGTTCTGGTGGCCATGGGCACGGTGCTCACCAACAAATATGCCGAAGGATACCCCGGCAAGCGCTATTACGGCGGCTGCCAGGAGGTGGACGTTACGGAGAATATCGCCCGCGAGCGCGCCTGCAAGCTTTTCGGCGCAGAGCATGCCAACGTCCAGCCCCACAGCGGTGCTCAGGCCAACTATGCCGTCTATGCGGCGCTGTGCGAGCACGGGGACACGGTGCTGGGCATGGATCTCTCCAATGGAGGCCATCTCACCCACGGCTCTCCCGTCAACTTTTCCGGCAAGAACTACCACATGATCTCCTACGGGCTGGGGGCTGACGGATGCATCGATTACGACCAGGTCCGCGATATGGCAAAGCAGCACAAGCCCAAGATGATCATTGCCGGCGCTTCCGCCTACCCACGGGTCATTGATTTTAAGACTTTTGCAGAGATCGCCCATGAGGTGGGGGCCTACTTCTTTGTGGACATGGCCCATATTGCGGGGCTGGTCGCCGCGGGCCTCCACCCCTCTCCCGTGCCCTATGCCGATGTGGTGAGCACCACGACCCATAAGACGCTTCGGGGCCCCCGGGGCGGTATGATCCTGTGCAAAGAGGAGTTTGCCAAGAAGATTGATTCCGCCATTTTCCCCGGCTCTCAGGGCGGGCCTCTGGAGCATATCATCGCCGCCAAGGCGGTGGCCTTGGGGGAAGCGCTTCAGCCCGAATTCAAGGATTATCAGAGTCGTATCCTTAAGAATGCCCAGGCACTGGCAGCAAGCTTGACGGAGTCCGGCTTCGATCTGGTCTCCGGTGGAACGGACAACCATTTGATGCTGGTGGATCTCCGCAAGGCAAGGGTGACCGGCAAGGAGATGGAGAAACGGCTGGACGAGGTGAACATCACCGTCAACAAAAACGCGATCCCCAACGATCCTGAGAAGCCCTTCGTCACCAGCGGGATCCGTGTGGGTACGCCGGCGGTCACCACACGAGGATTCCGTGAGGAGGATATGAAGGTCATTGGTGAGCTGATGTGGCAGACCGCTACTGATTTTGATGCCAAGGCAGAGGAGATCCGCGCAGCCGTGGCCGCGCTTACGGAAAAGTATCCCCTCTACCAGTAATAAAACAAAAATAATCCATGGAACGGCCTCCGGATGGGGGGAATGATTTCCCCACACGGAGGCCGTTATGCTATCATGTTCAAAAGAGAACTATATCAGGCCAAAATATCGACTGAGAAAAACCCAAAAGGTCAAAGAGAAAGCGGAGAGCACCGTGGTGGAGACCACTGCGCTGGAAGCAAGCACGCCGTCTCCGCCCATATTTTCCGCCATAACATAGCCCGTGCTGGTGGTGGGGGAACCCTGCATGACCAAAACGGCGGCCAAGTACTCTCCGCGCAGCCCCAGCGCAACGCAGATTGGGAGGAAAACGCCAGGCAGGACCATCAATTTGATAAAAGTGACGGCCAGTGTCGGTTTGATTTTTTTCAATGCCTCTGTGCCTTGAAAACTGGCTCCGATACAGACCAACGCCTGGGGCATGGCCATATCGGCCACATATCCCATTCCTCGCTCCAGCATGAGGGGAAAACGGATTTCAAACCAAGATGCGGCCATGCCTAGGAGGATGGCCAGGAGAATGGGGTTTGTGACGATGTCTTTTCCGGCCTTCAGAAGGTTCTCTTTCAAAGAACTCTCTTCATGGGTGGGACCCTCCAGGGTGAGGATGAGTACGGCAAATACATTAAAGAGGGGAACGCTGCCCACCATCATCATAGGAACAACGGCGCCGGAGCCGTAAATATTTGTGACTAGGGCCATACCGAGAACGGCGACGCTGCTGCGGTATCCCGCCTGAACAAAAGCGCCTACCATGTGGCGGTCTTTTAGGAAGATACGGGCGCCGATCCAAATGCCGACTGCGGAGAGCACAGTGATGACCGCACAGAGCAGGACAAAACCACCGCTGAAATTGTCCCGCAGGCTGGTCTCAGTCATCTGTACAAAGAGCATGACTGGAAGTGTGATCTTGAAGTTGAAGCGATTACAGACGGAAACAAAGTGCTCATCCAGAATGCCAATCCGGCGCAGGGTATACCCCAAAAGGATGACCAAAAAAACCGGCGCAGTGGCATTTACGCTGTAGAAAAAACTTTCCAAGGCATGATTCCCCCAAAATATAGAGTATAAATTGAGAATATCATACCCCTAAACAGCATATATCGTCAAGAAGAAAGCTTTTTGTCACAAATGGTATGCCATGGTATGGCGCAGAGCATAAATTGGAAACAGTCTTGACAATTTGAGAAGAAGTTACTATAATATACCGGTAACATTCTTTCGGGGTGTGGCGAAGCTTGGTATCGCGCTTGGTTCGGGACCAAGAGGCCGCGGGTTCGAATCCCGCCACTCCGACCAATAAAAAAGCCTAGAGTCGCAATAGCTCTAGGCTTTTTCTATATCTTTTTATGTCTTGTTTTCCCTTAAATTTTCCCTTACAGGCCCAAAACGTCTTTGATATACCCCTCCATCCGGGCGGCGCTCTCTTGCTTCATCTGATCTGTAACATGGCCGTACACGTCCAGGGTGAAGGCTGCCGTTGCATGGCCCAGATTCCCCTGAACGGTTTTGATATCGTCGCCGGAACGGATCGCGGCCACGGCGTAAGAGTGGCGCAGATCGTGGAAACGGGCGTCAGGACGTCCGATTGAACTGGCCACCCGCTTAAAGCTGTGGTATACGGCGGGATGGGTCAGATGGTGCCCTAGCGCATCGGTGAACACAAACCCGGAAGCCTCCCATAATGCTCCGGCCTTCAGGCGCTGCTCAGCTTGCCGGGCTCTGTGATGCCTCAATAGGTCTATGACCCAGGGGGCGGGCGTAATGGTCCGGGGCTTGTCGTTCTTGGTGGATGCCAGATGATATTCCCGACCTCCGTCCCTGGGTTGCTGAAGCTGCTTATTGATGAGCAGCGTCCCCTTATCAAAGTCCACGCAGTCCCACTTAAGGCCCAAGACCTCCCCCTCTCTCATCCCAGTGAGGAGCGTGACGGTAAACAGTGCTTCAAACCGGTGCCCCCTGACCGCTTGGAGAAAGGCGCGGCTCTCCAGCTCATCAAGCGGGTGTATTTCTTTCTTTTCCACCCTGGGGAGAGTACAGGACTCCGCCGGGTTGAAGCGGATGTAACTCACGGCTACGGCCTGCTGGAGGGCCTTGTGGAGCACGCCGTGGATGTTCTTCACGGTCTTGGGGGAGAGGCCCGGCTTACCGTCCTGCTCGACGCCCAGGCCGTTGTAAAAGCTCTGGATGGTGTGGGTATTCAACGCCTCCAGCTTCACGGCCCCGAGGGCGGGGGCGATGTGGGTCTTGACCGTGGACTTGTAGGAATCAGAGGTCCGCGGCTTCACCCCGCCCAAGTAGTCGGCGGTCCAGATATCCAACCACTGGCCCACGGTCATCTTACCGGGGGCGGTATAGGTGCCGCTGTCAATGGAGGCCGTGGCCGCCTTTAGCTTCTGGGCAACTTCCTTTTGGGTCTTGCCCGTGATGCTCCGCTGTATCTGCTTCCCGGTGCCGGGGTCCCGGCCAGCGGTGTACCTGGCCTCCCAATAGGTATACTCTTTCCCCGAGCGGGTGACGGTCTTCTTGCGGATGGTCCCGGTCCCTGCTGCTGCTTTCCTCGCCATAATAAAATGACTCCTTTCATCTTGCCCGCTGCGTCCTTTTGTGATAAGATAAAAGGGTGCAGTAGGGCCTTGGTTTTGTCGCCTGGTCTATTGCTCGTTGCCCCTTCAGGTGTTGGTAGCGCCTGGAGGGGTTTTTTATTACTTTTTGTTTGGGGGTATGGTATCCTGATTTTGGCGCTGCACAAGAGGCAGGCGGTTAGCCACACTCCCGGAAAGGGGGTGAGGCCATGCGGATCACATTACATATCGGGCCTTTCACGGTCACGATTATTGTGAAAAGCAGAAACCGCCACCCTGGCCGGTGACGGTTTCTAGAGCTTTGCTTTATTAACCTAGCTATGGGCTAACTGCTTGTTGCAGCGCCCTTTCTATGCTCATTATAGCCGTCACATGATAAATTGTCAACTGCCCTGAGCCATCGGCTTGGGGCTTATTTTTTGTCCTCTGGAGGATCCTCAGAGGCCCCAGGAGCGGCGTTATCTCGTTTCATCTTTTCGTCTATGGCCTCATTGATAAAGCCGTTCACGCTTTGGCCGGTGCGCTCTGTGTGGGCCTTAACTTCATCAAGTCGCCCTTTCGGAAGCCGTATTAAAGTTTTGTCGTATGCTTTTGCCTCATATTTTGCTGTTGCCTTTTGCTGGGCCTTTGATACTGCCATGCTGTAACCTCCATTTCCGAGAGGTGGTCAAAATGGTCGCACCTCTTCCAGGTTAGCATTATTATACACTTGATGTATATAGATAACAATATATAAAGTAAACAAAAATATAGCGATAACATTATATAAAATGCCAATTGAAATATAACGATAACGTGATATAATAAGACCATAGCAGGGAGGAACAGCCCCGGCGAAGGTGGAACCGAAGAACACCACATAAGAGCGGGACGGGATGTGACAAGTCGCTACCAGGATAGCGCACACAAAGCCCACCGCCGCCGGGGAGACCCTCAAAAATAAAACAAAAGGAGGCCGCCGCCATGACGGAACGCATGATTGAGAACCGGGTCAGAAAGCTTCAGGAGATCGAGGCCCGGCAAAAGGAGCTGGAGGCCAGCGCCGCCGCTATCCGTGCGGAGTTAAAAGCCGACCTGGAGAAGAAGGGTATGGACGAGCTGAAAACCCGGAGCTTTGCCCTCCGCTGGAAGGAGATCGTCACCAACCGCCTCGACAGCGAGGCGCTGAAAGCCGCCCTTCCCGATGTGTATGGGCAGTTCTGCAAGCCCATCGCCTCCCGGCGCTTTACCATTTCGTAAGAGGGTGAGGCCCACACCTAGCAGCCGTTTATCGCTCCTCTGTGGGCTCTTCGGGGGACTCTGTGGGGGAAGCTGGGCGAACTCCCCTCTTCAGGTTCTCCGGCTTCGTAATAAGGTATTCGGTATAGTGATGAATCTCACGCTTGCCATGGTCACTGAGCAGGTCGTTGTAGATCTCCATGAACGCCTCACTCTCTTGCATGAGGTCCAGGTGGGCCGAAATTCGGCGCTGTAGAGCCTCTTGCCGCTCCGTGACTGCGTAGGCGCGTGTCAGCCTTTCGGCGTCATGGGGGAAAGGAGTTTTTGCCATTTTGTTTCCCATCAAATAAGCGGGAGTAGTGTGGAAGTATTCAGCCAATTGTACAAGTGTATTTGCGTTCGGCGTCAGTCCGCGAGATTTCCAAGACGCCATTGTTGACTGACTGATGCCCAAATCTTTTCTTACCTCTGCCGGGGTAACCCCACTTTCTGTGCAAAGAGATTCAAATATGTCATAAAACACAATCGCCACCTCGCTTTTTGGACAATGTGCCAAATTATCGACTAGTCGATTGACAACCATCGATAAATCGCTTATAATTATCGATAGCTCGATACCCACATCATACCACAACTAGAAAGGAAGTGCAAGGAAAACATGTACAGGATCAGTAAGAGCAAGTTGAGCCTGGCAATGCTCAATGCGGGGCTGGGTTCCGCGAAGGAACTGGCACAGGTGTCCGGGGTCTCTGTGAACACGATCAGCCGGAGCATGAACGGCGGGTCCGTGAAACTGCTGACCATCGGGACGCTGGCCAAGGCCCTGAATGTGAACCCCATGGATCTGGCGGAGGATTGAAGAAGGAGGCGTAGCGGATGGCAACCCAATTGGAGCCGATGGCGGTATCAGCCGTGGAAGCGGCGCGGCTGCTGGGAGTGTCAAAACCAAAGGTATACGAGCTGATGGGGCGGGAGGACTTCCCGGCGTTCAAGCTGGGAGGCCGGACCCTCATATCAGTGGAAGGGCTTCGGGCCTGGGTAAAGGCCCAGGCGGAGAAAGGAGAGATTTCACAATGAAAAACAAGATCACGATCCAGGTCCGGGCGTTCCCTGTGAAGGTGCAGGACCAGCGTACCGGCGAGGAGTCGGTCAACACCATTCTTTTTACCAAGCAGCAGCTCCAGGCGGCGCAGACCATAGGCCAGAGCAGCAAGGAGCTGATATGCCGGGCGTACAACGCGAATGGCTATACCGTCCTGGACGTCGGCAAGGCGGACAAGCGGGAGATCGAGCTTGATCTGTACGAGCTGTACCGGGAGGCGGTGGGCGGTGAGTGCACTTGACTCTGGCGGAATTTCTTGGACGCCTGGAAGGCGTGACGGGTGGGGGCGGACAGTATTCGGCCAAGTGTCCCAACCACGGCGATCAGCACAACAGCCTTTCCATATCGGCTGGGCAGGATGGTCGGGTGCTCCTCCACTGTCACGCCGGATGCAGCACGGAGGATATCGTCTGGTCCATGGGGCTGCAGATGAAGGACCTCTTTGTGGAGACCACCCCGGGTGAGGCGTTCCCGGTCTACAGCGCTCCCAAGGGGAACAGGCCTACGGCCAAGTTCGAGGCTGAGTACATATACCACGGCGGGGACCTGAAAAAAGTCAAAATGCGGCAGACGGACGGCGGCAAATACTTTGCCTGGAGGCACCTGAGGGACGGCCAATGGGCGAAGGGACGCAATGGCATAGAGCCGGGGCTTTATACCTCCACGGGCGGCGGAGCGCTCCCCAGAGCGGTGTTTCTGGTCGAAGGGGAGAAGGACGTGGACACCCTGAAAGGGCTGGGAATGGCCGCCGTGAGCCTCCCGGACGGGGCAAAGAGCAAATGGCGGACGGAGTATGGGAGAGCCCTGGAGGGCCGTGAGGTGGTCCTGATCCAGGACAACGACGACGCCGGAAAGGCGTTTGCCCAGATGGTGGCCGGGGAGCTGCGTGGGCGGGCCTCCAGTATCAAGGTGCTGGACCTTTCCGCCTGCTGGCCGGATATCCCGGAGCATGGAGACTTTACCGATCTTGTGACCAGGTTTGGGCCCGGAAGCGCGCTGAGAGCCGTGCAGACGCTGGCCCAGGATGCGCCGGAGTGGACCCCGCCGCCGGCGGAAGAAGATCCGCTGCTCTCACTGTTTAAGCCGCTGGAGGGGTTTCCGGAGGAGGAAGCCAAGTGGCTTGTACCTGGTTGGATTCCAGAGGCGCAGATCACGCTGATTGCAGCGGATGGAGGAATAGGGAAAACAACTCTTTGGTGCCACATCATTGCTGCTTTAAGCAGCGGGACGAGCTGTATCCTTGATCCGCCGGGGTTCACACGTCCGCCCATGAAAGTGACCTTTCTCACGACGGAGGACAGTGTGCGGAAGAAACTGCGGAAAAAGCTGCGCCTTGCCGGGGCCAACATGCAAAACATCATCACACCGGATTTTGTGGGAGACACAAGCGGACTGCTCCACAAGCTGAAATTCGGCACGCCGGAGATGGGGAAGGTGCTGCGGTATTTTCGCCCGGTGCTCTGTATCTTCGACCCGGTGCAGGGGTTCACCCCGCCAAGCGTAAACATGGGGAGCCGGAACGAGATGCGGGACTGTATGGCGCCGCTGATCTCCATCGGCGAGGAGATCAACACGACGTCTTTGATTATCTGCCACACCAACAAGCGTAAAGGGGCCTATGGGCGGGATCGCATCGCGGACAGCGCCGATCTGTGGGACATTTCCCGGTCGGTCATGATGGCCGGGTTTACGGAAGATCCAGGCGTGCGCTATTTGTCCAATGAGAAAAACAACTATGCCCAGCTTCAGGAGACCGTGCTTTTCACCATCGACGAGAACGGGCAAATTCAGCGAGCGGGCACATCCTGGAAGCGGGATCGGGAATACATCCAGGGCGCAGAGCTGGCGAAGTCCGCGCCAAAGCGGGAGGACTGCAAGGCGTTCCTCCTGAAAACACTGAATGAAGCCGGGGGGGCTATGCCCACGAATGATCTGGAAGCAAAGGCCACGCAGGCCGGGTACAGCTTTTCCGCCGTTAAGAGGGCGAAGAAGGATTTGAAGGCCGAGGGGAAGACTAGATATTTCCAGACCGGGAGCACACGCACAAAAGACAATATATGGCACATCCAAGCGATTACCACTGACTTGGACCATGATTTCGTGGAACTCCCGGAGGACACACCAACCCCATTTGACGAGTCCATAGGGCAGAGAGCCACAAGTGGTCCAGAGTAAGCTCAAAGCATTGGTAATAAAGGATTATTTACTCTTGACCACCTGGTCCAGAGTAAAGGGAAAATGGCGAGAGTAATGTTTACTCTTGACCACCTGGTCCAGAGTAAAACCCCTTGCGGCCCTAAGAGTTTTTTACTCTCGACCACTTTTTCTCTCTCTGACGGCAACGAACAAAGAAAGGCGAGTGAAAAATGAGAGACGTTATTTGTCCACTGGACGGTTTTCCATGTGAGAAAGACTGCCCGGACCGCTATACGGATCGGCCCGGCGGCGGGTGTGTTCTGACCACCGCCGTGGAGATGGGTGCAAAAATCACATGCTTAGGCGGCGGCAATGTCGCTGTTATATTTGGAAAGGGGTATCAATATGGAACCTAAAATTTGTCCACTGTTCTGGGCGTCGACGAACGATGGCGCAGCTCTTAACTGTCTGGGGGAGCGCTGCGCGTGGTATGTCCCGCCGGACAAGACGCTCATGCGGGAGGGCTGTTGTGCCGTTCAGGCCCTGGGCGCTCTGCCCGAGCTGGCGAAGGAGGTGCGGCAGCTATGATGTACCGCGTCTGCCCCCACTGCGGGGCGCATTTGGATCACTGCGAGGTCTGCGCCTGTCAGGAGACAGAAAAAGGCCGCTCCGGTGCTGCTGACACCGAAACGGCCAAGGCGGATAAGAAGGACTCCGTATCCGCCTCCTATTTTAACGGAATGAGGAGGGAAAAGCAAGTATGAATATGGACGCGGAAATTGCCGAAATCATCGCCCAGCTTCCCCCGGAGGATTTACAGTCTGTATGCAAGCTGGTATGCCTGATACGGTTTTGCCCTGGGTTCAAGGGGGAACTGAAGCAGCTTGTCCCCGATGGAACTGAAGTCATGAACCGCGAACAGCTAGAGGCTACTAATGCGCTCATGGAGAAATGGCTGTATGAAGAGGGCTGGGCGGAGATCCTTCGCCCGGACCTGGAACGCGTGGGGGTGAGGGTATGAAATTAGAAGAGCTGGCCTTTCCGCTGACGGCGGAGGCGTTTATAGCCTTCCAGGAGGAGGGAACAGGCGGGAAGCTGGGCGCAAATGCGCGGGAAGCTTTAGCCGCATGGGTATCCGGCTTCAACCTTTCCTTCGAGGAAGGGGGCGCCGGGAATCAAGAGGGACTGCGGGAAAGCCTCGAATGGTTGGATAGCCGCATTTCCGCCAATGAAGATGATCCCGTGCTGTGGAGGTTCTACAAGAGTGCCCGCTGGTGGGTGGTCTACGCCTGGGAGCGGGGAGGCCGGGAACGGGAGGGAGTGCGCGTATGAAGATCACCCTTGCCTACATAGCTGAGGAAGAGGAGGCCGCCGCCGCTGATCTGGCGGCCCTCCTCCAGGTCCACCCCGGCGCGAAGGTCCGTAAAAGCGACCGTCATCCCCCATGGAAGCATATCTATTTGGCAACGAGGGAACCGGGAAATGCCACAGCTACAATGATAAGCCTTGTTTCACCCCAGGATGGTATGATACAATAAACCCAAAGAACAGGTATGAGTACCGCCCCTTGGGGTTAGCCATCAACAGGCATGGGAAAGCAGTTTAAGTGCTGCTGCTCATGCCTATTTTCTTTTCTCCAGGGGGCGGGGCTTCCTCCTTTCATCCGCCCCGGGAGACATCCCAAGAGAAAGGAGGATAAAACGAAAGGGGAGCACGATTCATGAACTTTGTATCCGATATCAGGGACATTGTTGGGGACACCATCACGAAAATCCAGGCCCAGGAGAAGAAGATCCAGGAGCACGAGCGGGAACGGGACCAGTGGAGCGATACCCGCTTCGCCGAGGTCCAGAAGAACCTCCAGAACGAGTTGACGCTGATCCGGGCGGCGGGTCTCCGGGTGGTGCGGCAGCGCATTGAGCAGTATAAGGCGGAGGTACAGGCCGCCGATGTGCTGGACGGGTCCAAGCTGACCGAAGACGCCAAGCTCCTAGCCGGGGGCTTCCAATTGACCTCCGAGGACCTGGCGGCAGCGTTTGACCGGGCGGCGGGGAACCGGACCATGGAAAAACTGATCTACCGGTATGCGAAGGACCACGCCATTCCGCTCGGGCGGGTCTATTACGCGGCAGCGGAGAAGCTTGCCGCCGCCGATGGGATGGAGTCCTATGCGCGGAATGCCCTTGACCGCCCGGAATATTGGGACCTGATGGGCGGAGACGGCTATCTGGAGCAGACCGTTTCGCCGGCCATCAAAAACGACTGAAAAATATAGTGACACGGTTACGCGCATGCGCGAGGAGGCCGGAACAGTGACCAATGAAGAGCTGGCGGCGCTCATCCAGGCCGGGGAACGGGAACGCATCCCGGAGCTGTGGGCCCAGGTGGAAAAATACGTCTGGAAACAGGCAAACCGCCGGGCCCTCTCACTGGAGGGCTACGGCGGCGTAACGGAGGAGGATCTGTATCAATCCGGCTTTCTCGCCCTGCTGGACGCGGTGGAGAGCTACGACCACGCAGCGGGGATGTCTTTTATCGGCTGGCTGAACCTCCGCCTGAAGAACTCCTTCGCGGAGGCCGCCGGGTATCGGAGCAAAAAGCGGGACGTTCTGGACTATGCCGAGGATATCGACGCGCCGATCAATGACGCGGACGGGCTATCCGTTGCCGATCTCCTGGCCGCTCCTGACGGCCTCCAGAGTTTCGAGAAGGCAGAGGACCGGCTATGGCGGGAGCAGCTCCGTGCCGCCCTGGAGAGGGCCCTGGAGGTGATTCCAGAGGCCCAGGCTACAGTCCTCCGGCGGAGATTCTTTGACGGGGCGACCCTGGCGGAAGTCGCCCGGGAGGCCGGCGTCAACATCGAGAGCGCCAGACAGAGGCAGAATAAGGGGTTACGGTCCATCCGCCGCTCCAGAATGTGCCGGGAGCTGGAACAGTTCATTGAGCTCAGGACCCCATACTGGGCTCGTGTGGGCGTGGCTGCGTTCAACTCCTCCCACACCTCCGCCGTAGAGCTGGCCGTACTAAGGAGGGAAGAGCTATTGAAAAAAGTTGAAACCATGGGCAAATAAAACAGACGGCACCGAATACCCGGCACCGTCTGCTGTGTAGATCTGTTCAGTTGGCTTTCTTCAAGGCCGCAATCTCGCGGCTGTGCTTTCTGACAACGGCTTCAATAGCCGCAAGGCGGGTGTCTAATAGTTCGGCATCCTCTTCGGTCGGCATGCGACGGAGTATTTCGTCCTGGTTTTCGGCCAGAAGATTGAACCGCTCTTTGAACTCCGCATCCATCAGGGCCACAGTGCTCTTAGTAATACGCTGCTCCATTTCACTCAGCTTCTGATCGAGCCGCTTTTCCTGCTCCTCCATCATTTGGCCGATAGCCTCTAGCAACGCTTTATCATCCATCGGTATCACCTCTTGCATTGATTATACGGTGTCGGATATTCGGCTGTCAAGGTGCATTGTGGGAGCCGGTGCGTCTTAGGTGCTGTTGTCAACCGCCTGGGGGACTCAACCCGAAGTATCCCGGCCTTGCCGCTCTCCCTCTTGCTGATATTATAATAGCATATATTGCGCAATACATCAATTGACAGAACACACAATATTGCGCAATATATTTTGTTTAATGTGTGTATTGCGTAATATTAACCTCTAGGGTACAATATAAGCAAGATGGAGGAGGTGCGTCGTAATTCCCGCACCCACCAGGAAGGAGGGGCAACATGGCCGGAAAATCTGAGTACCGTAATACTTGGATAGCTGAAAAATTAGACCGAATAAACCTAACAGTTCCCAAAGGCCAAAAGGATACGATTAAGGCCCACGCAGAGACCCGCAGCGAGTCCGTGAACGGCTTTATTAACCGGGCCATATCCGAGACTATGGAGAGGGATAAGGCCGCGCCAGGGGCTGCCGGAGAGGCCGGAAAACCTGATATCGCCACGCACACGTGAGGGCGCAACATAAGCAAAAGGCGGGAGTTCCCAGGCCATTGTAGCCGGGCGACTCCCGCTCGTTTTTTCCCTTATGTTTTCCCTTTAGATGTTTTCCAGAGTGTTACCGTATTTACCACAACCACCTGATTTCTTAGGGGGTAAGGGGCCAATTTTACTGTATCTTACGGGGTATTCCGGGCCGTTTCTAATTCGAATCCCGCCACTCCGACCAAAAATCCTCTGAAATCTGATAATTTCAGAGGATTTTTGCATTTACTTGCAACTTTTTCGGATTTTTGCTTGACCACAGAACTTTTTCGATTTTGACCGATATTATAGCCTGCTCCGCCGCCCTATTCATTGTTTTAGCGGTGTAAATTTTGAACGGACATTGGCATGGATGCTCCACACCAATGCCGTTTGTACCTGTTTTTCCTTTTGCCTTTTCCGCCGCGGTCCTCGGCATTCCGTCTGTTCACCATGATAGATTGACCCTATGGCCGGTCAGAGCTACAATAAAAAAGAATATAAATTTTTCCACCCATGCAATAAAACGCAGTTCTGGCGCATCACTTAAATAACAGGAGAATTTGACCTATGAGAAATCTTCCGGCGCAGACAACGGAATACGGACCCGGCGGGAGCCAGTCTGTGCTGGAGCAGCTCCTGGCTCGAATCGCTTCTGGCGACCGGGAGGCGCTGGGACAGCTGTACCACCGAACCCGGAGCGCTGTGTATGCCCTGACGCTGTCTTACACCAAGAACGCTCAGGACGCTGAAGACCTGATGCAAGATACCTTCGTCCGGGTATGGGACAGCGCCGGTCAGTACCGGGGGAGCGGCTCGGCAATGGGCTGGCTGCTGGCCATCGCGCGGAATCTGGCGCTGATGAAGCTGCGCGAGCGCGAGCAGCAGGGTTCTCTGGACGAGGATGAGTGGAACGCACTCCCCGCCCACAGCTCCAGCCTTACCCCGGAGGACCGGTTACTCGCGCAAAACGCCCTGTCCACTCTGGACGATCAGGAGCGGCGGGTGGTCCTCCTCCACGCTGTGGCCGGTCTGAAGCACCGGGAGACTGCCGCTCTGCTGGACCTGCCCCTTGCCACCGTGCTCTCAAAATACCACCGCACCCTGAAAAAACTACGGATCCAAATAGAAGGAGATGACGCCCAATGACAGAGAAAGATATGGAGCACCGACTGAAACAAGCGATGGACCGCGCGGCGCCTGACGACCTGAACGGGGTCCTCTCGCGCTGCCATCAACAGAAAGAAGCTGTGATCCCCATGACCAAACACACGACTAAAAAGACTGCCCGGAATCTGATCGCCGCCTGTCTGGCTTTGGCTCTGGTAGGCGGAGGCGGCGGCATCTTCTACCAGCAGGCCCATGCCGCCGCCAGTGTGATTTCTCTGGATGTGAACCCCAGCATTGAGATGACCGTCAGCCGGAACAAGACGGTGCTGGCCTGCACCCCCCTGAACGACGAGGCTCAGGAGATCCTGACCGACCTGGAAGACGGCGCCGATCTGAAGGGGGCAAAGCTGGATGTGGCGGTCAACGCCATCGTGGGCTCCATGGTGCGCCACGGCTACCTCAGTGATATCTCCTCCGCCATCCTCATCTCAGTGGAGGATAAGGATCAGGAGCGGGCCGCCCAGCTCCAGAAGGAGCTGACCGCGGCGGTGGACGCCGTTCTGCTGGACCAGCAGTCCAACGCCGACGTGCTGAGCCAGACCATTGACCACGAGCAGGCTCTGGAGGAGCTGGCCCGGACCCACGGCATCACCACCGGCAAGGCCAATCTGGTCCAGCGGGTGATGGAGATGCTGGAGTCCGACAGTGAGGACGTCTTTGATCAGTTGGCCGGTCTGTCCGTGGAGGAACTGCGGGATATGCTGGAGCTTGAGATCAAGGACATCCCCATCGGCAAATCCGCCGCCGTCCAGGCCGCCAAGAAGCACACCGATACCCTGGAAATCGACTCCATCACCTGCCATGTGGACGCGGAGCTGGATAAGGAGCCGCCCCACTACGAAGTGGAGCTGTCCCACCCCACTCTGGGTACCTACACCTACAAGATCGACGCCTTTGACGGCAAGGTGCTCAGCGGCGAGAAGGACGCCTTTAAGGCTCACGAGGACGAGGATCTGCTCACTCGGCGTGAGGCCTATAATAAGGCTCTGGCCGATTGTATGGATCGCTTCCCCAAGTTGGAAGACTACCCCGCCGAGGACATTTCCTCGGAGCTGGACGAAGACGACAAGGTCTACGATGTGAAGTTCTATCTGGACGGCTATAAATTTGAGTACGAGATCGACGCTGTCACCGGAGAGGTGCAGGACTTTGAGACCGACTACACCGACAAGGACAATGAGGACGAAAAGCCTGAAAAGCCCGTAAAGCCCGAGACCGGCATCGACGGCAAGGAGGCCGAGGCCATTGCCCTGAAGGACGCCGGACTGGCCAAATCCCAGGTCACCCGCATAAAATCCCAGCTGGACGGGGACGACTATGAGGTCTCTTTCTGGGTGGACACCATCGAGTACGTGTACACCATCCGTGCCAAGGACGGCAAAATCCTGGATTGGGACACCGAGGAGCACGACAGCCGCTCCATGGCTCCGGATCATGCCAACAACGGCGCGGCCAAGGAGAAAAACGCCGTCAAAGCCGCGCTGAAGGCCGCCGGACTGAAGGAGTCCCAGATCACCGATTTGGACGTAGAGCTGGACGGCGGAATCTACGAGGTGGAGTTCCGCTGTGACGGTCGGGGGTATCGCTACTGCGTGGACGCAGGCACCTGCAAGGTGCTGGACGTGGACACGGACGACGAGGATGACGACAACCGGGACGATGAGGATAACGAGGATGATGACCGGGATGACGAGGATGACCGTCAGGAGGAGAAGCCCGGTAAGGGCAACAACAAGGGCAACAAGGACCAGGACATCGGCAAGGACAAGGCGATCAAGTCCGCCCTGAACCACGCCGGGCTGAAGGAGTCCCGGGTCACCGGCTTGACCGTGGAGTGTGACTAGGAACAAGGCCGCCTGGTCTATGAGGTTGAGTTCCAGGCCGACGGCATTGAGTATGAGTACACCATTGACGGTGCCGATGGTGCTGTGCTGGAACACGAGACGGACTACGATGACTAAATACATCTGATAGTGCGGAAAAGTGACCGCACAGCTTAAGACAACAACGAAACCGCCCGCTGAGACTTTTCGGTTCAGCGGGCGGTCTTGTTATTTTATAAGTTTTATTTTTTGTTGCATGGAAACGTGCAATTTTTTGTTATTTGCACCCTACCTGCAGAAGGACTTGTTCCTTACTGTAAATAGGAGGGCAATTATGACAGAAGAAAACTACAATTACCGCGCCAGTCAGACCCTGCTTCGCAATCAATTTCCCGGCAGAGGAAAACTGAAAATTCCTGTTATCCCTAAATTTCAGGAAAGAGCAGGTGATTTTAACGATCTTCTACTCATCGGATTTGATAAAACGCATTTGGAGGATCAGAACCACCTTGACTGGATGGTACATTTCTTCCTGTATGACTACCGTTTCGAGCGGGTCTGGAAGAATCCGGACAGTGATATTGAAAAGCTGGCCCGTTACCGGGCGGTGCTGTCGCCGGATTTCAGTATGTATCTGGAAATGGCCCCGGTGATGCAGTTATACAATGTGTTCCGCAACCGCTGGTGCGGAGCCTACTGGGCATCCAAGGGAATTCGCGTGATCCCGACGGTCAACTGGGGCGACGAATCCACCTTCGATTTCTGTTTTGAGGGAATTGAAAAAGGCAGTGTGGTGGCGGTCTCCACCTACATGGCGTCCGAACACGATAACCGACAGGATCAGGATGACTGATTCATGGCCGGTTACAATGAGATACTGCGCCGCATCGAGCCGGAGAAGATCATCTGCTACAACACACCGTTCCCCGAGATGCAGGGAAATATTGTGTACGTGGACTATGAACAAGGGAGATTTGTATGAGACCCATATTGGCCCAGATGGAAAGGCTGATTCCGAAACCCATTATTCAGATCACGGAACTCCGACGTTGCACGATAATCCTCATACACATGATATTTATTGGGATGATTTGGCCCTCACCCCGGTAGGATTGAACACACTGGGAAAGCATATGGCAGAGAAAGGAGATGGTTTTTTATGAAAACGATTGTGCCAGCCAATACGTTTGAGGACGATCGCTTCAAGACAATCAGCGATTTCAAATGGTGCATGAAGCGCGGCGGTGAGGTCCAATTTGAATGGAACGGAGTTATGTACTGCTGCTTTGGCTGCGTTTCTCCTGTGGCAGGCACAGCGCCTAAAATGGTGATCTGTCAGGCAGGCTCTGTGGAAGTAAACACTCGTACCGAGAAGTGGTGTGATACCGCTGACGAAATTCTGGAGTATATAGTGGGTGATGATCGTCTGCGTGATGTCATTACACAAGTCAAGGTGTGGGAGCGTACGATTTAAGATAAAGCCTCTTGCCGACAGTCTGCAAATCGTTGGTATTACTGGGTTTCGTCAGATCCTTTAATGACACTCCGACCAATCGGAAAGTCCTATTTAAGGCTTTCCGATTTTTATATCCTGAGGACTAAGTTTGGCAATTATGTCCGACTAACCCCTAACGGAGATGAGACATATTATACTTTTTTTACTGCTGTGATACGGAGTTCTGGTGAAAGTGGCAGGACAAGTCACAGAGAAATTGCGGCGGGCACCTCAAGTTTTTGTTGACATTCCGGCGTTCTGGACGTATAGTAAATCAGCCACCTATGTGGTGGACTAAGTTTTTAAAGAGGTATTTCATGTTTCAGGACAAAGTTATCGTCTGCAAGGATTGCGGGCAGGAGTTCACTTTCACCGCTGGCGAGCAGGAGTTCTACGCGGAGAAGGGCTTTACGAACGAGCCTCAGCGCTGCAAGGCCTGCCGGGACGCCCGCAAGGGAGGCCCCCGTGCCGGCGGCGGTCGGCAGATGTTTGACGCGGTATGCTCCGAGTGCGGTAAACCCTGCAAGGTTCCCTTTGAGCCCCGCGGGGACCGGCCCATCTATTGCAGCGATTGCTTTCGCAGATAAATAGCGATATGGAGAGCGCCCTCAGAGGAGGGCGCTCTTTTTGTACTGGTGTAGCGCGCGGACCGGGACTGTTATGTATTGCGCCGGGGCATGATCGTGCCCCGGCGCGGTTTGTGAAGCGAGGGATGGTCCCAATCACCCTTTGGGTCTGGGCTTGAAAATAAGCGCCACCAGATAGCCGAAGAAAATTGCGGCGGAGATACCGCCTGCGGCGGCGGTTACACCTCCGGTAAAGGCGCCCAGCAGGCCGCCCTCTTCCACGGCCTGGGCCACGCCCTTGGCCAGCAGATAGCCAAAGCCGGTGAGAGGGACGGTGGCGCCTGCTCCGCCCCATTGTACGATATATTTATAGATGCCGAGACCTCCGAGCACAACGCCGGAGACCACGTAGATCACCAAAATCTTTGCCGGGGTCAGAGTCGTCCGGTCAATCAGAATTTGCCCGATGAGGCACAGAAGACCACCGCAGAGAAAGGCGCGGAGATATTCCAGAAACAGGTCCATGGGTTACCCTCCCTTCTGTGTGCTTATGGCAACTGCGTGGCAGATGCCGGGGATGCTTTCTCCCTGCATGGTGGAGGTGGGGGAGAGCAGCGCGCCCGTTCCGCAAAACAGAATCTTTTTCCAGCGCCCCTCCCGCATCCCGTTGAGCAGAAAGCCAGTGAGCACGGCCGCTGAGCATCCGCAGCCGGAGCCGCCGCAGTGTACGTCCTGCCCCTGTGCATCATAGATCAGCACGCCACAGTCATCCAGGTTTTGCAGGTCCACCCCATCTTTGTGGAAAAAGTCCAATACGATCCCTTTGCCCAACGTGCCCAGGTCGCCGGTCACGATCAGATCGTAGTAAGAGGGCTTTCTTCCCGTGTCGGAAAAGTGGGTGGAGAGCGTGTCATAGGCGGCCGGGGCCATGGCGGCCCCCATGTTATTGGCGTCCTTGATCCCCTTGTCGACGATTTTTCCCACAGTTGCATGGGTAATATAAGGGCCATCGCCTTCGCGCGCCAGGACGACCGCGCCGGCACCCGTGACCGTCCATTGGGCGGTGGGGGTGCGCTGTCCTCCATATTCCAGCGGGGTCCGGTACTGCCGTTCGGCGGAGCAGAAATGGGACGAGGCCATGGCGGCGGCCCACTCGCCGAACCCGCCGTCCAGCATCATCGAGGCCAGAGTCAGGCTCTCCGCCATGGTGGAACAGGCCCCGTACAGACCGAAAAACGGCACGCCTTGTCCGCGAATGGCGAAGGAAGAGGCGATACATTGATTGAGAAGGTCCCCGGCAAAAATAAAGTCCAGAGTGGAGGCCGCCTGCTTGGCCTTATCCAAAGCGTTCTGGAGCGCCAGCTTCTGCATGGCGCTCTCCGCCTTCTCCCAACTGGACTCGCCGAAGGTATCGTCCTGGTTGATCAGATCAAAGGAGGCGCGCAGAGGTCCCTCACCCTCTTTTTTGCCCACCACGTTGGCGTGGCCGGCGATGGAGGGTGGGGAGGCAAAGGCAACCGTCTGCTTTCCCAGCTTTTTTGTCGTCATGTTCTTCAGCACTCATTTCTGTATCAAGCTGGCCATAGTTTGAACAGTTTTCCGCAAAATATGAAAGTGGATTTTGGCAGGGGATGTGCTGGTCAAAAACGGTAAAATGAGCTATAATAAGAACTGAATAAGTCCTGAGCCCGACTGCAATGCAATGGATTGCGTCGTACCCCGGTGGGCTACCGGAGAAAAGGCTCAGTTGGGAGGAAGCACAATATGGTGGAAGAGCCCAAGCGTACGATCGCCTATCTCTGTCCGTCCTGCCGCCAGAGCGTGGTGGTGGAAAAGACGGTTTTTTCTCTGGCTGCGGCGCCCAGCGCTATCCCTTGCCCCTGTGGGAAGGCGGCGCTGAAAACGGAGATCATAGGGGACCGCGTGAAGCTGACGGTCCCTTGTCTGTTCTGTGAGAAGGAGCACACCGTTTCCTGTTCCACGCACGCTTTTCTCCATGAGAAAACATTGGCTTTCTCCTGCGCAGCCTCGGGACTGGACTGCTGCTACGTAGGAGAAGAGGGGCCGGTTTTTGCGGCGATGAAGCGGCTGGAGGAGGCCGTGGATAAGCTGGAGGCCGCCGCCGGCGCAGAGGGGACGTTTATTGACGACGTGATTATGCATGAAGTCCTGTCGGAGATCCGCGATATTGCGCAGCGGGGCGGGATCTCCTGTGCCTGTGGCTCTAAGGAGTGGAAGCTCCAGGTAAATTTCAGTTCGGTGGATCTGTTCTGTGCCCGCTGCGGCGCTGCGCTGCGGATTCCCGCCGCCACGGCGGACGACCTGGAGGATATCTGCTGCAAACCTTCGCTGCTCATCCACGGCAAGGAGGTGTGAGGATGTACTACGAGAACACCTATCGGGTCGGCGCGCGGGACGTGGACCCGTTTAACCAGTGCCGCCCCTCCTCCATGATGGACTTCCTTCAGGAGGCGGCCACGGAGGCCGCGGTGGAGCTCCATGTCTCCCGGGAGGAAATGGTGGCGCGCTATCATGTGTTCTGGATGTTGGCGCGGATCTGGTATCGCCTGGACCGACCGGTCTGCTGGGATGAGAGGGTCACAATCAGAACCTGGCACCGGGGGAGCAGGGGGGCGTCTATGTATCGGGATTTCGACCTTCTGATGGACGGTAAGCCCATTGGAGAGGCGGTGAGCGTGTGGGTCCTGGCGGATTTGGATACCCATAAACTCTTCCGGCTGGGGAATGTGCGGGAGTTTGACGATACCTCCGGCGGCGCGCTCTGCAAGGAGAAACTGCTGCCCAGGCTGAAGGTTCCGGTACCGCTGGTCCCGGCGCAGGCGCGCGCATTGCATTACAGTGATACCGATGTCAACGGCCATGTGAACAATGTCCGATATGCCGATTTTACCTGTGACGCGCTGGAGATGCAGCGCCTGGGCCAGGGGCGGTTCGTCTCTTCGGTCCAGATCGGATATCTGAAAGAGTGCCGGGCGGGGGAGACCATTCGTCTCTCGACGGGCTGCGAAAACGGAACATGGTATGTGCAGGGCGACGGGGAAGAGGGAAAGCCGAGATTTGACGCGGCGCTCACCATGTCCCCTCTTGACAAGCCCTGAAACGGGGCGTAAAATAGGCCAAATATTGTTGACTGCCCAGGAATATTGATGATGAATGAAGGAGTGGAGTCCATGATTAACACTGACGCCGCAGGTAAATTCGCCCGGCAGGGCCTGACCTTCGACGACGTCCTGCTCGTCCCCGCGGAGAGCGACGTCCTGCCCGCCGACATCGACCTGCACACCCAGCTCACCAGGAAGATCCGGCTCAACATCCCGGTCATGAGCGCCGCCATGGATACGGTGACGGAGTACCGTATGGCCATTGCCATTGCCCGTGAGGGCGGGATCGGCATCATCCATAAGAATATGTCCATCGGCGCCCAGGCGGAGCAGGTGGATATGGTCAAGCGCTCTGAGAACGGCGTCATCACCAATCCCTTCTGGCTGGCTCCCGGCCACACCCTGGCCGAAGCCGATGAGCTCATGGCCAAGTACCGGATTTCCGGCGTGCCGATCTGTGACAACGGGAAGCTCATCGGAATCATCACCAACCGCGACATGAAGTTTGAAGTGGATATGGGCCAGCTCATCGACAATGTGATGACCAAGGAGAACCTGGTCACCGCCAAGGAGGGCACCACGCTGGAGGAGGCCAAGGAGATCCTGCGGCGGCATAAGATTGAAAAGCTCCCCATTGTGGACGATGAATTCCACCTTAAGGGGCTCATCACCATCAAGGACATCGAAAAGGCCACGGTGTATCCCAACTCCGCCCGCGATGAAAAGGGACGGCTGCTGGTGGGGGCCGCCATCGGCGTCACTTCGGATGTCCTGGACCGGGTGGCCGCCCTGGTGGACGCCGGTGCGGACGTGCTGGCGCTGGATTCGGCCCACGGCCACTCCCACAATATCATCGAATGTGTAAAGCGCATCAAGGCACTCTATCCGGATGTACAGCTCATTGCCGGCAACGTGGCCACCGCAGCGGGCACACGCGCGCTGATCGAGGCGGGCGCGGACTGCGTGAAGATCGGCATCGGGCCCGGCTCCATCTGTACCACCCGTGTGGTTGCGGGCATCGGCGTGCCCCAGATTACAGCGGTCTATGACGCGGCCTGTGTGGCTGCCGAGTACGGCGTTCCCATCATTGCGGATGGCGGGATCAAGTATTCCGGAGATATTGCCAAAGCGTTGGCGGCGGGCGCCAATGTGGTCATGCTGGGCTCCCTGCTGGCGGGCTGCGAGGAGAGCCCTGGCGATACCGAGGTGTATCAGGGCCGTCAGTTCAAGGTCTACCGCGGTATGGGGTCCCTTGGCGCCATGGCCAAGGGCTCGAAAGACCGTTATTTCCAGGAGGACAACAAAAAGCTGGTCCCCGAGGGCGTGGAAGGCCGGGTGCCCTACAAGGGCGCCGCCGGGGAGACCATCTACCAGATGATGGGCGGCCTCCGGGCCGGTATGGGCTACACCGGATGCAGGGATATCATCGCGCTCCATGAGAAGGCCCAGTTTATCCAGATCACCAGTGCGGGCTTGAAGGAGAGCCATCCCCACGACATCTATATCACGAAGGAAGCGCCCAACTACACGCTCAATCCCCAGTAAGGGCTGGACAAAAAGGATTCCAGGACTCCGGCGGCCCCCAGGCTGCCGGAGTCCTTTTTATGGGCCGGGAGCGGATGCTGTGAGACTTGCGGCTTTGCCCCACACGCATTATAATGGTCAGAGTCAGAAGAGAAAAAGAAAGGGGGGAGAAGGATGCTGCGGCTGCTGCTGGGCCGGGCGGGCGCGGGTAAATCCACCGCCATCCTGCGCCGGATCGCCGCCTCCGGGGGAGCGCGGAGACAGCTTTTGATCGTACCTGAACAGGCGTCCCATGAGACGGAGCGCCGTCTGTGCGCCGTGGCCGGGAACCAGGTGTCCCTCTACGCCGAGGTCCTCTCTTTTACGAGGTTGGGAAGCCGGGTCTTTTCTCAGACGGGGGGGCTGGCCGCCCCGGCGCTGGACCCGGGCGGCCGGTTGCTCCTCATGTGCGCGGCATTGAAATCAGTTTCCGGCAGCCTGACCGTCTATGCCCGTCCCTCCCGGAAACCTGCTTTCCTCACAGGACTGCTGGCCACGCTGGACGAATGCAAGCAGTATCAGGTCTTTCCGGACGACCTGGCCAGGGCGGGCGAGGCGGTGGAGGGTCGGGAGGGGGAAAAGCTCCGGGATCTGGGGCTGATTTTTGGCGCCTATGAGGCGCTTTCCGCGCGGACGGCGGCCGACCCGCGGGACCGCATCACACGGCTGGCCCAGGGTCTGAAGGAATGCGGCTATGCCCGTGGCATGGATATCTATATCGACGGCTTCACGGACTTCACGCCCCAGCAGGGGTTGGTGCTGCGGGCCCTCCTGCGGCAGGCGGAGTCCGTGACGGTCGCCCTCACCTCTGACCGGCTGGACCGGGATACCGGAGCATCCAACATCTTCGCTCCTGCGCGGCGGACGGCGGCCTATCTGAGGCGAATGGCGGGAGAGGAACATGTCCCCGCCGAGGCGGAATATCTGCCCCAGCGCGGGGAAGGCCGGTCGGCGGCGCTTGCCCGGCTGGAGGCCAACCTGTTTGCCGATGTGCCGGCGGCGGCAGCGTCCCTCGCGCCGGAGATCGGGCTGTTTTCCGCCCTGCGGCCCCGCTCGGAAGTGGAGTATGCGGCCTCGGAGGTCCTGCGGCTGGTGCGGGAGGAGGGCTGCCGTTTTCGGGACATCGCCCTGGTGGCGCGGGGATTTGAGCGCTACGCGCCCCTGGTGGAGGAGATCTTTCCCCGGTATGGCATCCCCGTTTTCCTGGATGCAATGACTGATATTTTGCAAAAGCCGGTCTTTGCCGTGGTGACGGGAGCGCTGGACGTGGTGGCGCGGGGCTACAGCTATGACGACGTGTTTCGCTATCTGAAAACAGGCCTTGCGGGGGTGTCCAGAGGCGAGTGTGACGAGCTGGAGAACTATGTGCTGAAGTGGGGGATAAAAGGGAATCGCTGGACGGCAAAAGCCGACTGGGACATGCACCCCAGGGGATATGGCTTCCCCATGACTGGGCCGGACAGGGAATGGATCGCCCGGGTCAACGAAGTGCGCAGAAAGGTTGTCGGCCCGCTGGAGGGGCTCCGGAAAAACAGGGACCGCACGGGGAGAGGACAGGCGATGGCGCTCTATCGCTTCCTGGAATCCATCCGCCTGCCGGAGCAGCTCGCGGAGCGGTCAGAACGGCTGCGCGCGCGGGGAGAGCTCAAGCGGGCGGAGGAATACGGACAGCTTTGGGAGATCCTCTGCGGCGGGCTGGAGCAGTGCGCCGGGCTGCTGGGGGAAGAGCCCATGGAGCTGCAGGAATTTGCCCAACTCTTCAAGCTGGTCCTGTCCCAGTATGACGTGGGTACCATCCCGGTGTCCCTGGACCGGGTAAACGCCGGTGAGGCGGCCCGACTGGGGAACCGGGAGGTGAAAGCACTGTTCTTCCTGGGGGCGGACGATGGGGCTGTGCCCCAGGTGGTGCCAGCGCCGGGGCTCTTCACCGATGACGACCGGAGCCTGCTCTCCTCCTTCGGGCTGGAGCTCTCCCCGCAGCTTGCGGACAAGCTGGACCGTGAGATGACCATTGTATACGAGGCATGTGCACGTCCCTCCCATTGGCTGACCGTAAGCTGGGCGGCCATGGACCCCCAAGGGGAGGAAAAACGCCCCTCCTTTCTGGTGAGTCGACTGCGCCTGCTCTTCCCACAGAACCCGCTGCTGCGGGAGCAGGACATGTCCGGCACATTCCGGCTGTCCGCCCCCGGCCCGGCAGTGGAGCTGGCGGGCCGCTATCCCCAGGTGCGGCGCATTTTGAGCGGAAGGGCGGAATATGCGCCCCGGGTACGGCGGATGGAGGATGCCCTCCATGCGGAGCGGGGAAGCCTGTCGCCTGAGGCGGTACAGCGGCTCTACGGCCGGCATGTGCCTATGTCGGCCTCCCGGATGGACAAGTACCAATCCTGTCACTTCTCCTATTTCATGCAGTACGGACTGAACGCAAAGGCCAGACGGACCGCCGGGTTCCAGGCCCCGGAATACGGCACCTTCGTCCATTATGTTCTGGAGCATGTGCTTCAGGACCCTGCCTGCCGGGTCGGGGACGGCTCCGGCGGCTGGTCCTATGACCGGGAGCGGGCCCGCAGGCTGATCCGGGAGATCATGGAGCGATATATTGCGGAGGAGCTGGGCGGACTGGAGAACAAGACGCCACGCTTTCTCTACCTGTTCCAGCGCCTAGTCCGGCCTGTGACCCAGGTGGTGGAGAACGTGCTGGACGAGCTGGGCGCTTCCCAGTTCCGGCCCATCGCTTTTGAGCTGGGCTTCGGCGCCAAGGGGGAGCTGCCGCCGGTGGAGCTCACGGTGGACGGCATCACCGTGAGCATATCCGGCTTTGTGGACCGGCTGGACGGCTGGGTCCATAACGGGCGGCTCTACCTCCGGGTGGTGGACTATAAGACGGGGCGGAAGTCCTTTGATCTGACGGAGGTCTGGAATGGGCTGGGCCTTCAAATGCTGCTCTATCTGTTTACACTGGAGGATCAGGGGAGCGCGCTCTATCACCGTGAGGTGACGCCCGCCGGTGTGCTCTATCTGCCCGCGCGGGAGGCGACGGTCCAGGGGAGACGTGATATGGATGAGGCGGAGCGGCGGAAAAGGGCGGACGCCGAGCTGCGGCGGAGGGGGTTGATCCTAGACGATCCGGAGGTGGTGGAAGCCATGGAGAGCCCCGGAGAGGAGGGGCTGCGCTTCCTTCCCCTGCGCGTGTCCGGCCGCACGGGAGCCATTACCGGCGACGCGCTGGTGTCGGCGGAACGGCTGGGAAGGCTGAAAGTCCATACGCAGCGTATCCTGCGGGAAATTGCCCGGGAACTGTCCGCGGGGAACATCGCGGCCGACCCCTTTTGGCGGGGACCGGAGAAGAACGCCTGCCTTTATTGCGACTATGCCGCTGCCTGCCACTTTGAGGAGGGGCGCGGCGGCGACAGGGTGAGGTACCTGCCCGCGCTGGACGGGGAGGCATTCTGGCAGGCGGTGGCGGCGGAAGAGATGGAGAAGTAGGAGGTGAGAAGATGGGGTTCCCGCTGACGGAGGAACAGCGTGCGGCGGTGGAGGACCGCGGCGGAGGACTGCTGGTCTCTGCTGCTGCCGGCTCCGGTAAGACCAGGGTGCTGGTGGAGCGCCTGCTCTCCCGGGTGGAGGAGGAGGGGCTGGACATCCACCGTTTCCTGGTCATTACCTATACCAAAGCCGCCGCCGCCGAGCTCCGGGGACGGATCGTGGAGGAACTGGCGGCCCGCCTTGCAGAGCGCCCTGGGGACCGCCATCTGCGGCGGCAGGCCACGCTGGTCTATCAGACGCAGATATCTACCGTCCATGCGTTCTGCGCCCAGCTCCTCCGGGAGTGCGGGCACCTGCTGGATCTGGACCCCGATTTCCGGCTCTGTGACGAGAGCGAGGCGGGGGTGCTGATGCTCCAGGCCATGGACGATGTGCTGGAACAGCGGTATGAGACGGTAGAGCCGGAGGGGGATTTCGCCCGGCTTCTGGACACGGTGGCCGCCGGGCGGGACGACAGCCGTCTGGTCCGGATCGCCCTGGATATCTATGGAAAGGTGCAGAGCCATCCGGCCCCCGGCGCCTGGCTGGCGGGGCAGCAGAGGGCCTTTGCTCTGGAGGGCGTGGCCGATGCGGGGGAGACGCCCTGGGGCGCGTTGCTGCTGGAGCAGGCAGAAAGGCAGGCGGAATACTGGCAGGGGCAGATGATGCGGGCCCTGGAGCTGGCCTGGGGGGAGGAAAAGCTTTCAAAAGGATACGCCCCCAGCCTGTCTGCCACTCTGGAGGGCCTGCGCGCATTCCGGGAGGCCGCCGCCCAGGGCTGGGACCGGGCCTCGGAACGGGTGGCGATCCCCTTCCCCCGTCTGGGCGCGGTGCGGGGCTGCGGCGATCCCGCGGCCCAGGAGCGGATCAAGACCATACGGGAGGTCTGTAAAAAGCGCATGGGAAAGCTGGCGGAGCTGCTCTCCGAGCCCAGCGGACGGCTGCTGGAAGATATGCGCGCGGTACATCCGGCGGTGCGGGGACTGTTTGCGTTGGTGGAGGACTTCTCACATGCCTATACGGCGCTGAAAAGGGAACGCGGCCTGTTGGACTTTTCCGATCTGGAGCACTGCGCGGTCCGGCTTCTGGTGGGAAAAGACGGGCTGCCTACGGAGCTGGCGGACCAGTGGGGCGCGCGGTACGCCGAGGTCATGGTGGACGAGTATCAGGACACCAATGAGGTGCAGAACGCTATCTTTTCCGCCGTTTCCGGGCAGGGAAAACGCCTATTTATGGTGGGGGACGTGAAACAGTCCATCTATCGCTTCCGACTGGCCGACCCCACCATCTTCCTGGAGAAGTACCGCTCGTTCCGCCCGGCGGGTGAGGCGGCGGAGGGCGAGCCCAGGCGCATCCTTCTGACACGGAATTTCCGCTCCCGGCCCCAAGTGCTGGAGGGAGCCAATTTCCTCTTCCGAAACGTGATGTCCACGGAGTTCGGCGAGATGGACTACACCGGGGACGAGGCCCTCTATCCCGGCGCATCCTTCGAAGAGGACGGGGGGGACTACCGTGTGGAGCTGGATGCCCTGGACCTCTCCCAGACCGACGAGGAAGAGGGAGAGAAGTCCCCCAGGGATCTGCTGGAGGCCCGCTTTGCCGCAGGCCGCATCCAGACGCTCCTGGAGGAGGGATTCCAGGTCGTCGATCAGAACGGCGGCCTGCGGCCGGTGTCTGCGGGGGATATCGTCATTCTTCTGCGCTCGCCGGGGGCGGTGCTTCACCACTATGCCAGGGCGCTGGGAGAACGGGATATTCCCTGGGAGGCGGATGGGGGAGAGGATTTTCTGGACTCCACTGAGGTGTCTGTGGCCCTTTCTTACCTCCAGATCATCGACAATCCCAGGCAGGACGTTCCCCTCATCTCGGTGCTGCGTTCCCCGCTCTACGGCTTTTCGGCGGACCGGCTCGCAGAGATCAGGGCCAACGCCAGGGACACGGACTTTTACGAGGCGCTGTGCCGGGATGAGGGCCGGGACACGGCCGCCTTTCTGGAGGAGCTGGAACTGCTGCGGGACCGGGCCGTGGATATGAGCTGTCACCAGCTCCTCTGGGATCTCTATGACCGGGTCGATCTCCTGGGCATTTTCAGCGCCATGGGAGACAGCGGGACCCGGCGGGGAAATCTGCTGGCGCTCAGCGAATGTGCACGACAGTTTGAGTCGTCCGGACACAAGGGACTTTTTGGCTTCCTCTCTTATCTGGCGCATGTCCGCGAAAACGGCGGCAGGCTCACCTCTCCCAATCCGGCGGGAGGGGGAGACGGCGTGCGGGTCCTCAGCATCCACAAGTCCAAGGGGCTGGAGTTTCCAGTGGTCTTTCTCTGTGGGCTGGCGAGAAGGCTCAACCGGGAGGACATGCAGCGCCCCATCCTTTTTCACCCCAAGCTGGGCGTGGGTCCCAAAGGTCTGGACACCGAACGGATGGTATCGTTCCCAACGCTGGCCCGGAAGGCTGTGGCCAGCCAACTGGAGCGGGAGATGATGGCGGAGGAGCTGCGGCTGCTTTATGTGGCGATGACCCGGGCGAGGGAAAAGCTGGTCTTGGTCTGTTCCCTCACCGGCGGAGCCCGTGATCTTCAGCGTATGGCGGGGGACGCAGGCTGCCCGGTGGAGCCCCAGGCCCTTCTGGGTATGCAGGCGGTGAGCCAGTGGGTGCTGCTGCCTGTGCTGGCGCGGCCCGACGCCGACGCGCTGCGCCGGGCCGCCGGGGTCGAGATTCCGGTGACTGCGGAGGACTGCGGGCCGGAATGGGATATCCGCTGGATCAATGGGAGCGGGCTGGCGGTGGAGCCCCCGCCCTGCGGAGCGCCGCCGGAAGAGGAGGCGGACGAGGACGCCGGTCCAGGGTTGGAAGAACGGCTTCTCTGGCAGTATCCCTTCGCCGGAGATGTGGAGATCCCGTCCAAACTGACGGCGACCCAGCTCAAGGGCCGCGACTTGGACGGGGAGGCGGCGGAGGAGACGCCGCAGCCGCCCCGCCCCGTCCGCTTCGGGCGGCCGCGATTTGCGTCCGAGGAGATGGGGCTCACTCCGGCGCAGCGGGGAACGGCCCTCCATCTGGTGATGCAGTTCATCGATTTTTCCAGGACGGAGACGGTGGAACAGGTAGCCGGGGAGATTCGGCGGCTGGTGGAAAGACAGATGATCACGCCCCAGCAGGGGGAGGCGGTACGCCCGGAAAAGCTCACGGCGTTTTTTTCCTCCGCCATCGGCAGAGAGGTGCGGGCGTCTGAAACGCTGCACAGGGAGTTCAAATTTTCCATCCTGGTTCCAGCCGCCGGATATTATGCCCGGGCGAGCCGGGGAGAGAAGGTGCTCCTTCAGGGTGTGGTGGACTGCTGGTTCGAGACGCCGGAGGGGATCACGGTTTTGGACTTCAAAACAGACCGGGTGGACGAGCGGACCGTGGGGGACCGGGCGGAGGAATATCGTCCGCAGCTTGCGGCCTACAGCAGGGCACTGGAAGAGGTGACCGGGAGACAGGTGTGCCGCAGAGTGCTGTGGTTTTTTGCCCTGGACCGGGCGGAGGAGGTTCCGGACGCCAGTGTGCCGGAGGCCGGCAACTCCAAAAAACAAGAAAAAACTTGAAAAAGGGCTTGCATTCCCAAGGAGAACATGCTATTATACTAGTTGCGTTTATGCGCATATCCCCAAGGAGAAAGAGGTGAACCCAGCAATGAAGGAAGGCATTCATCCCAACTATCAGCAGACCACTATCAAATGTGCCTGCGGCAATGTGATCGAGACCGGATCTACCAAAAAGGACATCCGCGTGGAAGTTTGCTCCAAATGTCACCCCTTTTTCACCGGCAAGCAGAAGATGGTGGATACGGGCGGACGTGTGAGCCGCTTCAACAAGAAGTTCGGTTTGGACCAGAAGTAAGTTTGGGACTTAATAAGGCCCGCGTCGGTTTCGGCGCGGGTCTTTTCGCATATACTGCTTTCAGTACATGAGTACATAATAATAGAGGAGGAAAACGGCCATGCTGGAAAAATGTGAGGTCAAGAGCCTGGATCAGAACGTATTTACCCTGATTGGGGAGCAGTGGATGCTCATCACGGCCGGTACGCCTGAGCACTGCAACACCATGACCGCCAGTTGGGGCGGGCTGGGCGTCCTGTGGGGCGCCGATGTGGCCACCTGCTATATCCGTCCCCAGCGGTACACCTATGAATTTATAGAGAAAAGCGACTATTTCACGCTTTCATTTTTGGAGGAGACGTACCGCAAACAGCTTGCCCTGTGCGGCGCCAAGAGCGGAAGAGAGGTCGATAAGGTGAAGGAGTGCGGCTTCACCGTGTACGCAGGGGCGGGGAACGCACCCTATTTTCAGGAGGCGGAGCTGGTGCTGGTGTGCCGCAAGCTCTACTATCAGGACATCGACCCCGCCCATTTCCTGGACCAGGGAATAGACGGAAAATGGTATCCCCAAAAGGACTACCACCGGATGTATATCGGCGAGATCGTCGAGGCATATCAGAAAAAATAAGGGGCGGTCGCCCCGGAGGTACTATGACGGACCATACGACAGAAGAGAAAATCAACCGCGCGGTACTGGTGGGCCTGAATGCCGCCTACCTGAGCCGGGAGGAGAACGCCACGGAGTCCTCCATGGAGGAGCTCTCCGCCCTGCTGGAGACGGCGGGGGGAGCCTGTGTGGGGACGGTGCTCCAGAATAAGGACGCCCCGGACCCCAGAACTTTTATCGGCGAGGGCAAGGCGGCGGAGGTGAAGGCGCTGGCGGAGGCGGCGGGGGCGGACATGGTCATCTTTGACAACGCCCTTTCCCCCTCCCAGCAGAGAGTGCTCTCGGAGGAGCTGGGGGTGGCGGTGATGGACCGCTCCGCACTCATTCTCGACATCTTCGCACAGCGGGCCAGGACAAAGGAGGGGCGGCTCCAGGTGGAGCTGGCCCAGTATAAGTATCTCCTGCCCCGCCTCACGGGTATGTGGGGGCACCTGGTCCGGCAGACGGCTTCCGGCGGAAAGTCCCCCATCGGTACCCGAGGGCCCGGCGAGACTCAGCTGGAGACCGACCGGAGGCATATCAGGAAGAAGATCGCCAAGCTGGAGGAGGATCTGGAGCAGGTGCGGCGGGTCCGGGGGGTCCAGCGGGAGCGGCGCATCAAGAACGAGGTGCCGGTGGTGGCCATCGTGGGCTATACCAATGCGGGGAAGTCCACCCTTCTCAACGCGCTCACCGGCTCGGACATTCCGGCCAACAACCGGCTTTTCGACACGCTGGACACCACGACCCGAAACCTGGAGATCTCCGACACCTGCACCGTGCTGGTCTCCGACACGGTGGGGTTTATCTCCAAGCTGCCCCACCACCTGGTGGAGGCGTTCAAGGCCACGCTGGAGGAGCTGAGCTTTGCCGATCTCCTGCTCCACGTTATCGACGCCTCCAATCCCGAGTGGCGGGAACAGGCGGCGGTGGTGGACGCCCTGATCCGGGAGCTTGGGGCCGAACAGACGCCCCGCATCGAGGTGTTCAACAAGTCCGATCTCTACCGGGGGGATATCATGCCTCACGGGGAGGATATCGTCTCCGTCTCCGCCCGGACCGGGGAGGGGCTGGACCGGCTGATCTCCATGATTGGGGACCGGCTGGACGGCGGTGCTCACCGGGTCACCCTGCGGCTGCCCTACGACCAGGGCGGAGTGGTGGACATGCTCTACCGGGAGGCAAAGGTGGAGCGGGTGGAGTACGGTGAGACCATAGAGGTCACGGCCGTCTGCACGCCCAAGATTCTGGGACGGGTAAGCGCGTTTTTATGGAACGGATAAGACCGGGCAAAGGCCGCGGCGATGGGACCATGTTCCGAGCAATATGATAGAGACGACGCGGCTGACTCCGCTCTTTTCCCTTGCTTTCGTCCAAAGGTCCGGGGAAGCGGATGGGAGAGGAGGGTGTGGAACTCCGCGGTACCCTGATAGGAGGAGTGGCAGGCATGATGACGGAGTATTATATCCCCACCGCCCCGTCGGAGACGGAATTTACCGAGAAGCGGTCCCGCTTCATCGGGCATGTCTGGCGGGTGGAGAGCGAGACAGAGGCCCGCGCCCACGTGGAAGAGATGAAGAAGCGATACTACGACGCCCGGCACAACTGTTGGTGCTACCGGCTCCGGGAGGGCGGCGTGGAGCGGTATTCCGACGACGGAGAGCCCCAGGGCACGGCGGGCCAGCCCATGCTCAATGTGTTCCAGCGGGAGCAGGTGGAGAATGTCTGCTGTGTGGTGACCCGCTATTTCGGCGGTATCCTTCTGGGGGCCGGCGGCCTGGTCCGGGCCTATACTCAGAGTGCCAAGGATGCCCTGGATGCGGCGGGCATCTCAGTGGTCCGCCGCTGGGTGGAGGCGGAACTCCGGGTCCCCTACAGCCTCTTTGAACGGGCCAGACAGGAGACGGAGGCGGCAGGAGGACTGGTGGACGGCGCGGAATATGGCGCGGATGTGACGCTGAGGGTTCTGCTCCCGGAGGAAAAGGCAACAGGCTTTACGGACCGGATCACCGAACTGACCGCCGGCGGCGTTGTCCCGGCAGTTACAGGGGAGTCCTTCAAGGACGTGCCGAGAGCGGGAATAATATGAAGAAACTGTGAATAATTCTTTTCTTTGCAGGATTTTTGTGTGTCCGCAGGGTATATAGCATCAGGTAGAAAAAACGAGGGGAGGCGGAGGAGGTTGACCGAAAGAGAACGGCGCGAGGAACAGGAACGGCGCTTTTTGTCCCCCTATGCCTGTCTGGCGGCGGACTCCAAAGGCCGGGAAAGGCCGGTGGAGCCCTGTCCGGTGCGCACCTGCTTTCAGCGGGATATCGACCGCATCATCCACTCCAAGGCGTTCCGGCGCCTGATGCACAAGACGCAGGTATTTCTCCAGCCGGAGGGAGACCATTACCGCACCCGCATGACCCATACCATCGAGGTGGTGCGGATCGCCCGGACCATTGCCCGGGGGCTGGAGCTCAATGAGGACCTGACCGAAGCCGCTGCCTATGGACATGATTTGGGCCATACGCCCTTTGGCCACGCGGGGGAGCGGGTCCTGAACGAGATCATGCCCGGAGGGTTCGAGCACAATGTCCAGTCTCTGCGGGTGGTGGACCGGCTGGAAAACGATGGGGACGGCCTCAATCTCACCTATGAGGTGCGCAGGGGCATCCTGTGCCACACCGGCCCGGACACGGCGGAGACGCTGGAAGGGCAGCTCCTGCGTTTGGCGGACAAGATCGCGTATATCAACGCCGACATCGACGACGCGCTGCGGGGCGGCATCATCTACCCCATCGATATCCCCCTGGAGATCTCCAACGTGCTGGGGTTCACCCACTCCGAGCGTATCGACACGCTGACGGTGGACATCATTCGGGAGAGCGCCGGGGCGGGGGTCGTCCGCCAGTCGGGGCCCTGCCGGGAGGCGATGAGCCGCCTGCGCGAATTCATGTTTGAAAATGTCTACCGCAACCCGGTGGCCAAGGGGGAGGAGTCCAAGGCACAGGATATGCTCCGCCGTCTCTTCGAGTGCTATGTGTCCGACCCGGACCGGCTGCCCCCCGAATTTCAGGACATCCGGGAGCGGGAGGGCGTGGAACGGGCCGTGTGCGATTACATTGCGGGTATGACCGATAAATATGCGGTAGAGAAATTTTCCGAAGCATTTATCCCTATGTCATGGGGTGTGAAGTAAAATTGCCTTTCGGAAGGTGCGATTCTGTATAGAGTTGTTATTTACTGGAAAAGATACTCGAAAAGCCGGAAAGGAGGGCGCCCATGGCCATTCCGGAACAATTTCTGGATGAACTTACGGCTCGATGCGACATTGCCGATGTGGTGGCGGACTATGTGCCTCTCACCCGGAAGGGCAATAATTTGTGGGGCCTGTGTCCCTTTCACGGTGAAAAGACGCCCTCCTTTTCGGTCTCGCCGGATAAGCAGATCTACCACTGCTTTGGTTGCGGGAAGGGCGGAGGAGTCATCAACTTCGTGATGGAGATCGAGAATCTCCCTTTCCCGGATGCTGTGCGTCTGCTGGCCAAGCGGGTGGGGCTTGAGGTGCCCGAGGAGCGCGGGAACGCGGATTTCCGGAAGAAAAGGGAGCGCCTCCTGGCACTGAATAAAGAAGCCGCCCGGTTTTTCCACGCAAAGCTCCAGGCGCCGGAAGGCCGGGCGGGGGCGGAGTATCTGTTCGGCAAGCGGAAGCTCTCACGGGGGACGGTGACGCGGTTCGGACTGGGTATGGCCCCGGAGGGATGGGATCACCTGATCACCGCCATGGCCCAAAAGGGCTATGAAAAGGCAGAGCTTCTGGAGTGCGGCCTGGTGGTAAAGGGGCAGAATGGACGGGTGTACGATCGTTTCCGCAACCGGGTGATGTTTCCCATCATCGATCTGAGGGGGGATGTGATCGGCTTTGGCGGCCGGGTGCTGGATGATTCTACGCCCAAATATCTCAACTCGCCGGACACCCCGGTCTTCAATAAGGGACGCAACCTGTTCGCTCTGAATATCGCCAAGAAGTCCAGGCTGGGGCGTATCATCCTCACGGAGGGGTACATGGATACCATTTCCCTCCATCAGGCGGGATTTGACTGTGCGGTGGCATCTCTGGGCACCGCCCTCACACCGGAACACGCGCAGTTGCTCTCCCGCTATACGAAAGAGGCGATCATCGCCTACGACGGAGATGGGGCCGGCGTCTCCGCGGCTCAGCGGGCCATCCCCATTTTGGAAAAGACGGGAATGAAGGTGCGGGTCCTGCGGGTCAAGGGGGCAAAGGATCCGGACGAGTTCCTCAAGACCTACGGGCCGGAGGCATTTGCAAAGCTGCTGGATCAGAGTGAAAATCACATTGAGTACCGCATTGAACAGGTGCTTGGCCGCTACGATCTTACGGATGACGCCCAAAAGGTGGAGTTTTTGAAGGAGGTTGTGGGGGTCATAGCGGGGCTTCACAGTCCTGTGGAGCGAGAGGTCTACGGCGCGCGCTGTGCAGAGCTGGCGGGGATCTCCTCCGAGGCCATGGGGCAGGAGGTCAAGCGGGAGCTCTCCCGCCGCATCCGTAAGGAGCAAAAACAGCAGGAGCGCAGGGATCTGACGCCTGCGGCGCAGCTCCAGCCCAGGGAGCGGTCCCTCCGCTATCAGAACATCCGCTCGGCCCGGGCCGAGGAGGGGGTGCTGCGGCTGGCGCTTCTGGATCCGGAGCTCCTCAGGGACGCCGAAGTGCTGACAGAGGAGGCGTTCTCCGCGCCGCTGCTGGGAAAGGCCTTCCGGCTGCTGCGGGACCGCTGGCGCGGCGGCCTGGCGGTGAGTCTGCCGGCCCTGACCGCCGAACTGGAAAGCGGGGAGATGAGCCACCTGGCCGGAGTGCTCGATCAGCCGGAATCTCTTCAAAATGGCCGGCAGGCCATGAGGGATTACATAGAGATCATAGAAAATGAAGCGGGAAAACGCAGGCTGGAAGGCGACAAAGACGCGCTTTTGGCCGTGCAGAAAAAGCTGCTAGAGAAAAAAGGGTATGGAGGATGAATCCATGAGTGAGAAAAGAGTGCTGGATATGCCGGCTGAGACCGATAAGAAGCCGAAGATGACCAGTGAGGAAAAGATCGAAGCCGGCAAGATCGAGCTGATGAAGGTCGTCGAGGGGGTTCAGGGCGCGGAAAAGCTGGCGGAACTGCTGGACAAGGGCAAAAAGAAGGGCAAACTCTCCTCCGGCGAGCTCATGGACGTCCTGGAGGAAATGGATCTGGAGAGCGAGCAGCTCGATAAGATTTACGACACCATGGAAAATATGGGCATCGACACCGCGGGAGAGGACTATCTTCCCGAATTGGTGGATGAGGTCCCCCCTATCGAGGAGATCGAGGAGATCCCCGAGGAGGAGATCGTGGACCCCAACACCCTGGTGGACTCCTTCGGCATCGACGACCCTGTACGGATGTACCTCAAGGAGATCGGCAAGGTAAATCTGCTCACCCCCGACGAGGAGATCCAGTTGGCTCAGGACATGGGCGCGGGGGACGCAGCCAGGGAACAGCTGGCCGAAATCGAAAAGGCGCGGAAGAATGGAGAAGAGGTCTCCCTCGCGCAGGAGGAGGAGAAGGAGCTCAAGCGCGCCATCCGTAAGGGCGAGGCCGCCAAACAGCGCCTGGCGGAGGCCAATCTCCGGCTGGTGGTGTCTATTGCCAAACGGTACGTGGGCAGGGGAATGCTTTTCCTGGACCTCATTCAGGAGGGCAACCTGGGCCTCATCAAAGCGGTAGAGAAGTTTGACTACACCAAGGGCTACAAGTTCTCCACATACGCCACCTGGTGGATCCGCCAGGCCATTACCCGCGCCATCGCGGACCAGGCCAGGACCATCCGTATCCCAGTCCATATGGTGGAGACCATCAACAAGGTCATCCGGGTCTCCCGTCAGCTCCTCCAGGAGCTGGGCCACGACCCTACCCCGGAGGAAATCTCCGAGGAGATGAACATGCCGGTGGACAAAGTACGGGAGATCCTGAAAATCGCCCAGGAGCCGGTCTCTCTGGAGACCCCCATCGGTGAGGAGGAGGACTCCCACCTGGGCGACTTTATCCCGGATGAGGACGCTTCTGAACCCTCCGAGGCGGCCAGCTACACCCTTCTGAAGGAGCAGCTCATCGACGTGCTGGATACGCTGACGCCCCGGGAGGAAAAGGTGCTCAAGCTCCGCTTTGGTCTGGAGGATGGACGCACCCGCACGCTGGAAGAGGTGGGCAAGGAGTTCAATGTGACCCGTGAGCGTATCCGCCAGATTGAGGCGAAGGCCCTTCGGAAGCTGCGCCATCCTTCCCGCTCCAAGAAGCTGAAGGACTTTTTGAACTGACATGGAGATACGCTTTTACGACCAGGCGCTGGACAGCGACCTGAAGGTTGCGGTGGTCGCCGCCAGAGCGGACGGCAAGTGGCTCCTTTGCCGCCATAGGGAGCGGGCCACCTGGGAGTTTCCCGGGGGGCACCGTGAGACGGGGGAGGACATCCATGAGACCGCCCGGCGGGAGCTCTGGGAGGAGACGGGGGCGACGGATTTCCAACTGGAGCCGGTGGCCGCTTACGGCCTGTTTGAACCCGGGAAGGACCCGTCCTATGGGGCCCTCTTTTTCGCGGAGATCCGGGAAGTGGGAGCGCGCCCCGGGGACTCGGAGATTGAGGAAAACGGCCTATTTGACGAATTCCCGGAGGCGATAACCTATCCGCATATCCAGCCCAAGCTGATGGAACAGGTCCGAGCGTGGTTGGGCGAGGGCAACTTCCACTCGGAGGAAGAGGATATCTTTGAATTGCTGGTGTGACCTGGACCGCCCGGTGCTTGCTGTGCCGGGCGGCCTTTTCATGGGGGAGAGGGGGAGGCTGTGCTGAAACAGATGCGCGCTGTGGAGAGGGAGGGAGAACGCCGGGAGGCGTTTGTACTGCTTCTTATGCTCCTGACGGTCTACACGCTGATTTGGATCATGATCGGCAGAAGCCCTTTTCAGGGCTCTATCTACGACTCCTATGCCCTCCAGGCCGGCCGCTGGCTGGAGGGCCATCTGGAACTGGGCAGGACGTATTCCTATCTGGAAATCGCGGAGTACAACGGCCGATACTTCATCAGCTTCCCGCCTATTCCCTCCGTTTTGCTGCTGCCCTTTTGCGTGCTTTTCGGAGAGAGTCCGCCGGATACGCTGGTCGCCGTAGCGCTGGGGCTGCTGGGCGCTGTCTACGCCCTCAAAATGGCGCATATGGCGGGACGGCGTGGAGCGGCCGCGGTTTTCTGGGCATTTTTTGTGACGGCCGGGAGCAACTTTCTCCATGTGGGTTTTTCTGCCGACGTCTGGTATTTTGCGCAGACGGCATCCTTTGCGTTTACCATGATATCCCTTTGTTATGCCATGGACGAGGAAGTAAAGCATGGCTGGGCGCCTCTCCTGTTCTTGGCACTGGCATTTGGCTGCCGCCCCCTTCAGATCGTCTATCTGCCTCTGGTGGCGCTGCTCCTCCTGCAAAAGCTCCGTGGGCAGGGCGTGGCTCTGGTACAGGCCCTGAAGCAGTATTGGTGGTGGCTCCTGCCGCCATTGGCGGTGGGCAGCGGGCTGATGGCGCTGAACGCCGCTCGTTTCGACGATCCCTTTCAATTCGGGCACGATTATCTGCCGGAATTTGCAGTGGAGAAAGCAGACGGCCAGTTCAGCCTGGCCTATCTGGCCGGCAACTGGGCGCGCTTGTGGCGGCTTCCCGGAATGGAAAACGGAAGACTCCGGTTTCCGACCTTTGATGGCTGCGCTTTCTGGCTCTTCAGCCCCATATTTCTTGTCTTCGCCGTGTATCTGCTGCGAAACTTACGCGGACTGAGACGAGAGCCCGCAGTGCCCCTGACGGTGGGACTGATTTTGCTCCAGTTTGCAGCGCTGTGCTGCCACGCCACCATGGGAGGATGGCAGTTCGGAAACCGCTACACCATAGACGCACTTCCGGCTCTGTATACGGCGCTGACGCTTCTCCAAAAGAGGGATGAGAGCGACCTCCAACCCTTGGCGGTACCGCTGTGCCTTTGGGGAGTGGGACTCAACCTGACCGGTACGGTGGCACTGTTCAACGGATGGCTCCCATAGCAGTGGATTTACAAATTGTTCATAAGACATTCAAAATCTGTCCAAGTATCCCCAATCTAAATGTGGTAAAGTGAAGACGTGATCAGGAAATCACAAAGAACTCCCTCCTCCTCTCTCTTAAAAAAGAAATACGGGTCCGTTGGGAAGCGGACCCGTATTTCTTTTTTCAATTTATGGTACAATGATGGACGATCATAGGAAAGGGCATTCGTCGCAGCGGCCCATCAGGGAGCGCTGTGCCTGACGATCCGGGCGGAGCATGAGGTGGACTAAATAAGCTCCAGCGGAAGCTAGAAGAGCTGGCAATGGCCGAGGCCGGGCGGGCGGGCCTGTAGGTCGGGTTTGGCGAGTGCGGTGTGTTCCCCAATCATCCGGCCTGCGCGGAGAATGTACGCGCCGCACACCCGGGCCTTGGGTGTGCCTATCTGTGATATGCCGGAGGCGATGCGTGGGTCGGAGGACTTTGGGCACTATCTGAAGCAGATATCCGGCGCGCTGTTTCTCCTCGTGAATGGGGAGGAATATCCCCCCATTCACGCCGAACAGTTCGATTTTCCGGACGATGAGATTGAGACGGCGGTGGAGATATTCATGGCTGTCTTGAAGGGCGCGGATATACCGGTCGGAGAGGAAAAAAGCCTGTAGTATCAAAACTACAGGCTTTTTTGCATATCAAGCACCGGGTTTCCGCTTGTACAGGATCGGAATATCATATCCAAAGGTGCGCTTTCCATTGAGCTCCATTGTTTCGGATACTTCCAGCATTTCGTCGGAAAAATGCTCAAATAATGTGAATTTGAGGACCGGGGAAAACATGCTCACACTACCGCCCTCCCATACACCGTCCTTTTGTGTATACAGAGCGGGCGTAAATTTTTCTGACTCCTTCAGACTGGAATATGCCACAGCCCGCAGCGCCTGATACGAAAATGACGCTTTATTGTAGCCTTCAGGGATCTCGTAAGAGGTAAGCTTGATTTTATCCCCTTCTTCCGTGAACAAAAAGAGGTGGGAAGAGGAATTGGTCTTCCCTGCCAGGGTATAGTAGCTCTCCTCGACCAGAAAGAGACCGGAAAAATCCGCGGGGAGCCCAAGAATCTTGTCGTTACATGCCGTGTTTACATGCTCAGCGTAGGGAAAGTCAGCGATGCCCTGGCGCTGAAGCGCAGCAAGTTGTTCGGAATTATCAAATCTTCCGGATAATCTATCGACGAATGCCCTTAAATGGTCCATTGGAAATCCTCCTGGTAGATCAATATGACATAACGATATCATGATATTATGAATTTTTCTACCAGGGGGAAGGAGAAAAGACAAAAAGCCGCCCCTCCCGTCAAGGGCGGCGGGAAAAGGTCAGAAGCGGCACTGGCCGCGCCAAGGTTGCATTTAACCCCTCCGATGATGACAGCTCTTTTTATGGGAGCAAGTGCTCTATGATGCGGTAAAGCCGTTCAGGTGGAAGCTCACGGAAATTAAAAAGTTCGACCATCTTTTCGACAAAGATCCTGTCGCAGGAGATATCCTCCTCCTCTATAATAAAAAATTGAGGGCGAAAGCAGTCTGCTGCGTTCGCCCTCTTGACTGCCCGAAAACAAAGGCAGGAAAAGCTGTCAAGGGCGCGTAGCGCGAAGTTTACCCTTGACAGCTTTTCCTGTCTTTGCTACCTGTTACCGGTCAAAACGGAATTTCAATATGGCTTCTGTCAATTTTGCTTTTAGCTTGTTCTGTGTATCGTCATTGATATGCCCCTTATAACATAGACAGGTATTTGATGTGTGGGGTGTAGTGCCGCAATACTGCGTCTACCGCTTCCTGCTCCTCGTGTTCCAATCTCTCCTATTCTTTTCGTAACTGTTTCAGTGCAACATCTCTTCTGCGGTTTATCAAACTTCTGCAACGCCCATACAGTCTGCCGATTGCTCCGTCACGATAACCGAGGAAGTAATAAATCAAATAGGACTTCCCGCCTTAGTTTCGGCAATCTTGATAATACCGTTGCGAATCGTTCATTGTCAACGATCACTTCTTTTCCAAACACAAGAAATACAGCCGGCTTGTCCTGTTTTTCAAAGTAACTATCCATAGCAATACCTTACAATACCGCCGTATCCATGAAAACTGTCCTGCCACATAAAAACGGCGGCTTTGATTGTTATTTCATTTCCCAATTTCGGAGAGTGTCCATAGGAATATCAAGCAGTTTTGACACATCTTTTCGCTTCAAATGTTGAGCGTTTCCCCCGATACCGCCGGATAAAATCTGCTTCACAATTTCAATGGCTTCTTCCGCGTTTCGGCGTTCCTATCCGATTTGTTTCAAGTAGTTTTCTGTAAGAGCAATGGTTGTGTCAAAATCACCTGTCGCTGATACCGTAATCATTTGTGCAATTTTCTTCCTTAACCCGTTCTGCAAAACCTCTACTTGAAATGCAAGACGTATCAGCTTACATTGCTTTATATGAAATTCTGTAAATACACGATAACCATTTGACAGACGTTCCGGCTTAGATATCAGTTTCAGTTTTTCATATAATCGTACTGTGTTTGGGTGTATTCCGATGATTGCGGCAACCTCCGCAGTTTTATATGTGTTCACGATTTCCCACCTCCATTCTCTTCCAATATACCATAGCCAAAAAGTCTGGTGTTATAGTGTAGGGTTCTATTTTACCATAGAAAATAAAATTAGTAAGATTGTGTTGTTTGATATTGGCTGTTAAGGCCAAGCTGTTTTGTCCAGAAATAGCCGGTCTGTTTTGTCGCATAGCCGGATTGTTTTGTCACGACAGCCGAGCTAATCTGTCGTTGAAGCCGGTCTGTTTTGGCATCGCTATATCATAAAAGGGAAAAGAGAGGTGCCGTTCTTGGTAGAACGGCACCTCTCTTCAACTTGAGACTATTGGAATTGATACAGCATAACAGCATTGATATTTTGGTTGTCGCTGCTGTACATGATGGGACGATATTCACCTTCTGGAAGGGAACTCAGATCGAGCGTTCCTGTAAGAGCACCACCAACGGCAGATAGGGTATACACC
>CDZQ01040767.1_pt1 | contig 48468 bp, 46 predicted proteins | sample 554831 | NCBI WGS metagenome assembly CDZQ01 (sample SAMEA3182112, study PRJEB8094) | gut metagenome | biome: human; feature: gut; material: Stool; isolation source: human stools | place: Canada | collected 2013-05-06 | reverse complement strand
GTCCGGAGGACGGCGCTTTTTATTATATAAAAAATACAGGAAACCCCTTGACCTTTTACCTGATATAAGGTATATCATCAGGAGCAGAAGAGGAGGAATGCCCATGAAGATCAACGAGGTGGAGCGCCTGGTGGGCATCACCAAGGGAAATATCCGCTTCTACGAGAAGGAGGGGCTGCTCACCCCGGGGCGAAACAGCGAGAACGGCTACCGGGACTACAGCGAGGCGGACGTGATATGGCTGAAGAAGATCAAGCTGCTGCGGATGCTGGATGTGCCCATTGAGGAGATCCTCCGGCTCAAGGCGGGCAGCTTGACTTTGACCGACGCCATGGGCCGCCATATGATCCAGCTGGAGCGGCGGCAGGCCAATCTGGAAGCCATGCACGCATTGTGTGCGGAGCTGCGGGACAGCCGAGGCACCCTGGATGGGCTGGACGCCGACGGGGTGCTGGAGCGCATCCGGCGGCAGGAACAGGAAGGGGCGAGATTCGTGGACGTGAAAAAACGGGACCACCGGGGGAAATATCTGGGCGCCGTCTGGGGCGCGTTGGTCATGCTGGTGATGATGGGCGGGCTCATGGCCCTCATTCTCTGGGGATTTACCGTATCCCCGGAGGAGGCGCCGCCCCTGGCGCTGATTGTGGTGCTGGCTGCCATCCCGGTGGTGGTCATTCTGGGTGTGCTGATGGCCCTGTACCAGAGGATCAAGCAAATCAGAGGAGGGGAAGAAGATGATGCTGCTCAATATTGAGTATATTCCGGGGAAACGGATTGAGGCTCTGGGATTGGTCAAGGGCACTACGGTATATTCCAAGAGCTTTGGAAAGGATTTTATGGCAGGTATGAAAACTCTGGTGGGCGGTGAGATCGAGGGGTACACAGACCTGCTCCGCCAGGCCCGCCAGATTGCCACCAAGCGTATGGTGGACGAGGCAGAGGAGATGGGAGCGGACGCGGTGGTAAACGTGCGTTATGCCTCCGCCTCCATTATGCAGGGGGCGGCGGAGATCACCACCTACGGGACCGCCGTACGCATCCTGGATGGAGGGGAGACAGAATGAAACGCTGGTGGCCGTGGCTGTTGGTGCTTCCCACGCTGGCTGTGTCAGTGGCTGGATGGTTTCTCTTGCCCGATGAACTGGTGGTGCAGATCGGACTGGACGGGCAGCCCAGCAACGTTCTTCCCAAGCCAGCCGGCCTGCTGATTCCCCTGGGGCTGGGGGCGCTGGGAGCGTTTCTGGCCTGCTCTGGGGAGCGCCGCCGGAGTTCGGGGTGGATTCTGTTGGCCGCCGCCTTTGGCGTAGCGGTGATCACCCTTCTGTGGAACCTATGAAACGGGACCTTACAGTGGGTGTAAGGTTTGCTGAATGCAGAAAACATAAAATTTTTCCGGGGGCAGTTGCCAGCCTCCGGATAACCCAGTGGAGCATAGAAAGGAGATAACGTCATGCTGAATATCGAACACTATTCCAAGACCTACCCTGGCGGGCACAAGGCGGTGGACGACCTTTCCATCCATGTCCTGCCCGGTGAAATTTACGGCTTCATCGGCCACAACGGCGCGGGCAAGACCACCACCCTTCGGGCGGCGGCGGGAGTGATGGACTTCACGGAAGGGCGTATTCTCATCGACGGCCATGATGTGAAAAAGGAGCCGGTGGCCGCCAAGAAGGTCACCGCCTTCCTGCCCGACAACCCGGACCTGTATGACTTCATGAAGGGCATTGACTACCTCAATTTCATCGCCGACCTCTATGATATTTCCGGCGAACAGCGCACCCGGGACATCCGCAAATACGGCGACGCCTTTGAACTCACCGGCAATCTGGGCTCTCCCATCGGCAGCTACTCCCACGGCATGCGCCAGAAGCTGGCCCTGATCTCCGCGTTCCTCCGGCATCCCAGACTGCTCATCCTGGATGAGCCGTTTGTGGGCCTGGACCCCACTGCCTCCCATTTGATGAAGGAATTTTTGGCCCAGCTGTGCCAGGAGGGGAGCGCGGTATTTTTCTCCACCCATGTGCTGGAGGTGGCGGAAAAGCTGTGCGATAAAATCGCCATCATTAAAAATGGGCGGCTGGTGAAGTCCGGCCCCACCCAGGAGCTGGTGGGGGATTCCGACCTGGAGAGCGTGTTCCTGGAGCTGGAGGGAGAAAAGGAATGAAAAAGTTTTTCGCTCTGTTGAAGGTGAGCGTCAAGGCTATGCTCCTCACCTCCTCCGGGGTGGGAGCGGGCCGGCGCCGCCGGGCGGCCTCCGGAGTAGGAGCTGTGCTGCTGATCGCCTTTTTGGGGCTGTACCTGTCTGGCATGTACAGCTTCATGTTAGTGGATGTGCTTGCCCCCGTGGGCATGGAGAGCCTGGTGCTGGTGTTCATGGGACTGGTTGCCTTGCTTGGCGGGCTGCTGTTTACGGTGTTCGCCGTGCGGGGGGTGCTGTTCGGCGGAAAGGACAACGATTTGATGCTGTCCCTGCCGGTGCCCGCCTCCATGCTGGTGGCCAGCCGGATGGCGGCCATCTATGTGGAAAATCTGGTGTTTTCCTTCTTTGTCCTGCTCCCCGCCGGGGCGGCCTGCTTCTTCCTGGGCAGCCAGGACTATGGCCTTGGCTTGTGGCTCCGCCTGCTGCTGGCCGCTCTGGCCCTGCCCCTGCTGGACACGGTGCTGTCTGTGGTGCTGGGAGCGGCGGTGGCCTTCCTGTCAGCGAAAGTGTCCCGGGGTAAGGCCCTCGGCCAAAACCTGGTTATGGCTGTATTTTTCGTGGCGGTGTTCTGGTTCTCCTTCCAGCTCAACGGGATGATCGGAGAGCTAGCCGCCCAGGCCGGAGAAATTAAGGCGGGCATGGGCTGGGCCGCGCCTCTGCTGTGGATGGCGGATGGAGTGCTGGGGAACTGGGGGCTGCTGCTGGCCTTCCTGGCCTGCTGCGTCGTCCCCTTTGTGCTGGTGGCCCTGGTGCTGGGGCGGGTGTACCGCCGGGCGGTGACCGCCTTCCAGTCCAAGGCCGCCCGCAGCGACTATAAGCTGTCCGCCCAGTCTGCCGCCGGGCAGCGTAACGCTTTGCTGCGCAAGGAGGCCAAGCGGTTTTTCGGCACCCCCATCTACTTCTGGAACGCAGGGATTGGGTTGATCCTGCTGCTGGCGATGGCAGTGGCAGCGGTGGTAAAGCGGGACGCCCTGCTGGACCTGCTGGCCCAAATGGGCGGGGTATTCCCAGTCTTGCCTCTGGTGGCAGGGATCATGGGCTTTTGCCTATCTATGTCGGTCATCTGCGCCCCCTCCATCAGCTTGGAGGGTCGGTGCCTGTGGATCCTCCGGGAAGCTCCGGTGGGAGAGAGCGTCCTGCTCTGGGGCAAGGCCGGATTTCAGATGCTGCTCACCGTGCCCTGTACCCTCGCCGCCGTGGCCTGCCTGACCTGGGCTTTGGCGCTGCCGGTGTGGCAGGGGGTGGTTTTGCTGGCGGGCCTGCTGGCCTTTGACGTGGGCCACGCTTGCTTCGGGATGCTCATGGGCCTGGCGTTCCCCAAGCTGGATGCGGCCAACGATACTCTGGTAATCAAGCAATCCATGGCGGTGATGCTGGCCATGTTCCTGCCCATGCTGGGCCTGGCGTTGTCAGGGGGCGTGTGGTGGTTGGCTGACATGGCGGCGGGAGAGGCGGCGGGCCCTGTGGCCGCCGCGGGAACCCTCGTGCTGATGGCTGCGGCCTGCGCCGGCATCCTGTCCAAGCGCGGCCCCCGGATGCTCCGGGCCTTGTGAGCAGAAAGCGGCCTCAAGCTGGCAAAAAGATTCCTTGAGAGCGGGGAAAACCTTGATTTTCCGGCCCAAAGAGATATAATGAGACTATCCTCATAGGGAAGGGAAGTGTCTGCGTGAAACAAAGCCATAAAAGCGGATGGAAAAAGATGCAGAAATGGGTCAGCCTCACCCTGCTCCTGGTGGGTCTGCTCCTGCTGATCGTGGGCATCGCGGTGGACGTCTTTCCCGTGATTGGCGCCGGGCTGCTGTGCTGTGTGATGGCGGCCATGGTATTTATGCCCAACCGGATGCGGCGAGACCGTGGTTATATGGGATTTGGAAACAAGTGGGGCAGCGACCCCTATGACTGAATGTAAATGCCCCCGCCGATTGGGCGGGGGCATTTTTCATCCCTATTTTCCCACGCAGAACCGCGCGAAGATCCGCCCGGTGATGTCGTCCCGGACATTCTGCCCGGTAAGCTCCCCCAGGGCGGCCATGGCCTGCTCCACATCGGTGAGCACCGCGTCTGGGGGGAAGCCGTCGGTTAGGGCTTGGGCGGCCCGGCCCAGGGCGGTGTTGGCCCGGGCCGCCGCCTCCGCCTGACGGGCGTTGGTGAGCAGTGCCCCGGGGCGCAGCCCCGGGTCCTGGGGGAACAGAGCGGCCACCGCCTGCTCCAGCTCCGCCAGCCCCTGGCCGGACTTGGCGGACACCGTCACCAGGGGCACCCCTTCCGGCCGGGGTGGGTGAGCGATCCGGGGAGAGGGAAGGTCGGCCTTGGTATAGACCAAAATGGCGGGACAGCGGGCAGCGGCGTTGTTCAGCAGCGCCAGATCCTCGTCCTGCCAGGGCTGGGAGCCGTCGATAAGCACCAGGGCTAACTCCGCCCGCTCCAGGGCGGCCCGGCTGCGCTCCACCCCCAACTGCTCCACGGCGTCGTCAGAATCCCGCAGCCCGGCGGTGTCGATGAGCCGCAGCAGGGTGCCCCCCAGGGTAACCCGCTCCTCCACCGTGTCCCGGGTAGTGCCGGGGATGGGAGTGACGATGGACCGCTCATAGCCAAGCAGGGCGTTGAACAGGGTGGATTTGCCCGCGTTGGGCCGGCCCACAATGGCGCAGGGGATCCCTTCGGTGATGGCGCGGCCCCGGCGGTAGGTGGCCGCCAGCCGGTTCAGCTGTCCGGCGGCATCGGTGAGGGCGGTGGAAATCTCGGCGGCTTCGAAGGGATCGATGTCCTCGTCCGGGTAGTCCAAAACCGCATGGAAGTGGGCCATCAGGTCGGTGAGACGGTCATACACCTGGCCGATGACTTGGGACAGGGCGCCCCCCAGCTGCCCGGCGGCCTGGTATACCGCCCCGGCGGAGCCGGCGTGGATCAGGTCGGCCACTGCTTCCACCTGAGTCAGATCCAACCTGCCGCTGAGAAAGGCCCGGCGAGTGAACTCCCCGGCCTGAGCCTGGCGTGCCCCGGCGGCGAACAGGGCGTCCAGCCCCAGGGCCAAGGCGGTGGGAGAGCCGTGGCACTGCAGCTCCGCCGTGTCCTCCCCGGTGTAGCTGTGGGGGCCGCGGGAGAGGGTGGCCAAACACTGGTCAATGGCCCGCCCCTCCCGGTCGTGGAGAATGCCATACACCAGCTGCCGGTCCGGCCGGACCGACATGGGGACGCCGTGGAAGGGTGTGAACACCTGGTCCAGTACCTCGGCGCACCCCGGCCCGGACAGCCGCAGGATGCCAATGGCGGAGGGAACCGGGGCGGTGGCGATGGCGGCAATCACATCAGACATAACATCACCTCAATATAATAGACGGCCGCCATCGCTGTACGCTACGGCGGCGGGTTTTTGCCAGTATATCACGGGGAGAGCGGGATTTCAACGGCGGGAAGGCGGCTTGCATCCCGGCCCGGTCTGTGGTAAACTGACCATATTCAGAAGAACAGGAGGCGTTTTGTATGACGCAGCTTAATATGCTTTCCTACAAGCTCCAGGATATGCAGTTTTTTAACAAGCTGGACAAGCCCGGACAGGTGCAGTTGGAGAACAACTTCTCCTACTCTGTGGACTACAACAAGGAGAATACCCGCTGTGTGGCCAAGCTTTACCAGTGCGTCAAGGACAAATGTGACGACGAGAACCATAAGTTCTTCGTCTCGGTCGAGCTGATCGGGGTGTTTGAAATCGTGGGCCCTGTCACCGATGAGGACAAGAAGGAGATCCATGTGCGCACCTACCAGCAGGTGTTCCCCTATGCTGAGGTGTTGGTCAAGCAGGTGTGCGCCGCCGGCGGCATGCCGAATTTCATGCTGCTGCGCCACAAGATGGACCCGGACCATGTGGCCATCAACAGGAAAAAATGAGACAAGCGCCGGGCCCAGCGGGTCCGGCGCTTGTATTTGTTTTCAGCTCTTCTCTTCAAATGTGGCTCCGCAGGAGCGGCAATGGACGGTGATGCGCCCCTTTCCCCGGGGAACCCGCATTTGCTGGCCGCAGTTAGGACATTTGAAATAGCGATGGTCCCGATCCTTCATTCGATTGCGCCGGGTGACCCAAAAATTCCGAATAGGGCGAACCGCCTGAAGAAATTTAGTGTTTTCGGCTCGGCGTCTGGCCAGATTCCGGGACAGCATACGGAAGAGAACCAGAATAAGGAGCAGGTATTCCAGAAGGATAAGGAAAAACCAGTGGCTGATCAGTTGAATAACCCAGGTGATGAGGTACAGTACGAGCATAAATGTCCCCAACTGATCGATGCCATTGCGGCCATACATAAATCGCATCAAAGCCTGTCGAATCATGGGGGTTGTACCTCCTTGAGGATATGCTGTCTAACTGTCTACCCTATATGATAATCTCGGGAAATGACAGCGTCAATGCCCAAAACGTAAACAATATGTGAATTTGTACATTGCGCAGGACAGAAAAAATTGATATACTTGCCTACAGCAGACACAACGTAAGGGAGGCGCGCCATGGGACGCATCGACAAGGAAAATTATTACCTGGATATCGCGGAAACCGTGCTGGAGCGGTCTACCTGTATGCGGCGATGCTATGGGGCCATCATCGTCAATCATGATGAGATCGTGTCTACCGGCTATAACGGTGCCCCCCGGGGCCGGAAAAACTGCGCTGATTTAGGCTACTGTACCCGGGAGGCCATGAAGATTCCCTCCGGTCAGCGGTATGAGCTGTGCCGCTCCGTTCACGCGGAGGCCAACGCTATCATCTCCGCCTCCCGGCGGGAGGTGTTGGGGGCCACGCTTTACATGGCCTGCCGCAACCCGGCCACAGGGGAGTTGATTCCCAATTCTACCTCCTGCTCCATGTGCCGGCGGCTCATCATCAACGCAGGCATTGCCAAGGTGGTCATCCGGGACACACCCACCCAATACCGGGTGGTGGATGTGCAGAAGGAGTGGGTGGAGGAGGATGACTCCCTGCCGGAGAATATTCAGCTTTGACAGACGCAGGAAGAGAGCGCCCGCTTGGAATCCCAAGCGGGCGCTCTGTGCTGCGATGGCTGGTATTCAGCCGGGGATGGCAAGCTCTAGTCCCACATAGATTTTGTTCGGGTTCCGAATGACGTCCCGGTTGGCCTCATACAGCTCGTTCCAGCGGGAGCCGCTGCCCAGAAGCTCCTTGGCGATTTTCCACAGGCTGTCGCCCTTTTGCACCACATAGGTGGAGGAAGGCTCCGGGTCGGAGGGAGTGTCCGGAGCGGGATTGCCGGAGCCGCTGACCAGCTCCACCACGGAACCGTCCTCGCCCCGGGCGAAGCGGGAGATATAGTCCCAAGCTAGAGAGGCATATACGTTGGAGCAGGCATGGGCCACATTTTCCACGCCCACCAGACGGACCATGGGATTGGTATAGCCGTTGGCGTAGAAATCGCTGACATCGTAACGGATGCCCTGCCGGATGAAGGAGTCGCTGTCATCGGCCTGATAGCCCCAGGGGTTGAGGGAATAGTCTGGCTCGCCCACCTCGATGCCATTGAAGCGCAGGGCAGCGGCAGCTGTATTCCCGCCCATGGCATTAACCCCGATGGTGCCGTCCTCGTAGAAGGAGACATTTTTGTCATCGGCCAGGCCGGTGAGGAAGAAGGTGGGCAGATCGTATTCCTTCGCGCCGGTGTCAATGGTTTCCGCAATGGCGGGGAAGCCAGCCATTGGAGCGATGGCGGCGAAGGTTTCCGTGTTGAGGTAGCTGGTGAAGAATGTGTTCATGCCGCCCATGGAGAAGCCGGTGAGGTAGACCCGGGAACGATCGATGTTGTAAGTCTCCAATGTCTCCTTGACGATCTGCATGACACAGTCCACCGCGATGCCCTTGCTCTCAATGTCGTTGAGATAGTCGGGGGCCACTAGGATAAAGCCTTCCTCAGCGGCCACATCGGCCCAGCCGCAGGTGGCCGCGGGGCACAAGGGGTCCTCGCTGAACCCATGGAGCAGCACCACCAAGGGGACGGCTTCGTCCCCGGTGTAGGAGTCGGGGATGTAGTCATAGACCACATAATCCTTGCCGTCGTACGGATAGGTGTGCTCCTTCAGGGTCAGGCCCAGCTCGCTGTAGTTGGGCCAGGACATGAGCACCCATTCGCTCATATCAAAGGTGTTGGCCACCACGTCGCTCTGCATGGGGGCACGGGTGATCCGGGACAGCAGAGTGCCCCAGGCCTTGGCGATTGTTGCGGCATCAAAGCGGCTGCTGCCGTCTTTGACGATGACCTGCTTTTCTGTGTAGCTGCTGTTGACGAAACGGCCGGCCTCGGGTTCGCTGTCTGTGCCATTCACGGCCTTATAGTAATCCACGGCGGTCTGGCTGGGGGACACCAGATAAGCGGGCAGGGCAAGGCCCTGGTCCAGACCCTCATCCATCTCGCCGCCAAAGGTGAGAATGGAGGCAATCCGGCTGGCGTTCTGGGACAGGACGTTGTGGACAAAGGTAGCGCCGCTGCCTTCGGCAACGATGTACTGCAAATTGTTATAGGTGCGCCGCTCGTACTCGCCAGCGGGCGGGGTGAAGGAGATGATCTTGCCGCCAGCCAGATAGATCTGGGATTCATAATAGACGTTCAGGTCGTCCTGGGTATAGCTCTCCCCATTGAGGGGGTTGGGGCAGATGATGTAGGCCGGGGCGCTCTCGGCAATGTCGATCAGGCCCAGCTCTTCTAGCCGGGCATAGGCCTCCTCCTGGGAGGCAAAAGGCTGGTCTGGATAGACAAAGATGACCGCGTTGAGCTGGCCGCTCATCAAGTCAAAGTCGTGGGGATCCGAGGGGGAGTAGAGATAGAAGGAATAATCCCCCTCCGGGGTATAGGGGCTGTCGGTGACGGCGATGTTTTTCAGCAGCTCAAAGGTTCCCTGAGCGGAGTCCGCTCCCTCGCCGCCGGCCGCCAGTGAGGGCAGGGCGCAGATAGACATCAGCAGGGACAAGGTGAGCACCGCTGAAATTGTGCGCTTGAGACGATTCTTCATGAGAAATGCTCCTTTCTTTTGGCTAAAGTCATCATAACAAACTAGGGAGATACCTGCAAACAATGTTTTTTTGTCCAAAACAAGAAAAAACTTGTGAAAGACCATGACAAAAAAACGTCTCCGTGCTAAACTGAAAAAAAGCTGAAAACAGCGGTATGGGGGTGAGAAGGTGAACCTGGAAAATCTGCGGTGCCTGTTACACGTAGCGGAAGCAGGGAGCTTTTCCCAGGCCGCCCGGGACAGCTACCTATCCCAGCAGGCGATCAGCGACCAGATCCGGCGGCTGGAACAGCACTATCAAACACCTCTGCTGGAGCGGACGAGGCCGGTTCGGCTGACTCAGGCGGGCGCTGTCGTCTGCGACACGGCCCGGGAGGTGCTGGCGGCAATGGACCACTTAGAACAACAGGTGGCGCGGCTGCGCGAGCCGGCCTGCCGCCTGGTGATTTCCACAGGCCTGGTGTGGACGCCGCCCTTTCTGCCGGCGGTGATCGCCCGGTTTCAGCAAGTGGCGCCCCATGTTGAAGTGCAGCTGCGCCATCCAAGCTCGATTTATGATGAGCTTACGGCCCCGCCGCCGGGGGCAGACCTGATTGTGGGGAATATGCCCTTTGGGCCTGAGGTGGAGGGCACCGTGCTGTTTCAGGATACCCTGAGCCTTGTGGCCTCGGAGGAACTGCTGCGGCGGGTGTATGGCGGCCGATGGCGGGAGTGGGACCGCCGGCTGAGCAAACGGGCGGTATTGGAGGACTGCGGGCAGCTGCCGCTATCCCACAGGATATGGGAGGGGGCGGCTGGGTATCGTCATATTCCAGGGGGCTTTCCAGCGGAGACACTGGACAACCAGGATATAGTGGCCTACCGCTGTGTGCAGGGCTTGGAGGCGGCGGTATTCCCGGACCACTACGCCCGGCAGGCCTTTGGGGCTGACCCAAAGCTGCGGATTTACCCCCTGTATCCGGAGCAGGTGGCATTCCAGGTGGGGATGGGGGTCAGAAAAGGAAGAGCGCTGAGCAGCGAAGCACAGCTCTTTTTGCGTGTGGCCAAGGAATTTTTCCAGAAAAACGACAGCGGGGCGGAAGCGGGGATGGAGCTTCAGGCGAGCGCCGCTGCGGACAAGTAGCGGAGGGTTGCGGAAATTTTCCGCAGCCCTCCGTTTCCGCTTAACACAATCTTAATGATTTTTTCATTGCTTTCTTTAGCTGGGAGCTGTATACTAACCGTACCAATTCAGTTAATACAGTTTGCGGTATGGAGGAACATGATATGTCCATTTTGGAAGTCAGTCATCTCAAAAAAGTTTATACCACGCGGTTCGGAGGGCAGAAGGTGGAGGCCCTGAGCGACGTGTCCTTTTCCGTAGAGGAGGGGGAATTTGTGGCCATCATGGGTGAGTCCGGCTCGGGCAAGACCACCCTTCTGAACATCCTGGCCGCCCTGGACCGGCCCACCGCCGGCAGTGTGACACTGTCAGGAAAAGACCTGGCCAGCGTGCGGGAAAAGGACATGGCCGCCTTCCGCCGGGACAATCTGGGCTTTGTGTTCCAGGACTTCAACCTGCTGGACACCTTTTCCCTGCGGGACAACATTTTCCTGCCCCTGGTACTCTCGGGCAAGAAGTATCCGGAGATGGAGCGACGGCTGGCGCCCCTAGCGGATACCCTGGGAATCACCGGGCTGCTGGACAAATACCCCTATGAGGTGTCCGGCGGCCAGAAACAGCGGTGCGCTGTGGCCCGCGCTCTTATCACTCAGCCGGAGATCATCCTGGCCGACGAGCCCACCGGCGCCTTGGACTCCCGGGCAGCTGACAGCCTGATGGACCTATTCGGGACGATCAACCGGGCGGGACAGACGGTGCTGATGGTCACCCATTCCACCTCCGCGGCCAGCCATGCCGGGCGGGTGCTGTTTATCCGGGACGGAGCGGTGTACCACCAGCTGTACCGGGAAGGCCGGGGGGATGGGGAGATGTACCGGCTGATCTCTGACACCCTGACCCGCCTGACCGCCGGAGGTGAGAAGCGTGCGTAACGGACTCTACCCCAAGCTGGCCTGGCAGAACATCCGCCAAAACCGCCGGTTTTTTGTGCCTTACCTGTTGGCCCTCATCGGCCTGTCCGCCGCCTTTTACGTCATGTCCGCCCTGGTGTTGGACCCAGGGGTGGACTCCATGCGGGGCGCGGAATATGTGAAAGTCATGATGGGCATGGGCATGTTCATCGCGGGCATCTTTTCCGCGGTGCTGCTGCTGTATATCAACAGCTTTCTCATGAAGCAGCGGAAAAAGGAGCTGGGCCTTTACAACATTCTGGGCATGGGCAAGGGAAACATCGCCTGGCTCCAGTGCTGGGAGAGCCTTTATACCGCCCTGATCGGCATTGTAGGCGGCGTAGTGTGCGGCGTGGTGCTCCACGCCCTGGCTACTCTGGCCTTGGGGCGGCTGCTGCGATTTGCCACCCCATTCACGGCGGGGCTGTCCCTGCCCGCCGTGATTCTCACCGCCGTGGTATTCGGCGCGTTGCTGGTGTTGGCCCTGGTCATCAACCTGGGCCGGGTACGGCTTTCCAACCCTATCGAGTTGCTCCGCGGCGGCCAGGTAGGGGAGCGGGAACCCAAGACCCGCTGGCTTACGACAGTCATCGGGGTGGCCGCTCTGGGAGCGGGATACGCCATCGCCCTAACCACGGTGGATCCCTATTCTGCGATCGCCTTTTATTTCCTGGCCGTACTGCTAGTCATCATCGGCACCTACTGCCTGTTCACCGCCGGCTCCATCGCCCTGCTCAAGCTGCTGCGGAAAAACAAGCGCTACTATTATCAGACCGGACATTTCATCGGCGTGTCCGGTATGCTCTACCGGATGAAGCGCAACGCCGTGGGGCTGGCCAACATCTGCATTCTATCTACCATGGTGATGGTGATGATTTCGGGTACCCTTTCCCTGTACCTGGGTACCGGTGAGATTATCAATGCCCAATACCCCGCCGATTTTCAGATCGAAGTGCGCTATGGAGAGAACCAGGAGGAGTCCTTCGACCCCCAGGCCGCGGTGTCCCTGGCGGAAGGCTTTGCCAAGAATCAGGGCCTGGCAGTGGAGGACCTGCGGACAGTGGAATATGTCAGTATGAACGTCAGCCGGGACGAGTACGGCGGCTTCCTGCTGGCCACCAGCAGCGACCGATCCCTCAACCGCATGGCCTATCTTATTACCGCGGCGGACTACGCCGCCCTGTCCGGCCAGACGGCCCCAGAGCTGGCGCCGGGCCAGGCTATGGTCTGCGGCAGGGAGATCCAGCCGGGCTGCCTGACCTTCCACACTGTGGAGGGAGAGGAAAAGTCCCTGGAGGTGGCGGGACAGCTACCGGAGCTCACTTACTTCTCCGTGACCAATGATACCTTCGCCCCGGTGTGCCTGGTGGTGGCCGATGGCCAGGAGCTGTCCTCCTGGTACCGCTTTCAGCAGCCTACCGCGGACCGGGACTACCGCTTTCTGATCTTCATGGATCTGGACTGCACCCAAGAGCAGGCCTTGGGCCTGCAGGCTGCCTGGTGGGACTATACAGGTGACAGCATGGATGTGGGCGGATTCAACATGTTAAGCGTGGACACCCGGGTGGACATGGAGGTGGATGGCTACGCCATGGCGGGGGGCTTTTTGTTCCTGGGTATTCTGCTGGGTATCATCTTCCTTCTGGCTACCGCCCTCATCATCTACTACAAGCAGGTGTCCGAGGGCTATGAGGACCAGGGCCGGTTCGAGATTATGCGCAAGGTGGGCCTAGAGGAGCGGCAGGTGCGTTCCTCCATCCGCAGCCAGGTGCTCACTGTGTTTTTCCTGCCCATCCTGGCCGCGGCCATCCATATCCTGTTCGACTTCAACATGGTGGTGCAGTTGCTCAGCCTGTTCGCCATCCGGGGCGTGACGGTGGCGGCGCTGTGCACCGCAGGGACGGTACTGGTGTTCTGCCTGGTGTATGGGGCGGTGTACCTGCTCACCGCCCGGACCTATTACAAGATCGTGAAGTAACTAACTTGCACAGGAAAGGAGCGGTCCTATGAGACGGATAATTCTTCCCCTGCTGTTGGCGGCAGGGATGCTGGCGGGCCTGGCGGCGCTGCTGGTCCGCCGCGGGCGCTGAATCACGCGGAAAGTTTGACCGTTCAAGGCCCGGGGAGGGCAGTCTCCCCGGGCCTTGACCGTTTTCACAGGATGTTCACATTTCCGCTTGACAGAAAAGACAGCAACCTTTACAATAGGAGGTGGATAATTTTGAAAGACCGGGCGGTTTTCCGCCTGTTTGAGGAATAGAGACACCCCATGGCAGGGGTTCATATATACGGAAGCGGAGTAAAACGATATATGACGCTATGACACTCAAATACCGCGCCACAGGCGGGCGGTTTTTCAGTTATCGCGGTGTGCCCTTGGGCGCATCGCGTCTTATTTTGGAATTTTGAGAGAAAAACCACAAACTTAGGAGGTGTGGAACCCAGTGTTGCCCATTTATGCAGCAATTCTCATTGCGGTGGCGGCAGGCGTGGTCTGTCTGGTCATAGGCATTGTTGCCGGCTATCAACGGCGGAAAGCCTTCGCCGAGCGGGAGATCGGCTCGGCGGAGGAAGAGGCGCGGCGTATCATCAACGACGCCATCAAGAGTGCCGAAAACAAGAAGCGGGAGGCTACCGTAGAAGCCAAGGAGGAGATTCTCAAAGAGCGCACGGAGTTTGACAAAGAGGTCAAGGACCGCCGCAGTGAGCTTCAGCGCCAGGAGAACCGCCTGAACCAAAAAGAGGAAAACCTGGACCGTAAGACAGAAAACCTGGAGAAAAAAGAGGAACTGGTGGCCGCCAAGCTCACTGAGTTGGACGCGGAGAAGGAAGAGCTGGACGCCATGAAGCGCAGCCAGCTGGAGGTGTTGGAGCGCATCTCCGGCCTGACCACTGAGGAGGCCAAGCGCTACCTGATCGACCAGCTGGCCGACGCCGTCACCCACGAGCAGGCGGTGAAGCTCAAAGAAATTCAGGCCGACTTTAAGGACAAGGCGGATACCTATGCCCGGGAGCAGATCGCTCTGGCGATTCAGCGGTGCGCCGCCGATCATGTGGCGGAGGCCACCGTATCCGTAGTGCCCCTGCCCAACGACGAGATGAAGGGCCGCATCATCGGCCGGGAGGGCCGGAATATCCGGACCTTGGAGACTATGACCGGCGTGGATCTCATCATCGACGACACCCCCGAGGCCATCACCGTGTCCTGCTTTGACCCGGTGCGCCGGGAGATCGCCCGGCTGGCCCTGGAAAAGCTCATCCTGGACGGCCGCATCCACCCCACCCGCATCGAGGAGATGGTGGAAAAGGCCAAGCGGGAGGTGGACGCCACTATCAAGGCCGAGGGTGAGCGTGCCGTGTTTGAAACCAACGTCCACGGTCTTAACCCGGAGCTGGTCAAGCTGCTGGGCCGCCAGCACTACCGTACCAGCTACGGCCAGAACGTGCTCAATCACTCTATCGAGGTGTCCCACCTGGCGGGCCTGCTGGCCGCCGAGATCGGCGCCAACGTGGCCGAGGCCAAGCGGGCCGGACTGCTCCACGACCTGGGCAAGTCCATTGACCATGAGGTGGAAGGCTCCCACGTGCAGATCGGCGTGGAGCTGGCCCGAAAGTATAAGGAGAGCGAGGCGGTGGTCCACGCCATCGAGGCCCACCACGGCGACGTGGAGGCCAGGACCATCGTGGCCTGCCTGGTCCAGGCGGCGGACGCTATCTCTGCGGCCCGTCCCGGCGCCCGGAAAGAAAATGTAGAGTACTACATCAAGCGGCTGGAAAAGCTGGAGGAACTCACCTCATCCTTCCCCGGCGTGGATAAGGCCTACGCCATCCAGGCCGGCCGGGAGGTCCGCATCATGGTCAAGCCTGAGGAGGTCAGCGAGGACCGTATGGTGCTGCTGGCCCGGGAGATCGCCAAGAAGATCGAGGACGAGCTGGAATACCCCGGACAGATCAAGGTCAATCTGGTCCGGGAAACCAAGGCCATCGAGTACGCCAAGTAAACAGAGCAAAAGGCCCTCCCTGCCGGTCAGGGAGGGCCTTGCGTTTGTCGGGGTGCTAGCGAGGATTCCGGGAAGAGGCCATAACACTGCCAGCCCCGGTCGTGCTCCACCAGGATGCTGCTGCTGTCAAGCCGATAGACCTGGTGCCCGTCCAGATCGCCGTTGGCTTTGAGGTTTTCCGTTGGCATTTGGTTCGGCGGAACACAGTTGGATAACTCGCCCAGGTATTCCGCACCCTCAGGCAGTTTCTCATAGACCACGTTCGCCAGGCGATAGTTTTCCCCATTTATGAGGACAGTGGGAGGCATGTCATAGACATCCTGGGTGCAGCCAGCCAGGAGCAGGAGGAACAGGGGGAGGACGCATAGCATGTGCCACTGGCGAAACCGCAAAAAAGTCTGTGCCATAGTAAGATCCTCCTTATATCATAAACGGAGAAAGGGGACAACGAAATGAAGGCATAAAACAACGGTTTTCTGTTGTCATTCCCCTAGAAATATGCTATGATATGAAAAACTGCCTGTCCAGACGGGCAGGCATAACGATATAAAAGAGGAAAGTTTTATGGATATTTTCAAACGCCCGGAGTTGTCTGACCGTCAGTGGGTCAATGACCTGCTCAGCCGGGAGGGCAGCCGGGCCTGCGAGCACAATTTTGCCAGCATCTACCTGTGGGCCACCGCCTACCCCCAGAAGATCGCCCGGGTGGGGGATCGGCTGCTGGTGGAGATGCTGGGCGGTCCCGGCCTGAGCCATTTGTTCCCCATGGGCTCCGGTCCCCTGGCCCCGGCCCTGGACACGGCCAAGGCGGATGCCGCCGACCACGGCGCGCCGCTGACCCTCATCTGCCTGACGGCGGAGCAGAAGACACAGCTGGAGGAGGAGTTTCATGGCCGGTTCACCTTCCAGGAGGACCGGGACGGATTTGACTACCTCTACACGGTGGACAAGCTGGCCGACCTGGCGGGAAAGAAGCTCCACGCCAAGCGCAACCACATCCACCGCTTTGACGAGCAGTTCCCCGACTGGCTGTTCGAGCCCATCGGCCCGGACAACCTGGCCGAGTGCGTGGAGATGGAGGCCAAGTGGTACGCCGAGCAGGTGGAGGCCGGCCGGGCGGACGCTAACCTGGGCCATGAGCGGGATGCGGTGAACACCGCCCTGTCCCACATGGAGGAACTGGGCATCTCCGGCGGACTGATCCGGGCGGGGGGCCAGGTGGTGGCTTTTTCCTTGGGAAGTCTAACCACCGCTGACTGCTATAATGTTCATTTTGAAAAGGCCTATGGGGAGATTCAGGGGGCCTATGCGGTCATCAACCGGGAGATGGCCCGGTGGGTGCGGTCCACCTTTCCCCAGGTAGCATACCTCAATCGGGAGGACGACATGGGCCTGGAGGGCTTGCGGAAGGCCAAGCTGTCCTACTATCCAGATATTCTGTTGAAGAAGTACAGCGCCCGGGAGGTATGAGCAGGAGAAAAGAGCGGCCGCGCCGCTCTTTTCTTTTACAGGTATGCCTTATGCAGAAATAGATATAAATATTTGGAACATACAGACAAGAGGATGGATATTTGCAGGCTGTAATTTGTGTGATATGATAAAACAAAAGGGGCGACATGGTATGGTGGAACTGCGAAAAGCTAGGGCGGGAGAAGAGAAGGCGATAGCCGCCCTGTGGGGCCGGGTGTTCGGTGACGACGGGGCGTTTTTGGCGGAGTTCTACCGCCTGTGCGTCCCTTATGACCAGATGTTGGTGCTGGCAGAGGATAGCGTGGTGCGCTCCATCCTGTGTGCACCGGAGATGACCATGCGTCTTCCCAACGAAAAGGCTTTGAAATGCGGTTATATGTATGCCTTGGCCACTGACCCGGAGGCCAGAAACCAGGGCTTTGGCCGGGAGATGATGCGATATGGCGAGGCGTACCTGAAGAACGAGGGGGCGGACTGCGCCATCCTGGTGCCGGCAGAACCATCCCTATTTCGGTTTTTTGACAGCTTAGATTATGTGCCTGCCTTTTCTCATCTCCGGCGAGAGGTCCCTGGGGATCAGGTGGTCCCGGAGAGAGGGGCGGATCCCGCGACTCCGGGGGAGTATAACAGCCTTCGTCGGCACTGGCTGAAGGGACGGTGTTATGCTGACTATGGGGACGATTTGGTGGAGTTCCAGCGGTATCTATCCCAGGGAACTGGCGGCGACCTCTACCGGCTAGACCTGCCCGGCGGAGCGGGCTGTGCCGCGGTGGAACTGGACGGGGAAACCGCTATGGTGAAAGAGCTGCTGTGCGCTCCAGTGGACCTGGACCGTGCCCTGGCCCAGGTAGCGGCCCGGCACCCTGCGGGGCGCTATATTCTGCGGTTGCCTGCCTGGGACAAGGGATTCGGCGGGCAGGTGCTGTGGGGGGCGGTCCGCTGGCTCTACGACCGGCCGTCGCCTTGGTGGCCCGCAGGGCAGGATGCCTATCTCGGGCTGGCTTTTGACTGAACAGGCAGAAAGAGCACGTAAAAACCAGGGCCCAAATTTGTAAGAAACTATTGCAAAACCAACAATGACAGAGTATAATACGTTTTGCGTTTAGAACCAGAGAAAGGATATTAGCCAGCTAATAATGTTGCAAAATCAACAAAAAGGGAGTATAATGCCTTTATTAGCTGGTCCGAAGAAAATCGGTCCGCAAAGGCGCGGCGATTTGTTTTCGGAATGAATCTTAGGAAGGGGGAATCGCTTTGAGCCAAGGCAAGGTATTTATCGAGCTCAAAGACATCGTGAAGATCTTCCCCGGCGTCAGGGCGCTGGACGGCGTCTCGTTTGACATCCGCGAGGGTGAGGTCCACTCGTTGTGCGGAGAGAACGGCGCGGGAAAATCCACATTGATCAAGGTCATGACCGGAGCCCATGCCAGGGACGGAGGCGACTACCTGATCGACGGGCAGTCGGTCAACTTCAGATCCACGACAGAAGGCATCGCAAAGGGCGTCTCCTGTGTGTATCAGGAGTTGTCCATCGCACCGCAACTGGACGTGGCTAAGAACCTATTCATCGGCAACCTGCCCATGAAGGGCGGCTTGGTGGATCACAAGACCCTGTACAAGCGCGCCGCTGAGATTCTGGCGGAGCTGGACATGCACATCTCCCCCAAGACACCGGCGGGCGACCTGTCGGTGGGCCAGCAGCAGATGATCGAGATTGGCCGGGCTCTCACCCGAAACGCCCGGCTCATCATTATGGACGAGCCCACCTCGTCTCTGTCTGAGGCAGAGACGGATACCCTTTTCCAGATCATCAAAAAGCTGGTGGCCAAGAACATTGCTATCGTGTACATCAGCCATAAGCTGGATGAGGTCATGTACCTGTCCGACCGCATAACCGTTATCCGGGACGGTAAGAACATCATCAGTAAGGACAAAGACCAGTTTACCCAGGAAGAGCTGATCGCCAACATGATCGGCCGCCCCTTGGAGAACCTGTACTTAAAGGAACCCGCAGAGATTACCGACACTATGCTGGAGGTCAAGAACCTGACCCGGAAGGGCGTGTTCCAGGACGTGTCCTTCTCCGTGCGCAAGGGTGAAGTAGTGGGCTTCTTTGGCCTGGTGGGCGCGGGACGAAGCGAGATCATGCGCGCCATCTTCGGCGTGGATAAGTATGACTCCGGCGAAGTGTCCGTGGATGGTAAGAAGCTCAGAGGGGGCGACCCCGCCGCTGCGATCGACGCGGGCATCGGCTTCTGTACCGAGGACCGGAAGAAGGAGGGCCTGGCCCTCCGGCTGTCCATCCTGCTGAACATGACCCTGGTTCGCCTGCCGTTCCTGTCAAAGATCGGGGTCATCAACCGCCGCGCCCAGCGCGCCGCCGCCGATGAGTACATGAAAGCTATCTCCATCAAGGCCCCCTCCGTCACCCAGTTGGTGGGCAACTTGTCCGGCGGCAACCAGCAGAAGGTAGTGGTGGCCAAGTGGCTGATGATGAGCCCCAAGGTGCTTATCGTGGATGAGCCTACCCGCGGCATTGACGTGGGCTCCAAGTCGGAAATCTACGGCCTGCTGTCCGACCTGGCCAAGCAGGGCATGGCCATCATCGTGGTGTCCTCTGAGATCGAGGAGATCCTGGGAGTGTGCGACAGCGTGGTTACCATTTTTGAGGGCAAAAAGACCGCGCAACTGGAGATTAACGACCAGCTGACCCGGGAGGAAGTGCTTACCGCCGCCCTGGGCGGGAACTTCAGCGAGGCATTTATGGCCGGAAAGGGGGAACTGCGCGATGAGTGAGAAGAACAACACCGCCACCGTGGCAAAGGACCCCCGTTCCCTGTGGAGCAAGTTTATGAGCCTGAATGGCAGCTCCATCTTGATTGCCACTGTGGCGGCCTTCATCCTGTTTGAGATCGTTTTACAGGTACGCTCAGGCGGAGGCAGCGGCTTAATTTTTATGAGTCCGGCCAACCTGATGCTGATTCTCCGCCAGCAGGTGTATATCGGCGTGATCGCGTTTGGCCTGACCCTGGTGATGCTCACCGGCAATATCGACCTGTCCGTGGGCAACATGCTTACCTTCCTGTGCTGCCTGTGCGCCAAGATCGTCATGAGCACCAATAATGTGGCGATGGCGCTGCTGGGCACCATGGGCGTGGGCCTGGTGTGTGGCCTGTTCAACGGCGTGCTGGTCAGCTATGTCCGGCTCAACTCCTTTATCACTACCTTGGGCGCCAGCTCCATTTACAGCGCTCTGGCCATCATGGTTTCCGCGGGCACGGTGCTGGTCATCGACACCAATGCCAGCCCCGCGTTCCAGGCGCTGGGCAAGACCTCATTTGGCCCCGTCCACATTCTGATTGTATGGTTCGTGGTGGTGGCCATCGTGCTGGGACTGTTGCTCAGCCGCACGGTGTACGGCCAGCAGCTGTATGCCATCGGCGCCAACCCCATTGCGGCCCGGTTCTCCGGCATCCGCTATAAGCGCAATACCACCATCGCTTATGTGATCACCGGGTTGTGCGTGGGTCTGGCCGCTGTGATTCAGATGGCTAACTCCCTCAGCGCCAACCCCCAGGGCGCCTCCGGAAAAGAGATGGAGGTCATCCTGTGCGTGGTGCTGGGCGGCTGTGCCGTTAACGGCGGCAAGGGCTCGGTCTGGGGCACTATCATCGGTGTACTGTTCTACGGTGTATTGTCCGCCGGCTTTACCGCGCTGAGAATGTCCCAGTACCTCCAGTGGGTCATCATGGGGGCCATCATGCTGGTGGTCTTGTCCCTGGACGTGCTCAAAGAAAGGGGGGTCAAGCTGTGGAAGAGAAAGTGATGGTCTCCAGCGACCTGCGCAGAAAGCAGCAGATCCGGTTGCTCAAGGACAATAACTCCGTCCTGATCCTGATTTTGATCTTGGCGGCGGCATTTATCTTCATTCCCAATTACAGCAAAGGCTTCTACAACGTCATCAATTACGTGGCCATGTACGGCCCGGTGTGTCTGGGCCTGGGCCTGGTGATGATCACGGGCAACATCGATCTGTCTGTGGGCTTCCAGGCGGGATCCGCCGGTGTGGTATCCGTCATCGTGTTCAATGCGGTGTACAACGGCTCCAACGCCATTCTGGCTCTGGTGCTGTGCATCCTGGCCGCGCTGGTATGCGGTGCTGTTACTGGCTTTATCAACGGCTTTGTAGTGGCCAAGATCGGCGTATCCCCGCTGATTGCCACCATCGCCTCCAACTATGCGTTCCAAGGCTTTGTGTTCTTGTTTGCCCAGAGCTCCTTCCAGGCGGAGGATACGGATACCATTCGTCTCATCGCCAAGACCCAGATCGGCGGGATGCGGTGGTTTACGCCGACGGCCATCATTTTCCTGGTGCTGGTCGTGCTGGTGTTCCTGTGGATGTACAAGACCCGGTTTGGCAACCGCCTGCATGTAGTGGGCGATAATCCGGAGGCCGCCTCCTTCGCTGGCATCAGCGTACCCAGAACGGTGTGGGCGACCTATGTGCTGTGTGGTGTGCTGGCGGCGGTCACCGGCTTCTTCATGGTATCCAACGCGGGCTATGCCGTGTATAACCAGGGCAACAGCCTGTCCACTCTGCCCATCTCCTGCTGCGTCATCGGTGGTATTAAGATGGCTGGCGGTAAGGGCACTGCCGTGCACATTCTGCTGGGCGTGCTCATCATGCGGGTGATTTCCCAGATGATGGCCGCCAAGTTCCTGGGGACTGAGTGGGTCAACATGATTACCGGCATTCTGCTGATCGTAGTGCTTATTATTGACCGGTTTACCAGCACCAAGAACGCTGACGAATAAGGTGGATCTGACAAGGTGATATCCTGCTTTGCGGGTGTCATAAATAATGTTGTATACATTGATCAAGGAAAGGATGGAACCAACATGAAAAAGTTCAAGAAGCTTGCCGCACTGTTGCTGGCCCTGACCATGGTGTTCGCGCTGGCCGCCTGTGGCACCGATGGGGACAACAACAGTCAGGCCCCCAGCGACAACCCCCCTGCCTCTGAGCCTGCCAACCCCGACGATAGCAACAGCGCCGAGCCTGCTCCCGGCGGTGACGTTCAGACCAACGAGGACGGTATGACCTATGTCAACGTCACCGGCGACATCGATCTGTCCGGTGTGGACCTGTCCGGCAAGACCTTCGGCTATGTCACCATCAACTCTTCCGCCCCCTGGGGCGGCCGCGTGGGCACCGAGTTCGCCCGTCTGGCTGAGGAGGCCGGCGCTACGGTCCAGTCCCTGGACGCCAACACCAACCCCGATGACGTGACCAACTACTGCAACCAGATGCTGGACGCCGGCGTGGATGCCCTGGTGGTCTTTGGCGGCACTCCCGACGCCATGGTGGAGATCGCCCAGCGGTGCAGCGATGAGGGCGTGGCCCTGTTCCTGACCGCTCTGGACGTAGCTGAGGCTGGCCGCGAGTATGCCACCGCCTGCATCGGTCCCGACCAGGAGAAGGCCTTCACCGACATCGCCAACTACATCATCGAGGCCAACGGCACTGAGGAGGACTATACTGTGGTCCAGATCTCCGGCGTGCCCTTCCTGGACGACTATATCCAGCGTGAAGCTGGCTTCAAGGCCGGTATGGACGTCGCTCCCAACTACACCCTGCTGGCCGCCGACTACGCCTACTCCAGCCGTCCCGACGCCAAGACCTACATGGAGAACCACATCCAGGCTGAGGGCGACGCCATTGACATCGTCATCGGCTATGACGACGACCTGACCATGGGCGCTGTGGATGCGATCAAAGAGGCTGGCCTGACTGACCAGATCAAGGTCTACTCCTTCACCGGCCAGAACGACGCCATCCAGGCCGTGGCCAATGGCGAGATGGAGCTGACCGTCATGAACCGGGCGGACAACATCGCCAAGGAGACTGTGAAGGCTGCTTACGAGTACTTCACCACCGGCTCCACCGCCTACTATCACTACACTGAGCTGACCTACATCACCGCTGAGAACGCGGCGGACTTCGTCGGCAAGGGCGAGTTCTAAGAAACACGAAAAGAAATACGGCCAAGGTCCCGCCATCCGGCGGGACCTTGGCTTGTTTTTCGGGGAGAAAAGGTATCCGGCGGAAGAACTGCATAAAAAGGGCACAAAAATGTATAAACATTCTTTTGGAAGTGGTTAAAACCGCCTAAAATGCGGTTTTTGAAAAAAATTCCTTGCGTTAAAGCTGAATAAGATGTATAATCCCTCTATCAAAAGCCCAAGAGGCAATTTGAATTTGAGGAGACTGAATGAAATGAAAGGAATTAAAAAACTGCTGGCCCTGCTGCTGGCCATGTCTATGATGGTGTTTGCCTTTGCCGCCTGTTCCAACCAGGATGCCAGCCAGAGCCAGAACCCCAGCCAGGATGTCACCCCGTCCAATGAGCCCGCCGACTCTCAGGAGCCGGCCAATTCTGATGCTGGCTCCGCCACTGGCGACTACGGTGAGTTCACCACCGTGGAAGAGGGCAAGCTCATCATGTCCACCAACGCCGCCTTCCCTCCCTATGAGATGACCAGCGACGGCGAGGGCTATAACGGCACCGGCTTTGAGGGCATCGACGTGGAGATCGCCGGGGCCATCGCCGACAAGCTGGGTCTGGAACTCCATATTGACGACATGGACTTCACCGCCTCCCTGGAGGCCGCGCAGAAGGGCATGAGCGACATGGTCATGGCGGGCGTCACGGTGGATGAGGACCGTCTGGCGGTCATGGACTTCTCCAACAGCTATGCCACCGGCGTACAGGTGATCATCGTCAAGGAAGGCTCCGACGTGACTCTGGACAACCTGGGTGAACAGCTCATCGGCGTGCAGAACGGCACCACCGGCTGGCAGTACTGCACCGACGACTTCGGCAGTGAGCATGTGGCGGCCTTTGACAACGGCATTACCGCAGTCCAGGCCCTGATGAACGACCAGGTGGACTGCGTGGTCATCGACCAGGCCCCCGCCCAGTCCTTTGTAGAGCAGAACCCCGGCCTGACTATCCTGGATACCGAATACGCCGTGGAGGACTATGCCATCGGCGTGGCCAAGGGCAACACCAGCCTGCTCAACGCCATCAACACGGTTTTGGAAGAACTGCAGGCGGACGGCACCATCCAGTCCATTATTGACAAGTACATCCCCGCCGAATGATCTGAACCATGCATTCCGCAAAGAGGGCGGCGCCAGCCGCCCTTTTTGTCATGAGTATTGAAAAAAGAAAGGGGAAATGGCATGGACTTCGCACAAATATTTGAGACCTGGAAGGCCATGATGGCAGCGGGAGAGGATCTGCCCTGGTGGCAGGACTTCTATGTAAAATTTTACCAAGCTTTCATCGAGGCCGGCCGCTGGCAGGAATACCTTCAGGGCGTGGGAGTCACTCTGGTTGCCACGGCTCTGGCTCTGCTCATGGGCGTAATTTTGGGTGTAGCGGTGTCCATGGTGCGTACTGCCCATGACCAGCAGCGCCCAGGCAGGAGAAAGAACCCCGCATTGGGGGTGGTCAATGCGGTCTTCAAGGTGTATGTCACCGTCATCCGGGGCACCCCCATGATGCTCCAGCTGCTGATCTGGGCCTTTGTGGTCTTTAAAAGCCGACAGTACACCCTGGTGGGCATCTTCGGTCTGGGCATCAACTCAGGGGCCTATGTATCCGAGATCATCCGGGGCGGCCTGATGGCGGTGGAGGTTGGCCAGATGGAGGCCGGGCGCTCCCTGGGGCTAAACTACCTGGACACCATGCGCTTCATTGTCATCCCACAGGCCATTAAGGCCATTCTGCCTGCCCTGGGCAACGAATTTATCATTCTGCTGAAGGATACCTCCCTGCTCAGCGTTATCGGCGGACAGGAACTGATCTACTTCGCCCAGGCTATCGCTAACCGCAACTACGAGCAGATGTTTCCCCTCGTCGGGGCGGCGTGCATGTATCTGGTGTTGGTGATGATCTTTACCTGGCTGCTGGGCAAGCTGGAAAGGAGGCTGCGTCAAAGTGATCGACGTTAAAAACCTGTCCAAATCCTTTGGGGATCATCTGGTGCTGGACAACATCTCCGAGCACATCCGGGAAGGGGAGAAAGTGGTCATCATCGGCCCCTCCGGCTCAGGCAAGTCCACCTTCCTGCGCTGCCTGAACCTGCTGGAGCTTCCCACCTCCGGCACCATCACCTTTGACGGCACCGTCATTACCGACCCCAAGGTGGACATCGACGCGGTACGCCGCCAGATGGGGATGGTGTTCCAGCACTTCAACTTGTTCCCCAATATGACCATCCGGAAAAACATCACCCTGGCCCCGGTGCGCACCAAGCTCATGAGCCAGCAGGAGGCAGACGACACCGCCGTCACCCTGCTGCGCCGGGTGGGGCTGGAGGACAAGGCGGACGCCTATCCCGCCCAGCTGTCCGGCGGGCAGAAGCAGCGGATCGCCATCGTCCGGGCCATGGCTATGCGGCCCAAGGTGATGCTCTTTGACGAGCCAACCTCCGCTCTGGACCCGGAGATGGTGGGCGAGGTGCTGGAGGTCATGAAGGAGTTAGCCCAGGAGGGCATGACTATGGTGGTGGTCACCCATGAGATGGGCTTTGCCCGGGAGGTGGGCACCCGGGTCCTGTTCATGGACGGCGGCCATATCCTGGAGCAGAACGAGCCCCACGCTTTTTTTGCCGCCCCCAAGGAACCCCGGACCATCGAATTTTTGTCCAAGGTCCTGTAAGAATTGGTATAGCACACCCGCTGCGGGTGTGCTATACTTTTTAAGAACGGCAAGAGCTTGCAGAGCCGCTAAAGCGGCCTGTTCCACCGGAACAGGGGAGAGAGGGTGACACCATGGAGCATGAGAGCGTAACTGTCCAGATTATGCTGGGAGGCAGGTCTACCCGCATGGGCCGGGACAAGGCCCTGGTGGAATTGGGCGGTCGGACGCTGCTGGACCGAGCGCTGGACCGCTGGCGGGAGTACGGAGCCGGAGTACAGCTGTCGGTGGGAAATCCAGAGCGGCGGGCCATGGCTCCGGAGGGGATGCCCGCTGTGACAGACTTCTATCCGGACCGGGGGCCTCTGGGCGGGCTCCACGCCGGGCTGCGCACCTGTCCCACCCCGCTGCTGCTGCTCACCGCGGTGGACTGCCCCTTCCTCACCCCCGCCCTGGCGGATGGGCTGCTGGCGGCCATCGGTACGGCGGACGCCTCCGTCTACACCCTGGACGGCCGGCCTCAGCCCCTGTTCGGCCTGTACCGGAGGACCTGCCTGCCGGAAGCGGCCGGGATGCTGGCCGTGGGAGAGAATAAGCTGCGGCTGCTGCTGGACCGGGTGGACACGGTATATCTGCCCACGGCGGACCCGGATCCGTTCCGCAACCTGAACACCCCGGAGGAGCTGGAACGTGCCCGCAGGTCCGTTTGGTTGTGACCGGAACAGGGGAAAATTGTGTCCACTCAGAGCGAGCGTACTTGTATTCCGGCGGAAATCCCCGTATACTGAATAAGAAAGATAGATGATCCGAGTCCCGGATGCCTACGGCTCCGGCTATGGCGGCGGGACCGGGGCGGCGCGGGAAACGGCGCCGCCTTCCTCGTTTGAAAAGGGTCAGGGATTGCGCGCCTTTGGACGGCCCTGCCCTTTTTGGCGGGGCCGCTTTTTGCGTGAGAATGGAGGAAACGACGACATGAAGCTGGTCAAGACTGAGGATGCGGTGGGCCATGTCCTGTGCCACGACATGACCCAGATTATCCCCGGCGTCATCAAGGATGCCCGGTTTCGCAAGGGCCATGTGGTGGCGGAGGAGGACATCCCGGTGCTGCTGAGCATGGGCAAGGAGCATTTGTATGTCTGGGAGAAGGAGCCGGGGATGCTCCACGAGGACGAGGGGGCGGACCGCCTGCGCGCTCTGTGTCAGGGTGCGCACATGTCCGCCACTCTGCCCAAGGAGGGCAAGATCGAGCTGAGGGCGGAGTGCGACGGCCTGTTCCGGGTGGATGTGGAGCGGCTGTATGCGGTCAACAGCCAGGAGGAGCTGATGATCGCCACCCGGCACACCAACACCCCGGTGAAAAAAGGGGACAAGCTGGCGGGGATGCGGGTCATTCCCCTGGTGATTGCGGAGGAAAAGGTGCAGGCCGCCGAAGCGGCGGTGGGGGCGGGCGGCCCCATTTTGTCTCTGCACCCCTATGTGTGCAAAACCTGCGGCCTGGTTGTCACCGGGAGCGAGGTGCAAAAGGGCCTGATCGCCGACCAATTCTCCCCGGTGGTCAAGGACAAGCTGGCCCAGTACGGCATTTCCGTCATCCTGGAGCGCACGCCCGGGGATGATCGGAGGGCTATCACCCAGGCCGTCCTGGACTTCCAGGCCGCCGGGGTGGACCTGATTTTGTGCACCGGCGGCATGAGCGTGGACCCAGACGACCGCACCCCCGGCGCCATCAAGGACACTGGGGCGGACATTGTCGCCTACGGCGCGCCGGTGCTGCCTGGGGCCATGTTCCTGCTCAGCTACCTGAAGGGCACCCCGGTGTGCGGCCTGCCCGGCTGCGTGATGTACGCCAAAGCCACCATCTTCGACCTGGTGCTGCCCCGGTTGGCCGCTGGCCTGCCCGTCACCCGCTCCGAGCTGGTGGGGCTGGGCCACGGAGGACTGTGTCTGGGCTGTGGGGAGTGCCGCTACCCCATCTGTCCCTTTGGAAAAGGAGTGTGAGCCATGAAAACAGGCATCACTCTGGAGGAAGCCCTCGCCATCGTCCGGGAACATACCGCCCCGCTTCCGCCGGAGCAGGGGGTGGGGGAGGAGCTGTTAGGCCGGGTGCTGGCGGAGAACATCATCGCCCCCATGGACCAGCCTCCCTTTGACCGCTCCCCCCTGGATGGCTACGCCCTTGCTTCTACCGACACCCAGGGGGCGGACCGAGACCACCCCGTCCAGCTGGAGGTGGTGGACACGGTGTACGCTGGGGGCTGGTCACAGGTCACGATTCGACCCGGACAGTGCGTACGCATCATGACCGGCGCGCCCATTCCGGCGGGAGCAGACTGCGTCATCCGCCAGGAGGACACGGATCGGGGCCATCCCTGCGTCCAGATCTATCAGGAGCTGCGACACCATGAGAACTACTGCTTTGCCGGGGAGGATTACCAAAAGGGCGGCGTCCTGTTGGCAGCGGGCACGGTGCTGGACGCCGCCGCCCTGGGCGTGCTGGCTGGGGCGGGGCTGTGGGAGCGGCCAATGGCCGTCTACCCCAGGCCCCGGGTGCTGCTTGCGGGCACTGGAGACGAGCTGGTCCGGCCGGGCCAGCCCCTGAAACCTGGACAGATCTACAACTCCAACCTACCTCAGCTGGCTGCCCGGTGCCGTCAGCTGGGACTTGCGGCGGATACGGTCTGGTGGCCGGACGACCCCCAGGCGGTGGCGGACGGTTTGACAGCCGGCATGCGGGACTTTGACTGCGTCATCACCACCGGCGGCGTGTCCGTGGGAGACAAGGATATCTTCCATCAGGCCCTGCCCCTGGCGGGGGCGGAGCGGCTGTTCTGGCGGGTGAAGCTCAAGCCGGGCACCCCGCTGATGTTCTCCCTGCTGGAGGGCAGGCCGGTGCTGTCCCTGTCCGGCAATCCCTTCGCCGCGGCGGCCACCTTCGAGCTGCTGGCCCGGCCGTTGCTGGCCGCTCTGGCGGGGCAGAGGGACTGGCAGCCGCTTACCCTCACCGCCCCGCTGGCTACTCCCTTTTCCAAGGCCAGCGGCGGGCGGCGGTTCGTCCGGGGCATTTATCGAGACGGAGCCGTGACTTTGCCGGAGGGCCACTCCTCCGGCCAACTGCGCTCCCAGGTGGGGTGCAACTGTCTGGTGGATATCCCGGCAGGATCCTCGCCTCTGGCGGCCGGGACAATGGTAAAGGTGGTATTGCTGTGAACGGATTCAATCACTTTGACGCCCAGGGCAAGGCCATCATGGTGGACGTGACGGACAAGGCCGCCACCCACCGGGTGGCAGAGGCCCGGGGAGAGATCTTGGTCAATGAGGCAGTCATGACTGCCATCCAGACGGGAACCGCCAAAAAGGGCGACGTGCTGGGTGTGGCCCGGGTGGCGGGCATCATGGCGGTCAAGCGCACCAGCGACCTCATCCCCATGTGCCATCCTCTGGCAGTGTCCGGCTGCTCGGTGGACTTCCAGCTGTTCCCTGAGGAGGGAAAGGTGGAAGCGGTGTGTACCGTCAAGGTCACCGGAAACACCGGGGTGGAGATGGAGGCCCTCACCGGAGTGTCGGCGGCCCTGCTCACCATTTACGATATGTGCAAGGCTGTGGACCGGGCCATGACCCTCACCAACATCCGCCTTATGCGGAAAGAGGGGGGAAAATCGGGGGTGTTCGTCCGTGAAGAATAAGGCCATCGCGGCCGTCTCTGGGGTGAAGAACTCGGGCAAAACCACGCTGATGGAAAAGCTCATCCGGGTGCTGACAGGCCGGGGCCTCCAGGTGGCGGCGGTCAAGCACGACGGCCACGACTTTACGCCGGACGTGCCCGGAACCGACTCCTGGCGGTTCGGCCAGGCGGGGGCCTGCGGTTACGCCATCTACTCCCCCTGGCGCTATCAGCTGGTGCGGCAGACTCAAGGCGTGTGCGAGCGGGACTTTTTTCAGGCTTTTCCCGAGGCGGATGTGATCTTGCTGGAGGGATTTAAAGACAGTCCCTATCCCAAGATCGAGGTGGTCCGGGCCGGAAACTCCACCGCCCCGGTGTGCGACCCTCGCACGCTGCTGGCAGTGGCCACCGACCTGCCTTTGTCGCTGGACGGGATTCCGGTGCTGGGGCTGGACGATGTGGAGGTTATTGCGGATCTGATTTTAGAGCAAAGGCGGTGAGGGGATGAAAGACAGTCTTGGCCGGACCATCAATTACCTGCGCGTATCGGTGACGGACCGGTGCAACCTGCGCTGCCGATACTGTATGCCGGAAGAAGGGGTGGAGTGGCTGCCCCATGAGGACATCCTCAGCTATGAGGACATCCTCCGGCTGGCGGCGATCTTTGCCCGGCTGGGGGTGGAGAAGGTCCGCCTCACCGGGGGAGAACCTCTGGCCCGGAAGGGGCTGGCAACCCTGGTGGCGGGGCTGCGGGCCATCGACGGTATTCGGGAGATAGCGGTCACCACCAACGGCACCCTGTTGGAAGAGCAGCTGCCCGGCCTGCTGGCAGCAGGACTCACGGGGGTGAACATCAGCCTGGACACCCTGAACGAATGGACCTTCCGGCAGATCACCCGGCGGGAGGGGGTGAGGCGCACAGTGAAAGCCATTGACACCTGTCTGGCCGCAGGGCTGCCCGTGAAGGTCAACTGTGTGCCCATCGCCCCGGAGGAGGAGCTGGTGGAGCTGGCAGGGCTGGCCAAAGGCCGGTCGCTGGCGGTGCGCTTCATCGAGCTGATGCCCATTGGTCTGGGCAAAGACCTTTGCGGCAGGAGCGAGGACGAGCTGCGCGCCCTGCTGGAGCGGGCCTACGGCCCCTTGGTCCCTTTTGAGGGGCGCCTGGGCAGCGGGCCAAGCCGGTATGTGTCCCCGCCCGGCTTTCAGGGACAGATTGGCTTTATCTCATCCCTGAGCCATCAGTTCTGCCACCGGTGCAACCGGGTGCGGCTGACGGCCAACGGCTTTCTCAAAACCTGCCTGCAATATGATAAGGGAGTGTGGCTGCGCCCCCTTCTGTCCGGCTCTGACGAGACGCTGGAAGCGGCCATCCTCACGGCGGTGCGGGACAAGCCTGCCGCTCACCAGTTCGCCAAGGGCCAGGTGGCCGGCGGAGAGCGGCATATCATGAGCCAGATCGGGGGGTAGGCCAAGGGTGCTAGCCTTTGGTTTTTGCATGCCTCTACAAAACAGGGGCGGAAAAATGGTTGGAAGGGCGTCAGCCCTTGGTATACTTGAGCACAAGGAGGAAACAGACATGGGAAATGTCATCGCGGTGTGCACCAGCCCTGCCAAGGGCACCCAAAAGACCAACGTGGGCACTGCCCAGTTTCAGGAGGACTGGGGCATTGTGGGAGATGCCCATGCGGGCAAGTGGCACCGGCAAGTGTCCCTGCTGAGCTGGGATAAAATCGAGGCGTTTCGGAGCCGGGGGGCCGAGGTGAGGGATGGCGACTTTGGGGAGAACCTAGTGGTGTCCGGCATCGACTTCCGCGCTCTGCCCATTGGCACGAAGTTTCGGTGCAACGACGTGGTGCTGGAGCTGACCCAAATCGGCAAGGAGTGTCACCACGGCTGCCAGATTTTTCAGAAGATGGGGGAGTGCATTATGCCCCGTGAGGGCGTGTTCACTAGGGTGCTCCACGGCGGGACCATCTCCGTGGGGGATACTCTGACCGTATGGGAGGAATGACAGTTGGGATATTGTGCGGCAATTATTACAGCTAGTGATTCCGGTTACGCCGGACAGCGGGAGGATCTGTCCGGCCCCGCCGCCCGGGAGCTGCTGGAGCAGGCGGGCTATCAGGTGGCCTATTACGCCCTCCTCCCGGATGACCGGACGATGCTGGCCCAAGAATTGGCCCGGCTGTGTGATGAGGATGCCGCCGCCCTGGTGGTTACCACCGGGGGAACTGGCTTCTCCCCCCGGGATTGTACGCCAGAGGCCACTATGGACGTGGTGGAGCGGCCCACCCCCGGGATCCCCGAGGCCATGCGGGCCTATTCCGCCCAGTTGACCAACCGGGCCATGCTCAGCCGCGCGGCAGCGGGGATTCGGAAGGGTACTCTCATTGTTAACCTTCCGGGTTCCCCCAAGGCGGTACGAGAGTGTCTGGAGCATATCCTGCCTGCCCTGGCGCATGGGCTGGATATTCTCCGGGGAAATGATTCCAACTGTGCCCGGCCATGAACAGCACACAAAAAGTTTGTGAAAAATGAGGGTAGAAAAAGCCCTTGACAGAAATTATGTCAATCGAAAATGTATAAAAAGGGGCGGATGTAAGACTGACACCCCCTGTGGAAAACTCTGTGGAAGTTGTGGAACTCTTGAGACAGCTTGTGTTCAGGAAAAGGAGATTTCTGGGTGACGCTGGGGATATTCATTGACCGATGTATATGAAATGTCAAAAGATTATGAAGGGTGGGTCAACCTGTTGTAACCAGTAGCGGGAGCAGCGCTGTCTGCACAGAGACTGTCTGGACTGGTTTTTGGAAAACACCGTTGCAAGGGGACCTGGGCCGTGTTATCATGGACCTATGGACCGATGAAGCGTATGACGACCATCAAATAGGAGGAATGATTCATGCTGATCAGTGAGATTCTGGAAAAGACCCAGCAGATGTCTGCAGCGGAAAACATGGCCAATCGTCTGGCGGACAAGGTGCGCAATCTTTGGCTGACCAACCGGGCAGAGGGCAGGAACCGTTGGGAGGAAAACTTTTTTGAGGATCCCGATGGAGTGAGCTTCCTACGCAGAGAGAGCTTTCCTGGTCTGCTAGGCATTGACTACATTTTCAAGTGGTGGGGTAACGATGATATCGAGGGTCTTGCGGGCGAGCTGGAAGTCCTGTGGAAAGTGGAAGAGGACCACGGCGTGGCCATCTATAAGACGTGGATCCGTCTGGCGGACCGTGACTTTGTCATCGGACCCGTTCGGGAGGAGAGCGAAAAACGGGAGGTCAACCGCAAGGAGTTCCGCCGGGCTTTCGCCCAATGGGAGCAGTTGTACAACAGCCGCAAAGTGTGACGAGATCAAAAACAGAGGGCCCCGGGCATATCTGCCCGGGGCCCTTTTCCGTCATGGGTCGCACTGTCCGCAGGGGGAGTAGCCCTGGGCGATCAGCTCATCTCGGCTGCCGGTGTAGGTCTGGCGGTTGGCCTCGCTCATGGAGGCCGCGCCGGAGCAGTCAGGGCGGTGGAACTTCTTGGAGCTGGTGTTCAGAATGTAGGTGGCGTCTGCCGACGTGCCGGGGGCGGCGTCCTCCAGATGGCTGTCCCCGGTGGCGTAGTCGATGACCACCCCGGGCTGGCAGTTGTAGACATACACGTCGAAGCACACCCCATCTCCCTGGTCCTCCACCGACCAGGCCTCCATGCGCACGCCGCTGGCCACCAGGTCGTCCCCGTCGAAGATGGGGGTGGATCGGTAGAGCACGTGATATCCCGTTTCCTTGACAAAGTCGGCCACCAAGTCTTCAAAGGGGAGCATCCCCTCCACGTTCATATAGCGGGTGCCGGTGATGAGGTTCTCCTCATTGGCGTTCTCCCCGGTGAGCTGATAGCCGATGAGGTGGCAGCGGTTGTAGAGGTATTTGCCGTCCACGCAGTCGTATCTCACCGTGTGCCAGCCGGAGGGCTTCACCTGGCCGATGCTCCCCCGGGCCTCGGTGGGCATGGTGTCCAGCGACACGCAGGCGTAGGCGGTGCCGCACCGGCCCAGGCCGTCCAGGGGGCTGTAATCCTCAAAGGAGACGGGGACCAGGTCCTCCTCCGGGAACTGCGGCGTGTTGTCCCCCACCACCACATAGGGCTGGCCGGAGAAGGCGGGGATATCGGACAGGGAAAAATCCTCATCCAAGGCGGGGGCGGCAAGTGCCTGGTTCAGCGGCTCACAGCCCGGCAGGACCAGCAGCAGAGCCAGCAACAAAGCCAGGATCGGGGCACGTCTGCCTTTCATCGGCGGTAGACCTCCTTGGTGATGGTGTCATGGGACCAGCCGGGGAACTGCTCCCGGCTGACCAGGGCCCAGCCGTCCGCCAGGTCCAGCCCCAGCCACACGTCGGCGGGGTAGACCCGGCCCCAGCGGTACAGCCGGACCTCCTCCAGCCGGTCCAGCCAGGGGGCGGGGGAGCGGTCCTCCACGAAGCAGAAGTCCCCGGCCTGTGCCCGGTCCAGAAAGTCCTCCGCCACCAGCAGCAGCCCCTGCTCCGACTGGGCGAACTGCCGGGCGGACCGGGCGTTCATCCACAGCTTGGCCCCGGCGGCATCCGCCAGGATGTGCTGGCGCACCACCCGGTCCCGGCTCTGCCGGCGCTGGTGGAAGGCCATGCCGTCCCGGTCGTCCACGCAGGCGATGAGGCGCACGGAGCGCCCCTTACAGCCGGGCCCGCTCCTCCGCGTAGAGGGAGGGCAGGATGGCGGCCAGGTTGGAGAACTCCTTGATGTTGTGGCCGAACAGGGCCCGGGGGACCATCTCGGGCACGGCCTGGCCGTCGGGCACCAGCTTGACCAGCTGCCCGTCCCCGTCCAGGCCATAGCCCATCCAGAAGTGGGACTTAAACCAGACGCCCCCCTCCGCGGGGACCACCTTGTGGGTCATGAGGGCGGGGGAGCTGCTCTTGCCCACGGCGCACACCATGGCCGCGCAGGCGGAGGTGCCGATCTTGGACATGTCATAGCCCAGGTCGGCGGGCTTGCAGAACTGGAGCAGCAGCCGCTCCATGCCCAGGCCGATGTCCTCCATGATGTCGTGGGTGACCCCCCAGGTCTTTTCCGCCCAGGGCACGGCGGGGTCCCGGACGTAGTCGGCCTGGATGGCCCGGGCCTGGAGGTGGTCGTCCCGGTCCCAGATCTTATAGCGCAGGTCGGGGCCCACGCAGTGCCAGGCGAACCACCACAGGAACATCTCCGGCGTCACGCCGGGCATGAAGGTGCTGTTGGCCACGAAGCCCGTGCCGTTGGGGGCCACGGTGAAGCCCACCTCCAGGGCCACCTTGCCCTCCTCCAAAAAGTCGTTGCGGCGTTCCACCGGGGTGGCCAGGGCCGGATCGGCCATGGGGCCGTGCCAGATGTCCAGCTTCTCCTGGGGGATGGGGGCCAGGTCCTGATAAAAGTATTTGGCATAGGGCAGGGCTTTCTCCTCCTGCGTGATGACGACGGGCATAGCGTGCGCTCCTTTCATGGGTGGGATGTGTGGGATGGATCGCCCTTTAGTGTACCACAGACCGTGGGCGCTGGCAAGGGCGGCCCGCCGCCGGAGGCGCGCTCCCGTCAGGGAAAAAGTCGCAAAAGGAGCTGTCATCCCGGCGGAGATATGATATAATAGGAAAAACGCCGCCCCCCGGCCTGCCGGGCGGGCGGGAGGAGGAGCGAAGATGGGCAGACGATACGCCATCGTGGGCTTTGGCTGCGCGGGCTACCACGCGCTGGAGGCCCTGCGCCAGAGCGACAGCCAGGGGGAGATCTACGTGTTCTCCGAGCTGGACCAGCCCCCGGCCAACCCCATGCTGACCACCTATTATGCCGCCGGGCGGCTGCCCTATGAGGCGCTGTTCCCCTTCGGCGGCCTGGAGGAGGTGGAGCGGAAGCTCTCCCCCGTGCTCCACATGGACGCGCCGGTGGCCGCCCTGGAGAAGGACGAGCGGGCCCTCACCCTGGCCACCGGGGAGCGGATGGCCTTCGACGCCGTCCTGCTGGCCACCGGGGCCCAGCCGGTGGTGCCCCCGCTGGGGGTGACGGTGGGGGAGCGGGTGCTGTGTATGCGCACAGTGGCCGACGCCCGCCGCCTGCGGCAGCGGCTGGAGGCCGGCGATGTGCGCTCGGTCACGGTGATCGGCGCGTCCATGGTGGGCATCAAGATCGTGGAGCTGTGCCGGGAGGCGGGCATCGCCTGCACCCTGGCCGACCTGGCGGAGCGGGTGTTCCCCCTGGCGGCCCTGCCCGACGTGTCCGCCGAGATCCAGCGGCGGCTGGCGCAGCAGGGGGTGGCCCTGCGCTTCGGCGCGGCGGTGACGAGGGCGGAGGAGAGCGCCCGCCAGGTGACCACCTGGTTCGCCCAGGGGGAGGCGGTGACGTCCGACCTGCTGGTGCTGTGCATCGGCACCCGGGCCCGGACGGAGCTGGCCCGGGCGGCCGGGCTGGAGGTGGACCGGGGCATCGTGGTGGACGACTCCATGCAGACCTCCGCCCCCGGGATCTACGCCGCCGGGGACTGCTGCCAGGGCTGGGAGATCATGTCCGGCGGCCACCAGATCATCGGCCTGTGGGCCAACGCCGCCTACCAGGGCCAGACCGCCGGCCACTGCATGGCCGGCGACCCAGTGATCTTCTCGGGCAATATCCTGCACAACATCACCCACTTCATGGGGATGGACTTCGTGGGCTTCGGGGATGTGAGGACCCAGGGGGAGGTCCACCGGGTGGGCAGGCCCACCGACCGGCGGTATATCGAGGCGGTGGTGGCGGATGGGGAGCTGCGGTGCGTCAACCTGCTGGACAGCTATCACATCAGCGGCGTGGTGAAGAACTACCTGATGAACCGCTTCTCCGGGAATCGGGCCCCCCTGCCCACCGCCCTGCGGGGCCTGCTGGCCCGGGAGGGGTTCACTGACGAATTCCTATCCTTGTTCGAAGGGGAGGCAGAGACATGAGCACACTGGAAGAAAAGCGCCGGGGCAAGATCCCCGGGGAGGACACGGGGATCGTCACCCGCAACTCCTTCTGCGACGTGTGTGCCCCGGGGCCTCACTGCGGCGTGACGTGCTATGTGAAGGACGGCAAGATCGTCAAGGTGGAGGGCACCGACGGCCACCCCACCAACCACGGCCTGCTGTGCCCCAAGGGGCAGGCTAACCGGCAGTATGTCTACCGGAAGGACCGGGTGCTCACCCCCCTGCGCCGGACAGGGGCGCGGGGAGAGGGGAAGTTCCAGCCCATCACCTGGGACCAGGCCTATGAGGAGATCGCCGCCCGGCTGGGGGCGGTCCGGGAGCGGTACGGCCCGTCATCGGTGGCCTTCTACTCCGGCTACAACAAGTGGTACCGGCCCTTTTTGCAGCGGCTGTGCTACTCCTTCGGCTCGGTGAACTATGGCACCGAGTCCTCCTCCTGCTTCACCTCCACCATCATGTCCTGGCGCCTGGCCACCGGCGCGGACTTCGCCGCCCCGGACCTGGGGCGGGCGGGGGTGTTTTTGGGGTGGTGCTGCAACCCCTATCACTCCTCCTACCTGATGATCGCCGGGCTGGAGCGGGCCCGGGAGCGGGGGATGAAGGTCATCATCATCGACCCCCGCATCACCCCGGCGGCGGAGCAGGTGTGCGACCTGCACCTGCGCCCCCGGCCGGGCACCGACTGCGCCCTGGCCCTGGGCCTGGGGCGGGAGCTGATCGTCAACGACTGGGTGGACCACGATTACATCCGGGAGAACGTCTACGGCTACGAGCCCTATCGGGACTATGTCATGGCCTTCACCCCCCAGCGGGTGGAGGAGCTCACCGGCGTCCCCGCCGACCAGATGCGGCAGGCCGCGCGGATGATCCACGACCACGCCCCCCTGGCCATCAACCAGTCCGGGGCCGCCCTGGTCCACCACAAGAACGGGATGCAGACCCACCGGGCGGTGATGGCCCTGTCCGCCCTCATGGGCAGCTATGACCGCCCCGGCGGCATGATCCCCGGCCCGCTGACCTACGCCCACTCCATGGCGGGCTTCTCCACCCTGGACCACCAGTTCCCCTTTGAGAAGTACCCCCAGGGCCAGCCCCGCCCGGTGGGGGCGGAGCGCTTCCCCCTGTGGGACGAGGTGGTGGGGGAGATGCAGGGGTGCGACCTGGCCCGGCAGATCCGGGAGGGCACCCCATACCCCATCAAGGCCGTGTGGGCCCACGGGATGAACTACCGGATGTTCAACGCCGACCAGGAGCTGGAGCAGGCGCTCAAGCAGCTGGACTTCTTCGTGGACATCGACCTGTTCCTGACGGACACCGCCAAGCTGGCGGACATCGTGCTGCCCTGCTGTTCCAGCTTCGAGCGCAGCGAGTTCAAGGTGTTCGGCGGCGGCTACGGCCAGTGGACCCAGCCAGTGATCGCCCCCCTGGGCCAGTCCCGGCCGGATGACGAGATCATCGTGGAGCTGGCAGAGCGGCTGGATCTGGACGACGCGCTGCTCCGTTCTGGGTCCGAGGCCTGTGTGCGCCATATGCTCCGGGAAACGCCGGTGGACGTGGATTTCCTCAAGGCCCACAGCCAGTTTCCCCAGAAGCTGGAGGGGGTGAAGGTTATCCCCGTGGGGGAGCACGGTTTCCAGACGCCCACGGGAAAGTTCGAGCTGTGGTCCACCGTCATCGAGAAGCACCCCGGCCTGGACCCCCTGCCCACCTGGCGGGACAGCGCCGACGACGCGGACCCGGCCCAGTTCCCCTTCCGGCTGGTGGCGGGGGCCCGGCTGCCCAACGCCCTCCACTCCCGGCTCCACGACGTGCCCTGGCTGCGGTCCCTGCGGCCGGTGCCCATGGCGGACCTCAACGACCAGGACGCCGCCCGCCTGGGGGTGGCGCGGGGGGACCTGATCCGGCTGAGCACCAGCGCGGGCAGCCTCACCGTGGCGGCAAATCCCACCCGGCGGGCCCTGCCCGGGACGGTGTGGCTCTACCACGGCTACCGGGAGGCGGATGTGAACGCCATCATCCCCGCCGGACACAACGACCCCTATTCCGGCTTCCCGGGCTATCGCAGCGTCCGGTGCCGGGTGGAGAAGGAGGCGCAGGAGCGGTGAAGATCCTATTTGAGTTCGACGAGAAGAAGTGTTCTGCCTGCGGGGCGTGCGCCGTCGCCTGCATGGACCAGAACGACGTGGACGTGGCGGCGGGGCAGGAGCACTACCGCAAGGTGTACCAGTATGAGAGCGGGGACGACATGGTGTGCATCTCCATCGCCTGCCTCCACTGCCCGGACGCGCCCTGCGTCACCGCCTGCCCGGTGGGCTGCCTGTACAAGGACCCGGCCACCGGCCTGACCCGGTACGACACCACCCACTGCATCGGCTGCCACTCCTGCGCCATGGCCTGCCCCTATGGGGCGCCCACCTTCCGGCCCACGGGGGAGGGGCGGCCCCGGGAGAAGATGGAGAAGTGCCACGGCTGCCTGGAGCGGATCCAGGCCGGGCTGCAGCCCGCCTGTGTCCACTCCTGCCCCACCGGGGCCCTCACCTGGCGGTGGGCGGAGGACGGGGAGAGCTCCGCCCTGTCCCAGCTGTACCAGAGCTGGACCGCCCTGCGGCCGGCGGACCGAAAAAAGTGAAACGATAGAAAAAGGGCCGTCCGGCATCGCCGGGCGGCCTTTTTAGAAGTATCGTGTTTATTGCCAGCCCAGGTCGTACACCACCGTGCCCAGCAACAGAAGCAGCACGGTGAGCATCATAGGGCGGATAACCGCCGCTCCCCGGCGGAGGGCTAGGCCGGAACCCAGGTAGTTGCCCGCGATGTTGAACAAGGCCGCGGGGATGCCCAAAGTCCACAGGATGCTGCCACTCAGGGCGAAGGTGACAAAGGCGGCCAGATTGGAGGACAGGTTGATGAGTTTGGTGTTGCCTGAGGCGGTGAGCAGGTCAAACCCGCACAGGGTGGTCAAGGCCAGCATGAGAAAGGTGCCGGTGCCAGGGCCGAAAAACCCGTCGTAGCAGCCGATGACCAGCGCGATGGCCCCTACCCGGGTGAGCAGTCCAGCGGAGGTGTAGCGGTCCGTGTGGTCCTCGTCCACCGCCTTGCGGCGAAAAAACAAGATGACCGCGATCACTGGCAGGCATGCCAGCAAAAAGAGGTACAAAAACCGCTCCGGCACCCACAGGTTCAGCCGGGCCCCCACCCAGGAGCCAGCCAGGGCGCAGGCCACCGACAGGGCAGCGGACTGGCGGTGGAGTTTTCCCCGGCGCAGGTAACGCACCGTGGCCAGCAGGGTGCCGAAGGTGGAGGAGCACTTGTTGGTGGCGGTGGCCAGATGGGGGGGCAGGCCGGCCAGCAGGTAGGCGGGCAGGGAGATGAGTCCGCCGCCGCCAGCCACCGCGTCCACCAGCCCGGCCAGGAACAGCAGCGGGCAGACAATGAGAAAGGTCAACACAGACAGTTCCGGCATGGGAAAGACCTCGTTCCATTCCAAAGTGTGCACGTGAAGAAAGAGCCTTTTCAGGCCCGGAGGCTGTTGTATCATAAAAGATGGGCGGTGTCAATATCCCCGCCGGGAATCTTGGGGGAAAGGGAGGAAATCCGCCCTTGTCTGTTCCGGGGGTTTGTGGTAGAATTTTAAGGAAAACGACAAGGGGAGGATAGGCCCGCCGCAAGAGTGGCGGGCTTGACACTGTTATGGCTAAGGACATCGGATTTGACAACCAGCGGTATCTGGAGACTCAGTCTGCCCATATTCGGGAGCGGATCGCCCAGTTTGGCGGCAAGCTGTATCTGGAGTTCGGCGGCAAGCTGTTTGATGACCATCATGCGGCGCGGGTGCTGCCCGGCTTCGCCCCGGACAGCAAAATCCGTATGCTGCTGGAGCTGCGGGAGTCGGTGGAAATGGTTATTGCCATCAACGCCGCCGCCATCGAGCAGAATAAGGTCCGGGGGGACCTGGGCATCACCTATGACGAGGACGTGCTCCGTCTCATCGACACCTTCCGGGAGAAGGGGCTGTACGTGGGCAGCGTGGTTATCACCCAGTATGCCGGACAGGGGGCGGCGGACGCCTTCCGCCAGCGGCTGGACAGCTTGGGGGTAAAGGTCTACCTCCACTACCCGATCGAGGGCTATCCCCACAACATTGCCCGTATCGTCTCCGACGAGGGATATGGGAAAAACGACTACATCCAGACCAGCCGGCCCCTGGTAGTGGTCACCGGCCCGGGACCCGGATCGGGCAAGATGGCCACCTGCCTGAGCCAGCTCTACCACCACTACCGCCGGGGAGTGAAGGCGGGATACGCCAAGTTCGAGACCTTCCCCATCTGGAACCTGCCACTGAACCATCCGGTGAACCTGGCCTATGAGGCGGCCACCGCCGACCTGAACGACGTGAATATGATCGACCCCTTCCATCTCCAGGCCTATGGGGAGACCACGGTGAACTACAACCGGGACGTGGAGGTGTTCCCTGTGTTGGCGGCCATGTTTGAGAAAATCACCGGGGACAGCCCCTACAAGTCCCCCACCGACATGGGGGTAAACATGGCGGGCAGCTGCATTGTGGACAACGATGTGGTGTGTGCCGCCGCCCGGCAGGAGATCCTCCGCCGCTACTACACCGCCCTATGCGACCGCCGCCGGGGACAGGGCAGCGACGAGATTGTCTACAAGCTGGAGCTGCTGATGAAGCAGGCGTGCATCACCGAGGACATCCGCCCGGTCATCGCTGCGGCAGAGAAGCGGGCGGAGGAGACCGGGGAACCGGCCGCCGCCATCCAGCTGCCCGACGGGGGCATCGTCACCGGAAAGACCAGCGAGCTCATGGGGGCGTCCTCTGCCGCTTTGCTCAACGCCCTGAAGGCGCTGGCGGGCATCGGCAAGCAGGCCCATCTCATCTCTCGGGCGGCCATCGAGCCCATCCAGTCGGTGAAGGTCCGCCATTTGGGCAGCCACAATCCCCGCCTCCACAGCGATGAGATCTTGATCGCCCTGGCCATCTCCGCCGCCACTGACCCCATGGCCGCCCAGGCACTGGACAGCCTGTCCGCCCTGCGGGACTGTGAGGCACACTCATCGGTCATCCTCTCTTCCGCGGACAGCACGGTGTACCAGAAGCTGGGGCTGCGGCTGACCTGCTCCCCCCGCTACCAGACCAACCGGCTCTACCACAAATAAGCCGCCGCCGGCGGGCCTCTTGACGGATGCTGCCGGCTGTGATATACTCAGCCCATCCAACAGAAAAGGGTGAAAGAATGCGCAAGTAAACTGAACTTCATGTCATGGACCATATCAGCAGTCAGGCCCATCCAGGATGGGTCTGGGTCATCGTGACGCGAAGGACAGTTTACTGACCCGCCGGACAGGTGTACCCTGTCCCGGTGCGCCTTTCGTCATGTAAGTCTGCCTTCGGTCATGGAGGCAGGCTTTTTTTCGCGAGAGGAGGAGTGCGCAATGTTTCAAGTCAGGAATTTGACCATTACCCATAAAAAAGATTTGACCACCTTAGTGGAGAGGCTGTCCTTCGTCCTGGCCCCCGGGGACCGGGCGGCCATCATCGGGGAAGAGGGCAACGGAAAATCCACGGTGCTCAAGCTGCTCTACGACTCATCCCTGGTGGAGCCCTATGTGGAGTGGACGGGGGAAATCATGGACAATGGACTTCGAAAAGGTTATCTGGCTCAGGAGCTGAGGCCGGAAGAGCTGTCGGCTCCGGTGTGGGAGTTCTGCCAGTCCAGCCCCGCCTTTCAGGAGGCGGACCCCGGCGCCCTGTCCCGGTGCGCCCGGCAGGTGGGGCTGGAGCTGGACACCTTTTACGACTGGCGGCCCATGTCCACCCTGTCCGGCGGGGAGCGTGTGAAGCTGCGCTTGGCCCTGCTGCTGCTGGATGACCCAGACGTGTTGCTGCTGGATGAGCCATCCAACGACCTGGACCTGGATACCCTCACGTGGCTGGAGGGGGTCCTGCTGTCCTGCCAAGCTCCAGTGCTCTATATCTCCCACGACGAGACCCTGCTGGAACGCACCGCCAATGTCGTCATCCACCTGGAGCGGCTGCGCCGCCGCACCCTGCCCCGGTGTACCGTAGCCCGGACGGACTATCGGAGCTATGTGAGTGCCCGGCAGGCGGGCTTTGCCCACCAGGAGCAGGTGGCCCGGAAGGAGCGGGCGGAGCTCGACGCTAGGATGGAGCGGTTCCGTCAGATCCGGGACAAGGTGGACCACCAGCAGGCAACCATTTCCCGGCAAGATCCCCACGGGGGGCGGCTGCTGAAAAAGAAAATGCACGCGGTACAGTCCCTGGGCCGCCGGTTTGAGCGGGAAAGGGAGGATATGACCCAGATGCCCGAGTGGGAGGAGGCCATTCTCACCGCCTTTGACAGCGGATTGGCCGCCCTGCCTGCGGGCAAGACGGTGCTCCGGCTGGACCTGCCAGAGCTGCGGACGGGGGAACAGGTGTTGTCCCGAAATCTACGGCTGTGGGTCACCGGGCCGGAAAAAATCGGCATCGTGGGGGCCAACGGGGCGGGCAAATCCACCCTGTTAAAGCTGGTGGCGGACGAGCTGCTGCCCCGGACAGACCTGCGGGCCGCCTATATGGCCCAGGACTACGGCGACCAGTTGCTGGAGGAAAAAACTCCGGTGGACATCCTGGCTCCCTCGGGGAAAAGGGATGACATTACCCAGGCCTGCACTCTGCTGGGGGCCATGAAGTACAAGGCGGAGGAGATGGGGCACCCTGCGGCGGGGCTGTCCGGCGGGCAGCGAGCCAAGCTGCTGTTTTTGTCTATGGTGCTGAACGGATCCAACGTGCTGGTGCTGGATGAGCCAACCCGGAATTTCTCCCCCCTGTCCGCACCGATCATCCGGCAGGTGCTGGCGGATTTTCCCGGCTGCATCATCAGCGTGTCCCATGACCGGCTCTATCTGAGCCAGGTGTGCGGCCGGGTGCTGGAGCTGACCGGGGAGGGACTTGTCCCCGCCAGCCTGAATTGACGTCTCTTGCCTTTTCTGCCCCCTTCTGATATGCTGAAATCGGGAGATGTAAACCCCAGGTTAGCAGGATTCCGCCCCCAGGTTGGTGGCGTGGTTTCTGCTTTTTCCGATATGATGGAGGCAGAGGAGGTGCCGGCCATGACAGTAGGTCAACGCATAGCCCAGAAGCGAAAGGAACTGGGCCTGTCTCAGGAGGCCCTGGGAGAGCAGCTGGGAGTGTCCCGCCAGTCCATCTATAAATGGGAGTCGGACACCGTACTGCCCGAGGTGGAAAAGCTCATCGCCCTGAGCCGGATGTTCTCCGTATCCGTGGGCTGGTTGCTGGGGGAGGAGGACGCTGAAACGGGAGAGGAGGGCCCGGCCCCGGAGCTCACCGATACCCAGCTGGCCATGGTGAAGGAGATCGTGGACCAATATCTGACCGCTCGGGAGGCGGCCCAGCCGCCCAGGCGGGGCGTGCTTCGGGTGTCCACCATCCTGGCGGCTGTCGCCCTGATCTTTGCCCTGTGCGGGGTGGTCAATCAGATGCTCCAGTCCGAGGAGGACTATCAGGCCATGCTCGACCATGTGAATACAGTCTATGAGTCCCTGGAGTTTAGCATCGACGCTGTGGCGGATGAGATGGACGAGAAGTTCCGACAGAACAACAGCCTGACGGTGGACTACCAGATCCAGCACCTGTCCACCGACATCGAGGCCAACACCGCCACCTTCCAGCTCTATGCCATCCCCAAGACCTTTGTGCCGGGGATGACCGCCGTATTCCAAGCCCGCAGCCGAGAGAATGTGGTGGAGCTGACCGCAGAGTCCGACGAGGAGGGTGCCTTTTCCGGCACGCTCACCTGCCCCCTCAGCGACGACATCTCCCTGTTCGTGACTTTTGTCACGGGGGAGACGGAGCAGACCCAGCTGTTGGAGGAGTACGACACTTTGTATACCGATACCTTCCCCACCTTTACCTTTTCGCAAAACTCTACCTACGCCTTCTCACTGGACGGGGAGGACGGTGTGCTTTCCCCATCTAAGGGGAACCAGGGGTTGATGATCACACCGGGGAGGGGTTCCGCATCGATCGAGAAAATGGATATCCGGGTGGGACTGTTCCGGGACGGGGAGCTGGTGCTGTGGTACGACAAGGAATTTGCTATGAACGCGACCCGGTCACAAATGATCCCCTATTGGAATTTACCTGAAAGGGTGTTGCTGGGCCCTGGCCATGAGTTTACCCAGGTGGCCATCTACACCGATGAGCATGGCCGGCAGTTGGTCATCGTTCCGGAAGGAATAAAATATCACACAGATAGCGGACTATGGATGCGTTCCGGCGGCTTCAGTGATTACAGCAGCTGCGTGGACGATTGGAAATTTTAAGCTGTGCGGACGGGAAGGCCCGCTGGGGAATCCCCCGGCGGGCCGGATATTTTTGTGGAATTTCCCGCCGCTCAGGGCCATCTCTCCCCTTGACTTGCGCGGGAAGGAAACGTAAAATAATAGGGTTATTTGAGACGTCAGATCGAGTAGACAGGGCCGGACAAAGGGGTCCGGGCGCAAGGAGGCCGTGCCTGTCGCAAGGGAGGAATCAACATGGCAACCGGAACGAAATACATCTTTGTCACCGGCGGCGTGGTATCCGGCCTGGGCAAAGGGATCGCCGCAGCGTCCCTGGGCCGCCTGCTCAAGCAGCGGGGTCTGCGGGTCAAGGTGCAGAAGCTGGATCCTTATCTCAATGTGGACCCTGGCACCATGAGCCCCTACCAGCACGGGGAGGTATTTGTCACCGACGACGGGGCGGAGACAGATCTGGACTTGGGCCACTACGAGCGGTTCATCGACGAGAACCTGACCTTTAATTCCTCGGTATCCTCGGGCAAGGTGTACTGGAATGTCCTTAACCGGGAGCGGGCGGGGGATTACCTGGGGGCCACGGTGCAGATCATCCCCCACATCACCAACGAGATCAAGGCCAATATCTACTCCCTGGAAGGGGAGGATGCCGATGTGGCCATCGTGGAGATCGGCGGCACGGTGGGCGACATCGAGTCTCAGCCCTTCCTGGAGGCCATCCGCCAGGTGGCCGCCGAGCGGGGGCGGCAGAATGTGATGTTCATTCATGTGTCCCTCATCGTGGCCATCCCCGGATCCGGAGAGCTGAAATCTAAGCCCACCCAGCACTCCGCCAAGGAGCTGCTGAGTCTGGGCATCCAGCCCGACGTGATTTTGTGCCGCAGCGACGCGCCCATTCCCCAGGACATCCTAGATAAGATTGCCCTGTTCTGCAACATCCCAGTGGACCACGCCATCCCCAATCTCACCGCCCCGATTTTGTATGAGGTGCCTTTGATGCTGGAGCGGGAGGGCTTGGCCGATGCGGTGGTGCGGCGGCTGGGGCTCATCTGCCACGCTCCCGACCTGACCGAGTGGGCGACCATGGTTCACCGGGCGAAAAACGTTTGCGGCACGGTGACCATTGCGCTGGTGGGCAAGTATGTGGGACTTCATGACGCTTACCTGTCGGTGGTGGAAGCTCTTACTCACGGCGGTATCGAAAACGACGTAAAGGTGGACATCCAGTGGGTGAACTCAGAGACGGTCACCGATGAAAATGCTGCCGAGATCTTGAAGGACGCCCAAGGCATCCTAGTGCCCGGCGGCTTCGGCGACCGGGGCGTGGAGGGGATGATCTCCGCTATCCGGTACGCCCGGGAGAATGGCGTGCCCTTCCTGGGCATCTGCCTGGGGATGCAGATGGCCGTGGTGGAATTTGCCCGCCATGTGTGCGGCCTGGCGGACGCCCACTCCAGTGAGCTGGCCCCGGCCACCGCCCACCCCGTTATCGCTCTGATGTCCGACCAGGTAGGGGTCACCGCCAAGGGAGGCACCATGCGCCTGGGCAGCTATCCTTGCCATCTGAAGGAGGGTAGCCTGGCGGCCTCTGTATACGGTGAACTGGAGGTCCATGAGCGCCACCGCCACCGCTACGAGTTCAACAACGACTACCGGCAGGCGCTGACCGCTGCCGGCCTGTCCCTGTCCGGCCTGTCCCCGGACGGCAGCTTGGTAGAAATGGTGGAGCTGGCCAACCACCCCTGGTTTGTGGCCGGCCAGTTCCACCCAGAGCTGAAGAGCCGGCCCAATAAGGCCCATCCCCTGTTCCGGGGGTTTGTCGGCGCGGCCAAGGCGTATAAAAACAGGCATGAATAACACACAGCGCCTGGCGGAGAGATCCGCCAGGCGCTGTGTGTTACATAGCCTCATAGGGAGGAAAGGCCCGCTTAATTACCGGCCCGCTTAATTATCGGCCTTTTTTCTAAGGGTGCAGCCTTTTCCACCGGGAGTTATAGTGGGAAAAGCATATGTTACCCGGATTGATTTGCCGCGCAAAACTTGGTACAATACCCCTAGCAAACGACAAAAAGGATGGTGCCACCATGAGGCCCACACTGAAAGAAAACCAGATTTATCGCGCCGTGATCGAGGGGTATGCCAGCGACGGCTCCGGCGTGGCCCGGATCGAGGGCATGGCGGTATTTGTCCGGGGGGCCATCCGGGACGAGGTGACCGATATCCGCATTGAGCATGTGGGCCACAGCGCCGCCTGGGGTCATGCGGAGCGGGTAACCAAGCTTTCCATGGCCCGGCGGGAGCCGGACTGCCCCTATTATGGGACTTGCGGCGGCTGCCAGTTCCGGCACATGAACTATGCTGAAGAATTGGAGGCCAAGCGTACCCGGGTGGAAGATGCCCTGAGGCGTATCGGAGGGGTAACCCTAGCCGTCTCCACGATGTGGGATGCGGCAGACCAGACCCGTTACCGCAACAAGGTGCAGTTTCCTGTATCGGAGGGAGCTGTGGGTTACTATCGGGCGGGTACCCATCAGGTAGTTGACATCGCCGACTGCCTGCTTCAGCCAGAGACGGCTACCGCCTGCCGGGCGGCGGTGAAGGCATGGATGGAGGAGTACCATGTCTCGGCCTATGATGAAAAAACAGGCCGAGGGCTGGTGCGCCACCTATACCTGAGAACCAACCAGGCCAGACAGGCGCTGTGCTGCCTGGTGGTCAATGGCCGGCAGCTGCCCCACTCCCGTGAACTGGTGAGGGCGCTCCGGAATGCCGCCCCGGACCTGGTGGGGCTGGTGCTGTGTGTGAACACGAAAAAGACCAATGTGATCCTGGGTACGGAGTATCATACCCTCTGGGGTCAGGACTGGCTGGAGGAGACGCTGTGTGGACACACGTTCCAGCTGTCGGTACCGTCCTTTTTCCAGATCAACCGGACTCAGACCGAGGTGCTCTATAACCGTGTGATGGAGTTTGCCGCTCTCACGGGAACGGAAACGGTGGTAGACTTGTACTGCGGCATCGGCACCATCAGTCTGACTCTGGCGGAGCAGGCCGGGCAGGTAATCGGCGTGGAGGTGGTGCCCCAGGCGGTGGCGGATGCCCGGGAAAACGCGGTGCGCAACGGGCTTGCAGACAGAACCCGGTTTGAGTGCGGCGACGCCGCCGACCTGGCCGCCCAGTTGGAGAAAGAGGGGATCCGTCCCCATGTGGTGGTGGTAGACCCGCCCAGGAAGGGGCTGGCCGGAGATGTGGTGGATACCATTGCCCGGATGGGACCGGACCGGGTGGTGTATGTCTCCTGCGACCCGGCGACTCTGGCCCGGGACGTGAAGCGGTTCAGCGAGCAGGGATATGAGGGTGTCCGGGCCGAGGCGGTGGACCTCTTTCCCCGGACCGCCCACGTGGAGACGGTTGTCTTGCTTTCCAAGGGAGAAATCGACTCAAAGAAGGTACGGGTGGAGTTCTCACTGGAAGATATGGATATGTCCGGTTTCCAGAACGGTGCAACCTATGAGCAGATCAAAGCTTATGTGCTGGAAAAGCACGGTTTGAAGGTGTCCAGCTTGTATATCTCCCAGATCAAGCGGAAATGTGGCTTGGATGTGGGACAGAATTATAATCTGTCAAAGAAGGAAAATTCAAAAGTGCCGCAGTGCCCGCCGGAAAAGGAAGCGGCAATTATGGAGGCATTGAAGCATTTCCAAATGACATAATTATTACACAAGGGCCTGGGTAGTTTATCCTAGGCCCTTGTCGCAGTTTTATGGCTCACTATTTCGTGAATTTAATTTGCCTTTTAGTGTGAAATCAAGTATACTGGAGATGAAAAATATCAGGAGGTGCAGGATGGCAATTAGCTATAATCGTCTTTGGAAACGATTGATCGATCACGATTTGAGTAAAACCGATATGATGCACCGTGCAAACATCAGCACCAATGTTCTGGCACGTCTGGGGAAGGGTGCGCCTGTTTCAATGGAAAGTATGGAAAAAATCTGCAAAGTATTAAACTGCAATATTGGCGATGTTATGGAATTT